>Ga0308159_1000099_pt1 | contig 342765 bp, 308 predicted proteins | sample PhyCR1_FD_201040 | JGI IMG/M metagenome (GOLD analysis project Ga0308159, IMG submission 201040) | Phyllosphere microbial communities from UC Gill Tract Community Farm, Albany, California, United States - DLSLC.R1 | ecosystem: Host-associated > Plants > Phyllosphere > Unclassified | place... | reverse complement strand
TGGGGCCACGTTTGGCGGGCAGCAGATCGAGTTCATCCCCAGACTGCCTGAATCTGTTGTAGTACTTCAGGAAACTTCTCGCATCGGTATCATGGGCAGAATAAAATTCTTTTGCCAACCTAAATCTCCTGTTCGTATTCTGCTATTAGGAAACGGTATTTACTTAGATAGTTCCGCTTTAGAGTGAGGTCATTTGTATTTATCCGCATAAATTGTGTTTTAGCTCTTACAAAGCTAACTCTGTTACCGAATTACTAAACCTTTACAATTGCGAGGCACGAAGCAACCTCCCACCAATACTATATAAATTATAGATTGCTTCGTGCCTCGCAATGACGGCATAGTTTATTAACCTACTCTTGTCATTTCGAACGTGTGAGAAATATAACTGTTAGCGTCTATTTCTCGAGCCTTTTATAAACTAATCTTAGATCTAATGCTATGCTTTTAGATTTCTCCTCATTCCTCGTCAAAATGACGCGGTAGTTCAATCATAAAAGTGTTACAAGTAATGTCATTTGAATATAATCAACCAACATATTAATTGACTATATTTAGGTCACACACATAAAAAATACACACAAATGAAAAAATTATTATTAATTCTTATTGTGCTAGGCACAATGAGCTGCAATATAACGCAGTATTATGAACCTAAATTCTCCTTAGGCATGGAAGAGCAAGAATTTAAGCGTTCTAACAAGTCGGCAGTACAGGTTTATGGAGACCAAAAGGGCGGAGTTATTTATAGAACTTACAACGAATATACCCGGTCTTACAAATTCTTTGCTTTTGAGAACCAAAGGTTGCTAAAATTTGAAGAAGGAACTTATCCGGACGATTATAAGTTTATGCGGTTATAGCCAAATAAAAAAGCACCTTGGTCAGAGGTGCTTTTTCGTTCACAAAGCTTTTTATTAGTCTTTGTTTTTAGTTTCTTGTACTTCTAAGCGGATGCTTTGTGCTAGATTTTTTAAATCCTGCATCCCCTTACGCACGCGTGTACCAGCTGCGCTGTTAGATTTCGAATAGAACTTGTCCACATCAGCTTCTAAAGCTGCTACTAGTGCTTTTACTTCAGCAAATTTTTTCATTTTAAAAATACTCCTATTAGTTTTAAGGTTTTGATTAATACTCTATTACTAATGTAAGGGCTTTATTTTAATAAAAAAATATCTAAGCAAATAAAAAGGTTGGTTTTAGGCGTTTTTTTTCCACAAATCTGTGATTTATAAACAGCAAAACAACTGAAAATCACAAGTTAACAAAAAGGCCTCGATCAATCGAGGCCTTCCAATGTTTAAAATGTTTATTCTCCAGTAGGAAACAAATGCTGTTGATAATAGCCTGTTTTTAATTTTTCGGCTACCTCGCTGAATGCACTTAATGTAAGTTCTACATCTTGCAACGTATGTACTGCTGTAGGGATCAAACGTAATTCTATCATCCCCTTTGGAATAACCGGATACATCACGATAGAACAAAATACACCATAATTCTGACGTAGGTCATGCGTTAATGCTGTAGCTTCCGCTAAATCGCCTTTAAAGAATACTGGCGTAACTACCGTGTCGGTAATACCAATATCAAAACCACGCTCACGCAAGCCTGTTTGTAAAGCAGTAGCGATAGTCCATAATTTTTCTCTTAGCTCCGGATTATTTTTCAGTAACTCTAAACGTTTCATCAAACCAATTACCATTGGCATAGGTAAAGCCTTCGCAAAAGTCTGTGAACGCATGTTATACCTAAAATAATCCGTTAGTTGTTTGGTAGAGGCAACGAATGCGCCAATACCAGCCATAGATTTAGCAAAAGTAGCAAAATATACATCTACACCTTCGATACTGTCTTGTGCCTCGTGTGTACCAGCGCCAGTAGCACCCATAGTACCGAAACCATGCGCATCATCTATTAATAAACGGAAGTTAAATTCCTTTTTAAGTTCGATTAACTCTTTTAATTTACCTTGGGCACCCGACATCCCGAATACGCCTTCGGTAATTAGCAAAATACCGCCACCAGTTTGTTCTACTAACTTAGTAGCTCTTTGTAATTGCTTACGTGCATCTTCTACGTTGTTGTGCTTGTACACGAAACGTTTCCCCATATGTAAACGTAAACCGTCTAAAATACAAGCATGTGATTCTCCATCGTAAACTACTACATCATTTCTATCTAATAAAGCATCGATAATTGAAACCATCCCTTGGTAACCGAAGTTTAAAAGAAAGGCATCTTCTTTACCTACGAATGAAGCTAAATCTTGCTCTAATTGTTCATGATATTTAGAGTTACCAGACATCATACGCGCTCCCATTGGGTAAGCCATACCAAATTCTGCAGCACCTTGCTCATCTGCCTTTCTCACCTCTGGATGATTAGCTAATCCCAAATAATTGTTTAAGCTCCATACCAAAAGTTCTTTGCCTTGAAATTTCATATGAGGCGCAATCTCTCCCTCTAATTTTGGAAAAGAAAAATACCCATGCGACCATTTTTGGTGTTGACCAAGTGGGCCCATGCGTTTCGCTACTTTATCAAAAATATCCAATGTGTTTTATTTATATTTAAAATGTTATTGTAATGTATAATTTAAGAGCGGCAAATTTAAGGTTAAAATAGCTATTTGACAACCTTTTATGCGTGATCTTAAACACGAAAAAGCCTCGGCGATATAAATTACCAAGGCTTTAACATTATTTAATGTCCTTCATTAGTCCACATTATCGTGTAAAAATGAGTTGTTAGGTCTAATTCCTGTTTCACCATCTTCGTCGTTAGTTAAGGTAAACCTAGAAACTTGCGATTCTGATGAATGTTGGATTTGTTGCAATTGCATTTGCTTACGCTGATATGCAGGTACATTTTCCAATTCTTGCAAACCATTAGTAGTTCTCAACTTCATGCTTAGATCTTTCAATCTTAAGATTCTCTCTTTCGACTTTCTAAGTTGTTCTTCTATCGATTCGTCTGTTTTATCATGGTCTGCACTAAACTCCTCTACAGGAGCAGTTGCTGCTGGCAATTCTTCTCTAACAATTTCTTGTGGAGTTGAAGCAATTGGCGTTTCAAATACAAATTCAGTTTCTGAAACCTTTACTTCAAACTGAAAAGCTGGATCTTCAACTTGTTTTGGTTCTTCCGTAGGCGCCTTTTCTTCAACCAACTGATGGAAAACCCTATTATTTTCTACTGGAGCAGGTGCCGGAGTTGGCGTACTAGCTACAGGAGCAGGTTTAGCAATATTGAAAAGATCACCAAATAAATCTGGCTGCTTTGCTTCTTCAGGTTGTACTTTCAAAACAGGCTCGTTGCTTACCGGAGCTTCTTTTGGCGTAATAAATGAATTAACAGGCTCTACAGGTCTAACTAAAGGCGCTTCCTCTGGCGTTAATAAAGAAATCTTTTTAACGTTCTGTTTGTCTTGCTCTCTTTGTTCTGTAGTTTGAAATCCAGTAGCTATAATGGTTACCGAAATTCTATCACCTAAGTTCTCATCGATGCAGTTACCCCATATCAAATCGGCACTTAAGCCTGCTTTATCTTGAATATAATCTGTAATGATCGATACCTCATCCATGGTAACCTCTTTCACACCAGAACTGATGTTTAATAAGATATACCTTGCACCTTCAATCTCGTTATCTTTCAATAATGGAGAAGCTAGTGCACCTTCCACTGCTGCTAAGGCACGGTTATCACCATCGGCAGCAAAACTACCCATGATACAAACACCACTTTCCTTCATTACCGTACGCACATCTTTAAAATCTACGTTGATATAACCTGGAACGGTAATAATTTCTGCAATACCCTTGGCCGCGGTGGTTAAAATATCATCCGCTTGTGCGAATGCCGATCCTAAGGTTAGGTTTCCGAAGATTTCACGAAGTCTATCGTTAGAGATTACTAAGTAAGAATCTACATATTTTTTTAATTCTCCTAAACCGTCATCAGCTTGCATTTTACGTCTTTTTCCTTCGAAAGAAAACGGTGTAGTGATGATCGCTACGGTTAATATATCAAGTTCTTTAGCTGCTTTAGCAATAATAGGACTAGCACCGGTACCAGTACCACCACCCATACCAGCCGTAATGAAAAGCATTTTGGTTTGTGGCCCCAACATGGTTTTAATATCCTCTATATTTTCTATAGCGGAATTCTTACCAACTTCAGGAATAGAACCGGCACCCATTCCTTCAGTTAAACTTGCACCTAACTGCACCTTGTTCGGAATAGGACTAAACTCCAATGCCTGTGCATCAGTATTACAAATTATAAAGTCTACACCAGTAATTCCTTGACGGTACATGTGGTTTACCGCGTTACCTCCACCACCTCCAACACCAATAACTTTGATAATTGAAGATTTATCTTTTAACATTTCGAACTTCATATTGTTATGAATCAGTAGTTTAAATTTCTATTTTTTGCTGTTCATTCCTTTTGTAATATTAACACTTTTTTAACAGTCGTTTTCCACAAGTGTTAATAATGTGGAAAACTCTCATTTTGTGGAAAAATATTACGGCTTGATATAATCTTCGTCGCTCACATTCATATCATCTCTGATAAATTCTGTAGCTTTTCCTAACAATTTATCGAATAAACCGCTTCTTTTGGCTTTCTCTTTAACTTCTTTAGGCTTCTCTACAAACACGCCAGGTTGTTTCATTTCTTCCAATAAATCTTCCGCTTTTTGGATCCCTTTTATCAACAAACCTACAGAGGTTGCATACATTGGGCTTTTCAAATCATCATAGATATTTTTAGGCATTTCTTCGTACTTAGACAAGTGTTCATTTGGATATCCCACGCGACAATCTAAGCCAGTCACATACTCAACCATTTGGTTTAAGTGTTTTAATAAAGCACCACCACCAGTAATTACCACACCACCGATGAGGCGTTTTTCGTATCCTGATGATTTAATTTCGTAGTAAACGTGCTCTACAATCTCTTCCATACGGGCTTGGATGATGTAGGCAAGGTTTTTCACAGAAATCTCTTTTGGCTCGCGACCACGCAATCCTGGAACGCAAATAATTTCATTCTCCTTATTCTCTTCAGCCAGGGCAGAACCAAATCGAGTTTTCAATAATTCGGCTTGGTTACGCATTACTGAACAACCTTCTCTGATATCTTCAGTCACACTATTACCTCCAAATGGAATTACCGCTGTATGACGGATGATCCCTTCGTGGAAAATAGCCACATCTGTTGTACCACCACCAATATCAACTAAACAAACACCCGCTTCTTTTTCTTCTTCGCTCAACACCGATTCAGAAGAAGCTAATGGCTCTAAAATCAACTCCTGCGTTTGCAAACCCGCATTGGTTACACAACGCATGATATTTTTAACCGCAGTTACCTGACCAGAAATGATGTGGAAATTAGCTTCCAAACGCACTCCTGCCATACCAACGGGATCTTTTACACCTGGTTCGTTATCAATTGTAAATTCTTGTGGCAATACATGAATAATCTCTTCACCTGGAGGCATCACCAACTTGAACATATCGTCAATCAACTTGTCGATATCTTTCTTGCTGATTTCGTTATTCAACTCTCTACGAGTTAAAATACCTCGGTGCTGCAAACTCTTAATGTGCTGGCCTGCGATACCCACATTCACTACTCGTATCTCTACGTTAGATTGTGAGCTAGCAACTTCTACTGCCGCATTAATACCTTGCACTGTCTTTTGGATATTAGAAACCACACCACGGGTAACACCTGCGGATTCGGCTTTTCCAATACCTAGAACTTCTATTTTACCATGATTTGTTCTACGTCCTACGATTACGCAAATCTTGGTAGTACCAATATCTAGTCCTACTACGATTGGAGATTGAATGGTAGTTTTCTCTTTGCCCATAACCATTATTATTTATTGTTGAGTTTGATATTATCTGTTAGTTTTTACTGTCTTTTCTTTGGTAGCTATTTTTTCTTTGGTAGCTGTTTGCTTCTGCTCTATTTTCTGTCCTGCTGGTTTTGTCTCTTTCTCCTTTTCTTTCTTAACGCTCTCTTTGTTCTCTACACTTTTCGAAGCTTTATTTTTATCTATTGTATTTTCTGTTTTTTTTGTTTCTGTTTTACTAGGGGTCGATACCTTTTCTGATGGACGTTCTTTCTTCGCCTCGTTGGTAGCTGCCATAGCAGCCTTTCTTATTTCATTTTGTATGGCCGACTGAACTTCTGCATTAATCGCCTGTTGCTGCCTAACCACAGAATCTGGCAAACTAGGTTTATCCATTTTTTTAATTGCCAAGGAATCTCTCTTCTCGCAAACGATCTGGTTAACGTATTTCAAATTGATCGTACGATAAGCATTCCAACCTACCCTCGGCATTGCCTGTTTATAAAAGGCCAACAAGTTGTTCATTTTGGTATCTAAATCCTTCGCATTACCTAAAATGATACGTTGGTTGCCCACTCTTGGCACCATTTCTATATCCGACTTCTCGTTAACATATAATTGCTCAATCTGCGCATCCCACAAAGTATCTCTTTTTACAAATACTGCAGTTTGATATAAATCTTTAGCAGCCGAGGTCATTAATGTATCCACTCTGCCATTGAAGCCTTCCAAAATGTTTCCCGTAGCCACCAAAACGTTAGCCGTAAAATTTGGCGAAATAGGCATCTTCAAACCATCACTGTCTACGTAGTAGTCTTGTCCTCCAGCATTTAAAATTCTTAACACGGGTTGGCGTTGCTTCACTTCGACAAACACTGTCCCATTCATATCGGCATAAACCTTTACAAAACCGATGTATGGATTCGCGGCAATGCTTTTCTCCATCTGATGCAGGTTAATCCCTTCCAGGTTTCTACCAATCAGATCTCCCTGATTTTGTTTTAAAATAGCATCTATCTCTTCTATTTCTATAAAATTGTCCGCTCCGGGAATCAATATCTCAATTTTTGCACATTTTACCGATTGCTTTTTCGTTTCGATAAAACTCATCAATACCACTATACCTGCCAAGCATACTAGCCAGGCAAACCCTTTAAAAATTGCTTTCCAGTTGATTCTCTTAAGCATGGGTTAAAGCATTTTTTACCGGTTCAATTAATGTATCAATATCTCCAGCACCAACAGTTAAAACCAATTCGGCATTTTTGCTTTTAATCAATTCAACTGCCGAGTCCTTAGCACAAACCTGCTTATTTTTGTTAGTTATTTTATTCAACAACATTTGAGAAGTAATCCCTTCTATTGGCAACTCTCTTGCTGGATAAATATCTAATAATACGATATCGTCAGCAGTACTTAATACTTTGGCAAAATCATCTGCGAAATCACGGGTACGCGTAAACAAATGTGGTTGAAAAACAACAGTGAGTTTTTTCTCAGGATACAATTGCCTCACTGCATCAAAGCAAGCTCTCAACTCTTCAGGATGATGCGCATAATCATCAATATAAATATGATTATCTGTCTTCACCACAGTTTCAAACCTGCGTTTTACACCTTTGAAATTCGCAATTGCTTTTTTCACGTCTTTAGGACGAATGCCCAAGCTCAAAGCTGCACCAATAGCAGCAGTCGCATTCTCTACATTATGCTTGCCGGGCATGGCCAATTTCAAATCTTTAATAGTCGTATAACCATCCTCAAAATCGAAAACAAAGCAACCTTCCTCTACCCGTATATTTTTTGCATTCAATGCCGATTCCCCAGTTGCACTATAAGTGATACCCGCAATCGGCAATCCATCCTTAACAAATAAGCGGCCGTTTTCCTTCAGCTGGTCAGCAAATAAATTAAAAGACTCATGCAAATGGCTTTCGTCACCATAAATATCCAGATGATCAGCATCCATTGAGGTAATAATAGCTACATCAGGATGCAAGGTCAAGAAAGAACGGTCGTATTCATCGGCTTCAACCACCACTACGTTGTTTTTGCCGTAAAGCACATTAGTATTATAGTTAGTGGTAATGCCACCTAAAAATGCGGTGCAACCGAAACCAGTATTGGTTAATATGTGCGCCACCATGGAGGAAGTTGTTGTTTTTCCATGTGTACCCGCAACAGCTACACAATACATTCCCTCGCTAATGATCCCTAACACCTGCGAACGTTTCTTTAACTCGAAACCTTTGCGCTGAAAGAAATTAAGGATATTCGAGTTTTTCGGAATTGCAGGTGTATACACCACTAGCGTATCATCATATTTCTCGCTGAAAGCAACCGGAATAGCTCCTTCTTCATCCAAAAATGAAATCAGAATGCCTTCTTGCTCCAATTGGTCTGTCAAAATCGTACGAGTTTTATCATAGCCGCAAACTATGCAGCCACGCTTTGCAAAATAGCGAGCAAGGGCACTCATGCCTATGCCTCCTATGCCTACAAAATAAACCCTATTGATGTTTGACAATTCCATATTTTGACTTACGATTTTAGAATGACGATCTACGATTTGCCAGTCTAATCCTTACTCCTTGTTCCTTATTCTTTTATCTAATTAATTTCAACACTTCCTTCGCTATGACCTCATCGGCATTTGCAAAAGCCATTTTTCCTATATTTTCACTCAGCTGCGCTGACTTCTCTTTGTTAGTTAGCAGTTCTAATGCTTGTGCAACTAAAGTATCTTCGGCTGCTGTGTCTGCAATAAGTATTGCTGCATTTTCCTTCACCAATGCCAAAGCGTTTTTAGTTTGGTGATCTTCCGCTACGTTTGGCGATGGCACCAAAATCACTGGCTTTTTAATTAAGCAAAGCTCTGCTATAGTTCCTGCACCAGCTCTAGAAATGACTACATCCGAAGCTGCGTAAGCTAAATCCATCTGGTTCAAAAACTCCAGAATGCGAACGTTAGGATGATAATCTAACCCTAACCTTTCTGTAATTCCTTTATAATAGAACTTGCCAGTTTGCCAAATGACCTGCACATCTTGTGCGATAATTTCTGCCAAGTGCTTTTCTACACTTTTGTTTAAAGTTCCAGCGCCTAAACTTCCACCCGTAACCAAAATGGTTTTCTTTAACGGATCTAGCTTTAACAACTCCGCACCAGCATAACGGCGACCATCGATACTTACGATATTCTTACGCACTGGATTTCCAGTTTTCAAGATCTTATCTGCTGGGAAAAAAGCCTCCATACCGTCAAAAGCCACACAAATCTTTGCTGCCTTTTTGCCCAATAACTTATTGGTAATACCGGCATAAGAATTCTGTTCCTGTATCAAGTAAGGTATATTTTTTAGGGAAGCCGCATAAAGCAACGGGCCAGAAGCATAACCACCAACCCCAACTACCGCATCGGGTTTAAAATCGGCAATTAAGTTCATCGCTTTGCGCACACTACCTATAACCTTAAAAGGCAGTCCAAGGTTTTTAAAAATTGAACCTCGTTGAATGCCACTTATATTTAGTCCCACAATTTTATATCCAGCAACAGGAACCTTTTCCATTTCCATGCGGCCCTCTGCCCCAACGAACAAAATTTCGCATTGCGGCGAAACTGCCTTTAGGGCATTAGCGATAGCAACGGCGGGGAAAATATGCCCGCCTGTGCCACCACCAGATATGATAATTTTTGGGAAATTATTCATTTGTTAATTTGATAATTGGTTGATTAGCTAATTAGCTAATTTCCCCTGTCTCTATTTATTTTTATCATTATCAAATTAGCTAATTGTCACATCAGCTAATTCCTACTAAGCCATCGCAGGGATCTCACCTACCACAACTTTATCTTCTTTTTTAACACTGCTATTTTCTTCCACATCGCGGCTCACACTTAAGATGATACCGAATGCAATACTGGTAAATATCATGGAGGTACCGCCCATACTCACCAAAGGCAACGGTACACCGGTTACCGGACCTAAACCTACGGCAACCGCCATGTTTGCGAAAGCTTGAATGGTTAAACTAAAACTCAAGCCTGCGGCAAGCAAAGCACCAAAAGCCTTGGGGCTTCGATTAACAATGCGAACACATCGATAAAGTAGCACTAAGTACAATACCATTACCGCTAATCCTCCAACCGTTCCATATTCCTCGATAATAATGGCAAAAATAAAATCGGAATATGGATGCGGTAAGAAGTTTCGTTCTGTACTGTTACCCGGTCCTTTACCAAGAAAACCGCCAGTTGCTAAAGCGATTTTTGAATGGTCAGACTGGTATGTTTTATCTGAGTGTTGCAACTCTGGATGTAAAAATGAATTGATACGTGATTTGTAGGTTTCTCTTCTAGGACCTAAAAAAACTACGAGCATCAGTAATACTAAACCACCTGCACAAACTGTGGCTATTTGTTTGATGCTAATACGACCGATAATCAACAACAAAATACTAACGCCAAATAACATTAATGCAGTTGACAAATTGGCTAAGGCAATTAAAACGAAAACTACACAAACCGATCCCATGATAGGCAAGAACGCTTGTTTTACATCTTTGATATTTTCTTGTTTACGAGTCAACATTCTAGCTAAAAACGTAATTAACGCAAGTTTAGCTAAATCCGACGTTTGAAATGTAAGCCCAATTACCGGAATTTTCACCCAACGAGAAGCATCGTTCAATGTTTGTCCGAATGCTAATGTATACAGTAATAAAGGTACCGTCACAATCATTAATATCTTCGAAATACCTGCATAATACTTGTAATCCAGCAAATGGGCAATGTAAATCATGCCGATACCTAGCAATACAAAAATCACATGCTTAAATAACAAATATTTCTCTACAGAAACACCTTTTTTGTAAGCAATGGCGCCAGTAGCACTATACACGACCATGATCGATATCATGGAAAGCAACAAGATGATAATCCAAATCCAACGATCACCTTTGGTTTTATCCAAGGCTCTTTGCACAAACGAAACCTGCCGATCAAACATCGCACTTGCATCGTCTCTCACGCTTTTCACGTTTTCAACTTGGTCCATATATGTATTGCTGTTAAACATGCCCTACTTTAAACTTTTATCTCTAAACTTTTAACCTTTTACTTTTGACTTATTAAAGTTCTTTCACGGCAGCCTTAAATTGATTACCGCGGTCTTCATAACTTTTAAACAAATCGAAACTTGCGCAAGCTGGCGATAACAATACCGTGCTGCCTTTTTTCGCTAAGTGATAAGCAACCTGTACTGCTTCTTCCGCCGAAAATGTATTCACAATTACATCTACTTCATCCTCAAAAGCATCGTGAATACGCTTATTATCTTTACCTAAACAGATAATCGCCTTCACTTTAGTTTTTACCAAATCTCTCAGCATTTCGTAATCATTGCCTTTATCAACACCACCCATAATCAGCACTACATCGGTATTTACACTTTCTAATGCATACCAAGTAGAATTTACATTCGTAGCTTTAGAATCGTTGATGTAAGCCACATCATTGATTTTTGCTACGAACTCTAACCTATGGTCGATGTTCTTAAACTCACCCATGCTTTCGCGGATAGTTTCGTTGCGTAACTCTAATACTTTCGCTACAATACCCGAAGCCATTGAGTTATAAATGTTGTGCTTTCCTTGCAGGGCTAAATCCGAAATTGACATGGTTAGTGTGTTGTTTAAATTGGTATTGATATGTATAGTATTCTCTTCTAAATAGGCTCCCTTTTCTATCTTTTTAAGGATGGAAAAAGGAAAAGCTTCCGCTGCTATATTTACTGTTTTTAAAATTTTCTTCGTCTCTTCATCATCTGCACAGTATATAAAAGCATCTGCTGATGTTTGATTTTGTACAATACGCATTTTCGAAGCTGCGTAATTGGCAATATTGTAATCGTACCTATCTAAATGGTCTGGTGTAATGTTGAGCAAAACAGCGATATCCGCTCTAAACTCGTACATATCATCCAGCATAAAGCTTGATATCTCTAAAACGTACCAATCAAATTTTTTGTCGGCCACTTGCGCTGCAAAGCTGTGACCTATATTACCAGCTAAACCTACATTCAATCCCGCTTTCTGAAGGATATGATAGGTTAGCATCGTTGTTGTCGATTTACCATTCGAACCCGTAATACAAATCGTTTTCGCATTGGTGTATCTCTTTGCAAACTCTATCTCAGAGATCACAGAAATACCTTTCTCTATCAAAGCCTTAACTATTGGTGCTTTTGATGGAATACCTGGGCTTTTGATCACCTCCGTTGCATTTAAAATCAATGCTTCGGTATGTTGGTTTTCCTCAAAAGGGATGTTCATCGTTTGCAACTCAGCTTTATAAGCAGCTGCAATAGCGCCAAAATCAGATACAAAAACATCAAAACCATGCTTTTGAGCTAATTTAGCCGCACCTACTCCGCTTTCGCCAGCCCCCAAAATAACTACACGACCATTCCCTGCCGTTGTCGACTGAAAGTTGATTGGTGATATGTTGTTATTCGAGTTCATTTTTTCTTTTTTAGTGATTTCACTGATTTTATGATTTCACCGATTTTTATTTATTACCTAACACCTTAGCTCAATTAGTATTTCTTCTTCCTCTTAGCTTAGTCTTCGACAAGCTCAGACTGACAGAGACATTTTTTATTTTAATCTGTTGGGGCGAAATACTTTCGTCCTTTTATTTGAGACGAAAAATATTTCGTCTTTACTCTTTGCTCCTTTATCCTTCTATCTCAATTTCAGCGTTACAAAAGCAATTACCGCCAATAGAATTCCAATAATCCAAAAACGAGTTACGATTTTAGCTTCGTGATATCCTTTCTTTTGGTAATGATGGTGCAATGGCGACATCAGGAAGATCCTTCTGCCTTCACCAAATCTTTTCTTAGTGTATTTGAAATAACTGACCTGCAAGCTCACGGATAAAACTTCAATCAAAAACACACCGCATATAATTGGAATCAACAATTCTTTTCTGGTCATAATAGCGAATACTGCGATGATACCACCAATGGTTAAGCTACCCGTATCGCCCATGAAAATTTGTGCTGGATAAGAGTTGTACCACAAGAAACCAATACAAGCTCCAATAAATGCAGCCGCAAAAATGATCAGTTCACCACTGTTAGGGATATACATGATATTTAGGTAATCTGCCATTACGGTGTTACCCGAAACATAGGCGAATATCCCCATGGTAACTCCAATGATTGCCGAAGTCCCCGTGGCTAAACCATCAATTCCATCTGTTAAGTTTGCTCCGTTTGAAACTGCAGTTACAATTACAATTACAAAAGCCAGAAAAACGATAAACGCATACTTCTCATAGCCCTCTCCTAAAAACTTAACGACTTTGGCGTAATCAAACTCATTGTTTTTATAGAAAGGAAGATTGGTTTTGGTCGACTTTACATCTTGTGTATAGTAGTAAGTCTCGCCTTTTTTACGCAAGACCATTGGCGCAGCACTTTGAACTTTTGCAGTGTCTACTTTTGCAGTTTCATCAACCGTTTGGCGCACCACAATGTTAGGATGAAAATACATGGTGCATCCCACAATAATTGCTAAACCTACTTGGCCAACTACTTTGAATCTACCGGCTAAGCCTTCCTTGTTTTTTTTGAAAACCTTGATATAATCATCTAAGAAACCAATTGCACCCATCCACAATGTGGTTACAATCATCAAGATCACATAGATATTGGTAATGTTAGCGAACAACAAAGTCGGAATTAAAATCCCCATCAAAATCATGATCCCACCCATAGTTGGTGTACCTTGTTTTTGCATCTGCCCTTCTAAACCTAAATTCCTTACCGTTTCGCCTACTTGTTTGGAGTGTAAATAATCAATAATTCTACGACCATAAACGGTAGTGATAATCAACGACAAGATGATTGACAATGACGATCTGAAAGTAAGGTATTGGAACAACCTTAATCCAGGAAAATCATAATGCTTATGTAGATATTCGAATAATAAATATAACATTAGTTGATTTGGTTTAGTTGTTCGTTAATAATTTCTTTATCGTCAAAATGATGCCTAACGCCATTAATTTCTTGGTACTTTTCATGCCCTTTTCCAGCGATTAGAATAATATCTCCCGGCTGTGCAATGTGGCAAGCTGTTTTGATCGCTTCTTTTCTATCCAAAATGCTAATCGCCTTGCGTTGGTTAGTTGGCGATACACCGGCCTCCATATCTTTAATGATGGTTTGTGGATCTTCGGTGCGTGGATTATCAGAGGTTAAAATGACTTTATCGCTCCAATCGCAGGCCACTTGTGCCATTACTTGTCGCTTAGTTTTATCTCTATCACCACCGCAACCAATCACCGTAATCACCTGTTCAGTTCCTTTTCTAATGTTAGCAATTGTGCTCAATACATTTTGAACTGCATCTGGTGTATGCGCATAATCTACAATACCGACAATACCAGATTTAGATACGATGTAATCAAACCTACCTTCTGCACCCGATAAAGCACTCAGCGTAGTTAATACAGCTAATTGATCTTGCTCTAACAATACCGCTGTACCGTAAGCCGCCAATAAATTGTAAGCATTAAAAGAACCTACCATTTTGAAGTAAACATCAGTATGATCTACCTCTAGGTGCAGTCCACTGAATTTATTCTCAATAATTTTCGCTTTGAAATCGGCCATCTGCTTCAAAGCATAAGTCCTCTTGTGTGCCTTAGTATTTTGCAGCATGACCATTCCGTTTTTATCGTCGGTATTGGTTAAGGCAAAAGCAGCGTTAGGCAACATATCGAAAAAAGCCTTCTTCGCTTTAATGTAGTTATCGAAGGTTTTATGAAAATCTAAGTGATCGTGAGTAATATTCGAAAATACACCACCAGCAAAAGTTAATCCCGCAATGCGATGTTGTGAAACAGCATGAGAACTTACTTCCATAAAGCAATACTCACAACCTTCATCTACCATTTCTCTCAACAACTCATTTAAAGCAATTGGATTTGGTGTGGTATGCGTTGCGGGCACCACCCTATCATTAATTTGATTTTGAACAGTAGAAATTAACCCTACTCCATAATTCAAACCACTAAACAATTGAAAAAGCAAAGTGGCAATGGTCGTTTTACCATTGGTTCCAGTGATCCCTACCAATTTCAGATCCGCGGATGGATTACCGTAGAAATTACAAGCGATTATTCCTAAAGCTTCAGAAGAATCTACTACCTCGATATAAGTTACCGCTTCATTCAATTTAGCAGGCAGCTCTTCGCAAACAATAACACTCGCACCAGCAGCAATAGTCTGATCAATGAACTGATGCCCATCAACCGCTGTACCTCTAATCGCAAAAAATAACGTTCCAGCATTTACCAAACGAGAATCAAAGGCCAAAGCAGCCACCTCTACCTGAGGCAAACCCTTTAAGCTTTTAATTGAAACTCCGTAAAGTAAATCTTGTAAATTCATATTTTCTATTAATGATTAATTGAGTAATTTTTAAATGTAGAGTTATACTTCCTATATCATTTTCTCATTTCGTCATTTCCTCATTTTAAATTTTCTTATTGCAACAATATATCCACCAACAAACCTTTACCGATCCTGCTGCCAGGCTGTATAGATTGACTGATTACTTTTCCACTTCCTTTAATTCGGGCTTTTAAACCTGCATTACCCAACAGGTACATCGCATCTTTTAAGCCCATGCCACTTACGTTTGGCATTACGCCTTTTACCGGTGTATTCTCTTCATAAGCCACACCATTATTTGTATCGACAGAGTTGAAATAATCTGATTTTGCAGCGTAAAGTGCTTTAACACCAAAAGCATTGTAAACTTTCTTCGTCGCCCGGCTTTGACCAGCTTTCGCTTCGGGAGCCACCGTATTGCCTGCCAAATGCTCTTCTACCTTGTTGTACATATTCACATCACTTGCGTAAATACGATCTGCTACTTCTCTGAATACTGGCCCTGAAACCAAAGCACCATAGTAAGCACCTTTAGGATCATTGATTACCACAATCATCGAATATTTAGGCTTATCAGCAGGAAAATATCCTACAAATGATGCCTGATATTGCTTTTTAGCTTTGTAGCCTAAATTGGCATCTGCAACTTGCGCCGTCCCGGTTTTACCTGCAATCTTATACAGTGGATTATACACCACTTGCTTACCACTACCATTGGTTACTACACCCTCCAGCATTGCCTTAATTTTAATCAAGGTTTCATCAGAGCAGATTTTATCGTTAATTACTCTAGCTTTAAACTGCTCGACAGGATTACCCAATCTTCTAATTTCTTTGACAAAAATTGGAGCGATTAACTTGCCATTGTTAGCTACTGCATTGTATAGCACCAACATATTTAAAGGCGTCATCTGCATTTCATAACCATATGCCATTTGCGGCAAAGTCATGTTCTTGTTCCAACTCCTGTTAGCCTCAATATTTTTAACCACGGGTTGAGATTCACCCGGAATCTGCAAGCCCATTTTTTTATTCAACCCCCATCTATACAAATGATCTGTGAATTTCATTGGGTTTGAACTGTAATTATCGTTGATCAACTTAGCGATAGCCGCATTAGAAGACTCTTCGAAAGCTTTTTTAACAGTTACATATTCATCTTTAGGATGTGAATCCGTGATTCTTTTACCTGGAATCTGATACCAGCCTGTCCTAACCAAAGTATTGGTATCTATCTTCTTATCCTCTAACAAAGCCATATAAGAAGCCAACTTGAACGTAGAGCCTGGATCTTGATTACCTGCGATCGCATAGTTGAACTGTTCTTTATAAACCCCTTCTTCCACTTTGGTATAATTTGCAACCGCCCTAATCTCTCCTGTTTCTACTTCCATTACAATCACAGCACCGTGGTGTGCCTGACTTTTAATTAACTGCTTTTCTAATGCACTTTGTGCCAAATCCTGCATATTGATGTCTATCGTAGAAATGATATCGGCACCGTCTTTCGGAGCAACCTCCGCATCGCTATTCACGGGAATCCATACACCGCCGCTAATGCGCTGCATCATCCTTCTGCCAGTCTCGCCATTGATATAATTACCATAAGCACCTTCCAAACCTACACCATTAGCTACATTTTCGTTTTTGTATCCAATAGTTCTAGCTGCCAAAGCCTTGAACGGGAGAATTCTTTTGTTTTTCTGAATCGCCATCAAACCCCCAGAATGCTTACCGATATTGTATAAAGGAAAACTTCTAACGATCTTCAAATCTTGATAAGAAACCTTACGCTTGATTAACAAGTAACGAGCACTATCTTGCCTTGCCTTGCGTAATAAACGAGAATAATCCTTCGCACTTTTATCCTTAAAAAAACTCGAAAGCTTCATTGCCAAGGAATCCACTTTGGCATTAAAAATCTTATCCTCTTGAATCCCGCCAGCAAATAAGTCCATTCTCAACTCATACTCAGGAACAGAGGTAGCCAATAAACTACCGTCCACAGAGTAAATATTACCGCGAGTAGCTTCAATTTCAAATTCTTTGGTAGACAAACTATCAGCCATAGCCACCCATTTGTGGCCTTGCCTAAATTGCACATCGCACAACTTAACGAAAACCGCAAGCGCAAAAAGTACAATTAGCCCGAAAGCTAAATACACCCTTAACAATATGTTTGTCCTGATATTCATTATTTACTTTGCACTATTATTTTTTTGGGCGGCTCAATCAGTTCTTTCAAACCTAATGTATCTACCTTTTTTGCCACCTCTGTCATCTTACTTTTAAACATCAAATCCGCTTTCAGCGATTTGTACTCCCAACTCAACTCTTTCACCTCTTTACTCACCCTATCTATATCCCTAATATTCTTCACCGCCATATGGCTGTTCGCGATATAAATCATCCCCAACACACATAAGAAAATCAAGTAAGGAAGCATATCTGTTGCCGCCTCTTTCGATACTGCACCCTCTACAAACAACCTTCTAAAGAAGGTGGTCGCAGTTCCCTCTTTTACAGGCTCTTTTCTCTTGGGTTGCTCCTTTTTTAACACCGGCTCATCCTCTTGAGCCAATTCTTCTTCTAGCTTTTCCCTAAACCTGTTCACAACCGCTCTCCTCCTTTTCCGTTGACTGAAGTCGACGGCAATGAAAGCCGCTCGCCAATCCTTAATTTCGCACTGCGAGACCGACTGTTACGAACCAATTCATCAGCATCAGCTACGATTGCTTTTCTTGTAATGACATGGAAAGGCTTTTGATCATTACCAAAAAAATCTTTTTCCACCTCACCTTTAAATTTCCCTTTCGAAAGAAAGTTCTTAACCGGCCTGTCTTCTAATGAATGATAAGACATCACCACCAAACGGCCACCGGGCTTAAGCACTTCTGCAGATTGCTCTAGAAAACGCTCCAACACTTCTATCTCCGCATTCACCTCAATGCGCAAAGCCTGAAAAACTTGCGCCATATACTTATTCTCTTTTCCCCGCGGGATATGAGCAGCAATTGTATTTTTAAAACCAGACAAAGTCTGAATAGGCTCATCCATACGAGCCGTAACTATCGTTCTAGCTAATGATTTTGCATTTTGCACTTCACCATAAATACCGAAGATCCTATGTAATTTTTCTTCGGTGTAGGTATTCAACACTACCGCAGCCGTCAAAGCACGCTGCTGATCCATACGCATATCTAAATCAGCCTCAAAACGAGTAGAAAAACCTCTTTCCGGTTCATTGAACTGATGTGAAGAAACGCCCAAATCAGCCAAAATCCCATCCACCTGTTTGATCCCCAAAAGGCGAAGGTGATTTTTCATATAACCAAAATTTTGATCTACGAAACGGAAGCGAGGATCATCAATCTTATTTCTTTGCGCATCTGGATCTTGATCAAAAGCAACCAAAATTCCATCAGGCCCTAAATGTTTCAAAATTTCACGAGAGTGCCCACCCCCACCAAAGGTCACATCCACATACACCCCGTTTGGTTTAATCGCTAAACCATCAATGCACTCTTGCAACAGTACCGGTACATGGTAATTATTCTCCATCAGCACCTCCTTTATCTTGAACGTTCTTATTGCCCATTACTTCTTCCGCTAACGCAGCAAAGTTTTCTGGCACATCATCAAAAAGCCCATCGTAAACTTTTTTATCCCAAACCTCAATCTTATCCAACTGACAGGCCAACACCAACTCCCCATCTATCCCAGCATACTCCACCAAAGATTTAGGCAAAAGCACACGGCCTGCAGCATCTAATGTCAAAGGCATCGCCCCACGTTGAAAAGCCCTTACAAACTCACGATTCTTTTTCTCGAACATGTTCAACTTACTCAACTCAGCCACCGTTTCATCCCAAACTTTCTTAGGGTAGATGACTAAATTTTTTTCAAAACCTCTGTTCACCACCAACCCATCTCGCTCTACATCAAGCAATTGCTTCTTCAGCAAAACAGGCACCATCAAGCGCCCCTTCGCATCCATTTTGCAATCAAATTCTCCTATGAGTTGGTTCATTTATAGTAGCTACACTTTTTATCTAGTGTAAAAGTAAAGCACTTCTACCACTTTTTACCACTTTTTACCACAAAAAAGTTTTCAACAGGCTTTTCCTACCACTTTAACCCACTTTTTAATATCGCTAGGGCATTTTTAATGGTGGTAAAAAAAGAAAGCGGTCCCGACTTAAAAGTCGGGACCGCTTATATACAAGGAGTTAACCTCTAAATTAGCTTTGAATAGCTGCTACACCTGGAAGCTCTTTACCTTCCATATATTCTAACAATGCACCACCGCCAGTAGATACGTAACTTACCTCATCCTCTAAGCCAAACTTAGCTATTGCAGCAGCAGAATCACCACCACCTATCAATGAGAAAGCACCATTTTTAGTCGCCTCTACCACTGCTTCAGCCACAGCTTTAGTTCCTTGCTGGAAGTTCTCCATTTCAAAAACTCCCATTGGACCATTCCAAAGCAAAGTTTTTGAGTTTTTAATGATATCACTAAATAACTCAACGGTTTTAGTACCGATATCTAAGCCCATCCAGTCTGCCGGAATATGACCACTATCTACCTGATCTTTGCTTGCATTGTTATCGAACTTATCAGCGATTACCGTATCTACAGGCAAAACTAAGTTTACACCTTTTGCCTTCGCCTTTTCCAATAGCTCTAAACAAAGCTCCATTCTATCAGCCTCTAATAAAGAAGTACCAATTTCGCCACCTTGAGCTTTAGCAAAAGTATAAGCCATACCACCACCAATAATCAGGTTGTCTACTTTCTCCAAAAGACTTTCGATCAAAAGGATTTTATCAGACACCTTAGCACCACCCATAATCGCTGTAAATGGTTTTTCAGCGTCATTGATAATTTTTTCTGCGTTCTTTACTTCTTCTGCCATTAAATAGCCAAAATATTTATTGTCAGGGAAGAACTGAGCAATAATCGTAGTTGAGGCATGTGCTCTATGCGCCGTACCAAAAGCATCGTTCACATAGACGTCTGCTAATTTCGATAACTTTTCTGCAAAAGCAACATCACCTTTCTCTTCTTCTTTATAAAAGCGTAGGTTTTCCAACAATAAAACATCACCTGGATAAAGGTTGCCAGCTTTGTTAATTGCATCTTCACCAATGCAGTCGTCTGCGAACTTCACCGTTAGACTTAGCATACGAGACAAATCTGCAACAATGTGTCTCAAAGAATATTTGTCGGTCGGACCTTCTTTTGGACGACCTAAGTGCGACATTAAAATAACTGAACCACCATCTTTCAAGATTTTTTTGATGGTTGGCAACGCAGCACGCATTCTTTTATCATCAGTAATGTTGAAATCGGCATCTAAAGGAACGTTAAAATCTACCCTTACGATAGCTTTCTTATCTTTAAAATCGAACTGGTCTACTGTCTTCATTTTTCTTATTCTATATTAGGTTTAAAATCATGGTGTAATGCGGCCCGACACCTGGAATATCAAATTCTTCTGATATAATTCCAAATCCTTGTTTCTTGTAGAAATCAACTGCTGATGTACGGGCATTGCACCAAATATAGTCAGCTTTTGCCGTTTTTATGTAATCTACTGCATATTTTATAAGCAAAGCTCCAAAACCCTTTCCAAAAAAAGCAGTATCGGTGGCCATGCCACGAAGCTGATAACCACGACCTTCTTCACCTTTCAAATCTTGGGGATAAAAGGTCGCCACTGTAGCAATTTCAACTTCCTCTACATAGTATGCTAAATGGAAAATGCCTTCCGCTTCATCGGTTGGGAAAATACATTCTTCGATAGCTGCGCCATTTCTAAGCATTTTGCTTCTCAAAGGCAACACGATCTCCAAAGGGACAAACTTTATCATATATTATCTATTATAATCAATATCCTGCTAAACATTGCAAGCAATAGCATGGTTTCGGGCATTAATTGAAGTTTGAGTTAAAAAATTTAAAATTAGCAAATAAACTTTCTTATCGAAAAAATAAGACAAGCATCATTACTGACACCTTAACTCATTATTTTTTCTGGTACTACTATCTTTCTTTTACTAATTAGGAAAAACTATTGCTATCAATACATCGTATCTTTTAGCTAGCAAACTCCCTTTAAGTCCGTTCAATTCTCATTAAAGTCCGTTCAAACGCACATTTAACTTCGGTTTAGGTTCGGTATCAACTTAGTTGTGCGTCGCTATAACATATCATATTTACACTACCTCTTGCAGGCGGTAGAAGCACTGCGACACCAAAGTGCCTCTGTTTAGCGTCCATATTTCTATACAAATACATGGACCCTACATGGAGTTATTCTAGCTATAGGTGTACGAAATGTCTCAAAGAATAACGGCCAAATGTGTTGACCTAAATGCTTATGACTATCAACATCATCACTTCTTATTTGATTATTGATGATTAGATTTATTGGTTATTAGCTATCATCCTTTCCACTACATCCGCTAAACGATTTGAATAACCTGATTCATTGTCATACCAACCTACCACTTTTACTAAATCGCCCACAATAGATGTTAACTGTGCGTCAAATACACAAGAGAAGGGATTGTTAATGATATCAACAGAAACGATTGGATCTTCAGTATACTGAACAACCTGTTTTAGCTCACCTATTGAAGCAGCTCTAAATGCTTCGTTAATTTCTTCTATAGTTGTTTTCTTTTTAAGAATACAGGTAAAATCTGTCAAAGAACCATTTAGTACAGGCACTCTAATACCGGCACCACCAAGCTTACCTTCTAAATGCGGGAATATATGGGTAATGGCCTTTGCAGCTCCTGTTGTTGTAGGAATGATAGAAGAAGATGCTGCTCTCGCCCTACGTAAATCTTGGTGCGGCGAGTCGTGCAGATTCTGATCACCCGTCATTGAATGTACTGTAGTAATATAGCCATCTTCGATTCCCCAATTATCATCCAGTACTTTGACCATTGGCGCTACATTATTTGTCGTACAAGAAGCATTCGACAAAATTAGCGAAGAAAAATTGACTTCAGCATCATTCACCCCCATAACTACCATTGGAATATCTTTATCTGGTGCAGGAGCAGATATCAATACTTGTTTTGCACCAGCTTGCAGATGCTTAGTCGCACCAATCTTATTGGCAAACCTGCCAGTTGCCTCTACTACCAGATCCACATCGAGCGCTGCCCAAGGCAAATCTTCAGGATTTGCATGAGATAAAATTTGAATCCGCTTTCCATCAATCATTAGATAATGATCTTCCGCAGTCACTGTTCCACTATAACCACCATGAACGGAATCATATTTAAACAAATGCGCCAACGTAGACGGCGTAGTGAGATCGTTAATAGCTATGACATTAAAATTTCTTTGTAAGGCGGCACGAAGGAACATTCTTCCTATACGTCCGAAACCATTAATGGCTATTTTCATCTATTTTGATTGTGATTTGACGCAAAGCTAGCCAATATCTACAGAAAGAAATCTAAATAAATAAAGAAACTACAATAACTTAAAAATCCATTCTATTAAACGCAGTATTACGACAAGTTATTTACTCTCGACGACATAATGATTTCTGAGATAAAGATGGGCAGGTAAATCGACCTAATTGGCAGCTGAAAAAATTATTTTATGATCGCAGCTATTATGCTTATTATATTTTTATTCCTATTATTACCAAAGCAATTGACTACGATCTGTAGCCATTATTAACAATCGGCATTACAATGTTAATTTGAAAAAGAAAAGAAGATGTTAGATAACTTGTATAGATGGTATCCGGTGTATACGAATTCCAGAGCAGAAAAAAGGACATATCAAGAGTTACAAAAAAAAGGCATTGAATGTTACTTACCGCTTAAAAAAGAACTTAAACAGTGGAGTGACCGAAAGAAGATAGTAGAAGAACCATGGTTCAAATCCTATATTTTCGTCCATATATCAAATAAAGAATACGCCGAAGTATTGATGACAAAAGGGGTTAGCCGCTTTCTTTATTTTTCTGGCAAGATTGCCATTATGCCAGACAAACAGATGCAAGATCTGAAATTACTGATGGCGTCTGGCGAAGAATTGGAACTAGTAGATTATGAAATACAGCCTGGAGAAAAGGTTTTAGTAAATGCTGGTCCGTTTAAAGGAATGGTGGCAGAACTCGTATCTATGAGAAATAAGAAGAGTTTGGTTTTGAGGTTAGAAAATTTGGGGTATGCTTTAGAAATAAAAACTTCTATGGCTTATGTAGAACCAATCAAATAGTTGTAAATTTTATCAAAAGACTCAGCTTTTGGATTTATAGCTATTAATGTGCACCGCTAGCAAGGTCTCTGAATGAATCAACAATATCCTTAACTTCGGCATAGATACATACAATCAATTCCATCTGAGTACTGCAACAAAAACATTACCACTGATTGAACGTTAAAACATTTACATACATGACATATGAACACTATCATCAAAAAACAAAGAACATATATTCCACAAAACTTAGCAATTAAATGGGAAAACCTTTCTCCTATTTTCGAAGAGCTACTTCACAGAAGCATTGATAATGTCAACGATTTAGAACAATGGTTGCGCGACAAAAGTGAGCTGGAAGCAGCTTTAGAAGAAGATTTTGCTTGGCGCTATATCAAAATGAGCTGCGATACGGCTAATGAGCAATTGGTAACAGACTTTCAATATTTCGCTACCGAAATTGAGCCGAAAATTGCACCTATTGCTAACGAACTGAATAAAAAGTTAGTAGAAAGTGCTTATGTAGATGAATTAGACGAACAGAAATATTTTGTCTATTTGCGCTCGGTTCGAAAATCTTTAGAACTGTTCAGAGAAGAAAACATCCCTTTATTTACTGAATTACAGGTTAAACAGCAAAAGTATCAAGCCATTACTGGTGCAATGAGTGTATCGATAGATGGAAAAGAATATACCTTGGAGCAGGCAAGCAACTTTTTGAAAGATACCGATAGGACCATACGTCAACGTACTTGGGAAACTATCCAAAATAGACGACGTATTGATAAGGATGAGCTGAATATCCTATTTGACGAATTGGTTAGGCTCCGCCATCAAGTGGCTTTAAATGCGGGCTTTGAGAACTATCGTGATTACATGTTTCAGGCACTAGGCCGATTTGATTACACGCCAAAAGACTGCTATAAATTTGCCGAGGCCATTGAACAAGAAATTGTACCTATCTTAAAAGAACAAGCGGAAAAACGCAGAGAGGCATTAGGCTTGGCAGAATTAAGACCATGGGATTTAGAGGTAAGCACTACTGGAAAGCCAGCTTTAAAACCATTCCAAAATGGAGAGGAGCTCATAGATAAATCAATTAGCTGTTTTGAGAGAATTGATAGTTCATTAGGTGAAAAACTTGCAATAATGAAATCGAATAATCTTTTCGATGTCGAAAGTCGCATGGGCAAGGCACCTGGAGGATACAACTATCCGTTAGCAGAAACAGGTGCACCTTTTATCTTCATGAACTCGGCCAACTCGCTACGTGATTTAACAACTATGGTACACGAAGGTGGCCATGCGATCCATACTTTTTTAACTGCAAGCCTAGAACTTAACGATTTTAAACACTGTCCATCTGAAGTAGCCGAACTTGCTTCAATGAGTATGGAATTGATTTCAATGGATCAATGGTCAGTATTCTTCGATAAAGAGGAAGATTTAATTAGGGCAAAAAAAGAGCAACTCGTTGACGTGTTAAAAACTTTACCTTGGGTAGCGGTTATCGACCAATTTCAACATTGGATTTATACCAACCCAGGACATAACGCAGCAGATAGAGAAGAAGCTTTTAAACAAATCTATACCCGTTTTGGCGCTGGTTTTGCCGACTGGGAGACTTACGAACAACAGTTTGGAAACGTTTGGCAAAAACAGCTGCACCTATTCGAAGTGCCTTTTTACTATATCGAATACGCCATTGCTCAACTAGGCGCTATCGCAGTTTTGAAAAACTACAAAGAAAATCCTGAGAAAGGCTTACAGCAATATTTAGATGCACTTAGCCTAGGCTACACAAAGCCGATGAACGAAATCTACGAAACTGCGGGTATCAAGTTCGATTTCAGTGCCGACTATATTAAGGAGCTAGCAGATTTTGTAAAAGAAGAGTTAGCGAAGTTAAATTAACTATCGTCATTAGATAGTGAAAGAGGGAGAATTGAAAATTTATGAATTAAAATTCGTTAGCTAGCAGCTCCCCCTTTCGTCATTTTACATACAGAAGTGATCACGAAAGAATCTGTAAGTTAATTATCGTCGACGATAAAACTAACAGCCACCTGCCGAACAACATGATAAATAAAAGAAAATCGTAAATTGCAAGGCTAATCAAACAAACCATAGCGCATGCTAAAAAACCTATTTAGAAAGAAATCTGTTAGTAAAATATTGGCCGATGCCCAAAAAGGCTATGGCGACCATGAAGACTCATTACATAAAACACTAAGTGTAAGGGACCTCACGGCATTTGGTATTGCAGCTATCATTGGTGCAGGTATTTTTAGCACCATTGGGAAAGCAAGCGCCGACGGTGGACCCGCAGTCATTTTCTTATTCATTTTTACAGCCATCGCCTGTAGTTTTGCCGCTTTTGCCTACGCAGAGTTTGCGTCAATGGTCCCTGTTTCAGGTAGTGCCTATACTTATTCTTATGTGGCATTCGGGGAACTAGTCGCTTGGATCATTGGTTGGTCACTGATCATGGAATATGCAATTGGAAATATAACCGTAGCTATTTCCTGGTCCGACTATTTTACCGGACTACTTTCCTCCATTAGGATACCTGCATTGGGCATTAATGGAATACATGTACCAGATTGGGCAAGTATGGATTATCTAAGCGCCTATAATGGACATCAACATGCACAAGCCTTAGTAAATGCAGGGAAAAGCATGGCAAATTTAGATGATGCCACTCGCATTGCAGCAAACGCTTGGAACACGGCTCCTCAAATCGGCGGTTTTCATATAGTAGCAGATATTCCCGCACTGGCCATTATCATCTTCATCACTTGGTTAGTTTATAGAGGCATGAAAGAGTCTAGAAATGCGAGCAATGCCATGGTGATTGTGAAACTCGCTGTGATTTTGTTAGTACTAGCTGTAGGTGTTTTTTATGTGGATACAGAGAATTGGAATCCATTTGCACCTAACGGAATTTCGGGAGTATTAAAAGGGGTATCAGCAGTATTCTTCGCTTACATTGGTTTCGACGCTATCTCTACGACAGCAGAAGAATGTAAAAACCCACAACGAGATTTGCCTAGAGGAATGATGTGGGCAATTATCATTTGTACCATCTTGTACATTGCTATAGCACTAGTGTTAACTGGCATTGTAAAATATAACACCTTAGCAGTTGGAGATCCATTAGCCTACGTTTTTGATCAGATCGACTTAAAATTAATGAGTGGTATCATCGCTGTTAGTGCGGTATTTGCTATGGCTTCTGTACTATTGGTTTTTCAAATGGGGCAACCTCGTATCTGGATGAGCATGAGTCGTGATGGATTGCTGCCCAAGTCATTTTCAAAAATCCACCCTAAATACAAAACACCTTCATTTTCTACAGTAGTAGTAGGATTTGTAGTAGCCATTCCATCACTCTTTTTAAACCTTACTACCGTAACTGATCTGTGTTCTATCGGTACATTATTTGCATTTGTATTGGTTTGTGCCGGTGTATTGGTATTACAGAATAGGCCAGATATACAACGTGGTAAGTTCAAAATTCCTTATATGAATGCTAAATTTGTAATCCCAATACTTCTTATTGGGGGACTAGCAATTGCATTTAGCCAGTATAAAAAGGAAATGATAGCGTTCGTTAGTAATGAGGCAAAAGTTGTTAGTCCTGTTAGTTTTGTTACCTCTTTAAATGCAGAGGAGCTGCAAATTGTAAAAAATGAGATCAGTACAAACCCAGTAGTGCTACAAGGTAAGCAAATTGACGCTGAAGCTTATTTAAGTAACCTCAAAGATGAACAGTATGAAACATTTATGAATAAATCAGCTATTGATTACCACAAAAAATATGAAAGTGGTTGGCACTTATTCAAGCACAAAATACCCATGTGGATTTTCTTCATCATTTGTTTAGTGGTTACCTATTTATCTATTGCTAAAAATCTGTCACTTATTCCTGTTTTAGGATTACTTAGCTGTTTATACATGATGTGTGAATTGGAATTGAGCAATTGGATTGGTTTTGGCATTTGGCTAGTAGTGGGACTTATTGTCTATTTTTCTTACGGCTATAAGCATAGCAAGTTATCGCAGATTGATGCCGTTCAATAGTTCGTCGGCTCATTAGTTCATTAGCAACACCTTGAATATCGGAGTTTGATAATTAGAATTGATTATTGTTCATTCAAAATTTACTCATTTAATCATTGAAGATCATTCAAATATGTGCTGCTTATAAGCCAGCGTTTGTATATGGAGGGCCAACTATGTCAGTGGCTAAACTAGCAGAAGCGCTCACTAAGGCTGGGGAAGATGTAACCGTGCTTACCACCACAGCAAATGGAAAAGTTGAATTGGAGGTTGCTATTGGTGAAGAAACGCTGGTAGATGGCGTAAAGACAATTAAGATCAAACAAAGAGTGATCACAATCCCAGCCTAAGTTTTCATTACAGCTAATTATCGAACTGAAACCAACCAAACCTTAACCTGGAGAATTAATTTCCTTCCACAACAGGTCCTTAAGTTCAACCAAACCTTGCTGCGCTACTGATGAAACAAATAAGTATGGCACTTTTGGCAAGTCTTTTTCCATTTCTGCTTTCAATTCTTCATCCAACATATCTGATTTTGTAATCGCTAACAAGTGTGGCTTCTGCATCAGCTCAGGATTGAATTCCTGTAGTTCATTTTTTAAGATTTCATACTCTTCTGTAATGCTTCTACTGGTATCGGCAGGCACCATGAACAGCAAAACAGAGTTACGCTCAATATGTCTTAAAAACCTAAAGCCTAGACCTTTTCCTTTAGATGCTCCCTCAATAATCCCAGGGATGTCTGCCATGATGAAAGACTTCGAATTTCTGTAGGAAACGATACCTAAATTAGGCACTAAGGTAGTAAAAGGATAATCCGCAATTTCTGGCTTAGCAGCTGACAATACAGAAAGTAAAGTAGATTTACCAGCATTTGGAAAACCGACCAAACCTACATCAGCCAATACTTTTAATTCTAACACCATCCACTCTTCCTTGCCCTGCTCGCCAGGCTGCGCGAAACGAGGTGTTTGCTGTGTGGGCGTTTTAAAATGCCAGTTTCCTAGCCCTCCCCTACCACCAGCAGTTAAGATCTTAGTTTCGCCGTCTTCCGTTATTTCGAAAAGTACTTCGCCAGTCTCTGCATCTCTGGCAATGGTACCCAGTGGGACTTCTAGAATTTCGTCCTTACCCATCTTACCAGATTTCTGTCCGCTACCACCTGCTCCGCCATCTTCCGCTATGATATGCTTCCGATACTTTAAGTGAAGTAGCGTCCAAAATTGCGTGTTACCTTTTAAGATAATATGACCACCTCTTCCACCATCACCACCATCTGGACCACCAGTAGCGGTGTGTTTATCACGATGTAAATGTGCAGAGCCTGCGCCACCTTTGCCAGAACGACAACAGATTTTTACATAATCAACGAAATTGGATCCTTGTGACATATCGAAATGACTAAATTATTGAATGAGGAAGTGACTAAATATTTTTAGCGAAAAAATCTAAATACAATTTATACACTCAAAACTAAATATCTATAAAACAAAAATATGAGTATCAAGCACCTTGTCTTAATACTCATATCTAAATACTTAATACTATTTTAATAGTTATCGATCACCTTACAAAGGTCACCAAAAATAACTTCAATTTCGCCGATACCATTTACCTTCACCAATTTACCTTGTCCTTCATAATAAGGCAATACGTGAATGGTCTTGGTAAAATATTCGTCGATACGCTTTTTTAACTTTTCTGCATCGTCATCTGGTCTACCGCTAATTTTATGACGTTCTGCAATGCGACGGGTTAATTCATCTTGATCTACATCTAAAGCAATCACACCATCAATTTTAGACGATTTGCCCTCTAAAAACTTATCCAACTCTTCTGCTTGCGGAACTGTACGAGGAAAACCATCAAAAATAAAGCCCTTTGCTTCTGGGTTTTTATCTACTTCTTCTTCTAACATCGCAATCGTAATGCTATCTGGTACTAACTCGCCGTCTGCAATTAACTTACTTACTTGTTGTCCTAATGAAGTTTGGTTTTTGATGTGACCTCTGAAAAGATCGCCGGTAGAGATGTGTACTAACTGATATTTATCAATTAACTTTTGAGATTGGGTGCCTTTGCCTGCACCCGGAGGGCCAAAGAGAACTAAATTGAGCATTTAAGTTTGTCTTTAAAAATTAAAAGCCTTCCCGCTTGGGCGGCAAGGCTTAACTAGTTGTTTGTGCTCTCGTAGGGATTCGAACCCCAAACCTCCTCATCCGTAGTGAGGTGCTCTATCCAGTTGAGCTACGAAAGCATTTCCGTATTGTTTAACGGAATGCAAAAGTAATATTTCAAATCTATATTCACAATTATTTATGAGAAATATTTTAGCGCATTCAAAAACATCAACCTAATAAACTGAAAATGAGCGCAAAAAAAATTCCGTAAAAATTCATATTTAATTAAGTGTTTTGCGACAATTGACTAGTAGATAGACTGCCTTATAAACTGCAAGATTAAATCTGCAGGCAAAGCCAAAGTCGTGGTCCGACTAAACCTTGCTATGTTAATTCCCAAAAACTTTCCATGTAAATCGAACAAAGGCGAACCACATTCCGAAGCTGCTACGTTAGCATCATGGGCAAAAACCATTTCAAAGCCGTCACGTCGCTGAGACTTCCCTCCGATGATTCGATCTGCAGGATGATTTGAAGCCCTTGTTTTTATCCCATCTAAGATTAATGGTTTGGTAAAACTTATAGTGTCACTCTTCCAAGTGAGTGTAACCTCATCACTAGGCCAATGTCCTTGCAATACAGGCACAAGATCATTTGCTTTTTCTATTAACTGACCATTAAAAGCCAACAACTCATCGCCTACTTTAATTCCAGCCTTTCCCGCTGGACTTTCAGGATTGATTAACGAAAATAATGCAGGTTTGGAATTAAACTTTAACATCGCCCCTAAATAAGGCCGACTACTATTTTTGGGCAAGCTGAAAAGCTCGCTACCTAATACTCCATGTACCAGTTTCCCATTTTCTTTTTCGATATCAACTAGCTTACCTAGGTCCACAGTCATTCTCGAAACTTCTGATAGGTTGATTCCATCACTTAATTTATCCATTCCACCTACAAGTAATAATGCTAAATCGTTCTCTTTATCTTTGGCAATTAGCGACAGCGCTATGGCAGGAAAAGCGACTAGTTTAGGATGATAGCCCAACATTGATAGTTTGGTGACTAAAACCTGCCGTTTGGCACCCTGTTTGTCTTGCAGATTAAAGAGTGTAGCCAACACCTGCTGCTGCTCCGACTGAATAGTAGTATTAATCGCTAAACAGCTTGACTTCGCAGTTCGCATTTCAAACTTTGGATGTAATTTCTTATTCCTGCTTTCTTTTTGAATGGAACTTCCCAATGGATCTTCTCCAATGCTATCCTTTTGCTTCGGAAAATCTGTGTAAGTAATTTCCTGTTGTAGTGCCCTCCAGTAGTTTCGGTAAAGATCAATCGGAATTTCGAAGTTTTGATCTTCTCCAACATCAATGGCACTGTGCAACCCAACCACACGTCCATAATAATCGAACAAAGGCCCTCCAGAATCGCCAGGCTCCATTTTACAGGTAGATCGGATAAAACCATATTCATTTTTAACTTCAGCTATTTTTCCCAACCTTAGCGTAGGCAGTTTTTGATCCAAAGTTTCAGGATAAGCAATACTCATACATGGCTGACCAGCTACCAAGCTGTGTGAATAGCCCATTTCGGCAAAAGGCCAAACCCCTTCATCGCTAATCTTCATCATCCCTACATCTGGCATACCTGGCGTTTTTGGGTTATCTATTCGTCCTAAAGCAGTCGCCATACACTCTTTTCCGTCTGGAAAGAATACTTTATAATGCTTTCCAGGCTCCGTTACATGTGCAGCGGTTAAAATATAGCCATCGGCAGTAACCACCACGCCACTAAACTGCGCTCCCGTACGTTGGTTTTGCTTGATATCGAAGCTCCACATGCGTACACTAGCAGGGTAACTTTTTTGAATTGCCTTTGCTATAATTTCTTCAAATTGTTGCAGCTGTTTCTTTTGTGCATAACCATTTAAGCCAATGAGCAATAATATCACTAGCATCTTGATACGGAAGGAATATAGTTTCATGTTTGGTGAATGGATTTAAAAAGGCATGACCATTACTGGCCATACCTATATTACTAACCTAATTCGATTTAATGGGACTTCTTTTCTGATACAAATTCTCATTTTGCAAGCTTAGCCAACATAGCTTCTTCTGCCAGTAGTGCTGTTAACGGTAAAAAAGACACAAGATGCCCTTTAGCATTGCAAACAATGCACCCGCAATCGAATTTAGCTTCTAAAATTTTAAGCAGACTTACCCTTTTGAGGCAAGCCTGCAATATGGAGCGACTATTTAAAAATTTCCGCTAATTTGAGGTTCAGTGGCTCACCACGCAAACCATTGCCAATAATCTTACCTTCAGCATCTACTAAGAAACTTGCCGGAACTGCGCGGACACCATATAGACGACCCACTTCATTGTTCCAACCCTTTAAATCTGAAACATGCGTCCAAGCTAGGCCATCCTTCTCAATGGCTTCTAACCAGTTTTGCTTAACGTGATCTAAGGAAACCGAAATAATTTCAAAACCTTTATCATGATAGGCTTTATATTGCTTCACCAAGTTGGGATTCTCTGCCCTACAAGGGCTACACCAACTAGCCCAAAATTCCACTAAAACTACTTTACCTTTAAAATCGGTTAGAGAAATTGGTTTTCCTACCTCATTATTTTGTGTAAATAAAGGTGCGACCTTACCTATTGCTGTTAAGCCATTGGCTTCTATACGCTGTGCCAACTCCCTACCCATGTCTGTTGCCCTTAATTCCTTTGACAAAGCATTATAAATCGGCTGAACTTTGGCTAAATCAACTTTACTACCTGCGGCTTCAGATAAGGCTACCAAAGCGAAGTAAGACGTAGGATTAGCTTTAGCAAATTCGAATTGTTTGTCGGTCCTATCTTGCACCCGTTTACGAAAACGCTGATCTATGATCTTGACATAAGCGGTATCTTTCTTTTGTTCTAGCGTTCCAGCATTAAACTCCATATTCGCTTTTTTGGTGACAGCCATAATGGTGCCTCCAATGGCTTTGTTATAAGCTTCAGATTCATCATATACTTTAGAGCCCATTATATTTGCTGTTTGCAGCGAATCTTTAGAAGTTAGCGCAAATTGCTCCTTGCCGAAATAGAAATAAATTACGTCTCCGGTGTAAACTGCATGTCCTTTACCTTTTCCGGTATGATCTAGCGCCATACGCGCGTAAGCATTCCCAGAAGTGATATTTCCACTAAACTTAAACGCTCCATTAACCAATGCCACCGAGTCTTCACGACTTGCCCCATTATCCATGTAGTCGAAATAAACCATTGCAGGCTTATTCAAGTTCCCTACTTTTCCAGTAAAATTGAAGTTTGGTGTTTGTGCTAAACTTAACGTAGGCAAAAGCAGCACTGATAAAAGCAATCTTTTTATTTTCATTTGTGTTATTTTTTATTTTAACTGATAAATTTTTCGCCCCTCTTTATTAGGGGCCTCAAAAATGTATTTATTTCCTAGTTACTATATCAACCGCAGCACCAGGGATTCCATCTATCGTATTGGTAATGACACCATTCACGCCTACACTTACATTTACAGTGTATACAGAACCAGCAGTACCTACGGTAAGGGCATTATCGTCGGTACTAATTTTTAACATCGTGATTTTTTTACCGCTAAAATTAGCGTCCAATACCCTTAAATCTGCATTAAGCGGATTGTAGCGATAGATCTTATCATTAGATGTAAAATAAAATACATTCAAAGTATTACGTACCCACTTACTGTCTGTTTGTACTAATGATGCTCCAGCAAACACCCTTTTGCTTAAAGCCGTTACTCGTTTTGTGCTACTATCAAATGTGTAACTAAAACTTAGTTCGGTGATGGTTCCATCTGGAGCTTTAAAAAATGCATAGAATGTCCCCGCCTGCCCAGTTTGCATGAATAGCAAATCGTCCATGCCTACATTTTTCGGATCAAAGGCAGTCCCTTCTGGATCTACAACATAGTCTTTTCCTAGATAGCTGCCATCGCCGCCAAAAGTTACGAAGCCTTTAGATTTCGTATCGAAGCCAAAGTACAAACTGCCAGTAAAAGTAAAATGCTTAGACAGCAGGTAATCGCCAGACTGTTCGTTGGCAAATTTGCCATAATCTGGAGCAAATGGAGCCGTACTAACTACGCCAACATACAGTTTATTATTGATTACGCCAGTTGGAACCGTACCCATAAATGGTACCAACCTACCCACGTTAATTACACTCGGTGTCGTAAAAAATTGTTCGTTAAAATACCTCTTGCGCAGTAGCGTACTTGCATCTAACACTGGACTTTTTTTAGTTCCGTCATTACACAATACCCAATAGTCTTGGTTGGTAATAGGTTGGTAAGGTAAGGGGTCCGAAAAATAAAGCTGTACGGGATTTTTAGGCAAATCTTCATTGTGAAAAGATTTATAGATGTCTGCAACTACCGTATGATCAGGTTTTACAAAAGAGAGCTTCCCTGTCCCATTGTCGTCGCTCAAAATCAGGCTGCCTACACTAAATTGGGTTGACCCCAAAATTTTAAATGGTATCATGTATCGTAACCCATTACGATTATCAATGATAATCAACTTGGAGCTACGTAAACCTGGACCTAAATTAAAGACCATTTTTAGGGGAAAACCAGTGTAAACCGCTTCCCTCTGCTCTTCAGCAACTGCAATTCTCCACTCAAAAGACAAATCTTTTTTCGGATCGGCATCGGCTAAACTAATTTTCGGATTTAGGATGAGTGAATCACCTAAAAGCGCTGTAAAAGTCGAATCTCTAAATTCACTTATTGTAGGCTCTGATGGCGGATGATAATCATAATTGCCTAGGTCCTTTTTACACGCTGTATATAAACCAACCAAAACGGCCAGTGTTAAAATTATTCTAAATTTCATCTTTACTAAGTTTAATAAAGGTTAAATAACAATTTGATTACCGCTCTCATCAATAAAGAAATAGCTATTTACCTGAGCAAAAAAGCGCATGACAAACCGTTTGCTCGGCGCATCTTGATTGTAAAACTCATATTCATTGCTATCATCAGTTTTCTTTATCAGCACATATCCTTTATCTGGATTTTTAGCAATCCAAGTCGCTGGATCTTTAAGAAATATCCTAAAACTGTCTATGTAATAGAGTGTTCGAGGAATTTGCATGTAGGCATCTGGCTTAGTCGGATCAACTAAATCAGTAGTCCCAGAAGCGATGAGAAATAATTGGTGTTTAAACCGGCCATAGTTACCCAATTGCGATTGCCAGTATATCCACCAACTTGGCCTTTCTAATCGATTAGAGAAAATAACTTTCTTAGTACGCAATGGCAAGGGCAGATCTGCCGAAAAATCTCCCCCAGTCACAGTCTTAAAACCTAACGTCACCGATTTTTCAGCCAAACTCTCATCTGTGTTCTTAATGATGATTGGAATTCTAAACGTAGTAGAATCCACAGGCAAGGTATAACTTGACTTTAAGGCTTCGTAATGTAGGTCTTTAACTGCTGTGGTTAACGAATCTACTATTGACAATACGAATTGGCGGTTACGTGAGACTTTGTTACCTGTGACAATAATGGGCACCCAAACCGTGTCTTGGCCCAAACTAGGATTGTAGGCAAAAGAATAGCTAATAGTAGTGGTATCCTGTTTTTTATCTTTATCTAAATAATGTAGATATACATTATCAACTGCCTCGAAAGGTGTCAATTCGTTCTTTTTACAAGCCCATAACACGGTACTTAAGAGCAAAAAGTTAAATATTATCTTTTTCATGGTTTGGTCTATTTAGTTTCTGTTAGCCTGCTCCTCAATGGGAAGAGGAAACACAAATATTTTATCAGATGCCGGATAAATTAATCCTGATGTAGTGATGACATCGAGATTTAATCGCTTGTGCATAAAGAAGCTCTGGCTTTCCCCATAAAATTCTTTTCTATACTCTCCTTTAATGAGGTTGATAAAATCTGATTTCGCAATAGTTGCATTTACATTATTGCCGATACCACGATGCACCCTAAACGTATTGAAGTAATCTACTGCTGCTCCTGGATTGGCATCAAAAGCAGCTTCGGCAGCAATAAGATACAGCTCACTTAAACGTAGCGCCGGTGCCATTAACGGATGAAGATTAGTTAGTGGCGTCGTATTTACAATGTATTTTTGCAGGTAAAACCTATCTGATTGATTGGCATCCCTCACCAATCTGAACCACTGTTTGTAACGCCAATCATCTGCTCCAGTTGTGCCAAGGTTATAAATAGAATTAATTTGATCTGCAGTTGCCGAATAATCTGGGTTTACCCTAGAGAATAAACCTATCAGTTGCTCCCTAGACTGAGGCACATACCATCCAAAAACCAGTTCATTATAGAAAATGCGATCTCTTTTGCTAACATCATCAGCAAAAAAATCTGCTTGCAATGTCCATGGAAATTTAAGTGATTCTATTACTTCTTTGGCATTACTTAAACTATTTACTTTATCATTTTTATAAAGGTAAACACGAGCCAAAGTACCCGCCACAGCATAATAATTCATCCGATGCCTTCTGTTCTGTAAAAACAAGGAAGGGCTTTTTAGTTCTGTTGCCTTATCATTTGTAGCATAGCCCACCACATAACTTGTCAGCAAAATTGGATCTTTACCTCTCAATAGCATTTTAGCTTCTTGCAAATCAGCGATTGCTTTCTCAACAACCTCGGTAACGGTAGAAAACGGTGTCGGCTTGGTATCTACCGTGGTTACATATGGCATAGCCTTAAAGTTTGGATTATTTTGATAAGAGGTACCGAACATACGCAACAAATCAAAGTGCATATAAGCCCTTAAAGCTAGCGCCTCACCTTTCACGATTTCGTAATTTTGATCTCTGAAAAGCTCCTTACGTTGATCTATTACACTTAAGATTTGATTAAGGTTTCCAATTTGCTTGTAAGCGTTAGTCCAGATGACGCTGATTTTTTGCACATACACCGTAAGTGTGTAATCGAATGCAGCAATCCGTAGAAAGTTGGCATCAGTAAACTGATAGTTCTGTGCCATAATATCCAAATTACTGAATGTAAGGTTTCCTCCGTATAAATTGGCTCCAGCCAAGCCAACGTATGCGCCATTTAACGCTTCCTTAAAGCCCTCTTCAGATGAAAAAAGTTCTTCTTTAGATATCTCAGACTCTGGCTGTATATCTAAAAACTTTTTGCAAGAAGACAAAGCAATTAAGCTAAAGAATAGGATTAAATATTTTTTCATTTGTCTAAATTTATTTTCAATGGTAATGAAGCTATCAGATTTGTTCACTGTTACATTCCATGTAAAATCGGGAAAACTGTACTACTGAAAAATCATGATGGTTTCATGTGTCTTTATGTTTAGAATGAGGCCAATAATGAAAAGGTGAAACTTCTGGCGAAAGGATAAATAGTACCTCTTTCCATTTGAATGCTAGAGGTTCTGAAAATATCATTCATAGCCAAGGTGGTGCGTAAATTTTGCAGTCCGAACCTTTTTACCATATCTTTCTTAAAGTCGTACGATGCGTAAATCGACCGAAGTTCTAGCAGGTTTTCCTTTTGAACGAACCTAGATGATACATTGGTGATCGAAAAATCTGCAATGTCTTTAAAGAAAGTTTGGTCGCCAGGCTTAATCCAACGTTGGTTAAGTACACGGCTATCTACGTTAAACCTGGGATCGGCATTTTCTACACGATCTACTAAAGTTTGGTTATAGGTATATCCACCAAAACGGTAGAAAAAGCTGAAGCTGAACAAAAAGTTCTTGTAACCAATATTTGGATTAATATTACCTTCGAATTTTGGCGCACCCTCGGCAATCGGCATAATATCTGCCACATCCCAGGTATAAGTTAACGAGCCATCTTTCTTTCTAAACATCTCTTTACCAGTTTGCGGATCTATCCCTAAAGATGGTACCGCGTATATCATGGTCATCGATTCGCCCTCATTAAAACGTACTAATGGGGTAGATTGCGCCTTATTTTCGGGATCAGTTTGGTATTCGTCAATCTTAGTATTTAAAGTGTTTAAAGAGTTAGATAAACTTACCAGCGTATTAACTTGATGTACCATATTACCTGTAATGTTGACGTTAAAGTCTTTAGTTCTAAGGGCATTGGCTGTTAAATAAACTTCAAAACCTTTGTTAGCTACATTACCCAAGTTTTCTTTATAGGTAGTAAAACCTGTAGAAGGCGCCAAATCAATATCTGTGATTAATCCTTTGGTTAACTTGTAGTAATATCTTGGAGAAATCACGATACGGTCTTGCAATAAGCCTAAATCTATTCCAGCATCATAGGTAGTTGTTTTTTGCCAACGTAAGTTGGCGTTACCATAACCCAACACCTGTGCCCCTAAACCGGTAGAGTACCAGTTGTCAGGCTGATATTGATATAAAGATCTAGACAGATAAGCTGGAAAAGATACAGATCCGAGCTCGCCAACGCTACCTTTTACACGTAGCTGACTGATTACTTTAGATCCCGACAAGAAAGGTTCATTGTGCATATTCCATCCTAAACCTCCCGACCAAAAAGGGGCAAAACGTTGGTTAGAACCAAAAGCTGAAGAGCCTTCGTACCTAAAAGAAGCATCTAGCAAATACTTGTTTTTAAAAGAATAGTTACCTGAGAAGAATGCGCCCGCCAATCGGTTTTCGGTTACGCTGCCGTCTGGGCCAGCATTTAATTTGTAGATACGGGCAAAGCCAATGTTAGAAAAACGATCGTTCGAGAAACCTTGTGCTTCCGTTAATTTATCGTCGGTTCTAACAGCAACAACGTTAGTCCCTAAAACCAAGTTAAAGTACTGCTCTCCAACTTGTTTATTATAACCTAAGGTTGCCTTACCATCTATGGCTAAACGATTATTCTCTAGCAATTCATAAGTACCCTTATTGTTCAGTTGGTCGCTTGGATAAGTATAAAATTTATTGCTTAAAGGCGAAACAAATTTATCGTTGCTGGTTACACTTTTATTTAAGCTAATCTGACTTTTGAGGTTCAAACTTGGGGTAATTCTCCAATCTACTGAAAAAGCATCTATAATTTCTAACATAGACGATTTGTCGAAACTCGCTAGCGTACCTTCGAACAAAGGATTGAAAACGTATCTATTCTGAATCTGATCTGGGCCATTTTGCTTAGTGTCTACTCTCCAATTGGCCAGCTCTTGAACGATATCACCATTTTGGTTCTTTATGGGATAATATGGGTTCATCCTTACATAGGTAGAGAAATCTCCGTATGGCGAATTATTGCCATTTGCCTGTGTAATGGTAATTTCGTTTCTAAATATGAGCTTTCTGCTTGGATTGTACGTAAAATTCATCCCTCCACTGTAACGATCTCTGTTAGAGCCGAGCATCACGCCCGGCGTAGTTTCGTAGCGTAGGTCTAAGCCGTATCTAAATTTATCATCGCCTCCTTGCACATAAGCGGCATGTTTTTGACGATAGGCATTACGTAAAGCTTGGGATAACCAATAAGTATCTACCCCACTGGCAACATTTTTTAGTCTATTGAAATATTCCGCTTCCAACTCTTCTGGCGTATTAGCAACACTCCCCATCGGATTGTATAATCCTGCTAATACTTCGTACTTCAATTTGTCTGCAGCATTTAGAACGTGATAATCTGTTAAATCTGGTGCATTTAAGCTGGTTTCATAGTTGTACGAAAGCTGAAGTTTACCAGCTACGGGTGCTTTGGTAGTAATTACGATGACACCATTTGCCGCTCTAGAGCCATAAACCGCTGTAGCCGCAGCATCTTTCAACAGCGTAACGGATTCTATCCTGTTCATATCTAGGTCGCTTACTTTTTGCAATGTAACCTCGAAACCATCTAACATAAAAGCCGGCAAGTTATAATTGCTCGATAGATTATTACGATCCAATAGATTGCCCGTGTCTTCGATGGTGGGCAGCGCCGTAGCACCACGCACATTGATTCTCGGCAAAGCATTCGGGTCGGAGCCAAAAAGATTGTTATCCAACACTTTAAATGAAGGATCGAAAGTTTGGATACTCTTGATTAAGCTTTGAGGATTATTCTTCTGTAAGTCTTCACCCTTAATTACTATTGCGTTACCCGTATAGTTATCTTTTTTAATAGTCTGATACCCTGTAACAACAACATCCTTCATCTGCATCGACACTGGCGCGAGTCTAAGGATCAGATTTTTGCCTCCCGACGCTGGAACCTCCAACGGTTCGTAACCGATGTAGCTAAATACAAGGATTACCCCCTCATCGGCAGTCATCTTAAATTCTCCCTTGCTGTTAGTAGCACCAATGGTTGCACCACCCTTAAGTGAAATATTTACACCCGGCAGTGTTTCTCCTGTAGCTCTATCACTTACAGTTCCCTTCACTTCAATTTTTTCCAATTGATTTTCGGGCCTAGCTACTTCATCTTTTTTGCTGATTACAATCGTCTTATTGACAATATGATAGGTCAGCTCTTGACCTTTGAGCAGCGTATTCAAAGCTTCATTGATGGTTGCTTTTTGAAGTTCAATTTCAACATCCTGTTTGTTCTGCAACACATCGCCTTTATAGAAAAAGAAGTAGCCCGTTTGCTTTTTGATCTCCCTTAAAATTTTTTTAACGGAACCTGTTTGTCGGGGAATGGTTACTGTTTGCGAATAACTTGTCGCGGATACGTGTAGTACGGCAGTTAGCAATAAAATGGCAGTCAATTTCATGACCAATAAAAATTTAGTCTTTACACTCCGCTTTTTAGACGCAGGGTTGTAAAGGGTAGTTAATTTCATACCTTTATAGTTGAATGAGGTTAATAATAAGCAGTTAGATCTCAAACAGACTGCTTGTCCGAATTTCTGACCGGAAGCGTTGCTGCGCTTTCGGTTTTTTAAAGGTACTTTTCGCTAGATTTCTGGTAGTTTTTTCATTAATAGCTTGTTGGTTTTAAGGTTTGTTGTTATTTAGGACTTATGTTTTTCAGATTTATTTAATTACCGATGATGGTCAATGTTTTACCTGATATTTCTACTTGAACGTGGTTCAGTTCTAATATTTTAAATACTTCAGAGAGATTAGTATTTCTGGGAATTTCACCAAAATATTTCTCTGTGGTAATTTTACCTCTGTAAATGACGTCGATATCATACCATCTGGATATTTGTCGCATCACAGATTTGATATCTTCATTATTGAAAGCAAAAACTTCATTTTTCCAAGCGATGCTCTGTTCTGCATCAATATTTTTATCTATTACTAACTGTTCATTAATTGCATTAAGCTTAGACTGTTCCCCAGGTCTTAAAAACACTTGACTATTTCCAGCTTTTACTTTTACCGAGCCTTCTAAAAGAGTGGTCTTTAACGCCGGTTCGTCGATATACGCATTAATATTAAAATGTGTACCTAAAACTTCGACTGTTTGATGAATGGCATTTACCCTAAAAGGCCTATGGTGATCTTTCGCGACTTCAAAATATGCCTCGCCCCTAAGCTCTACCAAACGTTCATTTTTATCGAAAGGGTAAGGATATTTTAATGAACTTGCTGCATTAAGCCAAACCATCGTACCATCTGGCAAACGTACCTTATACTGACCTCCGCGAGGTGTAGCGATCGTATTTGTTCCGCTAACAGCATTAGGGTTGTCTTGAACGACGTATTCTAGCTGTCCGTTTTCTGTCTTGCGAATAACAATTCCATTTTGTTTAGCGAGTTCACCGTTAACTGCATGATCAAGATCAACAACACTGCCGTCGGCTAAAGTTAATGTAGCTTTATTGCTTCCGGGAAGTACATCCTTTAGTTCTGTTTTTGCAAACGTGGATGATGTTTTTGACTTTTGATTCAAAAAAACAAACCCTAAGCCTACACATACCAACAAGCTCGCTGCTACAAGTGTAGGTCTTAAATAAGAAAATGTTTTTGTTTGATGTAAGTTTAAGCGGCCACCAATCTCTTCATGGCTTGCAGCAATTTGCTCAGCATTTGGCGATTTACGTTGAAATGGTAATTGCAAGTACCAATCTTCTACGAGTGCTTTTTCTTCTGGCGTACATTGGCCCGAAAGATATTTCTTCAACAGTTTTGCTGCATTATTTTCCATAATCGGAAGTTTAATTTGGATGGCTATACATATTACGGCAAAGACCTTGCCTTGGGGGTACTATTGTTGATGTTTTTTTTGAATAAAACATCAATAGTTTAAAAAACAAGATGGATTTCTTTGAGAAAAGGCAGACAAATCAAATCCCTACACCAAAATAACTACAAACTATACTTTTTTAAAATAAAAATAGATCGAAAACCTAAACTAGGCATCTATTTTCAACAAGAAGGCGAGATAAACTAACAGACCCAACCTCGACCTAAGAATTTTTAACGCCCTTTTTACTTGGGTCTTAACAGTTAAGTCTGAAATACCTAATTCTTCGGCAATTTCCTTATGAGATTTGTTATCGACTCTGCTCATCAAAAATATTTCACGCATTTTTGGAGGCAAGGAGCCAATTTCCTTTTCAATCAACGCTTTCATCTGCTTTTCCCGAATCTTATAATCGGTTAGCTCATGATCTTGGTCGATAAAGCTTTGTAAGGAATCAACGTACTTATTTGCCACCTCTTGGTGCGAAAATATATCTAAAATGCGATGTCGAATAGCTTTATAAAGATACGCTGACAAATTTCCATCAGGTCTTACCTGAGCCCGTTTTAACCACAACGATTCGAACAATTGCTGAACTGCATCTTTAGCTTCCTCATCGTTATTCAATCGCTTGCTAGCATGAATAAACAACAATCCGTAAAAGCGATGGTAAATTTCGGTAAAAGCATGCTCATCATCCTGCGTAAGCAGAAAAGACAATTCACTATCAGAATATGAACGGTACGAAGGCATGGCGATACAAATGTAGCTTAAAATGAGGCAAAAGCCAATTATACGAAGAACATATCCCTAAAACACTGACAATATTACATAACAGTAGAAACAAAAAACGGGGCTGCGCCGTAATGATAGCAATAGCCCCGTTTTCAAAAAATCACTTAATCCTTCTAATTAACCAGCAACCACTTTATTGATTGCGGCGAAGTCTGGTAAATTACCTGCATCTTCCAATACTTCAGCATACGCAATCTTACCTTCTTCATCAATTACAAAAGCCGAACGTTTAGCGATACCTTTTAAGCCTAAGAAATCTTCGTAAAGTGCACCATACGCTGCTGCTATCTCTTTATTAAAATCCGACAGCAACGGAAATTGATAAGCTTGTTCTTCTTTAAATTTCGCCAAGGTAAATGGAGAATCTACAGAAACACCTAAAACCTGAGCATTTAAGCCATCATAATAACCAAAGTTATCTCTCATAGTGCAAAGCTGGGTAGTACACACACCAGTAAATGCCAATGGAAAAAAGTGAAGCACAACTTTCTTACCTGCAAAATCGCTCAATGAAACTTCCTGAAGTTCTGTATTCTTTAATTTAAAATCTGGAGCCTTATCTCCTACTTGTAATGACATATTTATAATTGTTAATGATTAATTATTAATGGTTAATTGGTTAACTGCTTAATCGGATAACTGAAAACTACGTACTTCATACTGTAAACTGACCACTGATTCCTGACAACTGACGACTCACTAAAGCTAATCCTTCTTCAAAACTATGTGGTTGATAATTTAAATTGGTCATTGCTTTGTCTAAAATAAAACCTGTTTTTTTAGGCCGTTTAGCTTCTTGTCCCAAACTGTCGGAGCTAATTTCGGCAATTAGACTTTTATCCAAGCCCCAAAAATCAGCTACTTTTTCTACTAAGTTGGCAATAGTCATCATATCCTTGCCGGAAATATGATAAATTCCACTCGCTTTATGGCCCACTGCCAATAAACAAGCTTCGGCCAAATCTTCCGCCAAAGTAGGCATACGCCATTGATCGTTCACTACATTTATAGGATTCCCTTTTTCTAAAGCGCTCTTTGCCCATAGTACAATATTGCTGCGGCTCATATCCTTTAAAATTCCGTAAACCAAAATCGTTCGGATAATAGTCCAGTCACCTTTGATCTGCTGCGTAATCGCTTCGCCAGCTAACTTACTTTCACCATAGAAGCTTATCGGTTTAGCTTGATCACCTTCTTTGTAAGGCCCGTTCAAACCATCAAAAACAAAATCTGTAGACACATATATAAAATGAATACCCATTTTATCGCATAACGATGCCAAATATTGTGTAGCATCTACGTTCAACTGCCAACAAGCGTCATTTTGTTCATGGCAAGTATCTACATTAGTCATTGCTGCTGTATGGATCAGCGCGTCTGGCAGATTTCGCTCTAACACAGCATGTACTTGCTCCTTATTCAAAATATCCATCGTCTCATAAACATAACCGCCCTTAACAGGATACTTGTTGTCACCACGATTGGTAGCAATTAATTTCACACTACCGCTTGCCAAAACGTTTTCAGTTATTTTCTGGCCCAAAAGCCCATTGCTCCCTGTTACTAATACTGTTTTTATCAGTTCTGTCATTTTATTCTTTTTAGCGATAAAGCGGCTTTTATTCATCGGTTTCTTAATTACAGCACATCAGTACGATAACCACAAATAATAGTAGAATTATCGTTGCTAAAATAGGTTTTATTAAACTGTTGAAAAACATTTAAATTCTATATAAATTTTACATTAAAATTTAATAGCTTTGCCATCCGAAAAGCAGGTGCACAGAACTGCCTTTAACATTTTGATTTTTATAATTTTACCAAATACAAAATATGCCTAATATTGGAAAGATAGCGCAGATTATAGGACCGGTAGTCGATGTAAGCTTTGTTAACGATGCCACTTTACCTAAAATTTTCTCTGCATTAGAGATTACGAAAGAGAATGGACAAAAAATCGTTCTTGAGGTTCAACAACACTTAGGCGAGGATCGCGTTCGTGCTATTTCGATGGACTCTACTGATGGTTTAGTTCGTGGAATGGATGTAGTAGACACTGGTGCAGCAATTAAAATGCCTGTTGGTGATCAAATTAAAGGTCGTTTATTTAACGTAGTTGGTGAGGCCATTGACGGCATCAACACGGTTGATAAAACTGATGGTCGCCCTATCCACAATGCTCCTCCTCGTTTCGAAGATTTATCGACAGAGACTGAAGTACTTTTCACAGGTATTAAAGTTATCGATTTATTAGAGCCTTATGCAAAAGGTGGTAAAATTGGATTATTCGGTGGTGCCGGTGTAGGTAAAACTGTATTAATCATGGAGTTGGTAAATAACATCGCTAAAGCTTATGCTGGTTTATCAGTATTCGCAGGTGTGGGTGAGCGTACTCGTGAGGGTAACGATTTACTACGTGAGTTTATCGAATCAGGCGTAATCAACTATGGTGACGAATTCTTACACTCCATGGAAAAAGGTGGATGGGATCTGAGCGCAGTTGATACTGAAAAATTAAAAGAATCAAAAGCAACGTTGGTTTTCGGTCAAATGAACGAGCCTCCTGGTGCACGTGCTCGTGTAGCATTATCAGGATTAACAGTTGCAGAATATTTCCGTGATGGAGATGGTGAAGGCGCTGGAAAAGATATCCTTTTCTTCGTTGATAACATCTTCCGTTTCACTCAGGCAGGTTCTGAGGTATCGGCACTATTAGGTCGTATGCCATCTGCAGTAGGTTACCAACCAACGTTGGCAACTGAGATGGGTTTAATGCAAGAGCGTATTACTTCAACTAAACGTGGTTCAATCACATCTGTTCAAGCGGTATACGTACCTGCGGATGATTTAACTGACCCTGCTCCAGCTACAACTTTCGCCCACTTAGATGCAACTACCGTACTTTCTCGTAAAATTGCTGAGTTAGGTATTTATCCAGCGGTAGATCCATTGGATTCTACTTCTCGTATCCTTTCTCCTGCTGTTTTAGGTGATGAGCACTATAACACTGCACAACGTGTGAAAGAAACTTTACAACGTTACAAAGAATTACAAGATATCATTGCGATCTTAGGTATGGACGAATTATCTGAGGAAGATAAATTAGTAGTATCAAGAGCTCGTCGTGTTCAACGTTTCTTATCTCAACCTTTCCACGTAGCTGAGCAATTTACAGGCTTAAAAGGTGTATTGGTTGACATTAAAGACACTATCAAAGGATTTAACATGATCATGGATGGTGAAGTTGATGAATATCCAGAAGCTGCATTTAACTTAGTTGGTAGCATTGAAGATGCTATTGAAAAAGGTAAAAAATTATTGGCAGAAGCTAATTAGTATATAGTAGTTAGTACTTAGAATATAGATAACTCTTTAGCCTAAGTACTACCTTTTTAATTCATTTAGTGAATTGGTCTAAAAGCTAATTACTAAATACTAACTACTCAAAAAATGAACTTAGAAATATTAACTCCAGATAAGAAAGTTTTCGAAGGTGAAGTAACTGCGGTTACCGTTCCTGGAACTTTGGGTTCTTTTCAAATTTTAAGAGACCACGCTCCTATCATTTCTACTTTAGAAGATGGACCTGTGATTGTAAAAGAAGCAAAAGGCGAAAACATCTACAACATTAAAGGTGGTGTAGTTGAAGTACTGGATAATAAAATTATTGTTTTAGCTGAAGCCGTTGTAGCTTAAGTTAAGACGACAAATTATCGAAAGCCCCGAACGAAAGTTTGGGGCTTTTTGCTTTTAAACATCCATCTGTCGCCGTCATTTCGATTGGAAGCGCAGCGCGAATAGAGAAACCTTTCTCCTTGATATAATAAACATGCTAGGCAAATTCAAAAGGTATAAAGGAAAACAAAACCCAACCACTTAAGTTTATTACCATACATCAACTCTAGCCAAAAACTTTCTATTTAACTTAGTTGATATCAATTAAGAGCTTAAGACCATGAAAGAAGAATTCCTTACCCTACCTCTTTTCAAAAACCACGATACCAAACGTTTCGAATTAACAGTGGACGGTCATACCGCGTTTATCGAATACGAAGAAGATGAAAAAATTATCAAGCTCATACATACCGAAAGCCCGGAAGCATTGGCTGGCAGAGGTGCAGCTACAGCATTGATCGAAAAGACATTGGCTTATCTTGAAGAAAACGCATACCAGCTCGTTCCATTATGCCCATTGGTATTTGCTTACATTAAAAGGCATCCAGAATGGAAGCGATTAGTTCCAAGTAAATATCTGAGACTTTTCGATCAATAAATTTTACAATTAATTACTATTAATTATCATCATAATTATTGGGATAAAAACTACCAATGCTACTATTAAAGGAACCCATAACGGCTTCACTCTATATTTTGTTTGCTTACTTATCCATCGGTTCCAAAATAATTGATATAATACTACCGCACCTAAGCTATTTGCGATGAATGTCATAGACAGGTTACCATTATATTTTTCTAAAAAATAGATTGTTGCAGACGAATAAATCAAGCCAAACAAAATTGCCCATATAAACGGCTTTCTTAGTGTATACAAGTTATAAGCTAACATAATAGAACCGAAGAGAACAGAGAACAATATAGAAAATATATAGATTGCTTTTTGAGAGTACAATGCTGGAGCATCCAAATCTGTAGTAGTATTGCCGTCCCAAGAAGCTTTAGTAGATTTTCCCTTTTTATCGAGCTGTTCTTTTATTGCTTCAGCAATACCTTCAGGTAATGTTGCTTTTCTACTTTTCAAAATTTCCAATGCGGTCCACACAGCCTCTTCTGTATGTTTATCTAAATTATTAATATAGAACATTAGTTCGCTATCTGATTTTTCCAACAAAATTTGTTTTAAGGCGCTCATGGTCAAATATATTAAATAGGAATAAAACGGTTCAACTGATTTATTCTATTTACCAGTGTACTTATCATTATCTTTAAGAAAAAACAAATATTTTTTTTTGCAAAAATGAAGTCTAAATTGAACGGCAAACATAAATCTCAATTCCTCATCTTTTTCTGACATTTCTTAATTTTAAGCAGAATTTCACACAAACTACAATGCAAGCATAATATTTATACCGAATACCGATTTCATATTTGGTCTACGCTTCACAATTTTTTGATGGAACAACCACCCTATATACAAAATAATAAACTTATAAACAAACAAAAATCAGAATTATATTCTAAATGAAATATTTTTGCTTTGCCTATTGCTATTTTTTGAACCAAATACTAAATTGGTATTTATAAAAACAACAGAAATAAAAAGAATCTAAAGGCATGAATTTAATAACCCTAAATAGCAGCATTAGCCTCTTCGTTAATAACGAGGTACTGCTGCTCAATGTGGTATTTTCAAAACAGTCCAAGGGTTCCCAATAACGATATCGATGTAACATCTAAAAAGCGTCCCCTTCTTCAAAAAATGGGACGCTTTTTTTAAACAAAACATTATGGGATAAACCATGTCTCCAAAACACAAAAAATGATTAAGAACATGGACATTCCATACAACAATAAAAATAATAGCAACAACATATGAATTATTACAATTCAAACACGGTAATTTATCTAGATGGCCAATTTGTGAAAGCCGCCGAAGCAAAGACCGACTTATATGGTCAATCGTTGCACTACGGCTTTGCAGCTTTCGAAGGCATTCGGGCTTACAAAACCCATAATGCTACTCGTATTTTCAAGGCCAGAGAGCATTTCGAGCGGTTAAAGCGTTCATGCGAATTAACAGGCATTCCATTTACTTGGAACGTAGATGACTTGATTAGGCAAACATACAAATTACTGGAACTGAATAATTTTAAAGATGCTTACATTCGTCCCTTGGTTTTCAGCGAGCCGCAAATGACCTTGGTTGCACCAGAGCAAACTTCTATCATGATTTGTGCTTGGGAATGGGGAGCTTACCTTGGCGATAGACAATTAAAGGTCACGGTATCTCCTTTCGAACGTCCAAATCCTAAATCAATAAAGATTGAAGCGAAAATTAGCGGCAACTATGTGAATTCTATTTTAGCTACATCAGATGCGAAGAACAAAGGTTTCGATGAAGCACTGTTGTTAGATGCCCGCGGTAAAATAGCGGAAGCCCCTGGAGCAAATGTTTTTTTTGAAAAAGGTGGAAAGCTTTATACCCCTACCAAAGGGAATATCCTGCCAGGTATTACAAGAGCAACGATTATAGAACTTTGCAAAGTATTAGACATCGAAGTCATTGAAAAAGAAATTACAGTGGATTTCTTAAAAGAAGCTGATGGCGCATTTTTCTGCGGAACAGCAGTTGAAGTAGTGGGCATCCACACGATAGACGAAACCGTTTACAGACAAAGATGGAGAGATAGCATTGGTGCTACCTTACAAAGAGCTTATAAAAACCTAGTATTAGAAAAAGTGAACTATGAAGTGATTATTTAATTTCTCTTCTTGATAATTTGTTAGTATGTTTGGCTACAAGAAAAACCATACATGCGTTTAAATACAGTCATTATTAACAACATTATCATTATTCCTCAACCGAGGGAAGGCAATCGTTGTATATAATGAAAAGATACTATAGCGAAACCGCCTCCCAAAAAGAGGCGGTTTTTTTTTGAATTGAACAGAACAAACAACAATATAAATGGAATTGAACAAATACAGTAAGACTTTTACACAAGACCCAACACAACCTGCAGCACAAGCTATGCTTTACGGAATTGGTTTAACCGATGCGGATATGGCCAAAGCGCAAGTAGGTATTGCAAGTATGGGTTACGATGGCAACACTTGTAACATGCACTTGAACGATTTAGCCGCTGTGGTTAAGAAAGGTGTCTGGAACAACGACTTAGTAGGTCTTACTTTTAATACCATTGGTGTAAGTGATGGCATGAGCAACGGCACAGAAGGTATGCGCTACTCTTTAGTTAGCCGTGATGTGATTGCGGATAGTATTGAGACTATTTGTGGGGGTCAGTACTATGATGGTGTAATCGCTATTCCAGGTTGTGACAAAAACATGCCAGGCGCAATTATGGCGATGGCTCGTTTAGATCGTCCTTCAATTATGGTGTATGGTGGTACCATTGCTCCAGGACATTATAAAGGCGAAGAATTGAACATCGTTTCTGCCTTCGAAGCCCTAGGTCAAAAAATCTGTGGTAATTTATCTGATGAAGATTATCAAGGGATCATCAAACACACTTGTCCAGGTGCTGGTGCTTGCGGCGGTATGTATACAGCGAATACAATGGCTTCTGCTATTGAGGCTTTGGGAATGAGTTTACCTTATTCATCATCAAATCCTGCGGTAAGCGAAGAAAAGAAAAATGAATGTTTAGATGCAGGAAAATATATCAAAGTCTTATTAGAAAAAGACATCAAGCCTTCTGATATCATGACGCGAAAAGCATTTGAAAATGCCATTCGTTCGATTATCATTTTAGGAGGAAGTACCAATGCTGTGTTACACTTCATTGCAATGGGTAAAGCTATTGGCGTAGAAATTACTCAAGACGATTTCCAACGCATGAGCGATATCACTCCGGTACTAGCTGATTTTAAACCAAGTGGCAAATATTTGATGCAAGACTTACATCAATACGGTGGTGTACCAGCAGTGTTAAAATATTTATTAAACGAAGGGATGTTGCATGGCGACTGCTTAACCGTTACTGGTCAAACGATGGCTGAAAATTTGAAAGATGTAAAATCAATCATGGACTACAATCAGCCAATTATAAAGAAACTAAGCGAGCCAATAAAAGCAACTGGTCACTTACAGATTTTGTACGGTAACTTAGCAGAAAAAGGATCTGTAGCTAAAATCTCTGGGAAGGAAGGCGAAAGATTTGAAGGAACCGCTCGTGTATTTGATGGTGAACAAGATTTAGTAGCTGGTATCTCAAGTGGCAGAATTAAACCTGGCGATGTGGTAGTAATTAAAAACGAAGGCCCAGTTGGTGCACCGGGAATGCCCGAAATGTTAAAGCCTACTTCTTTAATCATTGGAGCTGGTTTAGGAAAATCTATCGCTCTAATTACTGATGGACGTTTCTCTGGTGGCACTCATGGTTTCGTGGTAGGTCATATCACTCCAGAAGCATATAAAGGCGGTTTAATTGGATTGGTAGAAGATGATGATGTCATTGAAATCGATGCAGTTAACAACAAAATCACCCTAAAAGTGAGCGATGAAATTATTGCTGAACGTAGAGCGAAATGGCAACAACCAAAGCTGAAAGTCACCAAAGGCGTATTATTTAAATACGCCAAAACGGTAACAGATGCGGCTGGCGGTTGTGTAACCGACGAAGCCTAAATACAATTAACCTAAACCAAAATTCCATTTATAAAATATAGAACTATGGAAACCTTACAAGATATAGAGACTAAAAAGACGAAGACAACATCCCCAACTTTTAAAGGTACGGGTTCGCAAATGTTGTTAAATTGTCTTATTGAGGAGGGCGTAAGCACAATTTTTGGCTACCCAGGTGGCGCAATTATGCCTATTTACGATGCGCTTTACGATTATGCAGACAAGCTAGAACATATTTTAGTACGCCATGAGCAAGGTGGTATTCATGCTGCTCAAGGTTATGCTCGCACTAGCGGAAAAGTAGGCATCGCCTTTGCTACTAGTGGTCCAGGTGCGACCAACCTGGTAACCGGCTTAGCTGATGCACAAATTGACAGCACGCCTCTAGTTTGTATCACCGGGCAGGTGTTTGCACATCTTTTGGGTACAGACGCTTTCCAAGAAACTGATGTAATTAACATCACCACACCAGTAACGAAATGGAATTATCAAATTACTGATGCAAAGGAAATTCCCGAAGTACTAGCGAAAGCATTCTATATCGCTAGAAGTGGAAGACCAGGTCCTGTTTTAATTGACATTACCAAAAATGCACAGTTACAGCTTGAAGAGTTTGAAGCTTACGTAAAATGTAATCACATCCGTAGTTATAGACCTAAACCCAAAGTTAGGGTTGAATTTATTGAAGAAGCTGCTAAATTAATCAACAATGCTCAAAAACCGTTCGTGTTGTTTGGTCAAGGAGTGATTTTAGGAAATGCAGAAAAAGAATTTAAAGCATTTATTGAAAAAACTGGCATTCCTGCTGCTTGGACCATCATGGGCGAAGGGGCCATTCCAACAGATCACCATTTAAATGTAGGCATGTTGGGAATGCATGGCAATTATGGACCAAACGTACTCACTAACGAATGCGATGTTTTAATTGCTATCGGAATGCGTTTTGACGACCGTGTTACTGGTCGTTTGGACAAATATGCAAAGCAGGCCAAAGTAATCCACTTAGATATTGACCCAGCTGAAATTGATAAAAATGTAAAAGCTGAAGTTGGTGTTTGGGGCGATTGTAAAGAGACGCTTCCAATTTTAACCAACTTGGTTAACGCAAATAAACACGAAGACTGGGTTGCTCAATTTAGAGATTATAACCAGCAAGAGATCGACCAAGTGATTACACCAGAGCTTTATCCAACTAGCGAAGAAATGACCATGGGTGAAGTTTTACGCAACATTAACGAGATTTGTGGCGGAGATGCAGTAATTGTAACTGATGTTGGTCAGCACCAAATGGTGGCTTGCCGTTATGCGAAATTCAACAACACACGTAGCAACGTTACTTCTGGTGGTTTAGGTACGATGGGTTTCGGCTTACCTGCAGCAATTGGTGCTAAATATGGTGCACCTCACAAAACGGTTATTGCGATTATTGGCGATGGTGGTTTCCAGATGACTCCACAGGAGTTGGGTACCATTATGCAATTTGGTGCAGCAGTAAAAATACTGATTTTAAACAATCGCTTTTTAGGAATGGTGCGCCAATGGCAACAATTATTCCACGACAAACGCTATTCTTTTGTAAACATCACCAGTCCTGATTTTGTGGCTTTGGCTAAAGCTTACTACATCGCAGCAGACAAAGTTGACGAACGTGCAAACTTAAGAAAAGCATTAGAAACCATGATTAACCATGAAGGTTCTTACTTATTGGAAGTAATGGTTGGAAGAGAGAATAACGTTTTCCCAATGGTTCCACAAGGAATGAGCGTAAGTGAAATTAGATTGAAATAGCCAAGATAAAAGAACAAAGAGCAGGGAATAAAGATTAAAAGCATAGACTTTACGTCTTTTATCCTTGTTCCTTTATCCTTAATCCAAAAAGACAATGAGTACCAACGACACCATAAAATACATAGAAAGCCAACCCGATTACGAGGGTAAGCAAGATTTCACCATTACGGTTTATGCTGAAAATCGCGTGGGTTTATTAAACAGGATTTCGATTATTTTCTCCAAAAGGAAGATTAATATCGAAAGCATGAACACTTCTCCATCTGAAATTGAAGGGATACACCGTTTCACCATTTTAATTAATGAAAGTTATGAAGTAGTGAGAAAGCTAGCCCGCCAAATTGAGAAACAGGTAGAAGTTTTAAAAGTATACTTTAATACGGATAGTGAAATCATTTGGCAAGAATTGGCACTTTACAAAGTGTCGACTGAAGAAATCACTGAAAAGGTAACGGTAGAGCGTTTGTTGAGACAATATGGTGCAACAGCAGTAGTAATTCGTAAGGATTATACAGTATTTGCGGTAACTGGCCATAAAGAAGAAACAGACGCTTTGGTAAAAGCACTTGAACCTTATGAATTGATCGAGTTTGTTCGCTCGGCAAGGGTAGCAATTATTAAAGACAGTGCTGGTTTCCACGAAAAGCTTAAAGAATTTGAAGCAGAAGAACCGGGTGAAGAACTGGTAGAAAATGAGTTCTTGGACAAGGGCGATAAAATTTTTACGATGTAGCGTAGTCGGATGTCCGAAGACAGAAGTCTGACGCTATATAGAATAACGCTTCGGTCATCGGTCTTCTGACTTTTGTAAACTAAACCCGATTGAAGCGGAAATACTTTTTGTTGTGTTATCCTGAGCTTGTCGAAGGATTGGTTGTTAATAGATGCTTCGTGAACTCAGCATGACCATGATTAACAGCAATGCCAACAAAAAGATTGAAGCAAAAAGCGGGACTACAATAACCGAAGAGCACAGGACCATGCTTTACAAGAAAAAGAGTAGGATAAAGAATAAAGAGTAAGGATTAAGGAGCAAAGAATAAAGACAAATTGTATAAGAACTCGAGAATAACCGAGGGAAGAATAAAAAATTAACCAATAAAACAATAAATCTTCGATACTCAAAATGTGTATCACAAAAACTAAATAGAAAAATGGCAAATTATTTTAACACATTACCACTTAGAGAACAACTGAACCAATTAGGCGTATGCGATTTCATGACTAATGATGAGTTTTTGGATGGCGTAAATGCTTTAAAAGGAAAGAAACTGGTAATTGTAGGTTGTGGTGCTCAGGGATTGAACCAAGGTTTAAACCTAAGAGACAGCGGTTTGGATGTATCTTACACTTTGCGTAAAGAAGCTATTGAACAAAAAAGAGATAGCTGGAAAAATGCTACCGACAATAATTTCAATGTGGGTACCTACGAAGAGTTAATTCCAACTGCCGACGTGGTGATTAACCTTACGCCAGACAAGCAACATACTGCCGTGGTAAATGCAATTATGCCGTTAATGAAACAAGGCTCTACCCTACTTTACTCTCACGGTTTTAACATTGTGGAGGAAGGTATGCAAATCCGTAAAGACATTACTGTAATTATGGTAGCGCCTAAATGTCCAGGTTCTGAGGTTAGAGCTGAGTATTTAAGAGGTTTTGGCGTACCTACGTTAATTGCCGTTCACCCAGAAAATGATCCAGAGGGTAAAGGTTTGGCGCAGGCTAAGGCTTACTGTGTGGGAACTGGCGGACACAGAGCTGGTGTGTTAAAATCATCTTTCGTAGCTGAGGTAAAATCTGATTTAATGGGTGAGCAAACTATTTTATGTGGTTTGTTGCAAACTGGTTCTATCCTTTCTTTCGATAAAATGATAGAAAAAGGAATTGACGCTGGCTATGCTTCTAAATTGGTGCAATACGGTGTTGAAGTAATTACCGAAGCTTTAAAACATGGTGGTGTAAGCGGTATGATGGACCGTTTGAGCAATGTGGCTAAAGTAAAAGCTTTCCATATTTCTGAGGAATTAAAAAACATCATGCGCCCATTGTTCCAAAAACACCAAGATGATATCATGAGCGGTGAGTTCAGTAGCACTATGATGGCTGACTGGGCTAATGGTGATGCCAACCTATTGAAATGGAGAGCTGAAACTGGTGAAACTGCTTTCGAAAAAACGCCTGCTGGTGATGTGAAAATTGGCGAGCAAGAATACTTTGATAACTATACTTTAATGGTTGCTTTTGTAAGAGCTGGTGTAGAATTGGCTTTCGAAACTATGGTTGAAGCTGGTATTAAACCAGAAAGTGCTTACTACGAAAGCTTACACGAAACTCCATTAATTGCTAACACCATTGCTCGTAAGAAATTGTTCGAAATGAACCGCGTAATTTCTGACACTGCTGAGTACGGTTGTTACTTATTTGACCAAGCTTGTAAGCCTTTATTAACTGATTTCATGAAAACTGTTGATACTGATTTAGTTGGTAAAAACTTTAACAATAACAAAGATGGTTCGGTTGATAACGCTGAATTAGTGGCGATCAATGAGATTTTACGTGACCACCAAGTAGAAGTTGTAGGTAGAAAATTGCGTAAAGCAATGACTGCAATGAAGTCGATTAAGACAGCATAACCCCTAAATCCCCTAAAGGGGAATTTGGTAATGCTATAAGCAAATTCGTAGTGAAATTTGCATTTTTGCTACAAACACAATAAACTCTATATCTAGCCCTCCCTTTTAGGAGAGGGTTGGAAGGGGTTAACTAATAAATAACTTATAAAAAGATGGCGAAAACATTAGTAGAAAAAATATGGGATGCTCACGTAGTAAAACGTGAAGAAGGTTTTCCTGATATTTTATACATTGATACGCATTTAATTCACGAGGTTACTTCGCCTCAGGCTTTTGATGGCTTGAGAAAACGTGGCATCGGGCTTTTCCGTCCGAAACAAACGGTAGCTACTGCAGATCATAACGTGCCTACTTTAGACCAACATTTGCCAATCAAGGAAGAACTTTCGAGATATCAGGTAGATATGTTGACTAAAAACTGCGCTGAATTTGGCGTAGAACTTTACGGATTGGGGCATCCTTTTCAAGGAATTGTACACGTAATTGGTCCAGAATTAGGCATTACCTTACCAGGAAAAACCATGGTTTGTGGCGATAGTCATACTTCTACGCATGGTGCTTTTGGCGCTATCGCTTTTGGTATCGGCACCTCGCAAGTGGAGCAAGTTTTTGCAACGCAATGTTTGCAGCAATCGCAACCTAAAACCATGAAAATTGAGGTTAACGGAGAGTTGAGAAAGGGTGTTGGTGCAAAGGATATCATTCTTTACATCATCGCTAAAATTTCTGCTGCCGGTGGTACTGGTTATTTTGTAGAATTTGCTGGTTCGGCTATTCGTTCTTTAAGCATGGAAGCTCGTATGACGGTTTGCAACATGAGTATCGAAATGGGTGCCCGTGGAGGTTTAATTGCGCCAGATGAAACTACTTTTGAATATGTAAAAGGAAGAAAATTCGCTCCACAAGGTGAAGAGTGGGATACCGCTTTAGCTTATTGGAAAACTTTATACAGTGACGATGATGCTCAATTTGATGCCGTGTTAACTTATGATGCTGCTGACATTGCGCCGATGATTACTTACGGTACTAACCCTGGGATGGGTATCGGTATTGCAGATCATATTCCAGCGACTGGTGCTCAGCCAACTACTGAGCAAACGTCTTATAAAAAGGCTTTAGATTATATGGGCTTCGCCGATGACGAAAGTTTATTAGGCAAACCTGTAGATTATGTTTTTATTGGTAGTTGCACCAATTCTCGTATCGAAGATTTACGTGCCGTCGCCGAGTTTGTAAAAGGCAAACAGAAAGCTGATCATGTAGAAGTCTGGATTGTTCCGGGTTCTAAGCAAGTAGAAGCACAAGCTATAGCAGAAGGCTTAGACAAAGTATTTGAAGCGTCGGGTTTCCAATTGCGTGAACCGGGTTGCTCAGCTTGTTTAGGGATGAATGAAGATAAAATTCCGGCAGGAAAATATTGCGTTTCTACTTCGAACAGAAACTTCGAAGGCCGTCAAGGACCAAATGCTAGAACGATGCTGGCAAGTCCGTTGACTGCTGCTGCTGCCGCTGTGACTGGTAAAATTACGGATGTAAGGGAGTTGTTAACCCCCTAGCCCCCTGAAGGGGGAACTAAAACCTATAGTACAAAAATGTCTAATTCATCAAACATAAACGAAGCAAAATCAATAGCTCCCTTTAGGGGGTTGGGGGTTTTAGAAGTTGCCATATTAAATGTAATCCCAAACCTAACTGTAGAGTTTGAAGCTGCTTTTGCAAAAGCCGAACGAATTATTGCAAGCATGGAAGGTTACATTTCGCATCAGCTTCAAAAATGTATTGAGGAACCTGCCAAATACATCTTACTAGTGAATTGGATAGATTTGGAAGCACATACGGTAGGTTTTAGGGCTTCTGCCGAGTATCAGGAATGGAAAGCGTTATTGCATCATTTTTATGATCCATTCCCAACAGTAGAACACTTTGTTGAAGTAGAAAGATAAAGGAATAAGGAGCAAAGATTAAGGATTAGTTTCAAAAAACTAACCAATAAACAACTAAAAGACTAGCATTATGCCAGAAATACATTGGGACAGTAAGCTTTACAACGAACAACATCGTTTCGTATCTAATTACGGAGCTGATGTTTTGCAATGGCTTGATGCCAAAGCGGGCGAAAATATTTTAGATGTAGGTTGCGGAACAGGCGATTTAGCTGCTAAAATTAATGAAAGCGGCGCAACAGTTTCAGGAGTAGATGCTTCGGCTGACATGATTGAATTGGCCAAACAAAGCTATCCTACGATCCAATTTGAACAAAAAGATGCAGCTGCTTTAGATTATAACCGTGAATTTGATGCTGTGTTTAGCAATGCGACTTTCCATTGGATTGAAAACCAAAAGGGATTATTAAGAGGCATTTTCAAAAGCTTGAAACATGGTGGTCGTTTGGTAGCTGAGTTTGGTGGTAAAGGGAATGTGAAGTCGATTGTAGATGCGATAGACCAAGCAGCAAAAGAACTAGGACTAGAGCACAGAGTGATTTCCAATTTTTGGTTCTTTCCATCCATTAGTCACTACGCCACTTTGCTAGAGTCTACAGGTTTCGAAGCAGAACAAATTTGGCTTTTCGACAGACCAACCAAATTAGTTGGCGAAGATGGAATGCTAAACTGGATCAATCAATTTGCACAACACGCTTTTGTAAATCTGAATGAAGAAGAAGCTACATCAATAATAGAATTAGCCGTAAGGATCCTAAAGCCAACTCATTTTAAAAACGGCGAATGGACTGCGGATTACAGAAGATTGAGGATAAAAGCTTCAAAAAGATAAAAGAACAAAGAGTAAGGAATAAAGACAAATAGTATAATTTAATCGGTGTAATCACTAAATCAGTGTAATCAACTTTAAGTATGAAGAAATTTGAAACATTAAGCTCATCGGTAGTGCCCTTATCGATTGAGAATATAGATACCGACCAAATCATTCCGGCGAGGTTTTTAAAAGCGACTACTCGTGAGGGCTTTGGCGAAAACTTGTTCCGCGACTGGCGTTACAACAGCGACAATACACCTAAAGCAGATTTCGTGTTGAACGACGCTAAATACAGTGGTAAAATATTGGTTGCAGGTAAAAACTTTGGTTGTGGCAGTAGTCGCGAACATGCTGCTTGGGCCATTCAAGATGCAAGTTTTGATGTGGTTATCAGCAGTTTTTTTGCGGACATCTTTAAAGGAAATGCTTTAAACAATGGTCTGTTACCTATACAAGTGAGTGAGGAATTTTTAGCTGCCATTTTTGCGCAAGTAGCAGTAGATGCTAATGCTACACTAACGGTAGACTTAGAAGCACAAACTGTTACCATAGATGCAACTGGTGCTAAAGAAAGCTTTGAAATCAACCCTTATAAAAAATCTTGTTTGATTAACGGTTACGATGATATCGATTTCGTTCGCAGCCAAACGGATTTGATTGAGGCTTACGAACAAAACAGAGTTTATCAACCCAAAACATTGTGGTAGCATTAAAGCGACACTCAAAGACTTTATACTTTAAACTTTTGACTTAAACAATGAGCAACCCAATAGTCCAAATAACCAACTTTAATTTAAAATACGGCAATAAAACCGTGTTAACAGAATTGGAATGGACTATCCAAGAAGGCGAAAATTGGCTTTTATCTGGCGCTAGCGGAAGCGGAAAAACTGCTTTATTAAAAGCGATTGCTGGTATCGAAAAAAGTTCGGATGAAATCGTCGTCAGCTTTAACAAGCAAAGCAGTACCAAACCCGTCTGCCAATACATTGCGCAATGGTATCAATTTAAAAATAAAGAAGGTGTAGCGAATTTCTATTACCAACAGCGCTACAATGTACAACAGGTACAAGATACTTTAACCGTTAATGCCGAATTAGCGCATTATGCCAAAGAAAACAACCTTAATTTAGTCAAAGCAGAGCCGATTTTACAAGCATTAGGCTTTGCTTCTCTTAAAAATGCTCAATTGATCGAGCTATCCAGCGGTGAACATAAGAAGTTGCAATTGGTGAAAGCCTTATGGTCAAAACCGCAGTTGTTATTACTAGACCAGCCTTACACTGGTTTAGATATTCAATCCCGCCAAAATCTTAATAATTTATTAGATGAAGCGACCAACGATGGAACTCAGATCATCTTGGTTAGCAATGAACCTGAAATTCCAGCTTGTATCAACAGGTTCGGCGAAATCATCAATGGACAATTAGTAGAGCATTTCACTTTTTGTACTAGAAAAGCCATTGTGATTGAAGAACGAAGCATTCCTGAGTTTTTATACGAAGCGCCGCCATCGAGTAGCGAGGTGCTGATTAAAATGGTTGATGTGAATATCAGCTATGGCAAAAAGCAAGTGCTGAAAAACATAAATTGGGAAATCAAAGCGGGTGAAAAATGGTTATTGCAAGGTCATAATGGTTCTGGAAAATCAACCTTGTTAAGTTTGGTTAATGGAGATCATCCACAAGCTTACGCCAATGAGATTTACCTTTTTGGCAACAAACGTGGTTCTGGTGAAAGCATTTGGGATATCAAACAGCACATCGGCTTAATTTCGCCAGAGTTACATTGGTACTTCGATTTCAATGCGACGGTTTGGCAAAGCATCGCATCTGGCTTCTTCGATAGTATTGGATTGTATAAAGAAATTGGTTGGCATAAACGTACCCAAGTAGAAGAGCTAATCGAATATTTCGGCTTAACTTCCAACAAAAACGATTTGTTAGCGCACTTGCCATTGGGTAAACAACGTTTGGTTTTATTGGCAAGAACAGTTATTAAAAATCCAGAGCTATTAGTTTTGGATGAGCCTTGCCAAGGTTTAGATGCCCATCAAACTATCCAATTCAACACATTAATTGACGGTTTGTGCACTACCAACAGAACTTTAATTTACGTTTCGCATAGCGATGATCAACTACCTGAAAATTTAACGCATCAGCTATTATTGAGCGAGGGCGAGATCATACGTAGCGACATTTATAAACAGAAAAAAGAATTAGAAAGCGTATAGCAGAACCCTTAAATAATCCGTCATTTTGAGCGAGGAGACCACTTAGTAGCTACGAAGTAAATTCCACTCCAATTTCTTACTGCTAGATTTCTCGATGAGATCGAAATGAAAAAATAGTTAATAAGCAATACGTTCAAAAATAAACAGACAATAAAAAACGGCGAAGCCCTCTTGAATGCCGTTAAAAAAAATATAAGAATAATGAAAAAACACATTTTAGTAATACCTGGCGACGGCATTGGACAAGAAGTTACCCAATGGGGAAAAGCCGCTCTAATGCAAATCGCTAAAAATTTTGGTCACGAATTTACTTTTGATGAAGCTTTAATGGGGCATGCTGCCATTGAAGTTACAGGCAATCCATTACCTGAAGAAACCCTAGAAAAAGCACGCAAAAGCGATGCAATTTTATTCGGCGCAATTGGTCATGCCATGTACGACAACGACCCATCGTTAAAAGTTAGACCAGAACAAGGGTTATTAAAAATTAGAAAGGAATTAGGTCTTTATGCGAACCTGCGTCCTATTTTATTATTTGATGAATTGCTGGAAGCCTCGAGCATCAAGGCACACATTTTAAAAGGCACTGATATTTTATTCTTTAGAGAATTAACTGGAGATGTTTACTTCGGAGAAAAATCTCGCTCTGAAGATAGGAATACGGCTTCAGACTTGATGATTTACCACAAATATGAAGTAGAACGTATTGCTCACAAAGCTTACCAAGCAGCACAACAACGTAGTAAAAGACTATGTTCTGTGGACAAAGCAAACGTATTGGAAAGCTCTCGTTTATGGCGTGAAACTGTACAAGAAATTGCTAAACAATATCCTGATGTGGAAACGGAACACATGTTTATCGACAATGCAGCAATGCAACTGATCAAAAATCCGAAGAAATTTGATGTCGTATTAACCGCTAATCTTTTCGGAGATATCTTAACAGATGAAGCTTCGCAAATTGCAGGTTCAATGGGGATGTTAGCTTCTGCTTCTGTAGGTGACGGTGTAGGTTTCTATGAGCCAATCCACGGTTCGGCACACGACATCGCTGGCAAAAACTTGGCAAATCCATTGGCTTCTATCCTATCGGCTGCACTAATGCTAGAAATCAGCTTCGGACTCACAGAAGAAGCGAAAGTGTTAGTTAATGCTGTTGATAAAGCATTAAAAGACGGCTATAGAACTGGCGATATCGCCGACCAAAATACCAATACCACTAAAGTATTGGGCACCCAAGAAATGGGACAATTAGTATTAACCTATTTAGCACAATAACCTAACCCAAACTTATGTTACACGACCCAAACAGAGTACACATTTTTGACACCACTTTGCGTGATGGCGAGCAGGTACCAGGTTGCCAATTGAGCACACCTCAAAAAATTGAAATTGCAAAATCGTTGGAACTACTAGGTGTAGATGTTATTGAGGCAGGTTTCCCTGTTTCGAGTCCAGGCGATTTTAACAGCGTAATAGAACTTTCTAAAGCTGTTAACGATCCCATTATTTGTGCCCTAACCAGAGCAAATAAAAATGACATTGATGTAGCTGCCGATGCTTTGCGTTATGCGAAAAGACCGCGTATACACACAGGCATTGGTTCTTCTGATATGCATATCAGAACCAAATTTAACAGCACTAGAGAAGAAATCCTAGAGCGTGCTATTGAGGCTGTAAAATATGCGAAAAAATACGTAGAAGACGTTGAGTTTTATGCAGAAGACGCCGGTCGTGCAGATATCGAATATTTAGCAAAAATGATTGAAGCTGTCATTGCTGCTGGTGCTACGGTAGTTAATATTCCAGATACTAACGGTTATTGCTTACCAGACCAATATGGTTCAAAAATTCTTTACTTAAAAGAAAACGTAAAAAACATTGATAAAGCAATTATCTCTTGTCATTGCCATAACGATTTAGGATTAGCTACCGCTAACTCTATCGCTGGTTTGCAAAATGGTGCTCGTCAAGTAGAATGTACCATCAATGGTATCGGCGAGCGTGCTGGTAATACTTCAATGGAGGAAGTGGTGATGATTTTGAAGACACATAAAGTTTTAGGTCTTCATACCAACATCAATACACAAGGTATTTACGAGATCAGTCACCAAGTGCGTAACCAAATGAATATGCCAGTACAACCTAACAAAGCAATTGTTGGTGCCAATGCATTTGCACATAGTTCGGGGATACACCAAGATGGCTTCTTGAAAAATCGTGAAAACTACGAAATCATTAGACCTGAAGATGTTGGTTTTCCAGATGCGACAATCGTTTTAACTGCAAGAAGTGGCAGACACGCATTAAAGCACCATTTAGATAGATTAGGTCATAACTTAGATAAAGAAAAATTGGCGGTAGTTTATACTGCTTTCTTAGATTTAGCAGATAAAAAACAAGGCATCAATGATGATGATTTGAATGAATTAGTAGTAGTGCATTTAGCTTCAAAGTTGAGTTAGTTCCTCCTGTTCGTCATTCTCGCGTAGGCGGGAAACCGATTTCATTAAGTTGAGTAACCTATCTAGCGCAACCTGTCATGTCGAGTTTCGAGACATCTATTTTTTAAACTTTAAATAGATCCTTCGCTGCGTTCTGGATGACAAAGTTGCTTAACTTAAAGACATTAGGAAGAAAACTTAAAATGGTGAAAATTAAAACTGCCATAGAAAAAGTTGATTTAGTTAACTAAACCTGATAGTAGTACAAGGTTTTTTGTGAGCAGAACCAACCGTTGAATGTCATACTGAGTTTCCCGAAAGGTCTGGACAAGTAATCGAAGCATCTGTCAGCGATGAAATCCTTCGACAGGCTCAGGATGACAGAATTGACAAAAACTGGTAACGAATAGCAGGACTATCTTAACCGATGAAAAGCCCAATTGCTTTTCAAAAAATAAATTATAAAAGATAAAAAGTCCCGTACGTACGGGATTAGGAGTATGGAAACAACAACAGATTATAAATTTGATTTTGAACAGGCGTTTGAAACCTTACAAGGGATTGTAAAAAGAACTCCGCTTGAGTTTAACGCAGGGCTTTCTTTGAAATACAATGCCAACATTTATTTGAAGAGAGAGGATCTACAAGTTGTACGTTCCTACAAATTGCGTGGCGCCTATAACAAAATCAGCGGTCTAACTCCCGACCAACTCAAAAATGGTGTAGTTTGCGCAAGTGCAGGAAATCATGCACAAGGCGTTGCCTTTTCGTGCAAAAAACTAGGCATCAAAGGTGTGATCTTTATGCCGGAGATTACACCTAAACAAAAAATCAAACAGGTAAATATGTTTGGTGGTGATAATGTTGAAATCATTTTAGTAGGTGATACTTTTGACGATTGTTTGAAAGAAGCACTGGCTTACAGCGAAGAAAAATCAGCTACCTTCATTCCTCCCTTTGATGACGAAAAAGTAATTGAAGGTCAAGCCACGGTAATGATGGAGATTTATCAGGATTTGCCGGACTTAGACGCTATAGTGGTTCCAATTGGTGGTGGTGGTTTGGCATCTGGCGTTACCGCTTACCTACAAACGGTAAAACCTAACGTTAAAGTTTTTGGTGTAGAGCCTATGGGCGCGCCTTCATTAAGTGAAGCGTTAAAAAACGGTGGACCGGTAACTGTAGAAAATATTGAGCGTTTCGTAGATGGTGCAGCCGTGAAAAGAATGGGGTGGATCACCTACAAATATTGCAGCGATTTATTGAGCTCTACCTACCTAATTCCAGAAGGACAAATCTGTACTACTATTTTAAAATTATATAACGAAGATGCAATTGTAGTAGAGCCTGCTGGTGCTTTATCCGTAGCTGCACTAGAACAAGTTAAAGACCAAATTGTAGGCAAAACTGTAGTTTGTGTAGTGAGCGGTGGTAATAATGACATCGAACGCATGCAGGAAATCAAAGAAAAGTCATTACTTTTCGAAGGATTAAAGCACTACTTTATTGTACGTTTCCCGCAGCGACCAGGAGCTTTAAAACTTTTCGTTAACGAAGTTTTAGGTCCACATGATGACATTACACGTTTTGAGTTTATCAAAAAAACAAATAAAGAAAATGGCCCCGCTTTGGTAGGTATTGAATTGATGGATAAAAATGACTATCCTAGTTTATTGCAACGTATGAAAGAATTCAAGTTTGATGTCATAGAATTAAATCAAGACGCAACTTTATTTGAGTATTTGGTTTAAAAATTAACCAAAGATACTCAAATTTAACTTTAGTCTGTCATGTTGAGCCTGTCGAAACATCTTTACAAATAGTCTTAGACAAGCTTGGACTGACACAGAAGTTTAGATAGAATAAATATCTGTGCATCTGTGGCAGACAAGAAAAACTTTTCCATAATTATACACGACATAAATAGGAGGCAAGAAATCGTCTCCTATTTTTTATTTAGCCGCATACTATCCTCTCCAAAAAAGTAATCAATTTAAGACCCAAATCTATAGCGTCAAAAAAATAACTAATATATATTCTCGTTACAAAAATTTTAAAAAGCAGCTGTAAATAGTCAAAAACAATGCATTAGCTTTTTTGTTCATTATTTTTTACTTAGCTAACAATATTTACATTTTTTTGGCAATGGTTTTGATATATGCTAAACAACACACAAATGAAACCTGAATTTGAAATATCCTTGAGCACACAAAAGGAGTTTCGCAAACCATTTAACAAACACAGAAATGAAAAAACTAGCCCTACTCCTACTTTGCGTTGCCACACTAGGTTTGGCCTCATGCAAGAAAGACACTATTGTTAATCAAACCACGCCTAACATTACGATCGTTAAGAATATTACTCCCTCACAGTGGCTTCCAAGTAGCGACGGTTTAACATTATCCGCTGAGATTAGGGATAACTTAATAGATAAATTCCACGTAGACAATGAAGGTACATTAGTATATATATCGTATAATAATGGTCAAAGTTATATCCAACTGCCTTTTGTGTATAATATAGACGCTTATAGCTACGAAGTTTATGATGGAGGACTATCCATAGATATCCAGAGCTCAGATTTTCAAGATAGAGCGCCTGTAAGACCATCTTCGAATGTTAGAATAAAGATTGTATTAATAGCTTCTGAATAAGAAATTTAAAACTCCAAAAAACGACCAATGTTCACATACACTTGGTCGTTTTTTTTGTGCTCACCGCTGTTTAATTGTAAAGCCCTGATATGTACACCATTTCTTTCCAACAATAGTTCATCATAAAAACCTTTGTAGTAAATATCGCGAACATTGAATTTTTTCGCTGACCAACTTGCTTTCAATTCTACCCATTCCGGGTAAAAGCACACGTGTTCACCACTTACCTTCAGTTCCAGAGCTAGCGCTTCCTTTTGAGAAAGTACAACGGCGTTACCTAACATCTTAGCTGTGTAAGTACTACTTGGTCGATTGTAAACTTCTCTAGGCTTTCCTTCTTGCAACAGCTTTCCATCTTTCAAAATCACTAAACGATCTGCCATAAACAAACCATCCGTTGCGTCGTGAGAAACCATAATGATGGTTAGGCCAGTTTTTTTCGCCAATCGTTTGATATCAGCGCGTAATTGGTTTTTCAAAATCGCATCAACTTGTGAAAAAGGCTCATCTAACAACAGAACTTTGGTGTCACTTACCAAAGCTTTGGCAATGGCCACACGCTGTTGTTCACCGCCACTTAAAGCAATGATCTTTTTATCTTTTAATGCTGTAATTCGAAGGTGTTCCATTACCTCCATCGTTTTCTGCTGCTTCAGGGCCACATTGGTATTAGAAAGCTGTGAGGCAATGTTATCGTAAACTTTTGCATAGATATTCAGCGAAAAATCTTGTGTAACCATCTTCATTTCCGCATGCCCAGGAATGAGTTGCTCATCTGGCCCCTTTACGCGCTTTCCGTTAAAAATGATTTCACCTTCATCAACCTTCAACAACCCATAAATAGATTTTAAAAGGGTTGATTTACCGCTACCACTTTCGCCAATAATAGCTACAATTTCACCTTTATTGATATGGAAATTAATGTTAGAAATACCTGATAACTGTTCAGCAATATGCTGCTTGGTTAAATTCCGGATGCTTAAGATTTGTTCACTCACGGCATAAAGATAAGGCTTTTGATTTACGATTTTAGGTTTACGAAGTACGATTATTCCATAGAAAACCAATGAACCTGTGAACAAATGAACCATTCCGACTAATAACAAAAAATCCTGCCTCTTTTACAGAAGCAGGATTGGTTTTATTTGTGTGTATGAATTGTTCAATAGTTCATTAAACCTACCGACTTTGAAACTTGCAGACTTCCAACTTAACTTTTCAGCTTTAGTCTTTATGCTTTCAGCTTAATTCAATCCGAAGGTTAAACCAAACGACATTGTTTTTAAACCTTTTTGAGCATCTGTATCGAATAAATCGCTAGCACTATATTTGGCGAATAAACCTAAACCTCCGTAGCCAATTCTAGCAGTACCACCGTAACGGAATGGAGTGAAGTGGTAATCATCATTAACTTTAACTTTGCCACGCTCTGGGCTAATTTGCTTCACTTTTCCATCTAATAAGAAAGCTACTTCTGGACCAATGATAAATCTGAAACGTTTGCCTTTGTCATTTTCTTTAGTTCTAAATTCGAAGTTTAAAGGAAAGTGCACATAACTGGCAGAGAAACGGTTTTTACTAAAAGTAGCATCTGTAGTTACATCATAATCTAAAATAGGTGCATCTTTTTTAATAGTAATGTTTCTATCCAAACGAATGTGAGTCCAGTCAAAACCACCAGCAATATAAACCTTGAAGTGATTGTTAAATCTATATCCCATTTGCAAGATATCAAAAGACAAGGTGCTTGTTTTCCAAGGTTTGTAGTCTAAGAAATCGTTAGTTGGTGATAGGGAAAAGCTACCATTGTCAATCAGTTTCGCTAAACCAATGTCTAAACGGGTAAAAGTAATTCCTCCCACAAAACGACCTTTATTCTGATCCACCTTACCTGTGCTATCTTTTTTCTCGCCAATGGTGATCCCAACGCCGTAGTTAATTTCAAACTTTTTGCGTTTAACACTATCTTTTACCTCTTTAGTTTCTTCTTGAGCTTTTAAAGTTCCCGCTGCCAGAAAAGTAAGTCCACTTACCAATACTGCTTTTAAAATTAGATGTTTCATTTGTGTGTTTGTGTTTAATGTTGTCGTAAAGTTGGAAGTTTGAAAGACATCCTGCCAATCTTTTAATCTTAAAATCCTGACCCTATTTATTATTCTTCTTATTCAATTTTAAGAATCCAATGTTCAATCCTATGATTGAAGAATTATCATCATCATCTGTATCAAACTTGATTAGTTTTTTATCTCTTTTATCTACTTTATCCACCACGTAATTAATCAAGTCACCAACGTTGCGTATTCCCTTTTTGTTGGTGTCGCTTTCCTCAGCCTGCTCAAAATAATCAACCGGTTTAGTATCAGCGCTAGCATACATTGTTTGATTTTCTTTTGCAGTAGTTACCGTTGGCGTAACATCTAAAGGTTTTACTTCCCCTCTTTTAATAACTAGATGTTCGTTCTTTTCAGATGGTTGCATCGCTACAAAACTTTTTTCTTGCACATCTTCAATGGTAGCTATTTCAACCTTTGCTACCGCTGCCCTTACTGGGCTAATATTAGTTCGCTTAGCCTCAGTTAAAACAGCAGCACTAACCGTAGTTGTTTCTTCAGCGGCAGCTATAGAACTTGTTGGTGTTCCCTCTAAAGACCTCACTGTTGCTATTTCTTGCGCAGCACCCTGTAGGTAAACCTTATCTTGGCCCTGAGTAAACAACATCACAGAAACCACTACTGCTACGCTAGCAGCTGCTACCCATAAAATAGGGAACGAACGTTTTCTTTTAGGTTCCAATTGCCCGGCAATATTTCCCCATAAATTTGCAGACGGTTCAATTTCTGCGTCCATAAAACTGTCTTTAAACAGCTTATCAAAATCTTTATCCGGCATGTGTTGCATAACCAAAGCCCTCCAATTTTAAAATTTCTTGTTGTAAAATAGCTCTCGCTCTAGAAAGCTGCGATTTGCTCGCTCCTTCCGAAATACCTAATGTTTCCGCAATTTCCTTGTGCGAATATCCCTCAATAGCATACATATTAAACACCATTCTGTAGCCGTCGGCCAGCTTCTGTATCACCTTCATTAAATCCTGCATACCCAAACTACCAAAGTCAAAACCTGTGGAAGGTTGCTCGTAAGCATCTTCAATTGGCACTACATTTAAAGTGCGCAGGTTTTTTCTATAGCTTTCAATTGCAGTATTTACCATAATCCTACGAATCCAACCTTCAAAAGATCCCTCTCCCTTAAACTCCTTTACCTTTTGAAAAATCTTCACGTACCCCATTTGCAATACATCTTCGGCTTCCATCCTATCTTTGGCATATCGCATACAAACCGCCAACATTTTCGACGCAGTTTGCTTATACAGCATTTCCTGCATCTGTCTATTGCCAGCCTTACAGCCTTTCATCAGCTCGTCTAATGTATATGTATTTGCCACCTTCATTTGTCTGCTTGTATTAGGGTAGATGCACAATCGTACCCAAAGGTTGCAAGCCTTTTTAAATATTTTTTCAAATGCTTTAAATCAGTAGATGTTTACAGTTTTAGTTTAATATTTTCGAAAAGCAAAAATAGGAGTTATTCGGATATTTCAGCCCTGCTATTCGTTACTCTCAATAAAAAATTGGGATCCACTCCTATCAGGTTTAGAAAACAAAAGCCTGTACAGAAATAGCAAGGTGCATAAATTAACTACTTGCATATTCATTTAGCTTTTACTTAACTTTAAGTAAACCAAAAACTAAAAAAATGAAAATCGTAAAAACAATCTTATGTGTGCTTTTTGGACTTATGTTCATCAACGCAGGGCTAGATAAATTTCTACATTACATGCCGGTACCGCCCATGGAAGGCGAAATGTTAAAAGTAGGAATGGCTTTCGGTACTATTGTATGGTTAATGCCGCTAGTTGGGGCTATTGAACTACTGGGCGGACTGCTATTCGCAATCCCAAAAACTCGTGCGTTAGGTGCTATAGTTATTCTTCCCGTGATGGTAGGTATTGTTATACATAATGCCATTTACATGCCAGAAGGCTTGGCCATCGCTGGTCCTATGCTATTAATTAACCTTTGGATCATTTTCGACAATTCGAATAAATATAAACCAATGGTAAGTTAATTCACCTAGGAGAAATCCAGTCCATTAGCAATCAATATGTTAAAAACTAAGTTTGGTGAAGACACCAAACTTTAGATGTAATTTACAGGCGGGTGTCTCCACCCGCCTAATTATTTGTATTGGAATTCTAGTTACTCAATATTAACTGGTCTATTCTTCGGATATTTTACCTGATATTTTAGATCAATTTTCTTTTGCTCATTAGGTTGTAATAAAAACTGCCAAGTCAACTTCCCCATAGTTTCATCTAATTTAGCTTTCGACAGCTCCTGCTTTTCTACAGTAATATCGCTATTAGTGGCCACCGGCAATTGGTCTTCAATCGTCAAGTTTACCGCCTGACTTTTCCTATTCTTTACATCAATTACAAAATGGCGTGTATCTTTTTGCGAAGAACCAATAAACTGTCTTTCTGTAAAGCCTTTTTGTTTTTCTCTTCTTACCAACACATTTTTATCTACACCTAATGAAATAGTCAGTGTATCTGTATTTTGAATATCTAACAAAGATTTACCTAAATACGTCCCCTCGAAGAAAATACTCGCTTCACCACTGATAAAATTTACTTCGTTAAAATCAGTAATTTTGGCTGTTAAGAAAGCATCCTGCGTTACTTTCGGCACCGCGTAATATTGGTAGTCTGCTTTAAAATCATAATTACCAATATCAACCGCAGCCTGTTTCCCATCACTTAATATGGTATAAGGCATCGCAATTTCGAAAGTAACGTTAGTTTGCTTTTCAACATTTTTAACTTCTAACGGTACTGAAGAAATTGAGTTGGCACCTCTAATTTTAATACCAGCTACACTTCCTGTCAAGGCACCAGTAATTTCCTTTTTTTGTCTAGTTCCGTAACCAGTAACCACCACTTCATTTAAAGCATTGCTACTCTCGGCCAACCTCACATTTAGTTGTCGTCCAGGCGAAGCTACCAGTTCTTGACTTTCAAAGCCTATAAAATTAAATTCTAAAGCATTTGAACCAACTGGCATTTGTATCGAATAATTTCCATCTAAATCGGTAACTGTTCCTACTGATGAATTCTTAACCCTTACTGAAACACCTGCCAAAACCATATTATCATTTGCACCAATTACTTTACCTTTAACCACATTTGATGTAGAGTTAGCCAGATTGAAGAATGAGTAACCCGCACTTAAATAACCTAGTTGATACGTTGGCAACACTGGCTTTTCATTATTATTAGATGGGTTGCCAGAAGATAAAATCAGTTTTACATTTCTCCAATCTTCACCTGAGTTTTGGCTAACATTGGCTTTGTAAACCAACTGAATGGGGCTTGCCACATCTTTTGCTCTAATATCATAGGTTGGATACCAACTCGCATTTTTCACCAAATAAGTCAAAGAAAACTTTCCTTTTGTAGCTGTTTTGCTTGACACTTTAACAACCACATCATTCGAGTTTCCGATAGGTTTGCCGTCAATTTCTGCTGCTTGTCTATTGATCTTATTGATTTCTTCGCTCAGCTTATCCATATCTTTCTGTAACGAGGCTTGCTTGCTTTTGGCCGTCATTAAACGCTGCTTTTGGAAATCTAAGGCTGCCTTAAGTTTTAGTAAATCGTAATTTACGTTTGGTCCCATTACCGCTTGGTTCTTCGCCAGCATTTCCTCTTCTGATTTATAAACAGCCATCTCATTTCTTAGGTCGATAATCTTGTCAGCAATTTCTTCTGCCTTAGCTTGTAGAACTAGCTTTTGTTCAGACTTCTTTTTATCTAACAAAAAATTATTTTGTTTAGCAACAGATAGAATAGTGAAGCTACCTTCACCTTTAGCCTGTAGACTTTGCGTTTCAATACTAGAAGAAAGTCCAGAAAAAACAAGTAAACTTACCCCTTGTGGAACATCTATTTGTTCAGATTGGCGTTGGATCTGAGCGCCATTCATAAACACAGTAACACCAGAAATTTTGGAAATTACGTTAACTTGATTGTCTTGGGCAAATGCCGTAATATTTAGGAAGAGCAGCAATGCAGAAAGGATACTTTTATTCATGTCGATTGGATTTTATACCAACATGATGCAAAACTTGTTAATTTTTCATAATGCGTAAATAAAAAAGCATCACTTTAGGGTGATGCTTTTTTAATATGATTAGATAGAAGTGCTATTAGTGTATACCTTTAAAAATTCGGCTCCAACGTATTTTACTGAAGAATGACCCTTCTCCATCAATACTTAACCAAATAAATAAAGCTTTACCTACAATGTGGTCTTCCGGTACAAATCCCCAATAGCGAGAATCTGCCGAAGAGTGACGGTTATCCCCCATCATCCAGTAGTAATTCATTTTGAAGGTATAGGTTGTGGCCTTTTTACCATTCAAAATCCAATCGTTACCTACTTTTTCTAATTTATTACCTTCGTAAATACGGATTGCTCTTTCATACAAAGGCATAGTTAAGCTATCCAAAGTAACCGTCCAGTCTTTTTTAGGAACTACAAACGGACCATAATTATCTAAATTCCATCTTCTATTTTTATCGTGAGGGAAAATTAAAATATCTTGTTCGTCAGCCGGAGTTAAATCTTCAGTAACGGATTTTATATAAGGTGACTTCTTTAATTCCTTAATTAGATCCGGAGTACCTTCAAATCTATAAGTTGTAGGAAGTGCTGTTGGCCCAATTTTAAAGCCCATATCTTCAAAAAGCTTCAAATTTACTTCAGAAGTATTGAACTCCACATTGTAACCGAAACCACCAGTACCTACTAAAGGCTCTGGCTTACCATTTACTACCGCCAAGCCATTTCTCATGCTAATGGTATCTCCAGCAATAGCGATACAACGTTTGATAAAGTTTTCACGTTTATCTACCGGCCTACTCACTACATTATATCCAGACCATATAGACTCCCTACTTTCTCCACGCAATTGCATTTGGTAATAATTGTCGTCCTGACGTTCTAGTACTACCGTATCTCCTTCTGGGAAATTAAAAACAACAACATCATTACGTTTGATGTCTTGTAAACCTGGTAATCTTCTGTACTTCCACTGTACGCCATCCCAGTAAGCTTTAGTACCTGTCAATGGCATCGTATGATGAGCAAAAGGAAAAGCAATTGGTGTCATCGGAATACGGGCACCATAGTTAACCTTACTTACAAAAAGGAAATCGCCTACTAACAGTGAGCGTTCCATTGAACCTGAAGGAATGGTATAAGCTTCTATAAAAAATACACGAATAATAGTCGCCGCAACTACCGCAAAAACAATAGCATCAACCCATTCCCTAGTTTTAGTTTTTTTCTTTTTTGGCTTATCAGAATCCTTTTTCTTTTGCCAGAATTTCCAATTCATATTAATCTTTAAAATTAAATATATCAGCTATGCTGTAAAAACCTTTTTTATTTTGCAACCATTCGGCAGCTACTATAGCACCCAAAGCAAAGCCTGCTCTACTATGTGCAGTATGTTTAATTTCAATATCATCAACCTCAGAACTATACACTACGGTATGCGTTCCAGGCACATTTTCAATCCTTAGCGATTCTATAAGCAATTGATCAGCCTTCAATCTTTCAGCAATTGGGGTTCCTTCCAGCTCATTAACCCATTCTTTTTTGACTTCAATTTGTTCGATAATTCCTTCTGCAATAGTCATTGCAGTACCGCTTGGTGCATCTAATTTTTGTGTATGATGTATTTCCTCAACCTGTACGTCGTAAGCTGGATAATTATTCATCAGCTTTGCTAACACTTTGTTTAAGTGGAAGAAAATATTTACACCGATACTAAAGTTAGAGCCATAAAGCAAAGTATTGTTACTTGCTTCACAGTCGTTTTTAATTTTTTGTAGTTCGCCATACCAGCCTGTAGTACCAACCACTACTGGTACTTTGGCTTCAAAACACTTGTAAATATTGTCTACTGCAGCAGCAGGCGCACTAAAATCTATCGCAACATCCGCTTTTTTTAAATTCTCTACGGTAAAATCGTTTAGATTCTCTATGCCAACTTTAAGTACAATATCATGACCTCGCTCGGTAGCAAAACGCTCTATTATTTGGCCCATTTTGCCATAGCCTAACAGTGCTATATTCATTTGTTTAGTTTTTATGTTAATTGGGCTTCTGCAAAATAAACTTTCTGCCCGATATATGGTTAAAGTTTTAGCGTTAGTTTTAATGCTGGAGCGAAGTTATTGAAACCGAACATCGTATTTGAATTTATAACGGTCGGTGATATTTTAAATGACAAACTTTCGTCGACATTGAAATATTTTAGGCGAGCTGTTACGTAAGCATCTAACACATTTAATCCGTATAGACCTAGAAGGGAAATAATAACAACCTCTCTATTTCTTTTATAAATGTTTTTTGCCGTAGTAAGTCCAGCTACGTCATACCGTTCCAAACCATTATTAGGATCTGGCTCTCTGTTTAACTGACGATATTGCAATTCTTTAAGAAACAGCTTATAATTATTGTTGTTATCAATAAACGACATCACTAGTACGGTTCCACCTGCGTAAATCCCACCAATCTTACCAATAAGGTAAATTTTTTGCCCTATTCTCTTACCTTGTGTTCTACCAGCTTTTACATCATCAACTACTAAACCGTAATTGTACATCTGCCCCAAGCCTGGAAAAAAAAGCGAACGATATACCGCCTTCTTTCCTGCTATCTTACCTTGATTTACATATTTAGGCGGTGCAATGGTATCTAATTTAGCTGTAGTATCTTGTTGAATTGGAGTCGCAGGAGTTTGCGCATTTACAAGAGTAAAAGCGACACATAGTACAATAGAAAGCAAAAATGCCCGCATTACCAATCTAAAAGTTCTAAAATACGGTTAAGGTCTTCGTTATTTACAAAAGGGATTTCGATCGCACCCTTTCCGTTGTCTTTAACCTTCAATTTTACTTTGGTAGCAAATTTAGAAGCCAAATCATTTTGCAACTTTTGATATTCAAAAGAAACGGCCTCTTGTTTAACTGGTGCTTTAACCTGTACCAAATTTATACCTCTTACCAGTTCTTCTACTTTACGTACAGAAAGTCCTTTATCTAAAATTTCTTGATGGATGAAAAGCTGTTTACTTTCATCATCCACTGAAATTAAAGCACGAGCATGCCCCATCGATATTTTATTATCGCGAATAGAGGCTTGAATTACAGGAGGAAGCTTTAATAATCTTAAATAATTGGCAACAGTAGTTCTATTTTTTCCTACACGTTCGCCTAATTGCTCAGCTTTTAGGCTACATTCATCGATCATTTGCTGGAAACTTAAAGCTACTTCAATGGCGTTTAGGTTCTCACGCTGAATGTTTTCGATCAAGGCCATTTCCAACATTTGTTGGTTATCGGCAGTACGAATATAAGCTGGAATTTCTGTGAGCCCTGCTAACTTAGAAGCTCTAAATCTACGTTCTCCAGAAATCAACTGGTATTTATTACCATTTTTACGAACGGTAATAGGTTGTATCAAACCCTGCACTTTAATCGACTCAGACAATTCGTCAAGTGCAACTTGATCAAACTCCGTACGAGGCTGATAAGGGTTAGTTTCTATATCAGTAAGTTTAATACTACTGATACTGCCAACTTGCGGCGTTACATCTATATTTTCTACGGCAGGTTTAGTGGAATTAACCGATTCGTTATCATCCAACAGTGCACTTAATCCTTTACCTAATCCGGTCTTTCTTTGAAAAGTCATCTATGTCTCTTAAATAGTTGCTTTATTTTGTTCTTGCTCTTCTGTAAGCAATCCGTTTTTACGAACAATTTCTCTTGCTAAATTCAGATAATTGATTGCACCCTTACTATTAGCATCATGCATAATTACAGAGATACCATAACTTGGAGCTTCACTTAAACGAGTGTTACGCTGTATAATGGTTTCGAAAACCAAATCTTGGAAGTGAGTTCTTACCTCTTCTACCACTTGGTTAGATAAGCGTAACCTTACATCGTACATCGTTAACAAAATACCTTCAATTTCCAATTCAGGATTTAACCTATTTTGTACAATTTTGATGGTATTTAACAATTTACCTAATCCTTCTAAAGCAAAATATTCACACTGAACAGGGATAATTACAGAATCTGCAGCTGTTAAGGAGTTAATCGTAATTAAGCCCAGTGAAGGCGAACAATCAATAATGATAAAGTCGTATTGATCTTTCACTTTCTCCAATACGGCCTTCATCTTATATTCGCGATTGGCCAAGTTGATCATCTCGATTTCCGCACCTACCAAATCAATATGCGCAGGTAGTAAATCTAAGTTTGGCGTGTCCGTTTTCACAATAGCATCCGTAGGCTCAACATCATTAATAATGCATTCGTAAATGCTATTTTTAATGTTTCTAGGATCAAAGCCAATACCAGAGGTAGAGTTGGCCTGAGGGTCTGCATCAACCAAAAGCGTTCTATATTCTAAAACGGCTAAACTAGCTGCTAAATTAATAGATGAAGTGGTTTTGCCAACTCCTCCTTTTTGGTTTGCTAAAGCAATAATCTTACTCATTTGTTCTCCTTGAAAACGCCACAACTTGTAATGGCTTAATTTTAAACTAAAAACCTTTAAAAAATGCTATTTTTGTGATGTATAGGCATATTTTAACAATGAGCTAAGATACAAACTAAAACGTAATATTACTGCCCACACTAGGCGTGTTTTACACATCTTATTAACAATTTTTAGATGACGACCATTATAGCCGGAACCAATAGACCTAATAGCAATACGCTAAAAGTGGCCAAATATTATCAAAATCAATTGGCAGAAAAGGGATTACAAACCAACCTAATTGATTTACAGGATTTACCGAGCAATTTTATTGCGGACAGTTTATATGGAAAAAAAACGGAAGCCTTTGATCAAATACAAGAACTGATTACACATACCAGTAAGTTTTTATTCGTTATTCCTGAATATAATGGCAGTTATCCCGGAGTCTTAAAAACGTTGATCGACGCCTGTGCTTTCCCGGAAAGCTTCTATGATAAGAAAGCCTGCTTAGTTGGCATTTCTTCTGGTAAATATGGAAATATCAGAGGAATAGAGCATTTTAACGGTGTTTGTGCCTACTTACATTTACATGTGATGCCATTGCGTTTACACATCCCAAATATTAAACTGGAACTAAACGAAAATGGCAATTTGTTCATGGAGGACACCTTAAAATTCACCAATCAGCAGATGGATAAGTTTGTGGCTTATTAGTCGATTGAATTGGTTAACTGGTTAATTGTTTAAATCGGTTAACTGATACCTGACTCCTGATACCTGACCACTTATTGCGCTAACGAATAAACAGCAAACGAAGCCAGCCAATGGTCTCCGCCGTAATTACCCTTAAAAATTAATAGCAGTGCATTTGCTAAAAAGTGGTCTGCAGAAGTTTCAAAACGTTTCTTCAACGGATGATTTTTGGGAAGTTGAGCGGCAATACCTTTCATACACCAAGCCCTAGTGAAAGAGAGACCTACCAGATGCACGGTTTGATAATCACTTAAATCACTCACCACGGGCATATCGCTAATTCTTTTGAGACTTCTTTCCTCATAGAAATTAGTTAGCCATTTCGAGAAATCATCTTTTGATAAAACTCTTCTCATTAAATCAGCAATCTCCAAACTAGGAGAAAAGAAATCAGCACCATCAGGCTCCATATAAGCTGGCGTTTTCTGATTATCCAAATAAAAATCCTTAGCCTTATCAACTAACTGCGCTTCGAAGACTTTATCATTTGTTGACCTGGACCAATCTACTGCAAATACTAAAGCAAAAGCTGTATTTCCATGAACACCGGTACGGTTAGGATAGGTTTGTTTTGGCAAATAAGCCTTCCACAATTCTAATATCTGTTTGGTTAAAGGCTGTAAAGATGCATGCCACTTTTTTGCCTGCGGATCATTCCACTCCGATAATTCCTGATCTAATTTTAACAACCAGGCCCAGCCATAAGTACGCTCAAATATTTTAGCTAGCTCGTACTTTTTAAAGTAATCAGCCTCTGCTTGCATATTTTCGGCGGTAAAGGTCTTGTTTAGCTTTTCAATAATTTCTGCTCTATTTTTGATATCAGGAAAGGTTTTCAATAAATGGACCAACATCCAATGTCCATGTACGGAGCTATGCCAATCAAAGCAGCCATAAAACCCTGGATGCAACTGTGAAGGGCTTAGCTTAGCATCAGTTTCTGAATTAATAGTGTGTGCGGTTTTATTGGGATATTCCTTATCCATACAATGCAGCGGAAGTTGCGATAATTTCTCAGCATTTTCCTTATCTAACTTTGGTGCTGTTTGCGCAAAAGCCAAAGAAGAAATCATCAATAAACTTAATATTATTCTTTTCATAGTTTGACGGCTAATTTTATCCTTGCTCTTTTATCCTTATGATTTATCCTAAACGGCAAACCGAATCCACTTATCCCCTTCGTAACCAAAAATGAAATGACCAGGGTGTATCATTTCTGCAATATCTTCAACTAAAGCCACAGCGTCTTCGGGCTTAGATAAACGATAGCTGTCTGCTAAAAGACAAACTCTACCAAATTTAACCGAAGACCAGTCTTGATCTAGTAGCACAGGCACTTTTCTCATCAAATCGTCCAGCAGCTTATTTTCTTGATAAAAAATGACGTAAACTGCTTCCATCGGCTGCGTGGTTATTGTAGCGCCACCCAACTCTGCAATTGCAGAAAGTGTCAAATTTGGATATCCATCTGAATCTAAAAAACAAACTGGCACCTTATCAATAAACTTAATTTTATGTTCTACGATCGCTAAACGCTCTAGTAGTTCTTCACGCAGTTCTGCACTGTCTTCGGTATTTATAAGCTCATTTAAATAAGACATCAATTTTATTATTTGTGATAGTGTACGACGAAATCATTTAGCACTAAGTGATTAAGAAATATTAAGAGAAAGTAGTTTTGCCACCTCAAAAACTTAATGTATCTTAACTTCTCAATGTTTTTAATTGCACAAAAATAGTATTTCCCTTTTCGATGCGTACCATTAAGCTCAATATATTTTGCCTTTGTTGTTTCATTATCCTATTTTCTTGCAAAAGCGATAAGAATAACGACAAAAAAGTGTTCAACATCAATTTAGATCAGAACCTAACTTCGCTAGATCCAGCTTTCGCTCGTAATCAAAATGCCATTTGGATGATTAACCAAATCTTTAATGGTTTGGTACAGGTAGATAAAAAATTGAACACTGTTCCCTGTATTGCAAAATCCTGGCAGGTTTCTGCAGATGGACTTAACTATACCTTTAATTTAAGAAATGATGTTTTCTTTCAGGATGATGCCTTATTTAAAAACGGAAAAGGTAGAAAAGTAACCGCACAGGATTTCGCTTATAGTTTTTATCGACTAATCGATCCAAAAGTAGCTTCTTCCGGCGGATGGATTTTTAGCGACAAGGTAAAAGATGCCTCTAGCTTTCTAGCGATAAATGATAGTACATTTCAAATCAAACTGGTCAAACCATTCCCTGCTTTCATCAATTTGCTTACGGCTCAATATTGCTCGGTAGTTCCAAAAGAAGTAGTAGAACATTATGGCAAGGATTTTAGAAATCATCCTGTAGGCACGGGACCATTTAAGTTCAAATATTGGAAAGAAGATGAAGTTTTAGTATTGCTTAAAAATGAAAACTATTTCGAGAAAGATAGCACAGGCCAGCAAATGCCTTTTTTAGATGCGGTAAGAGCAACTTTTATTAACGACAAACAAAGTGCTTTTATGAACTTCCTTAAAAAGGATCTCGACTTCTTTTATAGTGTGGATGGAAGCTATCGAGACGATATTTTAACGAAAAGTGGACAAATGACAAGTAAGTACAAAGGTGCGTTCCAATTAATTAAAGGCGCTTACTTGTGTACAGAGTACGTAGGTATTTTAGTAGATCCTGATAAGGATATTGTTAAAACCTCGCCACTACGATTTAAAAAGGTTAGACAGGCTATCAATTACGCTATTGACAGAAAGAAACTGATCAAATACTTGCGCAATAGTATCGGTACGCCGGCCACTTCGGGTTTTATTCCAAAAGGAATGCCCGGATTCGATAGTACTAAAGTTAAAGGCTACGATTACAACCCAGTTTTGGCCGCTAAACTACTTACGGAAGCTGGATTTCCAAATGGAAAAGGAATGCCTGAAATAAAACTCAGCACTTCTACTACTTACAGAGATCTGATCGAGTTTATTCAGGGCGAACTTGCAAATCTGGGCATGAAAGTAAAAGTAGATGTGAGCCCAAGTGCTAGCTTAAGAGACTTAATGTCGAAAAATGAAGTTGTCTTTTTTAGAGGTTCTTGGATTGCAGATTACCCTGATGGCGAGAATTATTTATCTGTCTTCTACTCTAAAAACAAAGTTCCTTTTGGACCAAACTACACTGGTTACTTCAATAAAGAGTTTGACAAACTGTTTGAGCAAAGTTATTTTGAAAATGATCCTGAAAAACGCTTTGAACTTTATCGCAGAATGGATAATATGGTTATGGAGCACGCATCAGTAGTTCCAATTCTATATGATCAATCTGTAGTAATGCTGCAAAATAACATCAGCGGTTACAATATCAATCCGTTAAGTTTAATGATTTTGAAAGGCGTTAAAAAGAACTAGCTACAATCCTATTTCTTCTCGGTATTCTTGCTGCAGTTCCATTAAACATTTAGCGCATAGACAACCATCATACAACTCGCTAACGTATTGCACCTCGTTAATACTTAACTGAACCACGCTACATTGGCATTTGGTATAGGCATTTGCTTTACACTCTATAGCAGTATTGCACCGCTCGCAGGCAATAATTTCGTGTTTGCTATGGATGAAAGGTTTGTTCATTAATTCATTAAGTCTATTAGTTCACTGGGCAGTTTACGATTGAGCTAATTTCCAATGAACTAGTGAACCGTTACAAAAGTACAGACAAAAAATAAGGTTCTGAACTTTATGTCCAGAACCTTACTATTATTGCTTTTGAATTATAAGTTTCCTATCGCTTTAAGATTGCTTCGTTCCTCGCAACGACGGCAAGAATAGCATCTTTCCTACTTCTGGACTTATTAACTTCCGGACTATTCTATCCAGAACAGCTAATACAGCCCTCTTCCATTGAACAAACTGGCCCGTCTACAATTTCCTCTGCAACTTGCGCTTGCGACATTTCTGCAGGAATCACGGCTTCAATGGCTTTACCACCTTGGTTCTCCACGGTGAATTTAACCGCTTGTGAAGCTGCTTGAGTACGTAGATAGTACATACCAGTTTTCAAACCTTTTTTCCAAGCATAGAAGTGCATCGACGTTAGTTTTGAAGTATTCGGAGCGTTGATAAATAAGTTTAATGATTGAGATTGGCAAATGTAAGCACCTCTATCAGCCGACATATCAATGATGTTCTTCATCTTAATCTCCCAAACTGTTTTGTACAATTCTTTGATGTAATCAGGAATTTCTGCGATGTCTTGAATTGAACCGTTAGCCAAGATAATTCTATCTTTCATCTGCGGAGTCCATAAACCTAAAGCAACTAAATCTTTTAGTAAGTGTTTGTTTACCACGATAAATTCACCACTCAATACACGACGAGTATAGATATTTGAAGTGTATGGTTCAAAACATTCGTTGTTACCCAAAATTTGAGAAGTTGAAGCTGTAGGCATTGGTGCAACTAATAATGAATTGTACACACCTTTTTTCACCACGCGTTTTCTCAAGCTTTCCCAATCCCAACGATTGCTATCAGGAGTTACATTCCATAAATCGAATTGGAACTGACCTTTAGATAATGGCGAACCTTTGAAAGTTTTATAAGGACCATGTTTCTCAGCCAAATCAGCCGAAGCAGTCATTGCAGCGAAATAGATGGTTTCAAAAATATCTTTATTCAATTGCTTAGCTGCATCACTCTCGAATGGGTAACGCATCAAAATGAACGCATCTGCCAAGCCTTGTACACCTAAACCAATTGGACGGTGACGCAAGTTCGAATTTTCAGCCTCTTTAACTGGATAATAGTTATGATCGATGATCTTGTTCAAGTTTAAAGCAGCCTGATAAGTTACATCGTATAATTTTTGGTGATCAAATTCACCATTGATTACGAAACGAGGCAATGCCAACGAAGCCAAGTTACAAACCGCTACCTCATCTTTAGAAGTATATTCAATAATCTCTGTACATAAGTTAGAAGACTTAATTGTACCTAAGTTTTGTTGGTTTGATTTAGCGTTAGCTGCATCTTTGTACAACAAATAAGGTGTACCTGTTTCAATCTGCGAATCTAAGATAGCAAACCAAAGTTCTTGTGCTTTCACTACTTTACGAGCTCTACCTTCTTGCTCATACTTCATATAAAGCTTGTTAAACTCTTCACTATGACAATCTGCTAAACCCGGCGCCTCATCTGGTGAGAATAAACTCCAGTCGCCATTTTCCTCTACACGCTGCATGAACAAATCGTTGATCCAAAGTGCGTAGAACAAATCACGAGCACGCATCTCTTCCTTACCGTGGTTTTTACGCAAGTCTAAGAATTCGAAAACATCAGCGTGCCAAGGCTCTAAATAAATAGCAAAAGCACCTTTACGCTTACCACCACCTTGATCTACGTAGCGAGCTGTATCATTGAATACACGTAACATAGGTACGATACCATTGCTTGTTCCGTTAGTACCGCCAATATAAGCTCCCGTAGCGCGAATGTTATGGATACTTAAACCAATACCACCAGCACTTTGAGAAATTTTAGCAGTTTGTTTCAAAGTATCGTAAATACCTTCAATACTGTCATCCTGCATGGTCAACAAGAAACAAGATGACATTTGAGGTTTTGGTGTAGCTGCATTAAACAATGTAGGTGTAGCATGCGTAAACCAACGTTCGCTCATTAAGTTATAAGTAGCGATTGCACTTTCGATATCTTCTTTGTGGATACCAACAGCAACACGCATAAATAAATGCTGAGGACGCTCTACAATAATACCGTTAACCTTTAATAAATAAGATTTTTCTAATGTTTTGAAACCGAAGTAGTCAAAGCCAAAATCTCTATCATAAATAATAGTACTGTCTAAAATATCAGCGTTATTTTGGATCACTTCCCAAATGTCGTCAGCAATTAAAGCAGAATCTTTCCCTGTTTTTGGATCGATGTAGTTATACAGCAATTCCATTGTTTTAGAAAAAGATTTCAAAGTATTTTTGTGCAAGTTAGATACGGCAATACGCGAAGCTAACAAAGCATAATCTGGATGTTTAGTAGTTAAAGAAGCTGCAGTTTCCGCTGCTAAGTTATCCAATTCTGACGTAGTCACCCCATCGTACAATCCTTCAATCACCTTTCTAGCAACATCGATAGGATCTACTAATTCAGCATTAAAACCATAGCACAGCTTCTCGATACGAGCTGTAATCTTATCAAATTTTACCGGTTCTTTACGGCCATCTCTTTTTATTACAAACATCCTTTACAAAATTTTTAGGTGCTTATTTACACAGCGGCACCTGGTTTCAAAATATTATTCTAAGCGTCAAGATATGAGATTGAGATATGAGACCTAACCTCATACCTAAAACCTAATTTAAAAGTCTTCATCCAATGAAAAAGCTTGTGCTTTATCTTCCGAAGAAGTTAACACACCACTTTTTTGATAATCTCCTACACGTTTTTCGAAGAAATTGGTTTTGCCTTGCAGCGAAATCATCTCCATAAAATCGAATGGGTTGGTAGCATTGTAAACTTTTGAGTAACCAAGTTCAGCTAACCATCTATCCGCAACAAACTCAATATATTGCTTCATCAAATCTGCATTCATACCAATTAATTTAACTGGTAAAGCATCAGTGATGAAATCTTTTTCAATCTCTACCGCATCTTTAATGATGGTCTGTACCTGCTCTTCGCTCAACTTGTTTTGCAACATGCTGTAAAGCAAACAAGCAAATTCGCAGTGAGAACCTTCGTCCCTTGAAATTAACTCGTTACTGAAAGTTAAACCAGGCATTAAACCACGTTTCTTCAACCAGAAAATAGAGCAGAAACTACCACTGAAGAATATACCTTCTACCGCAGCAAATGCGACTAAACGTTCTGCAAATGTTCCATTTTCAATCCAACGCAATGCCCATTCTGCTTTTTTCTTTACTGCAGGAACAGTATCAATAGCATGAAACAATCTATCTTTTTCCTCAGGATCTTTAACGTAGGTATCAATTAACAAAGCGTAGGTTTCAGAGTGGATATTCTCCATCATGATTTGGAAACCATAATAGCAACGTGCCTCTGGAATCTGAACTTCACTCATGAAATTAACTGCAAGGTTTTCATTTACGATGCCATCACTTGCGGCGAAAAAAGCCAAGATATGAGAGATAAAATGACGTTCTCCACTATTCAAGTTTTCCCAGTGCTTAATATCGTCAGATAGATCGATTTCCTCTGCAGTCCAAAAGCTAGCTTCAGCCTTTTTATACATTTCCCAAATGGCCGGAAATTTGATTGGCAAAAGCACAAAACGATCTTTGTTTTCTCTCAGTAATAGTTCTTCTTCCATAGTCACTCTTTTTACAGTCTTAAAATACAGTTATAGCAAACCAATTCTAGCTATTCTCGTCTAGTTAACAGCCCAAAAAGCCACACTTAGTCTAAAATTTAAAGGAACTGAAGAAACAGTCTTTTTTAATAAACTAAATAGCAGTTAGTTAAATGATAATTGGGGTGCTTTCTATTAAAGAACTTCTAGTAACAAATATAAATGTTAATGCTTTTTTTAAGCTACAAAGTTGTTAACATGTCCGCGTATTGATGTCTATTTCTAATCAGTTTTTTGTCAGAAACATCGAGAAAAAAAGCTAATTATTTCTTTTCAAGGACTTAGGAAATCAAAATAAGTGTTAATAATTTTAAAAAGGGCAAAATTGTTAAGCGCTATTTCAATACGTATGAAATTTCAACCTTAGCATATCCTAGACGATAAATACCTATTGCCTGGGCAGCAGCTTTAGAAATATCTAATGAAAACTTTTTGCTAAAAGGTCCTCTGTCATTCACTCTCACATCGACCTTTTTACCAGTGTGAATATTTTTAACCGTAACAATAGTACCAAAGGGAAGTGTGCGATGCGCGGCTGTGAATTTGGCACCGCGATAACGTTGTCCACTCGTAGTCTTACGGCCCTCAAACTTTTTAGCATAATAAGTGGTAAAGATGATTTCTTTAGTGGTATCTGCAGCTTTCGTAACTACTTCTTGCGAATTGGCACCGAGCACAATTAGACTTAAACATAAGAACAACAATAATCTCATAGGTTTACGATATTAATAAAACGTTCCAACTTGAATTGTCTCCCTATTAATGGATGGGGCAACAAAGATAAAAAAAGCTTGACTTATAAAAAGGACGGCTCTCTATAAAAAAAAAGCCCCGAAATAAATTTCGGGGCTTTAAAATTTCATAAGCTAAATTATTCAGCTACTACTTCGAAAGGAACTTTTACTTTAACTTCTTTGTGTAAGTTTAAGTTAGCTACATATTCACCTAAAGTTTTAGGCTCAGTTTCAAAAGTAATACGACGACGATCAACTTCAAAACCTTTAGCTTTTAATGCGTCAGCCACTTGGATCGTGTTAACAGCACCAAAGATTTTACCAGTTTCGCCTGCTTTAGCACCGATGCTTAATTTAACATCAGCTAATTGAGCAGCTACGCCTTCAGCATCTTTCTTAATTTTATCTTGTTTAAAAGCAGCTTGCTTTAAGTTTTCTGCTAATACTTTTTTCGCAGAAGAAGTTGCCAAAATTGCAAAACCTTGTGGAATTAAGTAGTTACGACCGAAACCTGGTTTTACTGTAACGATATCATCTTTTTCACCTAGTGATTTGATATCTTGCTTTAAAATAATTTCCATTGCTCAGCTCCTATTTTAATTGGTCAGTAACGAAAGGCAACAAACCGATGTGACGAGCACGTTTTACCGCTTGAGCCACTTTACGTTGAAACTTCAAAGAAGTACCAGTTAAACGACGAGGTAAAATTTTACCTTGCTCATTAACGAACTTCAACAAAAAGTTTGCGTCTTTGTAATCGATGTATTTGATACCATTTTTCTTAAAACGGCAATATTTTTTTCTGTTATCCTCCACTTTTGGAGCAGTAACATACTGGATTTGATCTCTTGCCATTACGCTGAAGCCTCCTCTTTCTTAGGTTTTTTGTTAAAAGCGCCACTGCGTTTTTTCTCGCTATATGCAACTGCATGACGATCTAATTTCACAGTTAAGAAACGCAAAACACGCTCGTCACGTTTCAATTGTAGCTCTAACTTGTTTATTAATTCACCACCAGATTTGTATTCTGTAAGATGAAAGAATCCGTTTCCTTTCTTATCGATTGGATACGCTAATTTTCTCAAACCCCAATTATCTTCTGCGATAATTTCGGCTCCGCTATCTTTAATGATTGCTGTAAATTTGGCAATAGCCTCTTTTGCAGCCTCTTCAGATAACAATGGGGTAAGAACGATAACAGTTTCGTACTGATTCATTGTTGTATTTAATTAATTTTTTAACTTATTCCGTCCTAAAACGGGCTGCAAATGTAACAATATATTTCTATAAATCAAAGGTTTGTTAAAGAAAGATAATGCTATATAAAGAAAGATAATGCTATATATAGTCTGCCGGACAGTGTCTTTAAAGACAATCTTAAAATAGGTTAAAATCTATAACTTACGCCAAACTTGAAATTACTTGCCTTTATTCCATACATAATATAACGATTAGCGGTATCGGAAGGCAGCAGATAAATTGCTGAAACGTCAATCTGATCAAAAAGAACCACTCCAGCTGAAACTGGCAATTGCAACATCAACCTTTTAAAACTTGGGCTGGACATTTCTACAGTCCCAGCGGCATACTTATTTATCATCACGTTATCGCTTGTATTAGCTAACCTTACTAATGCACCCACGCCTACTTTTGTGTCTTATAAAGATGATGTAACAGACTGGCAGATAAGCATTATTAACAACGTATGAAGCACTTGGATTATAAAAATCATATTAACGTAATTCTACTGGTTCCAAACCACTATCTTCCTTTACATAGAAACGAGTTTTGATCTCATCTGTATAAACATACAAATCCACTTTCTTTCCCATCGCTGAAGTACTTGCATAAAAACAGTTTCATGCTTATTGGACGAATCAATATTATTAGATAGATCAGCTAAATCACACCAGCTTCCTTCCCTCCTAATTCGCATTTCAGCGTCACGATATAACCACTAAAGAAATTGTTTTGTAAAAAAAATGAAAAAGGACTGAGAATTAGCCCGAAGATGATAAAGCGTGATTTGAGCATACATTAGCTTACAAAGCTCAAATATATCTATTAAGCGTCATAAAAAAAAGCACCGCCAAATGGCGGTGCTTTACTCTCTATTATATGTTTGCTAAAAATTAAAGCTTGATTGTTTCTGAGTATTCCTGGCCGGCAGATCGGATTACAAAAGTCAATTCTTTTGACATTGTTTTACTTACATCAAATTTCTTAACAACCTTCGAATCATTACTGTAAACATCTTCGTGAAGTTTTTCGTTATACTCGTTATAAACCACTACCTCAACTTGTCCAGCACAAGCGCCATTCAAATCCAAGGTTACAATATTATTTGCCTTAACAAATACAGGTTTTCTAATCTCAACAACCAATGGCTGAGATAGGGTAGCATTACCTCCATTAATTTCTATTTGATAAGTAGTTACTTTAGAACTTGACTCCATTTTAAGCTTATACGTTCCATCTGGAAGAGAACTTAAATCGTAAGTCTGAAATTTATTACCGATAGTTTTGATGTGATCTTGGTAAAGAATCTCATCTTCAGCAGCATATAGGGTCACATCAAATTCCTTTGCATCATTAGTGATAAAACTCACCCATTTGCTATTTTCTTTGGCTACTTTAACCAAAATATCCATATCATCTGCTTTGGCAACATTTACCAAAAACACGCTAAGGATAACTAAACTTAATTTGAATAACTTTCTCATTGTGATTTGCCTTAATTGTTAATACTTATTTAACACTAGCAAATGTACCTACTAATCAAACCACTATTATATTCCATATTTACTAATATATATGCTATTTTAACTGCTTAAAACTCATAAATGACACAAAAAGACAATAACACATAAATTTTAGTTAATTTAGCGTCATAAACATGAAAAAAATAAAACCGAGTTTTGAGTTAGTTGAACCTTCGTTTGGGAGTTCATTCTACTATTCTAAATATCAACAAAATGCCAACAACAAAGCACACCTTTGGCATTATCATCCAGAAATTGAGATGGTTTTTGTCAATGGCGGGACAGGTAAGCGACAAATAGGGAGCCATATCTCTTACTACACAAATGGCGATTTAATTTTGATCGGCAGCAATCTGCCTCATTGTGGATTCACAGATGAAACTACCGGAAACACTAACGAGATTGTCATACAAATGAAACCAGATTTTTTAGGCAATGACTTTCTTACATTAAAGGAAACGAAAGGTATTGTTAATTTATTTGAAAAAGCAAAATACGGCATCGCATTTGGCAAGGACACAATGAAACTGGTGGGGCCTACTTTGGATAAGATGAACACGATGTGGCCTTTCGAAAAATTAATGGCTTTATTAGGTGTATTAAGAGAATTGGAGCAAGCTTCTGACTATAAACTGCTAAATGCTCAAAATTTTTCATTGGAAATGCAAGCACAAGACAATGACAGGATCAATATGGTTTTCAACTTTGTTAAAGATCATTTTACTGAAGAAATTAGCTTAGAGCAAGTAGCAGAAATGACCAGCATGACAGTTCCTGCATTTTGCAGGTATTTTAAAAAGATGACAAAAAAGACCTTTACCAAGTTTGTCAACGAATACAGGGTTGTGCATGCTTCCAAACTTTTAGCAGAGAAACCAATCAGCATTGCAAATATCAGTTACGAAAGCGGCTTTCACAACTTCAGTCACTTTAATAAGATTTTCAAAGAATTCACAGGAAAAAGCGCATCACAGTATAGAAAGGAGTTGAAGTCTATTATTTGAGTGGTCAGGAATCAGTGGTTAGGGATTAGGAATTAGTTGAGGTGCCCAACTAAAGGTCAACCGAAATCACACCGTCGATCAACTTTTCAACATTCCAACTTTCCCATATTTCAACTCCATAAAATTTCCTTATTTTCGTGCCGATGGAAAATTTTATTGTTTCTGCCCGTAAATACCGACCAGCCACGTTTGAAACCGTAGTTGGTCAGCAGCATATTACAGGAACTTTAAAAAATGCCATTAAGAACAACCAACTGGCCCAAGCATTTTTATTTTGTGGGCCACGCGGTGTAGGTAAAACTACCTGTGCCCGTATCTTGGCAAAAACGATCAATTGTATCAACTTAACTGCTGAGCAGGAAGCTTGCGGTACTTGCGAAAGCTGCCAATCTTTCCAATCAGGACATTCTTTCAACTTTCACGAACTAGATGCGGCGTCAAACAATTCCGTTGACGACATTAGAAGTTTGATTGAGCAGGTAAGAATACCGCCACAAGCAGGGAAATACAAAATTTATATCATAGATGAGGTTCATATGTTATCGACTAGTGCATTTAATGCATTTTTGAAAACGTTGGAAGAGCCACCATCTTATGCCATATTCATTTTAGCTACTACAGAGAAGCATAAAATATTACCAACCATCTTGTCTCGTTGTCAGATTTTTGATTTCAACAGAATCCAGGTTGATGATATTTCTAATCACTTAGCGAAAATTGCTGAAAGGGAAAGTATTTCGACCGATAATGACGGGTTGCACATTATTGCCCAAAAAGCTGATGGCGGTTTGCGTGATGCACTATCGATGTTTGATCAGATTGTAAGCTACACCAATAGAAATGTAACTTATAAAGCTGTAATTGCCAATCTGAATATCTTAGATTATGATTACTATTTTAAATTAACTGACTTCTTAACCAGCGGTGATGTAAGCAATACGCTCTTACTTTTCAATGAAATATTGAACAATGGATTTGACGGTAATAACTTCATCAACGGCTTAGCGGGTCACTTTAGGAATTTATTAGTAGGAAAAGACAATCAGACTATCCAACTGCTAGAGGTAAGTGAAAATATCAAGCAGAAATATCTGGCACAAAGTAATGGTGCTAATTTAGGCTTCATTTTAACAGCCCTAAATTTAGCTAACCAATGCGATCTAAATTATAAGAACAGTAAAAATCAAAGGTTGCAGGTTGAGCTGGCACTCATCAAAATGTGTCACATTCCATCTGTAATTCAACTCGCCAATACTGCAACTGACCAAGATCAGGATAAAAAAAAAACTTTAGTTAGTTCTGGGGAAGCACAAATCGCAAAGCCGAAAGTACAAAGCGAAGTAGCAGCCGAAAGTCAGAAAATTGGTAACCCATCATCTTTAGAACAAAAGCCAGAATCAACTACAAAAACGTCAAAACCCGCGCAAACTGTTTCTCCAAAAGCAGAAGCACCAAAAGTAAGTGCAGCACCCACATCTCCAATTAAGATACAACCGCTAGTTAAAAATACGGGTGGATCATTGATCCCCTCATTAACAGATTTTAGTAATGGCGGCAACTTGGAAGGAGAAGACAAAGGTCCGCAGTATGTTAGCGGTAGCGATACACAGGCTTTTACCCAAGAGCAGTTCATGAAAGTTTGGAAGCAGTGTATTCAAAAAGCGAACAGTGAGAACAAAATACATTTGTTTACCTTATTAGCCAGTAACGAACCTGTTTTAGATGGACACAATATCATTGTTTCTATAGAGAATATTGCGCTTGAAAGCACTTTACAAGATGAAAAAATTGAGTTGCTAAACTTTATCAGATCGCAACTCAAAAATTTCGATATACAACTTGTTACCAAACGGATAGAACCTAAGCAGAGTAACAGAATTTATAGCAATAAAGACAAATATGCTTATCTAGTTGAGAAAAATCCGCAGCTAGAAGAATTGCGTAAGCGCTTTAATTTAGACCTATTGCCTTAACTAGGTCTATCGTTTTTTGGATAACCTTCTTCATCCAAATCATCCCTAAAATCTTCCTCGGTTTGCGCTAATAATTTATCTGCAGGATCTAACAGCACACTGTCTCCATTTTCATCGATGTGCATTGCATTACCATCAACTTGTTCAACTACTTGCCCATCTTCATCATATTCATTCCCAACATATGGGTTAGCTTCGTCATAGGTTGAGATACTGTCTTCCCCATTTGGTGCTGAAGTATCATAAGGCAGCGGATGGTCATAATCCTTTTCTTCACCTTTCACATCAAACTCGAAACTATTTTTATCCTTATCGTAAGCTAATTCGTTAAAATCTTTAGTTTCGCCCAAATCGCTGGCATGTAATTTATCGCTAGCTGGTTTTTGATTTTCCATGATTATATATTTAGTATTTAGTATTTAGTATTTAGTATTTAGTATTTAGTATTTAGTATTTAGAGAAACCTACTCGGCTTCACATTTGTTTTTCGGAGTGTTTAATATTTTTATTTTGAAGAGCAATTTTATAGCCAATGTGTGTATTTACTGAATTTGATTGTCGCTATCAATTTTATTATAACAGACTCGCACTACAGTAGCATGCAAAATAATTAATTTGTATATTCAACTAATAAATTAGTTATATGAAATTAACGCTACAGATACTCATATTAATATTTAGCCTAACGGCATATGTGATATTCACTCAGTTATTATTTGAAGAAACTAACTTAATTGAACTAAAAGGAAAACTGCAATACAGTTATCAATTTACAAGAAAAGAAAACTTTAAAGGCAATGAAATAAATGTAGCCTATCTATCTTTCACATTCATGAGAAAAGAAGAAAATAATCAATTTTTTAATATCAAATTAAATATAGATAGTTTAAAACGAGGCGTTAACATCTTCAGTGGCGTAAGAAAATCTTTGAATGACGCCAGTGAAATAAGTGTTTGGATAGAAAAAGCAGATGAAAGCAAGCTTCACCCTAAAGTCTACAAAATATATGCAGATGAAGAAAACATCTACGAGCGTATCAAAAAACCATTTGATAGAATATACTTATTTACTCTTTTCGGATGCTCGATTTTGATAGTGTGCTCCCTCTATTGGCTTTATATTTTTAAAACTTAAAAAATTCTGGCCTCTAAACTTAAATTTTATTTGTATTAAATCTAAATAATATTAATTTTGCATAAACAATTAATTAACTGTGCAAAAGATCAAAGAATTATCATTTCCTGTTGCCACATTTGAAGAAGTATTCGCTACTGAAAGTGGTGCTATTTTTCAATCAGATTCAGAGAAATGTTGGTATATTGACTTTGCTGGTAAGTTAGCTCGTTTCGATTATAGAAATCTCCTAAAGCTAAAAAAAGCAGTTTACAACGTAAATATTGAAGAAAAACTACTGAGCAGTGATAAAACTGCGGATGTAGAAATTATCTTTATTTGTGCTTGCGATCATTCTTATGTGGTTTCTCTATTAGAGCTGATCAAACTAAAAGAAATCTTGCAGGGTACTTTTGTGATGTTGGAATTGAACCACATCATACACGACCGTCTTATTCGTGTCATCGCTTAAACTAAGACTTAGACTCTTTCCATATTATTAATATTTTCTTTTACAGAACATTATCACTGTAACTTTGTCTTGTTCAAATAGAAAAATATTTGGAGACTGTTGTAGTTTATAAATTCAGAATGAACACCTGAAATAAACTCTGATAGCTTCATCAACGATAATATTAAATATTAACAATATGAAAGATATAATGAGAATTAAAAGTTTGTTATCCGAAGAGATAGAGACTTTGATTAACCAACAAATAAAGAAAGAAGCACACTCATCATCAATCTATTTATCAATGGCTTCTTGGTGTAATAGAAATGGATTTGACTTTTCCGCTGATTATTTCTTTAAACAAGCGGAAGAAGAAAGACAACACCAATTAAAATTCTTCAAATATGTGTTAGACATGGGTGGAAATGCAATTTCTCCAGACATCAACAATATTAAACAAGAATATAACTCTTTCCGTGAAGTGTTTGAAGAAGCTCTTGAACAAGAGGTTAGTGTAACTCAATCTATTAAAAACATTGCAGCTCGTTGCCATAAAGAACAAGATTACGTGACGTTAGAGTTCTTAAACTGGTTCTTTAGAGAGCAACGTGAAGAGGAATACAAAGCACGTAGAGCACTAGAATTGTTCGAAGTGATTGGCGAAGAAGGCACTGGCAGATGGCAAATTGATAAGCATGTTGGTCAGATTTCTTACGACAGCGAAGCGTAATAAAAGTTAAAAGTAGAAAGTCAAAAGTTAGAAACTAAGACAATCTATCAAAAGCAAAACAACAAAACAAAATAATAATTGAAAGGTGTATACAACAAGTATGCACCTTTTTTGTTTAATTTTGGATTGCTTAAACCTATGTCTAAAAAGGATAAAAAGAAAAAAGATTCGAAACAGGATAAAAAGGACAAAAAGAAAAAAGTCTGTTGCGAGAAGTACTTAAGAGGTAAACGGTGTAAAAACTGTCCTTTGGGATAAAGCTTCTTCCTGACCTCGCTGTATTCGTTTAATCTGTGCCATATGGCGTTCATTGTGCGTTACCAAAAACGAAATCAATCGCCAAGGTTTAACTTAATAAGCTTGGCAATTGAAATAGCAATTCTTGTTCTATTCAAACCAACCGATTCAAAAGCTTTTAGGCATTTTAACGTCCGTTCTTGTAATGTAAGAATGTGAGGGCTTCTTTTTTGAATAACCTTCAAGTATAAAGTAAAGATATTTCTCCTGCTCTCCCGCTTGAGTCAGTTTTCCTTTCTTAAAGCGTTGAAAGGTGACCAAAGCGCTATAAATTCTTCTGCGCTTTGTCTGTTAAAGAAAAGTACTTTTTGACGAATTGCGCTAATTGCTCATGACTATCTCTATGCATAGATTAGTTCAGTGCTTCCCACAAAATTTCCACGGGATGCTTCGCTATTTTTTGAGTACCATCTTTAATTTGATGCCTGCAACTTGTACCTGCAGCAGCAATAATGGTGCCTTCTGCAGTATTTCTCACCGTTGGCAATAATACTAACTCCCCTACTTGCATCGAAACTTCATAATGCTCCTTTTCATAACCGAAGGAGCCAGCCATGCCGCAACAACCCGATGGTATCATTTCCACTGTGTAGTTAGCAGGTATTCCTAAGATCTTCTCGGTTGGCATCAGTGCATTTAAAGACTTTTGATAGCAGTGTCCATGTAGTTTCACCAATTGCTTATCTGACGTAAACTGGTCGACGCTAATTTTCTTTGCTTCGAATTCTTGTAGTAGAAACTCCTCAATTAGAAATGTATTTTGGGCTAATTGTTTCGCCTTTTGCACTAAATGAGCATCTACCAATTCGGGATATTCATCTCTAAAAGTGAGCAAAGCCGACGGCTCTACACCCAATAAAGGTGCATCGATTTTTACTAAATCAGCTAGTAAAGTCACGTTCTTATTGGCCAAAGCTTTGGCGTCACGTAGTAGACCTTTAGACAAGTAAGTTCTACCACTTTCTACATGTTGAGGAATGACTACTTGGTAACCTAACTTCTCTAAAAGTTGTATCGCCGTAGCTCCAATTTCAACATCGTTATAATTGGTAAATTCATCACAGAACAAGTAGACTTTTTTATTTTCGACCTGAGCTGATTTTTTCTTGTCATGTTGTTTCTTCCAAGTACGTAAAGTGGTTTTACCAACCTTAGGTAATGAGCGATCTGGCGCAAAACCAATTACCTTCTTTATTAATTTACTGGTAAAGTTGTTCGCAATTAAAGCATTATAAATTGATGGCACAATTGCACCCAAAGCTTGCGACTTAGTAAAATTAGCAATTACCCTAGTACGAAATGGAATACCATTAGCATCGTAGTAATGCTGTAAAAATTCCGCTTTCATTTTAGCCACGTCCACACTTGATGGACATTCAGATTTACAGGCCTTACAGCTTAAGCATAAATCCATCACCTCCTTAATCTCTTTATGATTGAACGGATTATCGCCCTGCGAATTGGTCAAAAACTGACGCAAGATATTCGCCCTAGCTCTAGTCGTGTCTTTTTCTTGTCGAGTTGCCATGTATGATGGGCACATGGTTCCGCCACTGACATGTGTTCTCCTACAATCGCCAGAACCGGAACATTTCTCTGCCAATCTCAAAATACTTTCGTTCTTCGAAAAATCGAAAATGGTTTCAATAGGCTTAACTTCCTTATCCGCTTCATAACGCAAAAACTCATTCATTGGCGGCGTATCCACGATTTTATTGGCATTGAAAACTCCAAGTGGATCGAACAGCTGTTTTACTTCCTTTAAAAGTTCGTAAACTTCCGCACCTAGCACATCTTTAATAAACTCACCTCGTAAACGTCCATCGCCGTGCTCACCACTTAAAGAACCTTGATGTTTCTTCACCAACACTGCCGTTTCCTTCAAAACAGTTCTGAAAAGTTCTTTCCCTTCAGAAGTTTTCAGGTTAATCATTGGCTCTACGTGTAGTTCACCAGCACCTGCGTGAGCATAGTATGAGGCTTTTAAATGGTGTCTATCCAACAGTTGTTGCAATTCCTCAATATAAGCTGGTAAATCTTCTGGCCCAACGGCACAATCCTCGATTAAGTTAACTGGTTGCTTATCTCCTGGCAAGTTTCTTATTAGGCCTAATCCAGCCTTGCGCACATCCCAAGCTAATTTAGTTTGCGGACCATAAACTACCGGATAAGCATAGCCTAAACCTGCTAATTTTAAATCCGCTATCAAAGCTGATGTCTTGAAATCTAGCTCTTGCTGTGTTTCCGCAAAAAACTCCACCATCAATAAAGCCTCTGGTTCACCTTCTATAAAAAAGCGGTTATGCTGATAAACAGGATGGCCTTTGGTAAAGTCCATGATGTATTTATCTACCAATTCAGAAGCCATTGGCTGATGCTTCAAGATGATGATATTCGCTAGAAGCGATTCTGCCAATGAATTAAAATGCACACAAACTAATGCATCTTTTTTCGGCGGCAATGGCAACAATTTCAGCCTTGCTTCGGTTACGAAAACCAAAGTACCCTCAGAACCTGCTAACAGTTCGCACATATTAAAGCTTTCTTTTCCTTCTTGCGGGATAAGAAAATCTAATGCGTAACCTGTATTTCTTCTAGTTAATGATTTCTTTGGGTAGCCTTTTTCTATGGCAGTTATATTACTAGGATTGTTTACAATTTCGGAAATACCATTGTAAATCACTCCTTCTAAACTATTCAGCTTTGCTTTTTCAGCAACTTCGGCAAATGAAAGTTCGCCGAACGTTACCTCTTGACCATTACTTAAATAGCCTTTCACCTCCAATAAATTCTGCCGGGTATCGCCCCAAACAATAGAATGCAGACCGCAAGAATTGTTTCCAATCATGCCGCCAATCATTGCTCTATTGGCCGTAGAGGTTTCAGGGCCAAACATTAACCCGAACGGACGAAGTGCGACGTTCAAATCATCTCTAATTACTCCTGGTTGTACTCTTACGTATTGTTCTACTTGGTTTACCTCCAATATCTGATTGAAATACTTAGAGATATCTACAATAATTCCATTGCCTACCACCTGACCAGCCAAAGAAGTACCTGCCGCACGAGGAATTAACGTTAGCCGATGTTCATTAGCAAAAGCAATTAAATTGGTAATATCTTCCTCTGTTTTAGGTACGGCAACCGCCAAAGGCTTCTCCTGATAAACAGATGCATCAGTAGAATAAACCAGTTTCTGCGCTTCGTGAGTTGCAGAGTTATCGAAAAATAATTCTCCGTTGAAACTAGTGCTTAGTTTTTCGAAAGAGACAATGAGGTTAGCATGATTTGACACCTTGTAAATTTAGGAATTTTACTTGCGTTTTTTAAAAACAAAAACAGCAAAAAACAGCAAAGCTTTGAAATTGGGCCCCGATCATATGAATTCATATTCTAAGGCATACGGAATTGATTTTTTTTTAGAGATGATTTTTGTTTTTTTTATTCTAAATCAAATATCGTTTAATAGTCTAAAAAAATTAAAGTCTGAATAATGAAAATTGTTTACTAATTTACCTTATTAAATTATGCACTAATGAATAAGATTTCTTTTACAGAAAAAATAAAAGCCTCCTATTCTCCAACTGGCGCTTCCATTTATCTGGGTGCCGGCATACTAGATGGCGAAACGATAGCTGAAGCTGAAGTAAATCTTCCTTTGAGGATGATGAACCGGCATGGCCTTATCGCCGGAGCTACTGGTACTGGAAAAACAAGAACGCTACAGTTATTGGCAGAGCAGCTATCGGATGCGGGAGTACCTGTTTTTATGTTAGATGTAAAAGGTGACCTTTCTGGACTTTACCAAGCTGGTGCGACCAATCCGAAAATCGAGGAACGTGCGCAACAACTAAATAAACCTTTTACACCTAGCGGATTTCCAATTGAACTCTATTCTTTAAGCGGAAAGTTAGGCGCCCAAATGCGAGCCACAGTTACCGAATTTGGTCCCGTACTTCTTTCTAAGATACTAGAGCTTAATGATACGCAATCTGGCGTATTAGCGGTGATTTTCAAGTATGCGGATGATAACAAAATGCCTGTAGTAGACCTCAATGATTTGAAGAAATTATTGGGCTACTTATCTGAGGGAGAAGGAGCAAAGGAAATAAAATCGAGCTATGGATCCATTTCTTCAGTAACGTCTAGCACCATATTAAGAAAAATCGTCGCTATAGAACAACAAGGTTTAGGTGGCATTTTTGGAGAAACATCTTACGATATCGAAGATTTATTTAACCGTGTAGATGGTAAGGGTTTAATTAGCCTATTAAATATTGCTGATGTTCAAAGTCAGCCAGTGCTTTATTCTACATTTTTATTAAGCCTGTTAGCCGAAATCTATCAAACCATGCCAGAGGCCGGTGATTTGGACAAGCCGAAATTGGTATTCTTTTTTGATGAAGCCCATCTGTTATTCAATGACGCACCAAAAGCGTTCTTGGAGCAGATCAACACCATTATTAGATTAATTAGATCTAAAGGAATTGGCGTTTTTTTCTGTACTCAATCTCCAATGGATATTCCAGAAAGTGTATTATCTCAGTTAGGCAACAGAGTACAACATGCTTTAAGAGCATTTACGCCGAATGATGTAGATGCTTTGAAGAAAACCATAAATACTTATCCCAAATCTGATTTTTATGCCATTGATAAAGTATTGACTTCTTTAGGAACTGGACAAGCTTTGATTACCGTACTCAACGAAAAAGGCATACCTACTGAAGTTGCAGCAACACTACTTGCACCACCGAGGGCGGTAATGGGTCCAATGACAGCCATAGAATGTGAAAAACTAATGCATGCAAGTCCACTATTTACAAAATATCAAGAAACTAAAGATCCAATTAGCGCTTACGAAATATTAACCGATAGGATAAACGAGAGACTGGCCGAAGATAACAAGGTAAAAGCTGAAGTAGAGGAACAAAAAAGAATTGAGCAGGAAAGCAAACCAAAACCTGGTGAAAAGAGTTTAGTGGAAGAGATTATGGGAGCACCGATTACCCGCCAAATAGGAAAAGAAATTGTGCGGGGTATCTTCGGTATGTTAACTGGCAAAAAAAGTCGCACAACTAAATCAAAAGGAGGTGGGCTTTTTGGATTCTAAAACTTAACTTTGAAAACAACTAATATTCATTTAAGAACTAAATTTTAATGAAACCAACATTACTAATTTTGGCAGCCGGAATGGCAAGCCGCTATGGTAGCATGAAACAAATTGATGGTTTTGGTCCTAATGGCGAAACTATTATCGATTACTCTATATATGATGCAATTAAAGCTGGATTCGGGAAAGTAGTATTCATCATTAAAGAAGAATTTGCAGAGAATTTCAGATCAATTTTCGATGAGAAGTTAAAAGGCAAAATCGAAGTAGATTATGTTTATCAAAACTTCGACCTGAAGCAATTTGGCATTGAAGAAGAAATTTACAGAGAAAAACCTTGGGGTACTGCGCATGCTATCCTATCGGGAAGAAAAACAATTAAGGAGCCATTTTGCGTAATTAATGCTGATGACTTTTACGGCTACGACGCCTTCAAAAAGATGGCAGATTTTCTTACCTCTGAAGTAAACGATGCCACTTACTCTATCATTGGCTACAAAATAGGAAAAACGCTATCAGATTTTGGCGCCGTATCAAGAGGTGTTTGCAAAGCTGACGAAGCTGGAAATTTAACAGAAATTGTAGAGAGAACGAAGGTTTACAAGAAAGATGGTACCATTGTCTACGAAGAAGATGGCAACGAATTCCCTCTCGATTTCGACACTCCAGTTTCAATGAATTTTTGGGGTTTCACACCAGCAGTGTTCGAAATTACAGAAGATTTATTCAGAACATTTGCAGCTGAAAATAAAGATAAGCCAAAAGCAGAATTTTTTATTCCTTTAATTGGTGAACATTTGGTTAAAACCAATAAAGCTTTGTTTAAAGTAGTGCCAACCGACAACCAATGGTTTGGTGTTACTTACAAAGAAGATAAACCATTGGTTCAAGCAAGCATTGACGAGTTGATCAAAAATGGCGACTATCCTGAGAAATTATGGAATTAGCCATTGATGAAAGTATCCTTCAAGCTTATGGCTTAACAGAAGAAAACATCAATATACAGCAAATAGGTTCTGGTCTAATCAACGGAACCTATTTGCTAACCAACCTATCTGACGGCAAGAAATTTGTATTACAGCAGATCAATACGAATGTTTTTACAAACCCCGAAGCGATTGCCGATAACATTGCAGCTGTAGCAGATTTTCTTAAAGCTAATTTTCCTACTTATCTTTTTCCTGCCCCACTAGCAACGGTTGCTAACCAACAAATGTGCCTACATGAAAATAAATATTGGCGGTTAATGCCTTTTATTGAAGGCACAGTTGCTTTAGATACTTTGAGTACTCCAAAGCAAGCTTTCGAAGCAGCAAAACAGTTCGGAAAATTAAGCCGGTTACTAAACAATTTCGACAGTAGTAAACTCCAACCTACGATCATTGGATTTCATGATTTAGCACTTCGTTTCGAGCAATTCAAAACAGCTTTAAGCAAAGCCTTGGTAGCTAATAAAGATAAAGCTGTTCGAGAAATCCAAACCGCTTTTGCATTTGAACCTATCCTCACTACGTATTTGGAATTGAGCAACAATGCTGATTTTCCAAATAGGGTAATGCACCACGATACCAAAATTAGCAACACATTACTTGACAAAGACACCTTTGAAGGTATTTGTGTAATCGATTTAGACACCTTAATGCCTGGAAAATTCATTTCCGATTTAGGAGATATGATGCGAACCTATCTTTGCGAATTTTCCGAGAATGAAAAAGATATATCAAAGATAACTATACGAATTAATTACTTCTCAGCAATGATGGAAGGCTATCTTTCTGAAATGGGAGAAATATTAACCAAAACAGAAAAAGAGTTAATTTTATTTAGTGGAAAGTACATGATTTACCTACAGGCACTACGCTTCTTAACAGATTTCTTAAACGATAACATTTACTATGCTATAACTTATCCTGAACAGAACTTAGATAGGGCGAGAAATCAGTTTAAATTGTTAGAAGAACTTTTTAGGAATGAAATCCAACTTCAACAATTGATAGGTTCTAATTTAGTTAGTAAATAACTACAAGAGTTTTCCCAATCATGTATTTTATTGCCGTCGGGTAAAGCCGACGTTTTTTATGCAATTTAATTTTGATTCTAGCTTTAGCTTATTGATTGATAGTTGTATAAGTCTTCGTTAACTAAAATCGACAGTAGTACGTATAGTTTACCGTCGTCATTTCGAAGGAGGCATAAATAAAAAAGCTGTAAGTTAGAAAAGCTTAGGTTTGAGATTTTTCAAATACATTCGAAATGATATGCGCAAAGGTGCCCGAAGAGAAAGCAGCTGCTGATGGCTGGTTTGCTATGGAAGGTTGACATTGGTTTTCTATATCATCCCTTTAAAATTTTTCATTTTTAGTCAATGGTTTTAAAGGTATTAAAGCTTTCTATGCAGGTGCTTCGCACCTCCCAATAACGGCAAAGAACAATAAAAAAGCGTCACTGAAATTAATCAGCAACGCTTTTTATATTTTATTCAACTGAAAACTATCAATTGAAAACTGAGCATTGATTATTTCTTCTCGTCGTCTTTTACTTCTTCGTAATCAACATCAGTAACAGTGTCACCACCTTGTTGTGGTTCAGCTTGTCCAGCATCACCTTGTGGCGCACCTTCGCTACCTGCTTTGTACATCTCTTCAGAAGCAACATTCCATGCATTTTGCAATTCTTCTTGAGCTGCATCAATATCTGCGAAGTTACGAGACGCATGAGCTGCTTTCAATTTCTCTAAACCAGCTTCGATTGGCGCTTTTTTATCAGCAGATAATTTATCACCAAACTCTTTCAATTGTTTCTCAGTAGAGAAAATTAAAGCATCTGCACTGTTAATTTTATCAACTTCTTCTTTCGCTTTAGCATCTGCTTCAGCGTTAGCCTCAGCTTCTTCTTTCATTTTTTGAATTTCAGCATCAGTTAAACCAGATGAAGCCTCAATGCGGATTTTTTGCTCTTTACCAGTAGCTTTATCTTTAGCACTTACGTGTAAGATACCGTTAGCATCAATGTCAAAAGCAACTTCAATTTGAGGTACACCGCGTGGCGCTGGCGGAATTCCATCTAACATGAAACGGCCAATTGTACGGTTTTGAGCTGCCATTGGACGCTCTCCTTGTAAAATGTGTATTTCTACCGATGGTTGGCTATCTGCCGCTGTAGAAAATGTTTCTGTCTTTTTAGTAGGGATAGTAGTGTTAGACTCGATTAATTTAGTCATTACACCACCCATAGTTTCGATACCTAAAGAAAGTGGCGTAACATCTAACAATAATACGTCTTTCACATCACCTGTTAATACACCACCTTGAATAGCAGCACCAATTGCTACCACCTCATCAGGGTTTACACCTTTAGAAGGCTCTTTACCAAAGAAAGCTTTAACAGCATCCTGAATTGCAGGAATACGAGTTGAACCACCTACTAAAATAATTTCATCGATATCACCAACAGATAAACCAGCATTTTTCAAAGCAGATTTACAAGGATCAATAGTACGTTTGATTAAGCTATCAGCTAATTGCTCAAATTTAGCACGAGATAAAGTACGTACCAAGTGTTTAGGGCCGCTAGCATCAGCAGTAATATATGGCAAGTTAATTTCTGTAGAAGTTGTGCTAGATAACTCAATTTTAGCTTTCTCAGCAGCTTCTTTTAAACGTTGCAAAGCCATTGGGTCTTTAGAAAGATCCATGCTGTTTTCTGCTTTAAACTCGTCGTTTAACCAATCAATAATGATATGGTCAAAGTCATCACCACCTAAGTGAGTATCACCGTCAGTAGATTTTACTTCAAATACACCATCACCTAATTCTAATACAGAAACGTCATGTGTACCACCACCACAGTCAAACACAACAATTTTCATGTCTTTGTGTGCTTTATCTAAACCATAAGCTAAAGCAGCTGCAGTAGGCTCATTAATGATACGTTTAACTGTTAAACCAGCAATTTCACCAGCTTCTTTAGTCGCTTGGCGTTGTGCATCGTTAAAGTAAGCAGGAACTGTAATTACGGCTTCTGTAACTTCTTGACCTAAGAAATCTTCAGCCGTTTTTTTCATTTTCTGCAAAATCATAGCAGAAATTTCTTGTGGCGTGTATTTGCGGTCGTCAATTTCAACACGTGGAGTGTTGTTATCACCTTTAACTACTTTGTAAGGTACTCTACCAACTTCTTTCGAAACTTCAGCAAAGCTAGAACCCATAAAGCGTTTAATAGAATAAATTGTTTTTGTAGGGTTCGTTATCGCCTGACGTTTAGCAGGTTCACCCACTTTACGCTCGCCGTTTTCTGCAAAAGCAACAATAGATGGCGTTGTACGTTTACCCTCACTGTTGGCTATAACTACAGGTTCGTTACCTTCCATTACAGAAACGCAAGAGTTTGTTGTTCCTAAGTCTATACCAATTATTTTTCCCATTTTATTATATATTTCTTTTGTTATTTTTTTTTACTTCTATATCTTATTAACAAGGCATGTGCCAATAGGCATTTGGCAGAATTTTGTCAAAAAATGCTGTTAAAATGCGAAGTAAAGTTAAGATTACTGCTGACAGCTTGGCAGAAATGAGGGGAGAAGGCAGGAAGAATAAGACCAAAGACTAAAAGGCAGTATCGAAGTATAGGATAATTTGAAAATGGACACCAGTATTTCTTCATTAAGTTAGCCCTGCTGTTCGCTTATATCTTTTTGTGTGCCATCCTACTCGCCTCCCCGTCATCGCGAGGACGAACGGCGAAGCAATCTTTATCGACCAGCTAACAAAAAGTATATCCGCTTCCATCAGGTTTAATTAACAAAAGTCAGCGGTAAAAAACAGCCGACTAACATCTTGTATAAAACCTTGGTCAATCTTCTTGAGTTTTTGCCCATTAAGATTGACAAAGTTAATCATCTCCAAAAAACCTTTTAACTATGCTAAACTTAAAATTACTGTCCTCGTCTTATCTATTTGTTTAACCTAGCCAAATATTGAAGCAATAAACTCTCCGAATCTCTTGCTTATGCGAAGAGGAACAGCATACACACTACCCTTGCCATCATAGATATGCCCCTTCCATCAGGCAAAAACCGATTATTTTTCTACGATTTTACTCAAAAGAAAATGATTACTCTGATTTGGGCCCACGGTGTAGGCGGTGGAAGTACTGCAACTCAACCTATTTTTAGTTATGTTGTCGGTAACAACTGTACATCCTTATGTAAATACGAAGTGAAATATAGAGCATAGCAAACCGGGACATTAACATTCATACAAAATGTACGGCTTAGAAAAAACCAATTACAACGCTTTTAAAAGAATTTAAGACAATGTCATGTCTTAAATTGATAGCTTATTAATCAAAAAGAATAAAGCTGTATTACTTTGATTTTTATAATAAAAGGTTAAGTAATCTCTCCAAATGATGATAACCAATACCAAAATAAGCCTTCGTATCTTTTATTTTCTCCAAAATTGATTTTTGCTCCTCGTTCAACTTTTCACTTTTTATTTTCAACTTTTTACTTTTTATACCTACAACCAACACATTTTTAGGCGTATGTACATCAGAAATAAACTCAAACACCTTCGTTTTATATCCAAAATATTCCAAGATCAGCGCACGTAAGCCATCGGTAACCATCTCCGCTTGTCGCTCTAAGAATATTCCATGCTTGGTCAAGAAGTTCAAATCATTCTCAGTTTTCCCTTTCTCAATTTCTCTGCGGATCTGTTTATGACAACAAGGAGCTACCACAATCAGTTCTGCATTAGCTTTAATTCCTTTGTAAATAGCATCGTCAGTAGCGGTATCGCAAGCATGGAGTGCAATCAGTAGATTGATTTTTTCATTGTCATAACTATCAATCGTTCCTTCTACAAAAGAAAGTTGATCAAAGCCTGCTTTCGCTGCAATAGCATTACATAAGTCAACCATATCTTTTCTGAACTCAATACCTACTACATTGGCTTTTTGCTGATGGTTCAACAAATAATCATACAAAGCAAAAGTTAAGTAGCCTTTACCAGAACCCATATCTACTACATGGTTAATCGTGCCAACAGGAAATTCCTTAATCAGAGAACTCAAAATTTCGATGTATTGGTTGATCTGTTTGTACTTATCCTGACCATTTTTGAAAACTACACCGTCAGCACCTGTCAAACCTAATTCTTGCAGATATACATTGTCTTTTGCTAAAATCAAACGCTTCTTTTCTTTGTCGTGCGCTAAACTCACTTCTTTTTTCTGCGCTAGTGCATTAGTTCTTAAACGAAATGTACCTTTTATCGTTTTTTCAAGGATCGCTTCTTCAGCTGTTGTAAATAGCGTAGCAATGTTAAAACCTTCAGCGATATAATCTTTAATTAATGTTAAACTTTCGTCCTTAGAAAAATTTTTAAAGATATCTCTGGTTTTGTAGCGATAGTTAAAAGCTAGCATCTTGTTATTTTTGATAAACACAGGCTTTATATAGAGTTGCTTTAAACCTTCTTCATTGCCTTTGTAATTGCCTAATGCCAACTTCACAAAGGTTTCCTTCCGCAAACTCTCCTCCAATTGTGTTACAAATAATATATCGCTCTGCTTGCTCATTCTTAACATCGTTTTATAGATTACAAAAGTAATACACTAAAGCTTAATAATAATTGAATATCGGTCATTTCTTACCAAACACCTCCTATCTTTGGTTTTGTACAAATTATACACGATCATGAACATTATACTGGCTTCTACGTCCACACTATTTGGAGAACAATACTTAGCTTATCTAAAACCAGAAATCATTGAATTATATAACGGAGTAGATGAAATTATCTTCATTCCTTTTGCTAGACCTAGTGGCATATCGCACGAAGCATATACTAAGAAAGCCGCCGATTTTTTTGCTACTATAAACATTAAGGTAAAAGGACTTCATGAATTTGTGAATCAAGTTGACGCCTTAGAAAATGCCAAAGGCTTTTTTACTGGAGGTGGGAATACCTTTCTATTGGTAAAAACTTTACATGAATTTGGCTTAATGAGCATTCTTAAACAAAACATAGAAAAAGGCAAACCTTATTTAGGTTGCAGTGCAGGCAGCAATATTGGCGGCATCAATATGAAAACAACTAATGATATGCCAATCGTCTACCCTCCAAGCTTTGATTGCATGGGATTGGTACCATTCAATATCAATCCACATTATTTAGATCCAAACCCACAACTTAAACACAATGGAGAAACTAGAGAGACTAGGATCCAGGAGTTTCTAACTTAAAATGCGATTAAAGTAGTCGGACTTAGAGAAGGTAACTGGATCAGAAGAATTGGCAACCAGATAACTGTAGAAGGAAGTCAGCTAACGAGAATCTTTGAACAAGGAAAAGTGCCTTACGAAATAGAATCTGGAAACATAGTTTAATTGACTTCATACAAATTAAAGAACATGACGTTAATCCGTAAGGCGAAGCCACAAGAATCGACAATCATTGCGAATTATATCTTCTTGGCAATGGAAGAAATTGCATATAATTTTATTGGAGAGCAATCTAAAGAAAAAGCAATTCAATTCTTGGATAGTTTAATAAAAGAGGATAATAACCAGTATTCCTACGAAAACTGTTGGGTGGTAGCAATTGAAAATGAAATAATTGCCGCCGCCTTAGTTTACGACGGCTCAAGACTAAACGAACTAAGGATACCTGTGTCCAATAGAATAAAATCCATCTATCAAAACAACTTCAATCCGGAAGATGAAACACAAGCAGGGGAATACTATATTGACTGTATTGGCGTAAACCCTAATCAACAGGGTAAAGGAATAGGCTCTAAAATACTCCAATTCCTGATTGAAGAATATGTTTATAAAAGAAGGGAGACTCTAGGTCTGCTTGTTGATACTGACAATCCAAATGCTCAAAAACTATACTTAAATTTAGGTTTCGAGGTAGTTGGACAGAAAACATTTGTCGGAAAAACTATGAATCATTTACAGGTTAAACCAATGCCTAAAAACGAGCATAACTCAATCGATTAAAGCAAAATTGTAAATTGTAAAAAATAAAAACCCTTTAGGAAAAATCCTAAAGGGTTAAGCATAACAATAAGTTAGTTAGATTACGCTTTTTCTTCTGCATCATCAGCAGCCGGTGCTTCTGGAGCAGCTTCTTCAGCAACTGGTGCCTCAGCAACTTCTTCTTTAGCCTCAGCAACTGGAGCCGCTTCTTCTTTTACTTCTGCAGCAGGAGCATCAGCTTTTTTAGCTTTTGTTCTTCCTCTACGAGTAGTTTTCTTTTCAGCAGCAGCTGCATCTTTACCGTAAACCTCATTATAATCTACTAGTTCGATCAATGCCATCTCAGCATTATCACCTAAACGATTGTTTAATTTGATAATACGAGTGTAACCACCTGGACGACCAGCAACCTTAGCAGCTACGTCACGGAACAATTCTGTTACTACCTCTTTGTTTTGTAAGTAAGCAAATACTGTACGACGTGAGTGAGTAGTATCGTTTTTAGATTTAGTGATGATTGGCTCTACATAAACACGTAAAGCTTTTGCTTTAGCTAATGTAGTAGTGATTCTCTTGTGAGTGATCAAAGAAGAAGCCATATTTGCCAACATCGCCTTTCTGTGCGAAGTAGTTCTTCCTAAGTGGTTGTGTTTTTTACCGTGTCTCATTTTTTTGTTTATAAAGTGTGTACCGTCTCTTTGAATTTAATCTGAGGGAATTACACACAGTGAATAATATTAATTATTCAAACTCCAATATTCAATTTCCAAACTGGAAACTGCCTACTGAAAACTGAATTACTCTTCGTCTAACTTGAATTTAGAAAGGTTCATTCCAAACGATAATTGCTTAGATTTTACCAATTCTTGGATTTCAGTTAATGACTTCTTACCAAAGTTTCTGAATTTTAACATATCAGCAACATCGTAAGAAACTAGATCAGCTAAAGTACGGATATCAGCTGCTTTTAAGCAGTTTAATGCACGTACAGATAAGTCTAAATCAACTAACTCAGTTTTAAGGATTTTACGCATGTGTAAAATTTCCTCATCAACTTCTTTAGTTTCTTCTTTAGCTTGAGATTCCAATACTAAGTTCTCATCAGAGAACAGCATGAAGTGTTGGATCAAAATCTTAGCTGCTTCTTTCAAAGCTTCCTCTGGGTGGATAGAACCATCAGTAGAAATATCTAAGATTAACTTCTCATAATCTGTTTTTTGTTCAACACGATAGTTTTCAATCGTGTATTTTACATTTTTCATTGGGGTAAAGATCGAATCGATCGCAATCACTCCAACTACGCTATCAGAAATTTTATTTTCTTCAGCAGGTACATAACCACGTCCTTTGTTTACGGTTAACTCAACCTCCAAAGTAACAGATTTCTCCATATTACAAATCACTAACTCAGGGTTTAAAACCTCAAAGTTGTTAGAGAATTTTGTAACATCTCCTGCTAAGAATTGATCTTGACCATTTATAATGATAAAGATTTTTTCAGAATCGCCAGATTCTCCTACTTTCTTAAAACGTACTTGTTTTAAGTTAAGGATGATTTCTGTTAAATCTTCAACTACACCTTTGATAGTAGAAAACTCATGAGAAACGCCTGAAAAACGAATACTGGTAATAGCAAAGCCTTCTAATGAAGAAAGTAAAATTCTTCTTAGGGCGTTACCAATTGTTACACCGAAACCGGGCTCTAAAGGACGAAATTCAAATTGACCATCGAAATCTGTTGATTTCTGCATGATTACCTTATCTGGTTTCTGAAATGCTAAAATTGCCATTTATTAATGTTTTTAGATCGTTTATTAATGTTGTGTAACATAAAAAAGTTAAAGCCACTAGGGCTTTAACCGTTATGATTACTTCGAGTATAACTCGACTATAAGGTTTTCCTTAATGTTCTCAGGAATTTCGTCACGATTTGGATATGACAAGAATTTACCTGATAATTCTTTAGCGTTCCAATCTAACCAAGAAAACTTGTTGATTGTTCTGCCAGCTACTGAATTTGAAATCGCTTCAAGAGATTTTGATTTCTCTCTTACCGCTACAACATCACCAGCTCTTAATTGATATGAAGGAATGTTAACTGTCTCTCCGTTTACAGTGATGTGCTTGTGGCTAACTAATTGACGAGCACCTGAACGGGTTGGAGCAATACCTAATCTGTATACTGTATTATCTAAACGTGCCTCTAGTAATTGCAACAAGTTATCACCAGTGATACCTTGACGTGAAGAAGCTTTTGTGAATAAGTTACGGAATTGTTTTTCTAACACACCATAAGTGTATTTTACTTTTTGTTTTTCCATTAACTGTACTGCGTACTCAGATTGCTTTCCTCTTCTTTTAGAAGCGCCGTGTTGGCCTGGAGGATAGTTTTTTCTGTCTAGTACTTTATCAGGGCCAAAAATTGGCTCTCTGAACTTACGGGCGATTTTGGACTTTGGTCCGGTATATCTTGCCATTGTTTGTGATTTTAAAGTATCATGCAGCCTTTAAACTGCAGACTCTTAGCTTTAAAAATTAAATTGATTAAACTCTTCTTTTCTTTGGAGGACGACAACCGTTGTGAGGAAGTGGAGTGATGTCCTTAATAGACAAAACTTCAATACCTGCTACTTGCAAAGTTCTGATTGCAGATTCACGACCTGAACCAGGACCTTTTACGAATACGTCTACTTTACGTAAACCTAAATCGAAAGCAACTTTACCACAATCTGAAGCAGCTTGACCTGCAGCATAAGGTGTGTTCTTTTTAGAACCTTTGAAACCCATTTTACCAGCAGACGACCATGAAATAGTTTGTCCGTTAGTGTTTGTTAAGGTAACAATGATGTTGTTGAACGTAGCATTGATGTGAGCTTCGCCTACTGGCTCGATCACTACAAGACGTTTTTTGGTAACTTTTTTACTCTTAGCCATTTTTTCTTTTAGATTTAAGATATGAGAAGTGAGATTTGAGACTTACTCAACCTCGGCACTCAGTACCTAACTTTTATCTTTCTATTCCAGATCTGAGCAGAGCAGAAGACATTCTCATATCTAAACACTCACATCTCATATCTATCTACTATTTAGATGCTTTTTTCTTGTTAGCAACTGTTTTTCTCTTTCCTTTACGAGTACGAGAGTTGTTTTTAGTACGTTGGCCACGAACAGGTAAACCTTTTCTGTGACGAAGACCTCTATAGCAACCGATATCCATTAAACGTTTGATGTTCAATTGAACCTCAGAACGCAAAGCACCTTCTACTTTAATCTCATCATTAATCATCGTACGGATAGCTGATAACTCATCATCAGACCAGTCTTGTACTTTTTTGTTAAGATCGATACCTGCAGTATTTAAAATACGTTGCGCAGTAGTTCTACCTATACCGTAGATATAAGTCAAACCAATCTCTCCTCTTTTGTTTCTTGGTAAATCAATACCTGAAATCCTTGCCATATTTCTATTTGTTTTTTAAATGAACGACCGAACGGCGGGCCACCGTTGTGCGGAGCTCGTTCTAATGTTTTTAATTATCCCTGACGTTGCTTGAATTTAGGATTCTTCTTATTGATAACGTAAAGTTTTCCGTTACGACGAATAATCTTGCAATCAGCGCTACGCTTTTTAATTGATGATCTAACTTTCATTGCTTTATTTATTTCTCTTTGGTAATGAAGTTCTCACAAGCTTTTTGAAATCGAAGACGGTCGCTTGTGATAGTCTCATTTTATTTGTATCTGTAAGTGATCCTACCTTTTGTTAAATCATAAGGAGACATCTCTAATTTTACTTTATCTCCAGGTAAAATTTTAATGTAGTGCATTCTCATTTTACCCGAAATGTGCGCAATAATCTCATGTCCATTTTCAAGTTCTACCCTAAACATGGCATTAGATAACGCTTCTCTTATTACTCCGTCTTGCTCAATTGAGGCTTGTTTAGCCATATTCTATTGATTTTTACTTAATTAGCTGCCTATTAAACAGGGTTGCAAAATTAAATATTATTTTTCAAATTTTTAACTTTTTTCTCTTAAAACTTCTTCAATTACAGAAAAAGTGCTTAAAACATCTGCATTGCCCTTTTTTATTGCTACAGTATGCTCAAAATGTGCTGATGGTTTATTGTCTTTGGTCGTCACTGTCCATCCATCCGACCAAAATTTAACGGCTGCAGTACCAGCGTTGATCATTGGCTCAATGGCCAATACCATGCCTTCTTCTAACTTAATTCCGCTACCACGTTTACCGTAGTTTGGTACTTCTGGCTTTTCATGTAACTTAACGCCAACACCATGACCAACCAGCTCTCTCACCACTCCAAAACCATTAGATTCAGCATGAAATTGTACCGCATATGCAATATCGCCGATGCGCATTCCAACTACTGCTTTCTCTATGGCAAAAGCTAAACATTCTTGAGTGACCTTCACCAATTTCTTTTGTTCTTCGCTAGTCTCCCCGATGGAAAAAGTATAAGCAGAGTCTCCAAAAAAATTATTCTTAATTACACCACAGTCTACAGAGATTAAATCTCCTTCTTTAATGACATAGTCACTTGGGAAACCGTGTACAACTTGTTCGTTTGGAGAAATACAAAGGGAGTTAGGAAAACCTCCATAGTTAAGAAAAGCTGGCACCGCACCGTTATCTCTAATGAACTCGTATGCCAGCTTATCTAATGCTAATGTTGTAATACCTGGCCTAATCACTTTGGCTACTTCTGCCAAGGTTTTAGAAACCAGTAATGAGCTTTCTCTAATTAACTCAACCTCTTCAAGAGATTTGTAATGGATTTTAGACATTATAATGCGGCTCCGCTGGTAGTTGTAGCAGCAGGAATACCCGAACGACCGGTTACTCTACCTGTTTTCATTAAACCATCGTAGTGACGCATTAACAAATAGCTTTCAATTTGTTGTAATGTATCTAACACAACACCTACTAAAATCAACAATGAGGTACCACCAAAGAAGTGGGCAAACTCCTGTTGAATTCCAACTTTAACTGCCAATGAAGGGAGGATAGCAATAACGGCTAAGAATAACGATCCAGGGAAGGTAATCTTAGAAATTACATCATCAATGAAAGAAGAAGTTGCCAATCCTGGTTTTACACCTGGAATAAAGCCACCATTCTTTTTCATATCATCAGACATTTGAGTTGGGTTAACGGTAATTGCTGTGTAGAAGAATGTGAATGCAATAATCAAGAATGCAAATGTTAAACTATAAGTTAACGAAGTGATATCTGAATATTGGTGCAACCAACTTTCTTGCAAATTAGGAAACAAACCAATTAAAGCACTTGGCACAAACATTAATGCTTGGGCAAAGATGATAGGCATTACACCCGCTGCATTTACTTTCAACGGAATATATTGTCTAACACCACCAACTTGCTTGTTACCTACAATTCTCTTAGCATATTGTACGGGTACTTTACGTACGCCTTGTACAATCAAAATAGTAAACATGATGATCGCATATAAAGCTACGATCTCCAATACTAATCTAATCAAACCACCGTCACTACCTGCAAATACAGAACTTACTTCTTGACTAAGTGCAATTGGTAAACGAGCGATAATACCTACCATGATGATCAAAGATGTACCGTTACCGATACCTTTGTCGGTGATTTTCTCACCTAGCCACATCACGAAAAGCGTACCTGCTGTTAATACTACTGCCGACAAGAAATAGAAAAGGGTATGACTAATTACGATTGCCTCTTGAGGTACTTGCGTTTTAACATATCCAATTGCTTGTACAATGGTAATAGCTACGGTTAGGTAACGAGTGTATTGCGTTAATTTTTTACGGCCGCTCTCTCCTTCTTTTTGCATTTTTTGGAAAGTAGGAACTGCGATACCTAATAACTGTACCACAATAGATGCCGAAATGTAAGGCATTACACCTAACGCAACAATGGATGCTTTAGAGAAAGCACCACCTGCAAACATATCTAACAAACCTAATAGACCAGATTTTTGTGCATTTGAAAGTTGCGTAGGATCTACACCTGGCAACACTACCTGACAAACCAATCTATAGATAATAAGAATCATGAGCGTAAATAATATACGCTCTTTTAATTCTTGGATTTTCCAAATATTACTTAAAGTAGTAAATAGCTTCTTCATTTTACAATTTTACGATTGAGCCTCCAGCAGCTTCAATTGCCTTTTGTGCACTTGCAGAAAAAGCGTGAGCTGTAACTTCTAATTTAGCTTTAACTTCACCACGACCTAAAATCTTTACTAGGTCATTTTTTGAAGCTAAACCATGTTCTTGCAATGTAGCAAAATTTACGGTAGTTAAGCTAAATTTCTCAGCTAATCCTTGTAAAACATCTAAGTTTACACCAACATACTCTGTACGGTTAATTGGCTTGAAACCAACTTTAGGCACACGACGTTGTAAAGGCATTTGACCACCTTCGAAACCAACTTTTGTAGAGTGACCAGAACGTGAGCCAGCGCCTTTGTGTCCACGTGTTGATGTACCACCACGACCAGAACCTTGACCACGACCAATTCTCTTACTTGTTTTTACAGCACCTTTTGCAGGTTTTAAATTACTTAAGTTCATTATAATAAACTATTGTGTTGCCCCTTCGCTTTCACTAATCAGGAAACAACGATTAAACAAAAAAAAATTTGCCTAAGATAAATCTTAAGCAAATCTTTATAATAATATTAGATAGCTTCGATAGCTACCAAGTGATTAACTTTTCTAACCATGCCAATGATTGCAGCGTTCGCTTCAACCTCAACACTTTGGTTCAATTTAGATAAACCCAAAGCTTGCATAGTTCTCTTTTGGCGCTCGCTTCTGTCGATAACGCTTTTTATCTGAGTGATTTTAATTTTCGCCATGATCTTATCCGTTAAAAACTTTGTTTAAATCTACACCACGATTTTGAGCTACTGTATAAGCATCACGCATTTTAGTTAATGCATCAACTGTAGCTTTTACCACGTTGTGAGGATTTGATGAACCTTTTGATTTAGCCAATACGTTGTGTACACCAGCACTTTCTAGTACGGCACGCATCGCACCACCAGCAATTACTCCAGTACCTACTGCCGCAGGCTTAATTAATACAAAACCTCCAGAATATTTACCGATTTGCTCGTGAGGTACCGTACCGTGCAAAATTGGAACTTTAACCAAGTTCTTTTTCGCATCGTCTATACCTTTAGCGATAGCTTCAGTAACCTCTTTAGCTTTGCCTAATCCGAAACCAACAACGCCGTTCTCATCACCTACAACTACGATAGCTGAAAAGCTGAAAGTACGACCACCTTTGGTTACTTTAGCAACACGTTGGATGCTAACTAAACGATCTTTTAACTCAATCTCGCTAGTTTTTACTCTTTTTATATTGATAGTTGACATTTCTCTTACTTAATGATTAAAATACTAGACCACCTTCGCGAGCACCTTCTGCCAACGATTTTACACGTCCATGGTATAAGTAACCATTTCTGTCGAAAACAACTTCTTTAAGACCTGCTGCAATTGCTTTTTCGGCAACTAATTTACCTACTGCTGCTGATTGCTCAGATTTGTTTCCTGAAGCATTGAAATCTTTAGATAAAGATGATGCCGAAACTAAAGTTTTACCAGTTTCATCGTTAATGATTTGAGCATAAATACCTTTATTGCTTCTATAAACTGATAAACGTGGACGGTTTTCAGATCCAGTAAGTCTTTTTCTGATACCTTTTTTAATACGCTCTCTGCGTGATAATTTTTTTCCTGCCATTTTAATTATTTTTTAGAAGCTGATTTACCTGCTTTTCTTCTTAACACTTCACCAACAAACTTGATACCTTTACCTTTGTAAGGTTCTGGAGCACGTAACGAACGGATTTTCGCTGCTACTTGACCAATTAATTGTTTGTCGATACTCTCTAAAATGATTTTAGGAGTTTGACCTTTTTCAGATGTGGTAGTTACTTTAATTTCTGTTGGTAACTGGAACACATAGTGGTGAGAATAACCTAAAACTAAATCTAGCGTATTGCCTTGGTTGCTGGCACGGTAACCCACACCAACTAATTCTTGCTCTAATTTATAACCTTCTGTAACACCGATAACCATGTTATTGATCAATGAACGGTATAAACCGTGTAAAGCTCTGTGTCTTTTTTGATCTGTTGGGCGTTGTACAGTTAATACACCATCTTCTTGAGAAATAGTGATATCTGTATCTACAGCTTGTACTAATTCACCTTTAGGGCCTTTTACAGTTACTAAATTATCTTTACCTACTGTAATAGTTACTCCTGCTGGTACGTTAATTGGGGCTTTTCCTATTCTTGACATTGTACTGATCTCCTTTAATTAATAAACGTGACACAATACCTCACCACCAATATTCAATTTGGCTGCTTCTTTATCGGTCATTACACCTTTAGAAGTAGATAAGATTGCGATACCTAAACCATTTAATACTCTTGGCATATTTTCTACACCTGCGTACTGTCTCAAACCTGGTTTGCTGATACGGGTTAACGTACGGATTGCAGGAATTTTAGAGATAGCGTTATATTTCAACGCAATTTTGATCACTCCTTGAGCAGTAGTGTCTTCAAACTTGTAGTTTGCAATGTAACCTTTGTCAAAAAGTACTTTAGTAATTTCCTTTTTAAGGTTTGAAGCTGGAATTTCTACAATCCTGTGATTTGCTTTGATAGCATTTCTTAATCTTGTCAGATAATCCGCTATTGGATCTGTATTCATTATTATGAAATTGTGATACTGGTTTCCGTACGCGTCACCCGACTTCTGGACCTAATATCGGTTAATATTCTGTTCTGTAGCTTATACGCTAATGAGCCATAAGCTGTAAGGGCTGCAAAAATACAACTTACAACTTATAACTCAAAAACTTATATCACTTTTTTCTAACTACCAGCTAGCTTTTGTAACTCCTGGTATCTTACCGTCTAAAGCCATCTCACGGAATGTTACCCTTGAGATACCAAAGGTACGCATGTAACCACGAGGACGACCAGTTAACTTACAACGGTTGTGCAAACGCACTGCCGAAGAGTTTTTAGGTAATTTGTCTAATGCTTCGTAATCGCCAGCCGCTTTCAATGCTGCACGTTTCTCAGCATATTTAGCTACTAATTTTTGGCGTTTAATTTCGCGAGCTTTTACACCTTCTCTTGCCATTATTCTGCAGTTTTTTGATTTTTAAATGGTAATCCAAATTGTTTTAAAAGTTCCAATGCTTCAACATCAGTAGTGGCTGTAGTTACGAAAGTAATGTCCATACCTAAAATCTTATTGATTTTATCGATGTTGATCTCTGGGAAGATGATTTGCTCAGTAACACCTAAAGTGTAGTTACCTTTTCCATCAAATCCTTTATCATTGATACCTTTGAAATCACGGATACGAGGCAAAGCTACTGAAATTAATCTATCTAAGAACTCAAACATGTTATTATCACGTAAAGTTACTCTTACACCTACTGGCATACCTTTACGTAATTTAAAGTTAGAGATATCTTTTTTAGATTTAGCAGCTACAGCTTGTTGACCAGCAATTGTCGACATTTCTAAGATAGAGCTATCAACGATTTTCTTGTCAGCTACTGAGTAACGACCAACACCTTGGTTGATTGAAATTTTCAACAACTTAGGAACTTGCATTACGCTGCTGTATTGGAATTTATCCTTTAAAGCACCAACAATTTCCTCTTTATATTTGCTTTTTAATCTTGGTACGTATGCCATTATTTGATTTCCTCCCCTGAAATTTTAGCAACTCTAACTAATTTTCCGTCAGCGTTTAATTTACGACCAACACGAGTAGTTTTACCAGATTTTGGATCAACCAACTGTACGTTTGAAATATGAAGAGCAGCCTCTTTTTTAATTATACCACCGTTTGGTGTAGCAGCACTTGGCTTAGTGTGTTTAGAGATAAGGTTTACACCTTCTACTACCACTCTATTTTTAGCAACAAGTACCTCTTGTACTTTACCTTGTTGACCTTTTGAGTCGCCAGCGATAACCTTTACTAAATCTCCTTTACGGATTTTTAACTTAGCTGGTTTGTTAACTTTGTTTCCCATTTTATAATACCTCCGGTGCTAATGATACAATCTTCATGAATTGTTTTTCACGCAGTTCTCTTGCTACCGGGCCAAAGATACGTGTTCCGCGTGGCTCGTCTTGAGCATTTAATAATACTGCTGCATTGTCATCAAAACGAATATAAGAACCATCTTTACGACGGATTTCTTTCTTAGTTCTAACTACAACGGCTTTAGAAACAGTTCCTTTTTTAATGTTGCCAGAAGGGATAGCACTTTTTACAGTCACAACAACTTTGTCACCGATTGAAGCATATCTCTTGCCAGTTCCACCAAGTACACGGATAACCAATACTTGTTTTGCGCCGCTATTGTCGGCTACGTTTAATCTTGATTCCTGTTGTACCATCTTATTTAGCTCTTTCTAAAATTTGTACTAATCTCCAGTTCTTCGTTTTACTCAACGGACGAGTTTCCATAATTAATACTGTATCACCGATACCGCACTCGTTTTTCTCGTCATGAGCCATAAATTTGGTAGTTTTCTTTACGAACTTACCATAAATCGGGTGTTTCACTTTACGTTCTACAGCAACTACAACAGATTTATCCATTTTATTGCTTACTACCAACCCGGTTCTTGTTTTTCTTAATTGTCTTTCCATTTCGACTCTAAAATTATTTAGTTTCAGTAGCTGCCGCTGCTTGTTTAACAGCAGACAATTCAGTGTTTAATCGGGCTATAGTTTTTCTAGCCGCAGTAATGCGGTTAGGATTTTCGATAGCCGAAATTGTATGCGCAAACTTCAACTTTACTAAGTTTTGTTTTTCTTCCGCAATCTTTGCTACTAATTCGTCTTGAGAAAGCCCTTTGATTTCTGAGTTTTTCATTTTACTTATTTTTATGCAGTGGGTCTAGAGGTTATAATAACAAGTTACTTACAACATTGATCCCACTTGGCTTTTTATGCTTCTACGTAATCTCTACGTACTACAAATTTTGTTTGAACAGGTAATTTCTGTGCTGCAAGTCTTAATGCTTCTTTAGCAATTTCCATTGGTACACCTTCTGCTTCGAAAAGGATACGTCCTGGTCTTACTACTGCTACCCAATACTCAGGAGCACCTTTACCTTTACCCATACGTACTTCAGCTGGTTTCTTAGTTACCGGTTTATCCGGGAAAACTCTAATCCAAACCTGACCTTCACGTTTCATGTAACGAGTTACTGCGATACGGGCTGCTTCTATTTGGCGACTTGTGATCCAAGTTGCCTCTAAAGATTTAATCCCGAAAGATCCGAATGACAATTCAGCACCACGAGTTGCTAAACCTTTCATTCTGCCTTTTTGCATCTTTCTGAACTTCGTTCTTTTTGGCTGTAACATTTTATTTTAATATTATCGTTAAACGATCTGTTGACTATTTGCGTGGGCCTCTGTTAGCACCACCACCTCTGTTATCTCTTCCGCCTTGGCCTGGACCACCTGGACGATTTCCGCCACCGCGTTTATCGTTTCTTCTGTCGCCACCGCCTCTGTTATCTCTTCCGCCATCGCGACCACCGAAGTTACCTTCTGGACGACCACCTTTACCTGGAGCATTGTTTGCAGCGCCGATGTTTGGAGAAAGATCACGTTTGCCATAAACTTCACCTTTACAGATCCATACTTTGATACCTATTTTACCATAAGTAGTTAAAGCTTCTGCTAAAGCATAGTCAATGTCAGCACGGAAAGTATGCAAAGGAATTCTTCCTTCTTTATACTGTTCGCTACGAGCCATCTCAGCACCACCTAAACGACCTGAAGTCATAATTTTGATACCTTCTGCACCCATACGCATAGTTGATGCGATAGATGATTTCATTGCTCTACGGAAAGAAATTCTAGCCTCAAGTTGTTTCGCAACACCTTCTGCTACTAGTTTAGCATCTAACTCAGGGCGTTTAATTTCAAAGATGTTAATTTGAATTTCCTTTTTAGTCAATTTCTTTAACTCTTCTTTGATTTTATCAACCTCTTGTCCTGCTTTACCGATTACAATTCCTGGACGTGCTGTGTGGATAGTAACAGTGATACGTTTTAACGTACGCTCAATTACTACTTTAGAAACACCGCCTTTTGCAATACGAGCTGAAAGGTATTTTCTGATTTTTTCGTCTTCAACTAATTTATCAGCATAGTTGTTGCCTCCGAACCAATTAGAGTCCCATCCTCTGATGATCCCTAATCTAGCGCCTATTGGATTTGCTTTTTGTCCCATTTCTGTTAATTAGTTTTAGTTTCAACGTTTATACTATCTACTACTATAGTTACGTGATTCGAACGTTTACGAATTCTGTAACCACGACCTTGAGGTGCTGGTCTTAATCTTTTTAACTGACGACCACCGCCAACCATAATCGACTTAACGACTAATTGACTTTCTTCAGGGCGAGAACCACTGTTTTTTTGCTCCCAGTTATTGATGGCTGACAATAAAAGTTTTTCAACTCTTTCAGCGGCATCTTTATTAGTGAACTTCAAAATGTGTAATGCTTTCTCAACACGCTCACCTCTGATAAGATCCACAACCAAACGCATCTTACGCGGTGAGGTTGGGCAATTGTTTAATTTCGCTACTGCTTCCATCTTTTAATTATTTTTTCTTTTCAGAGTGACCTCTAAAGGTTCTAGTTGGAGCGAACTCCCCTAGCTTGTGGCCAACCATGTTTTCTGTTACGTATACTGGTATAAATTTATTGCCATTGTGCACAGCAAATGTGTGACCAACGAAATCTGGTGAGATCATTGATCTACGAGACCAAGTTTTGATTACAGTTCTTTTGCCTGAATCATTCATAGAGTTTACTTTTTTCTCTACGTTATGGTCAATATAAGGTCCTTTTTTTATCGAACGAGCCATTATTTCTTCCTTTTCTCTATGATGAAACGATTTGAGTATTTTTTCTTAGAACGAGTTTTGAAGCCTTTAGCTAAAACGCCGTTTCTTGAACGAGGGTGACCACCTGATGATCTACCTTCACCACCACCCATTGGGTGATCTACTGGGTTCATCGCTACCGGACGTGTACGAGGACGACGACCGATCCAACGAGCACGACCTGCTTTACCCAATACTTCGTTTGCATGATCAGAGTTAGAAACTGTACCAATAGTGGCTAAACAAGTAACTAAAATAGATCTTACTTCTCCAGATGGCATTTTGATAGTAGCATACTTACCATCTCTCGCAGCTAACTGTGCATAAGCACCAGCACTACGTGCCAACTGAGCACCTTTACCAGGGTGAAGCTCCAAGTTGTGGATAATAGAACCCAAAGGAATATTAGCTAATTTCAACGTGTTACCTACTTCTGGAGTAGCTGTATCACCCGAAAGCACTGTTTGTCCTACTTGCAACCCTTCTGGTGCAATGATATAACGCTTCTCGCCGTCTGCATAGTTTAACAATGCAATACGTGCTGTACGGTTCGGATCGTACTCAACAGTAGCTACAACAGCAGGAATATCAAACTTATCACGTTTAAAATCAATTAAACGGTAAGATTTTTTGTGACCACCACCCATGTAGCGCATAGTCATCTTTCCTGTATTGTTACGACCTCCCGATTTCTTAGAAGATACAACCAATGATTTTTCGGGCTTGGTTGCTGTAATCTCCGTAAAACTAGCACCAACTCTAAAGCGGGTACCCGGAGTGACTGGTTTAAATTTTCTTAAGCCCATAGTTATTAATTATTCAATTTTTATATTAAATATTCGCGTAATAATCTATTGTTTCACCATCTTTCAATGTAACAACAGCTTTTTTGTATTTAGGGCTACGGCCAGTTACTAAACCTGCTTTAGTATTTCTAGACTTTGCCTTACCTTGTACTACCATTGTATTAACCGCAACGATAGTTACGCCATACATTTCTTCAATAGCACTTTTAATCTGCAACTTATTAGCTCTGTGATCTACTCTGAAAGTAAAACGGTTAGCTTTTTCAGTTAATGCAGATGCTTTTTCGGTTAAAATTGGTCTTTGTAAGATTTCCATATTACTTGGCAAATGCCTCCTCCAATGTTTTAAGCGAATTAGCAGTTAACAAAAGTTTACCAGCGTTCAATACATCATAAGTATTTAAGTCGCCTGCGGTAATTACTTTAGCTTTCTGGATATTTCTGCTTGATAAATAAATATTGTTGTTTTGCTCTGGTAACACTAACAAAGTTTTTTCACCTGCTAAGTTTAATGCATTAACCAAATTGATATAGTTTTTAGTCTTGATGCTATCGAAGCTAAAATCTTCTAAAACTACAATGCTGTTATCTTGTGCTTTATACGCTAAAGCTGATTTACGAGCTAGTGATTTTAGTTTTTTGTTCAATTTAAAACTATAGTCTCTTGGTTGAGGACCAAAAACACGACCACCGCCATTGAATAATGGAGATTTAATGCTTCCGGCACGCGCACCACCAGTACCTTTTTGTTTGTACAATTTACGGGTAGAACCAGCGATTTCGTTACGTTGTTTAGATTTGTGAGTACCTTGACGTTGGTTAGCCAAATACTGTTTTACATCTAAATAGATCGCGTGGTCGTTTGGAGTTACACCAAATACCGACTCAGGAAGTTGCACCTTGGCACCTGTCTCTTTTCCTGAAATGTTTACTACTTTAACTTCCATCTTGCTTACTTATCTAAGATTACGTAAGAACCCTTAGCTCCTGGAATGGAACCACTAACTACTACTAGGTTTTGCTCAGCGTAAACTTTCAATACTTGTAAGTTTTGAACTTTCACTCTATCACCACCTGTTCTTCCAGCCATACGCATTCCTTTGAATACACGTGAAGGCCATGAAGACGCTCCCAATGAACCTGGCGCACGCATCCTGTTGTGCTGACCGTGAGTTTGACCACCCACACCAGCAAAACCATGACGTTTTACCACACCTTGAAAACCTTTACCTTTTGAAGTTCCAACAACGTCAACATAGTCACCTTCTGCGAAGATATCTACAGTAACAGTGTCACCTAAGCTCAAAGTATTTTCGAACTCAGCAAACTCAACAAGTTTACGTTTTGGGGTAGTGTTGGCTTTAGCGTAATGCCCTTTTAAAGGTTGCGTTACGTTTTTCTCTTTAGCCTCATCGTATCCTAACTGGATAGATGAATAACCGTCTGTTTCTTCGGTTTTAACTTGTGTTACTACACAAGGCCCAGCTTCGATTACAGTACAAGGAATGTTTCTTCCTTCTGCATCGAAAATACTGGTCATTCCTACTTTTTTTCCAATAATTCCTGACATTTCTTTAATTAAGTTAACACCCATCGAAGCAGTAGGGCTTCGTTCAAGGTGGATATACAATCCCCGTTAAGGGACCGCAAAGATAGGCAAGAATTATTAATTTTCAAATAGTTAGCTAAAAATATTTCAATGTTTTATTAGCTACTATTTAAGATCGAAGAAAGCAGATCTATTTAACGGATTACAAAAAGACCAATAAACCACAATAAACTGAATAATAAGCAATTATAAGATCGCAAATTTTTATTTGAAAAGCAGCTTCAACAACGATGTTAACGTCCTGTCCCTATTTTGGTTTTACGCTGCCGATTTCACATCAAGATCTTGCTCGCCGCAATAGCGCTAGGTAATAAAATCAGTAGCCAAACCAAAAGATATTGAAAGTTAATGTGCAAAGCCACCACTTAAGCTTACCATGATGATGGACAAAACGATAAGCCCTATTAATACATATAGATAATCTTTTTCAAGGAAGAAACTTACCACCGCCATAATCACCCTGGCAATTGGCGTAAAAATCAACATTAACAATCCAAACTGTACCACAGCAGCTCCCTTAAAGGTGAGCACTTCAGAAAAGATCACTTCCACAGTTTTTAAAGAAACTCTATTCAGATCGAATGCGGCGTAATCTATTTTTTCTGTCGAGTGATCAAGCAGGTAAATAATTCCACCTATAATTACAATACCCATAGAGACATAGACACCAATTCTCAACAAATTGCCAACCAAACTCTGAATATCTTTATCAGTTATACTTTTAGCCTTTTCCATTAGAAACCTCCCGACAATCCTTTATAAATCATCTGTACTGCCAAGATGGTTACTACCACTGCAAATACAATTTTTAACTTATCTGTTTTAGCCTTTATCAAAACCTTGGCTCCAATGGTAGCGCCAATCAAAACACCAATACAAACTGGCATGGCAATCCCTGGATCTATCTGACCACGGTGCAAATAAACTACGGCACTAGCAGCCGCTGTAACCCCCATCATGAAATTACTCGTAGTGGTAGATACCTTAAATGGCAACCGCATAATATTATCCATTGCGATTACTTTTAAAGCACCACTTCCAATCCCAAGCAAACCTGACAAAGTACCAGCAAATAGCATCATGAAAAATCCACCAGCTACATTTTTAACGGCATATGGTGTTTCTACTCCTTTAACTGGATAGGAACCATTCAATTTAAAAAACTTCGCGCCTTTGCTTGTATATTCTAAAGTAGTATGATCTACTTTTTTCTTTAAAGTCATCAAAGAAGAAAAGATGAGAATACAGCCGAAAATCACGGCAACATAGGCTGCGTTAAGGTATACCGCAATTACAGCTCCCAAGATCGCACCAACGGTAGTTGCTATTTCGAGGAACATGCCTATGCGCATATTGGTTAGCCCCTCTTTTACATAAGCCGCCGCCGAACCCGTAGAGGTTGCAATCACCGAAATGATTGAGGCTCCAATGGCATAATGGATATCGACACCTAAGCCCAAAGTAAGTAACGGGATAATGATAACGCCTCCACCTAAACCTGTAAGTGAGCCTAAAAAGCCTGCTAAAAAAGCGCCAACAAGTACAATTAAGGTAAATACTAATACTGACATGGCGGCAAATATAGGTTACACCATCGGGCTTTATGCAATAAAAAAGCAATAAAAGAATGTCTATCGGATACTTAGAATTTATCGATTATGTTAGTATTTGGATGTTTAGTTGGTTGGTTTTTTGGCCTACCCCACTTCGATCGTTTTAAAATTCCTTAGTTCGAATAAATTTTGAACGCAGCTATGAAAAGAGTAAATCTATTGCTTTCTATTGAAAGCAAGCTAATTTAAAAGATTTCTCGGCTACGCTCGAAATGACGGCAAGACGATGTGTATTAGCCAAAGAAGACTAACTTTATTTATTAAACGAAAGTTGAGAGCTTCGCCGTTTTAAAAAAGTCATTAAGTCAGAATACAAAATCTTCATAGCTAACACTTGCATCTAGCTGAATTTCTCACAGCAGAAATTAAGGGCTTATTTTAAAATGAACCTAGAAGACTTACGAAGTCTTAGAGACTTCGTAAGTCTGAGTAGAAAACCTATACTTAATAACCTGATTTCTAGAATTATATTGGTTTCATCATAATTTTGTAGCGGTCATGAGCTATTTGCTAGCGTTAACGATTGAAGCGGCATCCTTTTTGGCTTCTTCAGCCAAAAGATATAGCGGAAAGCGTGTTAAAACGCCCAAAAAATCGATAAAAAAATGATGTAATAATCGAACTCAGGTTAATAAAAAAGGAGAAACCTGTATTAAACTAGATTTCTCCTTACAGTCGAAATGACGACTTAACTTAAAATTTGCTTACCCACACTTAGAAGAACCGCAATCACTACAAGTTAAGCAACCTTCTTGATAGTGCAAGTTAGTAGAATTACAGTTGCTACACTTTTGTTTGCCCACCTCTGTTCCATCCGGAATATATTTTTTCAGTGCTCTGGCCACCCCATTCTTCCAAGTATTGATAGCCTCATCCAATTGCAAGCTACCAATTAGCTCCACCACTTTTTCAATTGGCATGCCGTGACGAAGCGTACTTGAGATGAGCTTTGCGTAATTCCAATATTCTGGATTAAACTTGTGCGACAGACCTTCGATAGTAGTTTTATAACCTCTTTGGTTTTTAAACTGAAAATCATACCTAGTAGAACCATCAGCTTCCTTGTTCTTAATAATAGAACCGCGATTTAGCCAACGAGGAATCGAAATCCCATCTTCATCATCCGCCAGACCCGTGAAAATTTCGTAAGGTCGCTCATCGACTAAACCGATAAAAGCAATCCATTTATCTTTATTATTTTGAAAACGCACAATATCAGCTTCTAAAACCTGCGGACGAATGGTAGGAAAAACTTCTGATGGAACTACCTCTTTCTCCTCTTTCTTTTTCTCGTCTACTGCAATGAGCACGCCCGAGCGGGAACCATCTCGATAAACGGTTACCCCTTTACATCCCGCTTTCCAAGCTGCCATGTACAATTCGCCAACTAATTCTTCCGAAACATCGTTGGGCATATTAATGGTTACACTAATAGAATGGTCTACCCATTTTTGGATTTCACCCTGCATCCTTACCTTCTCCAAATAATCTACATCATTAGAAGTAGCTTTATAATAAGGAGATTTTTCGATTAGTGCGTTTAGTTCTCCTTGGCTATAATTATAATTTGTGTCGTGACCGTTTATGCTCATCCAATCTTTAAACTTGTGATGAAATACAATGTACTCTTCCCAAGAATCCCCAATTTCGTCCACAAAATCGACCTTCACCTCTTTATCATTCGGATTCACCTTTCTACGGCGTTTGTAAACCGGCATAAATACTGGCTCAACACCAGAAGTCGTTTGCGACATTAAGCTGGTCGTCCCTGTTGGAGCAATAGTTAACAAAGCAATATTTCTACGTCCATACTTAGTCATGTCCTTATATAATTGCCCGTCCGATTCTTTTAACCGCAGCATGAAAGGATTTGCCTTTTCTCTAGCCGCATCATAAATTGTAAAGGCACCTCTTTCTTTCGCCATATCAACCGATGACCTATATGCGGCCAAAGCTAGTTGCTTATGCACTTCGATGGAGAATGCAGAACCTTCCTTAGTTCCATAACGCAAACCTAAAGCTGCCAACATATCGCCTTCAGCTGTAATACCAACACCAGTACGCCTACCTTCTTCTGCTTTTTTTCGAATATTTAACCATAAGTTTTGCTCCGTTCTTTTGATTTCTTCCTCTTCCGGATCTTGCGCAATTTTCTCTAGGATAGCGTCGATCTTTTCTAATTCAAGATCTATAATATCATCCATCATTCTTTGTGCTAAAATTGCATGCTTTTTAAAAAGATCCCAATTGAAACTTGCTTCAGCAGTAAATGGACTTTCTACATAAGAATATAAGTTAATCGCTAACAGGCGACATGAGTCGTACGGACACAAAGGAATTTCTCCGCACGGATTAGTTGAAACTGTTTCATAGCCTAAATCCGCATAACAATCCGGTAGCGATTCTCTGATAATGGTATCCCAAAATAAAATTCCAGGCTCCGCAGAGCGCCAAGCATTATGGACTATTTTTTTCCAAAGGGATTTAGCATCCGTTTCTTTTGAAAATACGGGATCATCCCCTTTAACTGGATATTGTTGAATAAATGGAACACCTTCTTCTACGGATTTCATAAACTCATCGTTGATACGAACTGAGACATTCGCCCCTGTTACTTTGCCCTGCTCTAGTTTTGCATCTATAAAATCTTCGGCATCTGGATGCTTAATCGAAACGGAAAGCATTAGAGCACCTCGTCGCCCATCTTGCGCCACTTCGCGGGTAGAATTAGAAAAACGCTCCATAAATGGAACGATCCCTGTTGACGTTAATGCCGAGTTTTTAACGGGTGAACCTTTCGGACGAATATGTGACAAATCATGTCCAACTCCGCCTCTGCGTTTCATCAACTGCACCTGCTCTTGGTCGATCTTCATAATTCCACCGTAAGAATCCGAATCGCCGCTATTGCCAATTACAAAACAATTAGAAAGAGAAGCGATTTGGAAAGGATTACCAATTCCCGTCATCGGACTCCCTTGCGGGATGATGTATTTAAAATCTTTGATCAACTCAAAAATCTCAGCTTCCGTTAATGGATTGGGATACTTCTGCTCTACTCTCGCTATTTCTGCTGATATACGTTTGTGCATATCATTCGGATCAAGCTCGTACAAAACTCCCGAGGAGTCTTTTAATGCGTACTTGTTTACCCAAACTCTAGCGGCCAAATCATCGCCTTTAAAATATTGAAGTGCAGCGGCATAAGCCTCATCTTGCGTGTAGGCAACGGATTGCCGAGCAGTAATTTGTTCCATAATTTCGATTTGTATAATGAATCAAACTTACTAAAAAAGAAAACTTATAAAAGTGATGAAAAACAATTGTTTACAAATTAAGCAATACAAATCACTGTAAAACAAATATTTAATAAAATTAAAAATAAAAAAAGTTTGCAATATTTGGAATTATATGACAACATCTTTACTAAAGAAGATCTAAAAATATAACACAGGATTTAAAACGAGTAGCACCTTTTCATTTTTCGTTAAAATGACGAACTATGATAGTTGGAAAAGATCTTCTTTAAGAGGTGTGACGTACTGATAGGAAATGCTAGATCTTTGAGTCTCTTAATCCATTAATTTAGCAATCATATCTGTACTTAGCGCCCTAGCCTTTTCTAATCGTCCATCGAAAAACGATTTGGCCGCCTCAAAGTGCGCTTTGTAGCCTTTCATATCGCCATAACTAATAATAGATGCCCATTCGTGAACCGCAGTATGAAACTCCAAATCATCTTTTCGAATACTTTTATCATAAAGTGCTGTCTGAATGGTTTCTTCTAAGAGTTCTTCATTTCTAAAAAGATACTCTGCAATACCTAAACGTAAACGGAACGGAGGTGTCTGACAAATTAAGTTGTCGTAAGGATTTACACCCATTGCATGCCAAGCACAAACCATACTTAAGATGCTAAGATGCGAATTAGGTTTTCGAGTATGTGCTTCATCGGACATGCTAAAAGCATCCATTACCTCACTCTTCAACAACAACGGCCTACTGTTATTATTAAATACAAATTGCTTAGCGGCATTGATTTTTTCTCTAAACACAACTTCTTCTTCTGAAATCATTAATGCAAAGAGCTCACTTTCGGTTTGGGCATAAGCTCGAACTTGCTTCTGCGCATAGGGATTAAGAATTGCCAAACCAGCATAAATGTGAGATTTGTAGCTGAAGATGCGTAACGTCGTAAGCACTTTTACATTATCTATTCCGCCTGCATAAACCGGATTATCCCAAGGATAGAAACCTGCATTTTTCCAAGCCGAGCCCATACTTTCAAAACCCATATGAGTTACCGCCTGTGTGTCGGCTACAATACGATCGTGTTCTTGATAGTTATCCATTTCTATGAGGTTAGACTCTAACGCCGCATAAACCTCCAAGGCTTGCTGGTAAACCTGATCTGTAGCTCTATGACGGATGACTACCAACGTTTGGCCCTCCGTATTAAAACCTGGTCCATGCAAAGAATGACTAGTAACAATATGGGCATCTGCTGGCAAATATTTTTCAAAGGCTTCAATTTCGGGATGCTTAACGGAAGTTTGACCTGCCACAATTGCGCCGTACTTTGTTGATTTAGCAAATTGAGCGACTACAGCATCTATTTTTTCTGCTTCTACACAATAAAAAATAAAATCCGATTTTCGAGCAACCTCGTGGCCATCTTGTAACACTTCAATACATTGAGGAGAAAGCTCCTTTTTAAGATCTTCTATACGATGAAAAATATCTGTGCCGCAAACTTGATAGCCTCTTTTTGCAAAAGTGAGCGCATAGAGCTTACCCATATCTCCTAATCCAATTATTCCAATATGCATTTGCGAATTTAAAGTTGCTTAATGATAAAAAAAAATGAGCTTAATCAATTGATTTCTTGATTAAACATACTAACTTGAGCAGAATTAACGAATAATACATACATAACTATAAAACAATAATTCTTTACTTATACTGTTTTAGTATAAATGATTACCACTATGAAGCAAACCCTACTCTCTTCTACCAGCATTTTATTTTTTAGCCTTATTGTTGGAAGTTCTTTTGCTCAAACCCCAGTCACTGCAAAAAAAACGAATATTAACCCACCTATTACAACTAGAACCTGGCAAAGAGATACCGTCAAAAATACTGACCCAAGCCTGAACGGGCAATATAAGTTTATGTTATCGCGTACACGTACTTCGGCTGACGGCTACAAAATGGTTGCGGGCTATCGATTAGACCAACTTTGGAAAAGTGTAGCTGATACGCTAAAAAAAGAAAGAGCTGAGAAAAAAAGCATCCAACAAAAGCTAACGGAACAAGAAAAGACAGTCAACTATCTAAAAACCGAGATCTCTGGTAAAGAAGCATCTCTAACAGAGAACACCAACAAGGTCAATGAAATCGGCTTTATTGGAATTCCATTTGAGAAAGGCACTTACAATATCATTGTCTGGAGTATTATTGGAGCTTTGGCTCTTGCGTTAATCATCGTAATTGCTAGATCTGGCAAAAGCATTAGCGAGGCAAAACACCGCACTCAGCTGTATAATGAAGTTGCGGAAGAATACCAAGCTTACAAGTCTAAATCAGTAGAAAAAGAGCGTAAACTAGCTAGAGAGCTACAAGATGAACGCAATAAATTAGATGATTTAAATGGAAGGCGATAGATTTATCGCCTTATTTGAAGTAGTCAGTTATTAACACATCTACTACTTTGGTAGCTTTCGGTCTGATGTACTGTCTAGGGGTGTTATCTCCAACTTCGTAATATTATCATCAGAAAGATTTGGAATATTTGCTTCATTAAATGATTTATTATATCATTCCTTTTTTTGTCCAGTCAAGCATAATGTCACCTACTATACCTCCAACCCCCATTGCCGGATCATCTCCTTTTTTAAATTTGTGTTCTTTGGGCAACAATTTGTCGTGCTTATATCCACATACATGCGTATACTCGTGCGCTAAATGCCTTACAAATCTCAAAGACAGATACTGCCCATTTTTAATCCAGTAATCGTGGCTGGTAATTCTATTCACGCAGAATGTTGAAAAGCCCATCACACTGGTTTTCTCTCCATTTTTATATCTTTTAATAAACCATTCTATCTGAATATTAGGATTACGTGTGATGTTTTCATAAACACCTCTTCCACTTACTCTACCATCTTCATCATAAATCCGTTCGAAACATTGTTTTTTGGTTTTTGAGAATGCAGAGTCCGCAAACGAACGCTTTGACAGAGCTTGCTTGAAATCTTCTGATGATAGTATTTTTGACAAAATTTCTTCAGCTTTCTTTAGCGTGTCTAAAAATCCGTTGGGAAGCAAAACATCATCAGCAACATTAACATTAAAAGTAATCTTTACTTCTCTTGCTATTTTAATATGATCATCGGACCTATCTTTTTTTTGAACAAAAGATAGTGCAAACAACCCCAAAGCACTAACATAAGCTAGCGTAAATTTTAGGTTCAGATATGGGATAATTTTCATCTATTATTTTTGATAAAATGAGCTACGGCCTTGCTTTATTGCTGCGCGCATTATTAGACTTTTAATCATTAGGATGACTGTGAGGAGCAATCTTATGCTCCTCCAATCAAACATATTAACTAACTTATATTTGCTTATGGATTGTTTTCGTTGATGAATGGATTTGCCTGAATTTCTCTCCTAGGAATTTTAAACTGCCACCAAATACCACCAGCTGCTCTAGTTAAGTACTGCCCTAATTCAGTAGTTGCTCCCGTCCCCGATCTATCTAACTCTTGATTTTTACGCTTTAGGTCTAAAAACCGAAATCCTTCCCCCCAAAGCTCAATTCGCCTTTGAACATCAATATAACTTTTGATGTCATTGATATCAATATTCACGGGATCAAGACTTGTATCTCGGTTCATGGCTAACACTTTAATTACATCTAAAGCTTCTTGAAGACGTCCATCTTCAACCAGAGCCTCTGCTTCGATTAGATACATCTCTGCCGCACGCATAAAAGGTATATCGCCACCACTCACTGCCGGATCTGCAACCACAAACTTTTTATGCATTAACCTTCTTCTTACTTGCTGAGGTTCGGGCTGCCCAGTCGATGCATTTATGACTCCAGGAAAATTCACAAAGTCATTTACATCATCACAAAATAATCTCCTACGCACATCAGTCAGGGTTAAACTATTATAGAGCAACACATTAATTAATTTAGGATTTGGCCTAGTATGTGCGGAATTAAAATTAGAAGACATGTAAGCATAAAAAGAACCATAAGTTGGCAATTGCTCCGTCAATTGATGGGCTCCCCACATCCACTCAGAATTTTTCATATCAGTAAATCCATCAAGATATGCAGAGTTAGACATTAACGTGTAAGCAGCTCTTGCCTCTTTTGCATGCAAAATAGCTAACGTCCAGTCTTGTTGTGTCAAAGCAACCCTAGCTTTTAAACCATGTGCTACTGACTTATCGATATGGGTTCTGTAAATTCCCCTGGCCGGTGCACTTGCTAATAAACCTATTGCCTTATTTAAATCCTCGTTAATGGATTCGTACATCTTTGCTACGGTAGCCCTAGGCTGGGGAGCTTCAGAGTAGAAAGTCATTAATGGCGCTCCCAGCTGATCATTAGCCTCTCCTTTTTGAAACCGTTGTCCAAACAATTGCACCAACATGAAGTGAGAGAAAGCACGTAAAGCTAATAACTCACCCCTTACATTATTAATTTCTGTGGGCGTTGCGTTGGGCACTGTATCTATTCCTGCCAATAGTATGTTTACGTTAGCCAAAATACGGTAGTACATTCTATAGGCAAACAATGGAAGTGCATTGGTCTCCGACCTGTGGTCAGCCCATCTATAGGAGCCTCTGAAATATGAAGTACCAGTAGCGGTATGAACGATATCTTCGCCCAAAAAGTCAAACACAATCATCATCGACGCTTGCCCATCTTCCTCCTGACCAGAATACTGCATATACAACATTCTATAAACACCATTTAAATTAACTCTTACATTATTAATATTATCAAATATCTTTTCAGATTTGATTTGGTCTGAAGGAGTCGTATCTAAGTAGCTTTTCTTACAAGAGCCTAAGCTTATCAATAGAAGCGCAAAAACTATATATAAAAATTTCTTATTCATCTTAAAAGTATTACAATGTTAAATTAAGACCGAAACTAACAATACGTGAAGGCGCATAAGTATACGAAGCAGAACCAGTATAGGTTTGCGTTGGATCCAACCCCTTACGTTTTGATGTAATAAACAAATTTTCTCCATTTACGTAGGCTTTAGCATTTGTTAACTTCAACCTAGCAATCATTTTTTTAGGGAAACTATAAGTCAATGCTACTGTTCTTAAATTCAAATAATTGGAACTGGTTAGCCATCGATCACTCTGAGAAAGGTAGCTAGCACTAATATCGACCTTATTCACCGTAGAGATATCCCCAGGTTTTTGCCATCTAGTCAACATATCCTTATGCATAGCTCGACCGTTGGAAGTGGCAGATGTGCTCCCCCTAAACATGAGGCTTTGGTAATCGTTATCATAAGTGTAACCACCAATTTGATAAATCACTAAAGCCTGTAAAGACCAATTTTTATAAGTAAAGGTATTATTGATACTTCCAAAGAAGTCTGGTATCGCTGAACCAGCAAAATAATATTGCGCATTAGCTGTTGACGATGTTAAAGTATCGGCGCCAACAATTACTCTATTTGCCGTTGTCGCTTTATCTACCGGAAGGTAAAGGTTAGTGCCGTCATTAGGATTTACCATCACAAAATCATACAGATAATAATCATATAATGATCTACCTACATTATATCTTTTAGTTCCATTTTGTCTACCAACATAAGAATCTGGTAGAGACACTATTTTATTTCTAAGGGTAGTAGCATTAAATACAATGTTCCAACTAAAGCTTTTGGTTTTTAATGGCACACCGTTTAACTGCAATTCAATCCCCTCGTTTCTCATGCTACCGAAATTATCATCCCTTGTTAATACACCAGATGTTATTGGCATATTAATATCGAACAACAAATTTTTAGATTGACGCCTGAAAGCTTCTACAGTTGCTCCAACTCTATTTTTAAAAGCGGATACTTCTATGGCGACATCTGCATTATAATTGGTTTCCCATTGCAACTTATCATTTCCCAACTGCGTAAAAATCATTCCAGGTTCAGAACCATTATCATAACCTAAGGTGTATAAGTTCATATAGGTGAAATAAGATCCTGTACGATCGTTACCCACTTCTCCATATGAGCCTCTTAATTTCAAGTTATCAATCCATTTTACCTTAAAGAACTTTTCTCTATCTATGTTATAAGCTGTACTAACTGACCAAAACTTACCCCAACGATAGTCTGGGATGGAAACGTGAAGATCCGTCGTACCTAAATGAAGCAGAGAAAACATATTTACTTTTGTAGCTATAATCAAATTTTGAGAAGTAACCTTCTGTCTTGTAATCTCTATCATAAGAACCTAGACCGGTGGTTGTAGACATATTGTCCAACACAGGCAAGCCTTCAATTCCTTCCATCCTTTTGGCACCTCTAAAATAATCATAGTAACTCCAGTAACTCTCATGACCTATAAGGAAACCGAACTTGTGCTTGTTGAAGGTTTTATTCCAATTTACTAGCTGGTTAAAGTTTAGATAGGCTGTAGTGGTGTTGGTTCTAATGGTACGACCAGCTCCAATGGCATCACCCATTACGCTATTATCGTAAGCTACACTACGATAGTTACCCAGATTATAACTAAAATTTGAAGTAAATTTGAAATCTTTTAAAAATTTCGCTTCCACATTCGCTACCCCATTTAAAGAGTTTCTACGGTCTTGGTTAGCGTTGTAAAGTGTTTCATAAACTACGTTCCTACCAGTAAATAATGGCCTATAATCTCCATTATCAAATATTTTATTACCCCTAGCATCTAATAAATATGCACCTGTTACAGGGTCGTGTTTATAAACCGGATAAATAGGTGCCATAATCAGATCCACATAAAATGGATTTTCATTAATTCCGCTGGCTTCATTAGCCTGATCGGACTTGGTGTACGTACCAAACATGTTAAGGCCAAACTTTAACCATTCGCGAGGTGTCGAGTTTACTCTCAAACGACCTGAAAAACGTTTGAAATCTGATCCTTTCACGTAACCATTTTCATCCAAATAGTTTACAGAAACAAAATGATCTGTTTTCTCGCTTCCCCCACTCAAGGAAACTGACATATCGCTGCGCTTACCTAATCTCTGCAATTCTTTTCCAAAACTTAGATCATCTGGATATAAAAGTTTTGCGTTAGGATTTAATTGACCATTACCGAGCACAATTTCGTCGTTAGCGACATTAAAAGGGTTCCATCCTACATAGCCAATTAATCCATTGGTAGCTGCCACTGCGGCAGCTAAACTATCTGCCGGACTAACACTTGCTCCTAATGCCGTATTCCTTATACCTTCCCACACTACCGGAAAATATTCGTAAGCATTGAGTGTTTCGTAATTAGGTAAACCACGGTTAGAAAAAGCTTGAGTAAATTTGGCCGTAATAGCCGTTTTTCCGGTATTTGAACCTCGCTTAGTCGTGATCATGATCACACCGTTTGCAGCTCTAGAACCATACAATGCAGTTGCCGATGCATCTTTTAAGATAGAGATATTCTCAATATCCTCTGCATTGATGTTGCTGATTACACCTTCATAAGGTGCCCCATCTAGCACATATAAAGGATCGTTATCGCCAGTAATGGAACCAAAGCCTCTAATACGGACAACAGGGCCTTCTCCTGGCTGTCCGCTACCTGCAGTAGTTTGTACACCTGGAGACGCCCCTACGATTGCAGCGTTAAGATTACTGATGGGCCTTTGCTCAATGTCTTTTGCAGAAATTTTAGTTACCGAGTTAGTAAGATCGCTTTTTGTAGCAGTACCGAAAGCAATTACCACCTCCTCTAATTGTTTACTATCTTTAACTAAAGCTACCTCGTATTTAGTCAATGTAGTGATGGGCAACTCTCTAGTCACGTAGCCAATATAGGTTAGTACCAAAATGTTATCAGTTGTCTTCACCTTAATGGAAAAATTCCCCTCATCATCACTCATGGTACCATTTGTTGAGCCTTTTACTCTAATAGAAACACCGTATAATGGGGATCCATCTTCAAAATCTTTTATTTTACCAGTAATAACCCTTTCCTGTTGAGCCACATTTGCATCTGAGAAAACGTCTACCTTATTGGTATTGATAGGTTTTAAAGAAATAATTTTGTCTTCGATAGTGTAACCGAGGGACATCCCTTTTAAAACAGAGGATAGCGCCACAGTCAATGGAACATTAGAAAAGTCAGCAGAAACTTTCCTTCCATCAGCAACTTCTTTACTGTTGTAAATAAAATAGTAACCGGTTTGGTTTCTTAATTCTTTAAATACTTCCTTTAAAGTGATATTCTGATTTTTAATACTCACATTTTGGCCAAGCGTATTTGCACTTACATGTAAGCTAAAAACAAACACGATTACGGCAATGATTCTCATAACCATCAAGGTTTTTTTAAATAGTTGTTTTTGTTTGGTCGAAAAATCGTTGCTAAAAATAGCGTACGACAATCTACAATGTATTTTTTCTTTCATACATTTGTATATAAGGGATTTGAATAAATAGTGGTTTCGTTTTATTATTTTATCTTAATCCTAATTTGCCTTTCCTGGTTGCCGCCAGGAAAGGATTTTTAGTTTTTATACTATTTTTCTCTTGTTTTTTTCTCGCAGGTAATCACTTTATTTTCTATACCAAAAGCTACATCTCCAGTAAGTTCTAAAGCTTTTAAAACTTTTGAGACATTCGCATTTCGAGGAATTATTCCGGTGAAGGAAATATCTGGTTTCTCCCCTTCGTATTTAATTTTCACATCATACCATCTTACCAACTCCTTCATAATTTCGTCTATGCTGGTATTGTTAAACACAAAAAGATCATTCCTCCATGCCATCACCTCTTCTATATTAGCATCTACTTGTTTCGTTTGGCTATTGCTTTCCGCAAATAATATTTGTTTTCCTGGTTTTAGTAGCTCAGTATGACCGTCTTTTGAAAATTGTACAGCACCTTCCAATAAAGTAAGCTCAGACCTGTACTCATCCGGATACGCCATTACATTAAAATGAGTTCCCAAAACCTTGATCTCCGAACTTCCGTTTTTTACGTAAAAAGGTCTAGTTGTATCCTTTTCAATTTCAAAATAAGCTTCCCCTACTACTTCTACCCTCCGAGAGTCTCTTGCAAAAGCTACTGGAAATTTAATAGATGAAGACGCGTTTAACCATACTTTACTACCATCAGACAAAATCAAGCTAAATTTGCCACCAGCTGGCGTAGCTAAGGTATTTAGCTGCTGAATTTGCTTTTCTCCATTACCTCTAATCAAATAAACAATCTGACCATTAGCTTCCTTTTCAATAGAAATACTACCTTGTGTGGCTAAACGTCCAGCAGTTTTATGATCTAAAGCAATTTGAGATCCATCTGCTAATATCAATGTAGCTTTATCACCACCTGGTAAAACATCATTATGGTAGACTAAAGGTTCCTTTTTGTCTAAAATATGCTGTAAAGAGGAGTACAGTGCAAAGCTTCCCAAAATAACAATCGCAGCGGCCGCAGTATATTTCCAAACTGGCATGCGTCTACGAGCAACTGACTTTTTTGGATTGGTAATGTTCTCATACATCCCATCCCAATCAATTTCATGTACTATAGCGTCAGATTGTATTTTCTTATTATGCTCATCTAAGAAAGCGAGTACTTGATCTTTTGTTTCTGGATTTCTGATGTATACAAATAACTCCGCATATTCTTCCTCAGTAATCGTCTTATCAACGTATTTTTGGAAAAGCTCGGTTAACCTGTTATTTGTCCCTAGTGTCATCTGATGTTCTTGATTGTTCATTTCTACTTTTATTTGTCGTTAATTATTTCACGACCAATAAAGTTTGCTTTTATGCATTAGACTTTCCATTATTTACCCACAGCATATATGTACTGATGGCAATATTTTGGTTAAATCGAGTTTTACACTTTGTTGAGAAGCGGCTTTAGCGTAATTATTGATCGATATTATTTTTCCAGTCAAAGATATATCACTTTGAGAAATAATTTTATTCTCTTGCGTCAAAACGGAAAAACATGTTTCTTTCATAAATTTTAGTTTAGGTTGATTATTGTCTTATATAGACTGACCAGCCTAAGCAACGGACCGTTTTAAACTAACTTTTTGAAAAAAAAACTGAATTATGGCAACACCTAACTGATAGGCGTTTAGAGATATCATTATTTTAGAAAAAAGCTTTCCATAATAATAGCAAAGAGACAACAATATGGTGCTTAGAAATATGATACCTCAAATGTTTTAAGACTTCTACAATTACATTTTTAACACGACTTTTCGACAAGCCCACAACTTGAGCAATTTCTTCGTGGCTCATGTGCTGGTTACGGCTCATATTAAATATCTCTTGCTTCTGAAGAGAAAGCGTCTGCAATACCTTATTGATTAAAAATGCACTCTCTTTAAGGTTAATTTGATCATCAATATTGTTTAGAGAAACAGAAGTATTGATCCATGCATTGTTAATTGTTTTTTCAGTTCTACTGACCTTTGCCAGATAGTCGTATGTTTTGTTACGTGCAATGGTGTAAATGTAATTGCGAGGATGTTCAATAGTAAGCAACTTTTCCCTGTTCTGCCAAATCACTAAAAAAGTCTCTTGGACTATTTCTTCTGCATCGGCCTTGCTGTGAACAATAGCATCAACAAATACCAATATCTTACCTCGGTAAAGGCAAAACATCTTGTTAAATGCCAAAGAATTTCCATCAGAAATCTCCTTTAACAATAGCTTTTCTGCTATTAAATCGTAAACAGCCATTAAAATAAAGTTGAGCTAACGCACTTCATAAAAGTTGGTTAGCTAGTTTGTTGGTTTAGGTTTCTTAAAAATAAGAAACCTAATTTATGATTCAAAAGAAATTTCACTTTTTATGATAATTTATTTAAGAAAAACCTAAAAAGCAGGCAAAATAAAAATGCCTGCTTTTAAAAAGAGTCCTTAAAAAGAAGTATTGATGCATTTATTTAGAAAGATTTACCTTTAATCCCAACTCTACACCTCCGTAAGTATATCGTTTTAAGTTATTATTAACTGGAAGCGAGTATGATGCTTGCATTTGATATTTTTTTAAGATATTAAAGCCAATGCCAAATGAAACGCTATTGTTACTATGATAAAATGCTAAAAGATTAAACGTATCTTCTGCAAATTGAACATTGACGCCTGCATCGACCACATTATCGTAACCGTCCAATCCCCTGTAAAGTAGTTTTGGAGTTAGCTTTATTGGTCCATCTAAAAATTGATAAGCGGCAGAGAAATAGAAAGTACTATAATTGTAGCCATCGTTTACGTTTTCTGAATAAACTAAGCTGCGCAAATTCGGCGCAACAGCACTTAAACTTAACTTTGCGTCCGAATAATGTACACCTAAATCTCCATCAAAAACGTATCCTTGGTCGTTAAATTGTTGCACCAATTGATCATCTACCTCTCCAATAATATCAGACATATTCAATTTTACAGAAGTTACTCCTGCCGAAAGGCCAAATCTCAAATTTCCTGTGGTTGAGGTTTGAATATTATAGGCATAAGTGGCAGCAAACCTATTTACATTTAATAACCCGTCTTTATCTGTATTTAAAGAAAGACCAAAACCACTTTTGCCCATTCCATAATCTAACGTAACCGTATTAGCAACACTTTGTCCATTATTTCCCGTTAGGTTATTTTTATAAGAAAGCCCAACATTTAATCCCTGTTTTTTACCAGCTACTGCAGGATTGTAAAGGTATTCGTTTAGATAATACATGGACATGGGCGGACTCACTTGTGCCTTTGCGGTAATAGTGATTAAGATTATAATGATTATAGCTATGCAAGTTACGTAAGCGATGTTATTTTTTTTCATTGTTGTTTGGTTAACAATTTCCTTTTCTAATAAAATTTCGTTGATCTATCTTCCTCTCAAGATGGTGAGTGTTCCTTTAATTGGCTTTAAGCCTGTACCGATATTAATATGGTAATAATAGGTCCCTGTATTCAGGGGAGCTCCATTATATGTCCCATCCCAATCATTTTGATAATCTGATTTTTGAAATACAACTTTACCAGACTTGTCATATACGGTTACTTGATTTTTAGGATACATTAACGGAAGGTGCGCTACTATCCATACATCGTTTTTCCCATCATTATTAGGTGTCAATATGTTATTAGGAACTACCACGCCAGGGTACAGAATGAAATTTGCACTAACTTCTGCACTAGCGTTACTTCTTCCTAGACTATTTTCTGTGATGATGTAAAACGAATGTACACCGGGTGCAATCTGCTCGGTAAACTTAACACTCCAATTACCTCTTGAATCCGTTTGTGCCGTATAGGCTGTCAATTGCTTATCCATATAAATATAAACCGTACTTAGTGGTTCTGCTTTACCTTCTAGCCTAGGAAAATAACTTCTTACTTCATCCCTATCTTTATTAGAAAGAATAGGAGTTGCTGGATCTTCCATAACATTTTCTACAACTACAAAAGCAGTGAATACATTGCTAACTGTGCCGTTAGTGACACTTACCCGCAGTCTAAATACCTTTGTAGTCTCAAAATCCAGCAGCGTGCTTTTCGCTACAGTTATGTCACCTGTTGCAGAATTTACTGCAAAAGAATCTCCGGTATTACCCGAAAGTACCTGCCATCTCAGCGCTCCGCCTATATTTGAAGTTAACCTTCCAACAGCAGTACCAGCTGGCGAATTTTCCGCTACTTGAAAAGCCACTAAATTATCTAGCGTTCCATCGTATTCGTAAGCACCTAGGTCTAAAAAATCGTAGATAATCCTATTTTTACCTTGTAAATCTGTAGTGATGGTATCGTTTAAGAAGCTAGTTTCGGCTACATTAATTGCACGACTAGTAGAACTAAGCCTCAAAAAACCTGCGTTTGTATCGTCAACACTTTCGAAAGCAGGATTAACGCCTAAGATATTATCGTCCACTCCATCTACACCAAACGTTTGAGTCAGTGTATTTTTAACAATCATGCTATTGGCACCTACTGTCCTTATATCTGCAAAAGTATTAGCAGCGTTATCGTGAAAAATACTGTTATAAATACCAGACTTTATTACTCCGCTATTCCCATTTAAATTCGCATCATTATTCGCCTGAAAAACTCCAGCACCTGCATTTACAGCCTTATTAGCGTAAAATGTATTGTTAACAATTTGTGCACTGCTATAATCTCTTAGAAAAATTGCTCCACCTGCCCAAGTAGTAGCGGTGCCTCTAGCTTCATTAGCATAAAATAGTGAATTGAATATATCTAAATTAATACCAGTTGTAGCCGCTCCATATACAGATATGGCCCCACCTCCAAAAGCTGCAATATTTTTTGAAAAGCTAGAGTTAACTATTGGTGTAGCATTGGTTTGAAAATGAATTGCTCCCCCTAGATTTGCAGATACATTACCTACAAACGTACAATCTTCTATCCTACCTTTCTTAGTAGTGTTTGCCCCTAAATAAATTGCCCCGCCACCACCAGAATTTGCTGCACTCCCTGTAGATGTAGATCTGTTGGCTTCAAAGTATGAGCTGTAAACGTATACTGTTCCCGTAGAACTTGCGTAAATTGCTCCACCTTGAACGTTCAATCCATCATAAAACTTGGAGTTGGTTACAATTAAATTCCTATTGATATAAATATGACCTCCGTAAGTAGCTGAAGTACCGGTACTTTTATTAGATGCAAAATCGCAGTTAGTTAAAATTGTATTGTTAGTAGCACTAGACTGTGTAATATAAATGGCACCTCCACTACCGCCTGATGTACTATTTTTTACGACGGTATATTTATAGTTACTATGCCTGAAACTGCCCCGTTGTGATATATGGCTCCTCCAGCTCCCGTCGCTTTATTTCCATCAAGCGTACAACCTTCTAAAACTACATTTGGAGTATTGATAGAAGGATAAGTATACATCGCCCCACCAGTTGCTCCAGAAACATTATTTATAAACTTGACATTTTCCCACCTAAAATCTTTGGCTACGCCACCTGTACGTTGATAAACAGCTCCACCACTACTTAAAGCATAATTGTCGATGATGATTAAATTCTTAAAAGTCGTCCCTGTGTTTGTTCCCCTTGTACAGATTGCTCCTCCATTACTTTGAGAAAGAGAAGTTGCGGTAGTTGCAGTAGAAGTTCCCATAGATTTTGTACCATTGGCAAAACCATTCCTTATGGTGAATCCATTAACTTCAGAATCATCTGAGTTATTCAGAGAAATGATGATATGGTAGGCGTCGCCGTCAGAAGCGATTCCGTCGCCATTTAAGTCACCAGTCAGTACAGTTTCATTTAGCACAAAATTTCTTTCCTCAAATGAGGTTTCCGTTCCGGCAAATCCTCCAAATACTTTAGCCCCTTTTTTAATAACGAATGCATTATCTCTCGCGGTAACGGCTACACCATCGGTAGTAGTAGGCCAAGGAGCTTTGGTTGCTTTGTAAATCCCTTTAGCAACCCAAATGGAATCTTCACCTGTGGAACTATCAATCATTGCTTGCAAATCGCCAGAGGCAGCAGCCCAACTTGAACCATTGCCTGTACCGCCCAGCTTCACATATTTCACATTTTGAGCAAACGATTTAAGGCATAAAGCAAAAAAGAAAACAATGGTTAATACGTAAACTTTTTTCATATGAATATATTAGTCTGTTAGTTGTTAGGTTTGTTTAAGAAGATAGAATTACTCCCAAAAAACTATATGATAGACTGTTGCAAGAAGCAAGAGGACCTCTTTTAAATTATTTTTTTTCGTTCTTTTGAAAAGGAGATTTTTTCAGATAATTCGGTACTTAAGCAGGTTTCAAAAGTCTATCTATCAAATAAGCAATTGCTTTAAGACCATATTAATTTAAACTGATGAAATTTATTAAACTAACTTTATTCTTATTTCTAAGTTCGGCCTTTGCCTACGCGCAGAAATGGGAAGTTGGCAAGACCTACACCGACGAGGAAAAATGGACAGAGTTTATTGTAGGAGACCTGCCTTTAATTATTAGTGTACCGCATGGTGGTACCCTCAGCCTAACCAGTTCTCCTACACGAAATTGTAAAGGCGCTGTAACTGTAACCGATTCTAGAACCATCGAATTAGTAAAAGAGATAGAAAAAGCTTTCTTAGCAAAATATAACGCTAGACCTTTCATTATCATTTCTAATTTATCAAGAAAGCATGTAGACCATAACAGGGATATAGATGAAGGCACCTGTGGAGATAAGGCGATGGAAAAGCCCTGGAATCAATTTCACGACTATATAGATACGGCTGTGGTGTTAGCCACTAAAAAATTTGGGAAATCTATCTACATCGATTTACATGGCCATGGACATACCAAACAACGCTTAGAAGTAGGTTATCTATTAAAGCCCGATGAATTAAGGGATCTGGATGCCAAGGACAACAAACAAGTAGCAAAATCTTCAGTTGCCAATTTACTAGCCAATGATAAAAAACTTGACTTAGAACAACTACTAGTTGGCCCTGAGGCATTCGGTACTTTAATAGCCAAAGAAGGCTTTGATGCTGTACCTTCTAAACAAGATGTAGCGCCTCTCGAAGAAGACAAATACTTTAATGGCGGATACAACACTGCTAGGTATACCTCAGTGAAATATCCAAACGTTTTTGGCTGGCAAATAGAAAGCAATTACAAAGGCGTACGTGACGCCGCTGGAAGACCAATATTTGCTAAAGCATTTGTAGATGTGATGAGTGAGTATTTCAAGACTTATCTAAAAACATCATTTTAAATTTTGATACTAAAAAAACGACCCTCTACAAAAAAAGCTCCGAGAACAAATTCTCGGAGCTTTTTAATGTTGTATTAAAATCTAGTTACACTTTGATTTCTACTTCAACACCACTAGGTAATTCAAGCTTCATTAAAGCATCAACTGTTTTTGAGTTTGAGCTATAAATATCTAAAAGACGTTTATAAGCACACAATTGAAACTGCTCACGAGCTTTTTTGTTTACGTGTGGTGAACGCAATACAGTGAAGATTTTTTTCTCTGTTGGCAACGGAATAGGTCCGCTAACTACTGCGCCTGTAGGCTTTACAGTTTTTACGATTTTCTCAGCAGATTTATCTACCAAGTTGTAATCGTAAGATTTTAATTTAATTCTGATTCTTTGGCTCATTTTATTTTTAATTATGGCATCCTGTTAGAGCTATTAATAACAAGTACCGGATTTATCTTTTGGAATAAGGATGAAGGAACAAGGAGTAAAGATTTAATGCCTAAACATCTTGTCTTTTATCCTTGCTCTTTGTTCCTTTATCTAATTAATCTTCAGACTTAACTTTACCTTTAGATTTAGCTACCACTTCGTCTTGTACGTTTTTAGGTGCAGCTTCGTAGTGATCAAACTCCATAGTAGAAGTAGCACGACCTGACGTGATCGTACGTAACTGAGTTACATAACCGAACATTTCAGAAAGTGGCACCAATGCTTTGATTACTTGAGCACCATTACGCGTATCCATACCTTGTAACTGACCACGACGACGGTTCATGTCACCGATCACATCACCCATGTTTTCTTCAGGGGTTAAGATTTCGATTTTCATGATTGGCTCCATCAATGTAGGTTTACATTTAGGTAACGCTTCACGATATGCCATACGAGCAGCAAGCTCGAATGATAAAGCATCTGAATCGACTGCGTGGAATGAACCATCAATCAAGCGTACTTTCATATCTGGAAGTGGATAACCAGCTAACACACCGTTAGACATTGCCGAAGCAAAACCTTTCTCTACAGAAGGGATAAACTCACGTGGAATAGAACCACCTGTAATTTCGTTTACGAATTGTAAACCACCTTTTTCGAAATCAGCGTCAATTGGAGAAATAACAACTTTGATATCCGCGAATTTACCACGACCACCTGATTGTTTTTTGTAAACCTCACGGTGCTCTGCAGTACCGAAGATAGCCTCTTTGTAAGCTACTTGAGGTGCACCTTGGTTAACCTCTACTTTAAATTCACGTCTTAAACGGTCAATTAAAATATCTAAGTGAAGCTCACCCATACCAGAGATTACAGTTTGACCAGTTTCTTGATCAGTTTGAACTCTAAATGTAGGATCCTCTTCCGCTAATTTACCAAGACCAATACCTAATTTATCAACGTCAGCTTGAGTTTTAGGCTCAATAGCTAAACCGATAACTGGATCAGGGAAATCCATTGATTCAAGGATAATTGGATTTTTCTCATCACAAAGTGTATCTCCTGTTTTGATATCTTTAAAGCCTACTACCGCAGCAATATCACCAGCACCTACGTTAGGAATTGGGTTTTGCTTGTTAGCGTGCATTTGGAAGATACGAGAAATACGCTCTTTATTTTCTGAACGAGCATTGTAAACGTAAGAACCAGCTTCTAAGTTACCTGAGTAAACACGGATAAAACACAAACGACCTACGAAAGGATCTGTTGCAATTTTAAATGCTAAAGCAGCAAATGGCTCTTTAATGTCTGGTTTACGAGTTACTTCAGCACCTGTTTCAGGGTTTGTACCTGTAATACCTTCAACATCCATTGGCGATGGCAATAATTCCATCACTAAATCCAACATCGTTTGTACACCTTTATTTTTGAAAGATGAACCACAAACCATAGGAACAATTTTAGCATCTAAAGTAGCAGCACGTAAGGCATCAAGAATTTCACGCTCAGTAATTGAGTTTGGATCTTCGAAGAATTTCTCCATCAAAGATTCATCATAATCAGCTACCGCTTCTAATAAATTCTCTCTCCATTGTGCAACTTCTTCCACCATATCAGCAGGAATTGGCACTTCAGTAAAGGTCATACCTTTATCGTGCTCATTCCAAACAATACCACGGTTGTTGATCAAATCAACTACACCTGTAAAGCTATCTTCAGCACCGATAGGTAATTGCAAAGGCACCGCATGAGAACCTAACATATCCTTAACTTGTTTTACAACTTTAAGGAAGTCGGCACCAGAACGGTCCATTTTGTTTACGAAACCAATACGAGGAACAGCATAGTTGTTAGCTAGTCTCCAGTTAGTTTCAGATTGAGGCTCAACACCATCAACTGCAGAAAATAAGAAAACTAATCCATCAAGTACACGTAAAGAACGGTTTACCTCTACGGTAAAATCCACGTGTCCAGGAGTATCAATAACGTTAACTTGGTATTTGTTACCACGGTAAGGCCAGAATACAGTTGTAGCAGCAGACGTGATGGTTATCCCACGTTCAGCTTCCTGTACCATCCAGTCCATTGTAGATGCACCTTCGTGAACCTCACCAATTTTGTGGTTAACACCTGCGTAATAAAGAATACGCTCGGTAGTTGTAGTCTTACCAGCATCGATGTGTGCAGCGATACCAATATTTCTAGTAAATTTTAAATCTCTTGACATATTTTTGAATTAAAGAATGACTAAATGAGAAAATGATTAAATAAGCACGAGGCCCATTTAATCATTTTAAATTTAATCACTTAATCATTTTCTTTAGAATCTGAAGTGAGAGAATGCTTTGTTAGCCTCAGCCATTTTATGCGTATCCTCTTTTTTCTTAACTGCTGCACCTTCACCTTTAGCTGCTGCTACCATTTCGCCAGCTAATTTTTCTTTCATGGTTTTTTCACCACGCTTACGCGAGTAGTTGATTAACCATTTCATACCTAAAGCAGTTTTACGCTCTGGACGTACTTCTGTAGGCACTTGGAAGTTTGCACCACCAACTCTACGAGATTTAACCTCAACAGCTGGGCTGATATTTACTAATGCACGTTTGAAGATTTCTAATCCGTTCTCACCAGATTTTTTCTCAGCTAATTCTACAGCATCATAAAAAATCGAGTAAGCGATAGATTTTTTACCATCAAACATCATGTTGTTTACAAATCTTGTAACCTGAACATCGTTGAATTTAGGATCAGGAAGAATAATTCTCTTTTTCGGTTTTGACTTTCTCATTTTTCTTTCCTCCTAATTATTTCTTTTTACCTTTTGCTGGTGCTGCAGCTGCTTGTCCTGGTTTAGGACGCTTAGTACCATATTTACTACGACGTTGGTTACGACCAGCTACACCTGATGTATCTAATGCACCACGGATGATGTGGTAACGTACACCTGGTAAATCTTTAACACGACCACCACGGATCAAAACGATAGAGTGCTCTTGTAAGTTGTGACCTTCTCCTGGAATATAGGCATTCACCTCTTTACCATTGGTTAAACGTACACGGGCAACTTTACGCATTGCAGAGTTTGGTTTCTTAGGGGTAGTAGTATATACACGTGTACATACGCCTCTTCGCTGTGGACAGCTGTCCAACGCTGGAGATTTACTCTTAAACTCCAGTGCTACTCTACCTTTTCTAACTAATTGTTGAATGGTTGGCATTTCTTGCTTTTTGTTTCAAATATTTATTTAATTTCCTTTCCATAAGCAGTTTACAACTAGCCTACATTAAGGGACTGCAAAAGTAGAACAATTTCTTTTAACTATCAAGAGGTTACATCAAATATTTTCAGAGTTAAAAATAGTTTAACATAAAATTTGCTTAGCCTTAAAACAAGCAGTTAGTTGATTAACCTTAATTCCACAATTAATCCATTGAAATAACAAATTGTTGGGTATCCTCACCCAGCACTATAGATAGCTGCAAAACAAATTACCAAAGCAGCTAAAATCAATAGAACAACAATCGAATTGAGGCTATTAGAAAAGCAAGCGTATTATCTCTTTGGTTTCTACAGTCCCGCTTTTCGCTATAATCTTTTTGCCACTAGCACAAACCTCATAGGTTATAAACTAGTGCATCGGCTATAAACCTATGAGGTTTTCCAATTCAAACAAAAAGTATGACCGCTTTAATCAGGTTTAAATAACAAAAGTTTGCATAAGAAACATCAGTTGCTCACATCACAAAACAAAATTCATAGCTTTATAACCATGAAACACTTGTACCTAATTTTCGTATTCATTTTATTGTTAGCCTGCAACAACGCCCCTAAAACTGCAGAAAGCAAAACAGATTCACAATCCGCAACCGCACCTATCGACACCGCCGATGTCGCGAAGGAAGCAAATTATGTCAGCGTCAATAATTGGCTAGATGATTTTAAGAATTTTAGACAAGCGATCTATTTAAAGGACATCAAAAAACTGAAAACCTATTTTGATTTCCCAGTTAGCGATGACGGCGCCACAATTTGGCATTTATGCAAATTAACCGAAGCGGAAATACAGGCAAGAAAAAACAAATTCAAAAATCCAGATCTGTTTTACGAGCAAGACCTAGAACAATATCGCAGCAGAATTTTTAATGCTGATTTTGTAAAAACACTACTAAAAATCAAGTCAGCAAAGCTTTATGAAACACACGTGAATGAAACGCCAGAATTTACAACGGCAGAAACTATTTATAAAATGATTACTGAATACAATGCCGCAGATAAGGTATTGACTTTAAATTTGGCTTATGCCAATAACGCCAAAGATGAGGAAGGCAATCTGGTAAGTGAAGGCGAATACAATATCGTTTACAGCTTTGTAATTATCGATGGTAAATACCTAAAGTTTAGAAAAATTGACATCGCTGGTTAATTTCATAAAACTGCTAACATTTCCAATTGGATTAATAAGCACCAATCAAACTCGCCGCTGGGATATTTAAAACTTCATGCAGTTTTCTAATCATACTTAAACTTAGTTTTCTTTTTCCACTCAATATTTCAGATTGGCGACTACGTGCTCCCAGAATTTTAGACAGTTCACTTTCGGGTTTTCCAAGTTGTTCTAATCTAAATTTTATGGCATCTATAGGCAATGGTGGCGAAATAGGATAATGCGCTTCTTCATAATGCTCAATTAAGAGCGTTAATAAATCTAGCTCATCCGCTTCCTTTGTATTCAGTTCGATATCTTTTTGAATTAAAGCATAAGCCTTTTCTAAAGCTAGCTCATATTCTTCTTCTGTCTTAATTACCTTTAACATATCTTACCTCCTCAACTTTTATTTATCATATTCGGCATGTGTGCCAATCCAAACAATAAAAACGATCTTAAGCTTCAACTCTACATCAGCTACCAATCTATATGCATTCCCTTTTATATTAAAAACAAAACGTTTGCCTGTTATCACATAGCATACATCTTAATTATATCACTTGGCATCCCCCAGTCTTGTTCTATAATCTCACTGTACCATGCCTCAAGACTACCTTTTGCAGAGCTGTGCTTACTGTAAAAATTAACAAGTGTTTTCTTTGCAATAACCCGCATAAACAAAGTACAAAAAAAATTACCAAAATGGTAACAATCACTAAAATTGCTTCAACTTAAATTACACTGACTCACGACCTAATCTACTTGTGGTATAACATTTGCCACTTTTCGCTTTCGAATCAACCTTAGAAACTAGCGCAACACAAAAACCAAAAAAACTGGCGAATAATAAATCTGGGCCAGCAAATAATAAAGTGAGATTTAAAATCAAACAAAAACCTATAGCTTAGGTTAGTAAAACTTTAAACACCACAGAAAAATTAAAACTGTGCTAATGAAGAACCTAAGCTTTATACTATTTCTATTTTGTAGTATGTCTACAACCTTCGCTCAATTACCAGAAGAAATTAAGTGGAAGCACCTACAAAAAGACTACAATGCCGATAGCTCTGAATTGGTCTTGAGTTTAAATAATAAATTACTGCAGGGTAAATATAAAATTCCATTAGATGATGGCGGGTTTGCGCTTTACAATATCAAGAAAGGAATTATTAGTGGCGAAGCGTTTTGGTATTCGCAAAGTGGAAGAATGGAATGCAGGCTCCAATATAAGAATGGGGTACGCAATGGCCTAAAAGAGAACTACGATAAGGATGATAGCGTTTGGCTTCGCGAGTATTATAAAGACGGCAAAAAACACGGCACCAGCGAAATGTACAGTAATGGCAAAATCGTTAATAAAGCTGAGTATCGGGCTGATAAAAAACATGGCTTATCACAGACCTATTCTGGTGAACAGGTAACTAGCGAAACCTACTACGAAAACGATTTGAAACACGGTACTTCCAAAAATTATGGTCTGGATGGAAAACTTACCATCGAAGCCAACTACAAAAATGAAAAACGAGACGGAGTCTACCGCGTGTACAACAATGGGCAGCTAATGACCGAAACCAATTACAAAGACGATTTGCAAAACGGCTTATCTACTACTTATGTAATGGGCAAGAAAAATATGGATGCAGGATTTCTAAATGGAAAACGACATGGAGTATCACACATGTATAAGCAAGATGGCTCAGTTCTATTTACACACTATTACCTAAATGGCGAGAAAGTAAACGAATCAACATATAATCAATCTCAAAGCAATAGTCATAAAAATGAAAAATAGCTATTCAATCTTAATCCTCTCCTTTATCATGTTCATCCTATCCTCTTGCGGACCTTCCATTTCCGGAAAAGACGAGCAATCTTTTAAAACTTCGAAGGCTAAAATGGAAGAAAAACTAGACAAAGCAGAAAAAGAGAAGCTAGAAAAAGCCTTAAGAGTTATTGCGATGAAGGCGATGAAAGAAAAATGGGATTCACCTGAGAAATATGAGGGAAAATCATTTGATAAAATAGCAATGGAAATGATTGATGGCAAAACGTATAGTGGTATTATCAACTACGCCGAAGATTTCTTAGCAGCGGACAATAAAGAGGAAATAGCAAGAAAAACTGTAGAAATAGACAGTTTGGAGAAAAGCAAAACGGAGGTTATAAAATTAACTGAACAAATAGAAGCTCTTAAATTGACTAAAGTTTCCATCAGCGAAGACGAGAGTTTCGATGAAAAAGTACCTTACCTAGATTTAGTGTTCACCAACACTTCTACTGAAAATTTGATTGGTGAGCACATGATTAACATCGAGATTTTTTCTAAAAAAACTGGTGAGCGAATTACAGCTCAAGAACAGGGAGGAACATTTAATGATGACTATGCGATTAAACCTAACGAAACGTACGAACATCATCAACCCTTGTTAAATGATGCTATTATGCACTCTAAATTGTGGAAAGCTGCAAAGTATCCAATAACAGATTTATCTCCATACGATTTAGTAATCAAAGCGTATGCAACTAAAATCACGACCAAAAAAGGCGGCACCATTACAAGACCAAAAGTAGATATTGCCTATTTTGATACAGAGATAAAAAAGTTAAAAGAAGAAATTGCCGCATTGAAAGAAAGCAAGTCCTCATTAGACGAACTGGAATTAACTGATAATTAAGATGCTCAAATCCAACCTACGTTATTATTGTTTTTTACTGGCCTGCATCATGCTTTCCATGCAATCTTGCATCTCTAGATTGCGAAGACCGGAAATTACTGGCGTAATTGTAGATTACGAAAAAAAGCCAATTGCTAATTGTAGAGTTGGAGACGTATTAACTGATAAAGATGGAAAATTTAAACTTGCCGAACAGCGTTACCATGCTTTTCTATTAACCGAGCTGCTTGTTATGGAAGCACCCCCACTAATGGTTTTAGAGCCAATAGAAAAAGAAGGATTTGAAAAAGATGACATCTCTATCTATCACAAATTTGGCGGCGGGCGAAGCAAAGGCGCAAAAACAAACCTAGACACCATCTTTTTAAGGAAGACCAACCAAGCATTTGATATAGCTGCCTTGCTAAAAAACAGCAGCTGGAAATTGGGTTACACCAAACAAGCTGATACCATTTATCTTATAAAGGATGGCTTTATGGAATGGTGCAAAACAAGTAGATGCAATCCAATTTACCAGGAATATCAATCCTTAGTAGACAACTACTATACTGGCGCTAAAAACCTTCCAGAAGGAATGATCAGAAGGATGATAGATGTGCATTTTGAAACAGAGAACTCTCCGTTAAAGATAAATATGATTTGTGAGTACGTGAGCACCTTTGAAGGGCCCAACCGACCACCAGACACCGTAAATACCACAGGACAATATCAAATTTTGAATAACACAGAAATAATTTTGAATACTGGCAAGATTAAACAGCTGAGAGGAAATTACCTCATCTCCAACGTAGACCTATTTCAAATAAAATTAACGAAGGCAAAAGGCTATTAAAAGCATTACCGCATTAATGAGACACATGCCATTAGTATTTCAAATGCGAAGAGCAATCAATTAACAAATTCATACACCAAAGATTTGCAAACATGAGGAACGAGCATACAAACAAAACAGTAAGCACCGCTGAAAAAGTGAAAGCGATAGCAATTGCTTTTATAGGATCTGGAATTTTTAGTCAAGCCACCTTCTATTTCAAAGAACAAGCTAGCTACAACATCCCGAGAATTTTATACCCCGTTTTTCAATTATTAGGAAATAAAGGTTTGGCAATAGCCATGCTAATTCTAGGTTTAGTCTTGATCTTTTGGGGATATAAAAAATGGAAAAATTACGATGGAAAAGTGGGAATCTTTGGATTAGCAACCGTGCTATCCTTTGTGGTATTTTTCTCGATTTTATTTTTAACCGGAAATAAAAAAGCTACTTCAAAAACGCTAATCAAAACTTCAGAAGAGAAACGGCAGGAGGGCATAGAAAAGATGAAGGCTATGGACAAACCAGATTTTGGGAATAAGGAAATAGATCAATATTTTGCAGATTTCAATGCACTTATCAAAGAGCGCAAAGAGGCTGTTGACAATAAAGATCAAAATAAAATCGACTCAGCTACAGTAAAATATGATACTTTGAGCGAAAAATATCCGACACTAATTCAAAAGCTGGAAAAACCCGAACAAAAACAACAGTTTGCTTTATATAACGGCAAATTATCCATCCTGTGGGAAGAGATCAAATAACTTATCTAGCTGCAAGTTAAAATGATTTTCGATGCTAGCAAGCTTAAAAAGCTCGCTAGCAATCTACTCATTTCCGAAATATTTTATTTCAAATAAATTTAATGAATACAAAATAATAAGGACGATTTAGATCTAATTACAATCCTTGAATTCCGCTCTCATTTCTCTTAGCTTCATTACTATACCTTTTAGTTCTTCTGGCACCTTGTTATACTCAAAAGTTACCTTTCTCAATTTCCCCTCCAACTTCAAAGTGACCCATTCAGCCCCTCCATCAGCACAATCCGGACAACCGATCACCTCTTTAAGCTTGTTAAATTCGCTAACGTCGACTAACATTTTCAAGACAGTCACTTCCCGCTCTGTAATGGCTTTTGTACAAGTTTTAGTGTCTGACTTATCGCCATTTTTACTTTTAGAAAAAGAGACTTGATCTGCACTTACAGAAATTTCGCTGACGCAATAACCTATACACATTCCAAAACCGCTGCCATAACCTATTTCCTATAGGTTCTTAGCTTCATCCTTCTTACAAGAATGGAAGCTTAATGCGATCAATAAAAGAGAAAATAATGGCGAAGAAGTTTTCATAATTAAGTTCATTTACTTACACTACGAAAACTTAGATCAAAATGCTACGAGTCATCTAAAAATCTAGGGAAAGAAGAAATTTTTCTAAAAAATCTACAGTCAAAAGTGGTTAAAGTTATCGCATTTGATTGGCTATAAATACAGAGCAAACACAGACCATACACAGAGTAAACTCAGAGTAAACACATAACCACGCTGTATCTACCCTGTGTTTATACTGTATATTTTTTGAGTAAAATCTGATTATGAATAGACCAACATATGAATCTCAAGTGATGATGTAATTAGCTAAAATACTTTTTACTACCCCTTCAAATTATAGTTTCAGACGCGAAAATTTAAATGCTCTTTAGCAGTTAATAAACGTCTATTAGGAGCTCCATTTTTATTTTAAGATTTAGGTAAGCTATTTCGATTTTTTATTGTTATTAGCTATATAGAGATTTATTAAAGCCTGTATTTATACTTTTCGTTAGGGTCACAAATAACAGTTTCAGCAGTACGAATTTACAACTGTCCTCGACGAATAATAATTGGCACTTACAGCACTGATTTAAAGTTTATACATTCAATTATCCATTAAATAAAGCATTATGATAATTTTCGGCACACGTTCAAAAGTTTTAAATGGCAGCACTGCAACTACAGACTGTAATCATTGTTCATCTATCGAAACGGTAAGATTAAGTTTTGTGTTAAGGTATTTTCATATTTTTTGGATCCCCATGTTTCCAATCAGCAAAACGGGCATTAGTCAATGCAGCCATTGCAAACAAGTGCTTTACGCCAACCAAATGCCAAATGCATTACAAGCAGTGTATCTTGAGGAGAAGAAAAAAGTAAAAACGCCTTGGGGCTACAGATTCGGCTTAATTTTAATCGCGTTAGCATTGCTATTTATTATTGTTAGCGTGATTTTAAACGGAGGAAAAAGATAATCCACAAACCATTTTTTCATGAAAAAGACTACTTTATTTTTAGCACTTGCCTTCGTTACAAATTTGGCATCTGCGCAACAGAAATATCACGTATTTAGCGTTAATGGCAAATATGGGATCACGGATACTTTAGGTAATGAAGCAATCAAACCTAGCTATTCGTATAGAACTTTGGTAACTGCAAAAAATCAAATTTATTTACAAGACTTTAGTGAAAAACCTGATATCATTTTTAACACTAAAACGGGCAGTAAGCAACTTTACGAAAGCGTATACAATGATAAACTACAGCTAAAAAATGAACCTTTTTCTATCGTAAGCACAAAGAATAAAAAATTTCTACTGAGCGAAACAACTAATAAAACGATTCCTTTAACGAGAGATTACGACAGCTTTGACAATGTAGGGCAATATATTATCGCTACCTACCATGCTCAAGACCCTTTCGTTTCGGGAGGTAAGGATAAAAATGGCATTCTATTACCGCCAAAGATTCGTGAGATCAAGAAGCGTTACGTCATTTTAACCAATGATGAAACTTTAAAAACAGTTCTAAATTCGAACTTCGATAAGTTTTTACCGCTCTACAAAGCGCCCAAAGAAAAAGAGCACGATGGCACGATGGAGGTTCGAACGGTAGAAATTACACTCCCCTTAAAGAGAAACAGTCCGAATTTCGATTACATCGTACTGAGCCAAGGAAATAACCACAAACTGTATAACCATAAAATGGCTTTGCTGAAAGCTTTTGTGTTGGCAAAGCCTAATGAGGAAAAGTTATTGGAATTCTGTAAAAAAACACTAAAACTCGATATCAATACCATTCCTAATGGTGGTCATGGGATGATGGTAAGTGCACCGCCAATGGGTCCAAGTAGTGGAAGAAGAAACTCAGGACAAGTGCCAGAAGAGAAAAAACCATTTAAACCATTCTTCTATATCGAGAAATTAACGAATGGCAATACGATTTTCGCCCTACAGGAGACCGAAGAAATTAGCAAGCGCATTTTTGAAGCTGATGCAAAAACAAAGATAAGGTTGTATGAGCAAGATGCTACTTTACGAATTAGCATAGATGGTAAAGAAGATAGTGAGTTTTACTACAATCCAAAAACCGGAGAAATTTACTTGCCAAGAACATATTTAGCTCCGCTAGGCATTAAGCTAACCTAATTGTTTCATAACAAGTTATGAAAAATAAAACTCTTGAATTTAAACAGAATGATTTAAAGCGGAACATACCATTTGCTATCATCTACTGCATTACGGTTTTTGTTATTTGCTATAGTTACTTTGGTGGACTCATTGGTATGGCTAATGCCTTAAATCATCTTGGAAGTGCAAAAGCTGCAGGACTACTCGTTGGCTTGGCCATACTAGCGCCATTCTTCATCATACTTAGGTTAATAATGCCAAAAGTTAAAATTGACTTTTTTTCCGAAAAGATCATCATCACCAATAAGCAGACTAAAAAGGAAATTGCTTATCAAGAGATCCATGCAATGCAGTTAAACATAACCAACTTCAACCGTTTAGATATCCTTGGTCAAAGAAATGAAATCTTGTTCCACATCCAGCCACAAAATCAACCAGAAATTTTAGCTCAAATCATAGGTGAAATTGCCAAACATGTTGCATTTGTTAAACAACAAGGAAGCAAAAAATATTTTACGACAAATGTACCTACAGCCATTTATGTCAGAAAAGATGAGCTGCTTGGTGCTGAACATTTAAGTACTTTTTAGGTAGAATGAAATTTGACAAAAGCAAAATTCTCATTAAACCAAACAAATGGAAAATATGTTAATACTACATCTTAATTAATTGTTCGAGCTAATGACAAAAATCACCAAATATTTGTTAGCCATCGTATCGGTACTAACTTATGCCTGTACAAATACAGGAAGTAGCGAAGATGCTATTGAAGTTGGTCATGATGATACTGCTTTGGTGGCGAAAATTGAAGAGAATACCCTTGCGGATACGATGGCTCAGGTTGTCGTGGATAAACCTGAAGAGCTACCCATTAACTATTACGATAGCCTTGATTTTGAACGATACCAAGTAGACGCCGAAAAAATAGCCAAACATGCACCAATAAATTGGGCAAGTTATCCGAGTGCGAAAGATTTTATAACGCGAATTACAGAAGCTTACCAAACCGATAAGGTTGACTTTGCAGGATACTATGTCATGTCGATATTTGGTTGTGGTACTAGTTGCATAATGGGCTTTATGATCGATGTTCGCGATGGCAAAATTTACAATTTACCATTAGGCGAAGAAAACTCATGTCTTTTTGCAGAAGATAGAGCGATGGGCAATTTGAAAAGCAGGCTTTTTGTCGCTGGAGTTTGTAAAGAAAACTTAGAAGACAAAAAGGTTTACTACAAAGCTTATTTATGGAATGAGGATAAGAAAGAGTTTGAAAAAGTGGAAGCTGAAGCTTTTTTGAAGCAATAGCTAAGGCAGTGGGTTTTAAACCTGACTGATAAGTACAGGAACCGAATTAATTAAACCTGACAGCAGCGAACACGCAGTAGCGGTAAACCTACGTGTTACGCTACGAAGTAAAGCGATGGCAGGACTACAAAACCTATGGGATACTAACATTCATTTTCAAAAAAATATGATGACTAAATATCAACTTACTGCAATAATGGTGATAGGCCTTTCGACTTTATGCTTTGCGCAAGGGGGAACGCCTGACTTTACTTTTAAGCTCGGGAAAACGAACTATTTTATCAACCTGAGCAAAGGATATCCAAAGGCGCAAAATGACACCATTTTTTACAACTTATATAGAAGTGGTAAAGCGCAAAGAATTGCGAAAGAAATTAAAAGTGTTACAAATAAAGAAACTGGCGATACGGTAAAATCTGGATACTATGTGGTCTTGGAAAATACAATTTCTTTTTTTCAGATTTCGAACACTGAACCTGCGTCACAAAACGTGTATACACAAAATGCTAAAGGGCTACTAACGTTAAAGACAGGCATCTTAAAAATGAGCCCACCAAAGCTGCCGATTGAGCCCCTACCTCCTACTGTTGCGAGCTCAAGCTATCCGCAACAAGTCGATATACCTGCTGAATTTCCTGGCGGAATTAATGAAGCCAGACAGCACATTGCAAAGCACTTAAAATATCCTGATGAAGCAATTAAACATGGCGTAAATGGTACGGTGCATGCTAAATTTGCCATTGAAGTAGATGGTTCGATTAGCAACATAGAAATTGTGAAAAAATTGGGTTATGGTTGCGATGAAGAAGTGATTCGTGTTTTAAAGCGGATGCCAAAATGGACGCCAGCAAAGCTTGATGGCAAATCCGTGAAATCCTATTTTACCATGCCGATTAGTTTTAGAACTCAAGATTAATTTAGAAAATGATGAAAAAAATCAGCTATAATCTACTCGTTTTATCCTTTGCAACTTTAATTTCTGCTTGTATGGGACAGGTAAAACCAATTGGCCAAGCGCCTTTAAATTTAATTGATATAAGCTTTGATACCAAAGTACAGAGTCTGTATCCCGAAAAATATAAAAGTGCAAAATGGGACGATTATTATGATATACCCGTGGGCGATGAAACAAGAGCGGTGCAAAGAGACACTACTTACATAGACGAGTTTTCTGCCAATCAAAAAGCTGTTGGTTTAGAATATAGACAAATAAGCTCTTCGAGTAGAGACACTTTAGCCATAGCTGGCGATCAAACTTTCAGTTCGCTAAGTGTAGCGGCTTCATTAGATGGAAAAATCAAAGTTATTGGCGCAGAGATAAGTGAAATTACAGACAAGGAAACAAGAGATTTGATCACAGCATTGAATAAAAAATACGGCAACTTCAAAAAAATGGAGGGTGAGTTTATGAGTAAGTTTACCATTTACGAATGGGAAGCTAAGGATAGGTTTTTTCGATACGCTACCATCTTCAATGATGAGAAAAACACTATCAAATTGGAAGTTGACAAAGAGCAGGGATCTATTAAAAATGTAGACAGAACACCTCATCACGATGGATACTTTTTTGTAATTAACAAAGCTTATTTGGACGACCTGAAGACTCTGGGAACTGGCACCTTTGTTTACCTTGAATAATTGAATCTGATTCGAAGAAAATGACTGCTAAAAAAATTTTTAAGGTGATTGGAATTTGCATTGCGGCGATTATCGGATTGATTTTGTTATTTTTTGCTGTTATCTATTGCAGTATCGAGTGGACTCGCCACAGCAAGAAGAAAGAAGCCATTCGTTACCAAAAAGAGGTTTGCGATACCATGAAATCGGTGCAGGGGAACTTTCCGATTAAGGTCAATGGTTTTACTAAGAAGGAACTTAAAAAAATTAACTTCTACCTAAAGCGTGATAATCAAATAATAAGGGATACTACGGTAAACTTTGAACCAAAAGACAATTACGAGATCCAAGAGATCAACATGCCTTTTGAAGAATTTAACATAAAAGATATAATTATTGTAGTGATTAAAAATAGAACTTATCTACTATCTGGCTACACCTATAACGCATTTTTCAATTACGGCATGTTCGGCCCGGTTGGGCCCTGCAATTGCGGAACGGGAGGTTATGAGAACATTAACGGAAAGCCTTCAGGTTCGGGCTGGTTGCTAAAAAAAGAAGGCTTAAAGAACTATCAGTTGCCACCAAAATAGAACAAGAATAACAAAACTATATATGGAATTAGCCTTACAACTAAAGTTGCACTGTCTTGCAAAATAGGACAAAAAAATTAACACTTTTAGAAAGAACATAGCTATAAGATTTTCAGGTTAAAAAAAGATGACAACATTTAAGGATGATTTTTTGTTAAAATCTAGCCTAGAATATCTGATCAAAATGAGAACAACTAATACGACATTAAACTAGCTCCTGCTGAAGGATTAAAAAAAAAATTAAACATTATGATAGTATCTGCACAAACCTATAACATCATCCTCATAGCAATTATAATTTTGGTTGCCATTAGGCCACTTTACACACGTTATGTTAAAAAACGAGGTAGCAAGCACGATTGGATGTTTGCACTATTACTTCTTTTGTTGCCAATTAACTGGTACACTCCAACATTTATTACCGTAACTTCTTGTGGTAAGTACAGCAAAGAGGTATTGATATTTCCTGGCAAAAAAGATGGACTTAGTTACAGTTATGGCTGGTGTAATTATATCATCAACAAATCTCTAAATACACTGGCATTTGAGTATGTGTTTTACGGGGACAATAAAAGAAAAGAAGATGAATTAGATCAAATCATTATGCCAGGTAAAATAGAAAAAGTTAATGAGGTCACGATTGATTTTGTATTTGAGCAAGAAGCGAAGACCGTTTCAACAAAATCGAGCGGCGCTACTAAAACAACTTTATACTGTATGTAAATCGTATAGATTTAGCAATAAATAAACCGACAACAGGCTTGCAATCGATTACTGTTAAATAAAAGATCTTGAAGATTGCTTCGCCAACGTATCAGAACAGACAGTGCCTTGCAAATGACGATAGTGTAATTAATGCCATTATATGATGTTATTTTTATTCATCTTCCTGCTTATCATTCCATTGCTTACATGGGTATTTATTCGTAATAAAACGAATAAAGCAAAGTGGATTATAGCTGTGGTCGTCATGCTTTTTATTATATTTTCAACGATTGTTGTGTTAGGTCTTTGGCGCATGGGCATAGCAGATTTATATGGGGATAAACAGACTATTTTTTGGAAGGGAAGTTATGGGGACACTATTAAATTAATAGATAATCGGACTAAAAAAATCTTCGCGACAGGCATCCTTAAAAAAACGTGGCATAGAATAAATGTACAAACTGATGGTAATGAAATAGAATTACTCCAATGGCTTACCAACGAAACGGATGCTGAATACGTAGAAACTCGTCAAGAAATTAAAGAAGATGTAATAAAGATTACAGCGATCAGTACCAGCGACTAGACCATCCAGTATCAATATGCACGAGCTAGATAAAAACAGAAAACAAGCATATTGTAACGAATTTTTGTTAACTGCTAGCGAATGTAAAATCTCCTGACAGTTTAAAATGTGTTTTTATATTTTAGTTTAATTAAATGTTATAAAACCGATATTAAGATATGGAACCATCTGAGAATTTACCCCAATCAGTACAGCCAGAATTTGATAATAAGCCAGCAAAACGTAATCGTATTAAAAAAATTATCTGGATTGTCTTAGGCGTGATCGCGGCATCTGCAGCGTTATTCTTCACCTATTTTTATGGCATCTCCCGAGGTCGTGCAGAATATGGTATAGAGGAGGAAGTTGCCTACCCTGCCGACAGCGTGTCTGTAGATGGCTGGGCCAGTCCAGAAGATTTTGCCTACTGGAAAAATGCTACGTTCACCATTCCACAGTACGATGATATACCTACAGCGTTTAAAAGAGGAATTGTTAAAATCTTTTTAGACAATGGTTACCTGAATAAAGAGACTACCGATTTGTATTTCTTTACCAAAATTAGGGACCGTGCCTACAGGGTAATTGCCTACGGAAATTTTACCGGTCAAGGCGAACGCGAAATGGCATTTTTGCTTGAAAATTCCGATTATCAAAGTAGTGCTATTTTTATCATCCCACAAAGAGGAAATGTGCTTTACTGGAAAAAATTGCCCAATGAGTTGCCAACGATTAAGAGCTTTAAAAAGGGCGCTTTAATTTACATGGACAAAATGGAATTGGTACCGGCGCCAAACGATGGAATCATTAAACAAACAAAAAACTCAAAATATGTGCTGATCTACAATACACAAAGCAAAACCTTCGATGAGTATTATCAATATACCAATGAAGATATTAAAAGTGCGAAAGAAGAACAAAAAGTGGATGACGAGCCAGAAGAAGGGATAGACAGTGTAGCTATAGAGCAATAATTGCTATGGAAAAAAAGCAAATCCTCATTAGAGTTTACATTTTCATATCTAGCTTAATTCTACTTAACACTATACTCTATTGGTTTTGGCAAATGAGTTTTGTTAGTTACTGGAGCGATAGGATAATCTTTTGGATTTGGCTTATACTAACACCGATAGTTACGTTCAGTTTCTGGAAAAAAATATGGGCAAAAATATATTTATGGTTGCTAGTGGCGGTTTTAATTTTAACTATCGTGCCCATGGCGATTCCTTTTTTTGGCATTTATTTTTCAGCCACCGGGCTTGGCCGATTTAATCACTTTAGTTTAGAAAACAATTTTCGTGTGCAAACGGTAGCTTATGGGGTAATGGGCCGGCCAAGAATACAATTAGTTAAAGATGGACTTTTGTTCGATAAAGTTTTGCTCGAAGATATTGATGAAATCAAAAAAAACGACAGCACTTGGCTTGAAATTAGAAAATCTAAAAATGCCGAGTTGATGAAGCAAAGCGATAGCAGTGTGACCATCAAATATTTCTTTGAAAAAGATACCATACAAGCGGAACATGTGTTGAAAGAAAAAAAATCATTTAATTATTGAGATAAATTGAACCACAAAGACACAAAGGAATTGGTTGAGATAATGTACGACTGAAAAATAGCGACATACATGAGCCGTGCAAAGGACGGCCTTTTGGACATTTGGAGCAAAAGCAGGCTAAATCTTTCTGCATCAGTTGTGGATGAGCAAAAACAAGCGAGAATACCAAGCAGAGAACAAACTTTAATAAAAATTATAAAGTTAACGCTTATCAAATGGATTAAATTGTTATGAAAATCCAAACCTCGCAATTGCCTACGCTTCCAAAGAATTATTCGGATGTTAACCAACAATTTAATGAAAATTATGAAGACATCAACCAAACACTTTCCTACTTCTTAACCAAAGATGAACTTGAAAACTATGAAAAAAACCAATCATGCAGCACTTCATAGAACTAGTCCGAAAAAACACTTACAAAACTGGTACATTTTCTGCCAGTAAATTATAACCTAACCCAACAAGTTATGCTTAAATATTTCAAAAACAGCTTACTTCTTTTTAGCCTAAGCTTCGCCATTTTCGCCTGTAAAAATAAAACCAAACAAGTAGCAACTGAATCTGCTGATACCGTTGCTTACGAAGCGGAAACAGTACCTGCCAAAAAGGTAGAGGTGCCTTTGCCTACTTTCCCTAGTACGGCTAATAAAATTGAAGACCTAATCCCTCAGTTCTATGAAATTGACTTAGAAGCTGACGGCGACTTAAACGGAGATGGTGTTGACGATAAGGCATTGGTACTTATTAATACGAAAGATACAACTGGCGTCAGGACTGCCTTAGTATTGTTGAAACAGGATAATGCCTATAGCGTCAATACTATTTCCCACATGGCTGTAGATCCAAAATACCGCGAAGATGGCTACAAAATTTACGATTATGAAGAAATAGCTATCGATAGCGGAAAATTGGTAGTGCGTATACAAGCTACAGGGCCTTCGGGAACTATTGAAAGCGAATACAAATACATTAACAATGAATTGGTTTTAACGAACGTCAGGACATTTAACATGGGCGCTGGGGGACAAACCGAGATTGAATTTGATGTATTGAAAGGTATTTACGAACAAACCGACATTAACACGATGAAGGAAGATATGCCAAGCACCACCACCACAAAAAAATACAAAATACCGAAAGTGCTTTTTAAAGACAGCGACCCTAGCTACATTATGATTAAGGCTTACGAAAAGGCTGGCAACTAATATCTTCTTAAAAAATAAAAGATCTGATTTTACAACAGTTTTAGTCGCGTTACTAACTTTAACTTACAGACAAAAACACTATCGAGATTGTGAATTTTGGCACCAAACTAAATCCTAGTTACAGAGAACACCTATATGAAAAGACAACTCATTTTTTGCCTCCTCTCCTGCGCGCTAAGTGCATGTTCACAAACCGAAAAAAGCAGTACTGAAACTGAAAATAGGCCTATAACTATGGATAGCATCTTTTATATCGGTAATTACGAAATTAACCCCGCTAAAAAAACCGTTGCAGTGCGACGAACCTTTTCAAAGGGTAAAGTTGGTACCATGATGGGCTATTTCCCCGACAAGCAGATCAAGTATGACAGTACAACATTAGTGATCCTAGGCAACGAAGTTTTGTTTAAGGAATATTTCCCTAAAGAGGTTAATTTTTCTTCTTTGCAATACATTGGCGAAAGCGATTATGGTCATGGCTTGTACAGCGATGGACATTATATTTACAAATACCCACTTAATGATCAATTGGTCAATAGCAAATATGTAAGCAAAGTAGATATTTCTGCTTACAAACGCATCAACGATTACATCTATGAAGATAAAAATGGGGCGTTATATTTTCTAAAATCCGCGACAGAAAACAATCAACTTAAAATAGAAAAAATAGATGCTTCGTTAAAAATAGATGCACCTACTTTAAAGCACTTGCAGGGACAATATTTTGCCGATAAAAATGGACTATATGCTTTCGGTGTGCGCTATTTTGGGTCAAAGTACAGCAACAAATTTAGTAAGCAACCGATGGATATTTTAGTAGAAAGCGCTAACGGCAAAACCATTAACCCCACCATAACTCGAAACTTTATGGTGTATGGAAATAGCGTTTACGCAAAAAGTCATTCCATAGAAAAATTGAAAATCGATGTGACCAAAATGATAGAGTTAAAATGGCCATATCAAAATATTTACTTTTTAACCGATGGAACAAATTTATACGAAAACAGAAATTCGACTTACGATGAAAGCGGCTGGAATAAGGATAATTCGTATGCTAATAACTTCTTCAAATCGGGAGTCAACTTGATGAAAATATTCAGTCCGAATATAAAATTTCTGCAAGGTGAGCATAAGAACACACTTTATTTTACCAACGTTAAAACCGATATCATTGATTACAGTGACAAGAACGGCATTTTAATAAAAACCGACAAAGGTTACTATTTTGCCAATTCTGGCAGTCCAAATCTGAAACCTGAAAAGATTGATAGAATTATTATCTACAACCCTACCACTAAACAAAATGAAGATTTCAACGACAGTGAATTTTTAAGTATTGAGGATCAAATCTTTGCTTATAAAGGTCATATTTTCTTTAATAATATTTCAATTAAAGAAATAAATGGAGTTAAAGACCTACAATATTTTACGCATAACGGTATCAAAACTAATTTTTTAACCAGTGGCAATACGCTAGTTGCTTTTGGTAATATTACGGGTTACGAAAGTGAGATGGTGAACGGCGAGGAAAAGATTGTTTTTGATAAATGGATCAAAACCAGAATTGATGTGGCTAAACTCAAGGCGGTCAACGAAAATCTGCTGGTAGATGACGCTAATTTTTACGATTGTAGCAATGGCAGACTTCAGGTGATCCCATTTAAAAAACTCGGCATGCCTGTTAAATTACTTTTATCTAACGCACCACCACAACGTGATTTTTTTTAACAAAAACCGAAATTAAATTACCGTTCCTCTTGAGAAGATTGAATTAATGATCATTTGAAAATGTAGGATCCTACTTTCTGTTGGCTTTTAGTCCCTCCATTCCCATAGTACTACTCGTTCCTCATTTTAGGGCTATTTGGCTTTATCGGGTTTAGCAATACAAACACTTCCGCAAGCATTATACTGCAAAAAACAGCTATGAAAACAAACCTTGCCAAACACATCATCATCAGAGTTATAATGAGTTCGATCTTATTGTTTTTGCTCTATCTTGCACAAATAGATTATGAAATTGTCCTTAGCTTGACTAAAATCGGCATGAATGAAAGTGCAATAGCTTTAATTGGTAGTTCAATTCTATTTGTTTGGCTAATTTTCATAGGTGTAGAGATGGTTAAATATTTCAAAAACAAGCTCAAATGGTTTAGTATCGCTAACGTTTTAATCGTTATGCTAACCATCGTCAGCTTTGCTTTTGTACAGCTCATAGTTGCTTTGGCCTGTTGTTAAGCAAAATTTGCTTCGCAAATAATAAGCCTTAATAGCCAAATAATTTCTAAAAGGCACCGAATAACAAAACGCTGATTTTAATTGTAATGTAAGTATTAACTTAATAGTTCAAATGAAAAAAATAATTGTTTCAGTCTTAATGTTACTCTTCGGTCAATCGATGCACGCAAGCGAATGCTATCACTACCATACGTCTAAAACCTACGCCATCATAAAAACTAATCGGGGAGTTTTCTATCAATCTACAGAAAAAGATCCAAACGGAATTAGCTTCGTTCAGCAAGTTAACAAGCAGCTCAAAGGAATTGATTTAGCGAGCTACAAATATATTGGCGAAGACGAAGCGACTTTTATGTTTAGCGATAAAAACGGCTTTTATCAATTGCAAAAAGATAGTCAGTACGAAGAAAAAGTTGCCATTTATTCCAAAATTTTATCACCTAAATTAGGGCAAAAACACATCAACGGTAGACTATTTTTAATTGATCACAAATGGATCTATTTTTCTGGCTGGAAAGATAAGATTACAAAAATTGTGATAGATGGATTACCAGCAGGCATTACCAACATCAAATCCTATAGCACTGGTTTGTATGTTAAAAGTAAGCAACAAGTGTTCTCCATCAATGTTGATCTTTACGAAGGAAAAGCCACGGTTATAGCTATCCCAAATTTAAATCCGGAGCAGGTTGTTTATTATGCCTGCAATCCTTTAGAAAATGAAGATTTTATTGCTGACGAAAAACACATTTATTCGATACAGCGAGAAGGAAGTTTTGACGATATTACCCCGCAGTTTTTGGCTTTGGGCATAAGCGAAAAATTTAACGGTTTAAAGTTGTTGCCTGGTCTTAATACAATTTGGTGGAACAATCGAGTAATTAAAATACGTGAAGGTCATTCGGTAACTCGCAAAAACCCATTAACTGGCGAAGAAATCGATGTAAACTATAGCTACTCCGCTGCCACACCTTTACTGCCCAAGTACGGAGAAATCGCTTACATTCGCTTCCGAGATAAAATTTATTCTCTATGGGATGATGACTTTAGCCTACCATACACTGTAAAAACAGATGCTGCTCAACTAAAGGCGGTTGAAGGCGGCTTATTTCAGGGAAAGGATTCTTACTATTTGGAAGCTGATAACTGGAAGTTAATAAATCTCAACATCCCAGCGGAGGCTACGTATTTTACCGGCCGATATGGTTATGGCAAACAACTGCCGAAAGCTTTAGCAACTCAAGATTATATCTACCTTATCAGCGACAGATTTAACCCTAATGGTGAAAACAAACATGCATTAAAAACTGGCGTTAAACAAATCGGCCTTTTTTACCTCTTCAATAATGTCCTGTTTGATGGCGAAAAAAGTTACGCTATCACCGCCGATTACGAAACTTTAACTTCATTAGGCTCTTTTGTCGAAGTAATCAATTCATGTGCGGGCGATATGCCAAATACCCCACAAGTTCAAGTGAAGTATCATCAATTTTTTAAGGATAAAGATGCGGTGTACTACTTCAATGAGAAAACTAGGCAATTGCAAATTATTCAAACCGCAAATCCCAGCGATTTTGAGATAGACAATTATGAACATCTGCAACAATTGTACAAAATTAGAGATGTAAAAGGGACGGTTAAAAAAAAGTCTGAAGCAAGCTTAAATTATTACGCCATTACTGCAGGAATAATAGTTGTTTTAGGATTAAGCTTTTTATTTTTCCGACGAGCAAAACAGTATAAAAAGCAACAATATGGAAAAAAAACTTAGTATTAGAAATCCAATTTTAATCATGGGTGTAGTCATATTTGCGATTAGCGTTTGTATTATTTTTCCGTATGAGAGCAGCAAGTCGAATTATATCGATGATCTTAAGTTTACTTTTCTAACACTAGCTCTCGCTATGTTTACATTAATGTACGCCCTAATGGGCAAGCATTTTTTTAAAGGACTCCTGTTTCTCCTATTTAGTGCAGTATTCAGTTTTGCTTGCTGGTAGCTGTTTTTTTATAATGATTTTTGGGGAGTTATTTCGGCACTTTATGGCGGAGTTCCAGCGGGTATTTTAGCAGGCCTGTTATTTCTAATTTTTAACAAACAATTTATCAAAGATGAAAATAACACCAGAAGTTTTATAAAGCAGTTTGTATTGTACACTGTTATTCTTTTGATCGCTTCTGTTTTATTTGCTAAAGGTGGCGACTGGATTTTTGACCTTACCGAGTACTTAAAGAACAGAAAATAACATATTTTAAACCCAACCAAAACAACTAAGCTAATTTTAAAGTGCTTACCACAAAAATTATTGTGCACTGTTGATTTCATCTTTTTTCTACACCGTATTGTTTGGTATAGAGGAAACTAAGGAAATGTTAGCATGGTTATACCCACCAATACTAATTGCTTGCAGAACATCTTATGCCATCGCCTGGCTTATAGGCAACAGTTTTTTGGCAAATTATGCATTCAAAATATGGCATGGTGTTATCATTATGTTTGTATTGCTTTTAGTAGGCATTTTAAGTTCAATGCTTTTCGTCAAACAATGATATTTATGAAATTACCGATGCTTTCCCTGTAATTTTAGTTTTTCTAACATGAGGTAGCGTCCCAACTTCGCCTCTGGGTTTATGCTTGGGTAGTCAACTAAAAATAAAGCGACTTTAGGTTAGTTAACTACGAATAATAAACGATATCCAACGAATTATGATTCACCACAAGTACCTTAAAAGTTTAGCCTTAATTTACATCACATCATTACATGAGCTATAATTAAAGGGTTAAAATATGCTTAAAGTAGCACCGCCTTAATTTATTAAACCTGATAGAACCAAATAGCCCACAGGGAGGTGGGGATAGCAGGACGACGGAAGTTAGAGGTATAGATCAATTTTTTCCAAAAAAAATTCTGCTTTTAACGAAAAACAATAATTAGATAATAATGTATGTAGAGTGAAAATTATAGCATGACAGCTAGTATGATGTTATAAGACTATGCTGACAGCCCCATATACGCACTTACCGAATTGTATTTTGACACTACTTTACAAGGACGAAAATAATTAACATGAAACTTAGACACCTCTTAATTTTACTTTTTATAGCTTCTTTTTTAACAGCTTGTAGTCAGAAAAGTGAACCACAAACCGTAGAAGTCAAAAAATATATAGCCACGCTACAAGCTATGAAATTTGATGAGCTTAAGAACGAACTGAAAAAAGATACTACATTGCTAAAAAAGCTAATAAAAACATCAACTTTCACCTTGCAACTCACTTCTCATTTTTCCTCTGGAGAAAAAAGTGCGGTTAGTCAATCGGTACCAGAATTCAAATTAAACACCAATAAGGAGAAGGTCACTGCACTTTTTAATGATTATGCCAATCGACTTTATTTCGATCAAGATTTTACAGATAATGCTACTGAAGATAGCTTTAATTTATATGGACAAAACAAATTCACATTTAAAAGCAGATACAATTTAACGGAAGACAACCATGTACTTGCAGATAAAGACAGCTTATTTAAAGCTTACGAAGAAAAAGTAGAAACGGATGGAAAAATTTACTTTTTCAACGGCAAAAAAATAGCAAAAGCTGATATTGGCTTGAAAAGAATCGACAGCATTCAAGCTGAAGTAAGTCTAAAGCTTGCTACTGATTTTGAAAAATTTTCAATTGCTAAAACAGATAAAACTATATCTTATAAAGATTTCACTATCCAGATAGAGAGCATAAAAGAAAACCTTGCTCAATTAAAAATACCAGTTGCACTTTATAGCGATATTGTAGGTTATCAGGCTTACAATAATAGTGGCTTTAGGATGGACACACAGGCATTGAGTACGACGCCAGTACTTTCCGTTCATAAAATAGTAAAGGATAATTTGCAGGAGTTATTGGAGATATTTATAGCAGTACTCCAAGAAAATGACGAGCAGAAAGGCAAAACAAAGCTCAATCAGCTTAAGCAAAATCATTTAAATGCAAAAGTAAACATGACCGAATTTGATGCATCATTAAATAAGTTAGTTGAAGATAAAGCAAAAGTTAAGGAACTTGGCGACTTAGGTTTGTACAATGAAATTGCATCTATGGGCAAAAAAGTAATTGATGCCAAAACGCAGTTTATTTTTGTAGAGTTTCCTGACGACGTTAAGACCATTGACATTTTTGTGGGAACAGATCTGGTTTCATTACAAAATAAAAAAATGGTAAAGTTCGGCAATCACTATTTAAGCCCTAAATACTTTGATGAAAGCAAGCCTAACATTGTTTACTATAGCATAGAACATGACAAGAAATTTGGCATATCGAACCGAGATGGCGAAACGATTATTAAACCAGCTTACGATGAATTGCGACAGCTCGCCAATGAATATTTTATGGGTGATCAAAAGTTGTATTGGTTAAATGTAGCTGATAAAAAGATGATAGCCTTACCGCAATACAAAAATTTTGTACAAAGTATAAAACCAGGTTATGATGTGTTTGAGAAATCCGTTGGCGGAGATGACAAAATGGGTGTGGTGCTTAACCGTGAAAAAGTAATCATCCCTTTTGATTATTACCAATTTGAAAAACATGATCACTTTATTATTGCAAGCAAACCAAACCTCGACGAACTTTATGATTTAAATTTCAAAAAAATACCGAACAAGGGCATTCAGAAAATTAATACCATAGATAAATTTATTTCTTCTACTATTAAATATCCGACAATTTTTGCAGGAGAAAACAGCAATAAGAAAAAAGCTCTGGTCGATAAAAATTTGAAGCTGCTCACCCCTTTCAAATACGAGTTTATCAATCCCTTCTTTGAGATTAATAACTATTACATCGCAGGTATCAGAACCGCCGATGGCAGTAATTATTCTTATGGAATCATTGATATGACAGGCAAGGAAGTGGTTCCATTTATATTCTGCAACATCAGCGAAGAGTTTGATAAAAATGGCAAACTAAAATTCTGTCTAAAAGATAAAAGCCAAACCATGGATTTTAAATCCTTTTTACAGAAGTATAAAAAATAAAATACCAAAAATGGCTTATGAAATCTAACCAATAAGGATTGATCTATGAAAAAGCTTATTCTGTTCGCTCTTATGGTTTTTACAAAATCGGTATCCGCTCAAAACACGATAATTTTAAGCGGATATTTTAAAGAAAATTACCGATCGGTTAAGCTGAGTCAAGAAGTGTACAGGTTGCTTTTTATAAAAACTAAAGGCCATTTAAAATTGCCGCCTTATGATAGTGGCTATTTTCTAAATCTTACGAAAGAAGATAGTACGAAAACCGGATTTGGCGACATCATGGTAATACCGCTATATGATGGTATTATCCAGAACGATGATGATAAGGTTACGCTAGAACTGATACCCCTAAGTGTTAACGCACCTTCTGTTTTTTTTACCAAGCAAAACGATGTTGATAAACGCATCAGCTATACTGAAAGAATCTTTACCAATCCGACGTTAAAAGATACGGTAAGTTGGAATGAAATTACCAATTCAGATTTATATCACACTAAACAGTGGATTGATAATCTGGATAATGAGAAAGAAGTTACCCTGAAAAGTTATATCCTCTATGAAACGGAGGGCGGCAGTGTAAGTGTTGTTCAGTTTTCAAAAGTAACCATGAAAAAACTGGCAGAAGAACGCCTGCATCGTGTTTCCATTATATTTGATGAAGTAGATAAGAAATGGACAAAAAAGGAGTGGCAAAATTGGTTTGAAAGGACGATCAATTATCGGGAGTCTGTACTTAACGACTGCAATCCGAATAACTACAACATCAGTAATATTTACAAATATGATGAAGATCAAACCATGCTTTATGGAGTTGACCAGAGAGCTGGCAAGATTTTAGGCATACAATATCTATCTTACAATGTCGATCAATACAATGGCAGACAAATGGTAATTATCGATAGTTTAAAATATCGTAAATATGATTATTACCGCGAAGGCCAGAAACAAATCTATAGTATTAGAGGGTTTGAAAGTCAAAATAACAAACTCTTTTTTGTCGATTTTTATGGCAATTGGAGTTTTTTTGAGCGTAATCTAGCTAGTGATCAATATGTCTTTAAGGAAAAAAAAGAGATTGTTTTACCAAAAGTTTCAGGCAAAAGAACTGACTATTATATAAGCCAATTACAAACCAACGAAAACTTGATGTTTGCGATTATCGACAACAAAAAGTCTAAAGAATTTCAAGTGGTCACCTTAAAAACGCAGACTGGCGAAACGCTTCATATCAAGCCATTAAAAGATTTATTAGCACCCACAGGAGTAAATTTTACAAAAAATATTGAAATCATTTACTTAACCTATGGCATAAAAAGCAGTGCTGATTTTGTTTTCGGCATCAAAGACGGCGATGATTACTTCCTGATAAAAACCAATAAAGAGCTAACTGACGCAAAGCTGATTAAAACAACGAAAGAAATAGACGGTGCAACTTTATTTGCGAACAATAAAACAATCGATGTGTTCAAATCTGATAGATCTGTACTACATAAAATTTCATTTGATACAGATTTAAAAACAATCTTGAGCAATCGACATAGCCTAATCGAAAATTGGTATTATGACGAAGATGGCGTAGTAGTTTACGATGGCTCAAATTACAAATTGTTTGCACCCTACAGGCTTTCTAACCTTTCAGGAGTTAATTTGCTTACCTTAAATAATAAGCTCGAAACGGTAAAAAAGCAATGTGTTTATCAATTTTTACCTTTAGAAGAACCCGAACGTAACAACATGATACACCTGCAATATGCTACAAAGTTAAATCATAACTGGTGGTTATTGTTTCGGCATGAGAATAATTTGAAGTATGTAAAAGTGAAATAGGATGCTGCTTTATTAAACATTTTTTAAACAAAATACTTTTCGGAAAACCTTCCAGTCCCAACGAATTACAACTTATCTCCAGCGAATTACAATTGGTATAATTTGCTATCATTTTTACAGGTAGATTTAGGTAAGAAGCCATCATATTCCATTTCAAATAATCATCATGAGGAAATTAATATTACTTGCATTTATTTTCATCTTGCCATTAGCTGTTTTCGCACAGGAAAAGTTGTTAAAAGACATCGATTTTGACGGAAAAATTGACACCGTTTATATCGATCAAAATGAATCGAAAATTGTTTGTCGCTTGTCTACCCAAAACTTTAAACTAAAAAGTAAAAAAATAGAAAGAGCTGGAGATAATACTTTCATAGAGCCTAAGAAAAATGGCTTCGAAATTAGAGTGAATTGGATGCGGTCTGGCTATACTTGCCAGTTTAGGTATGAGAAAATCGAAAAACGAATGAGGTTAATTGGTATAAGCGAGTATGCATTTGGCAACGCTACTAATGATGGTAGTGGCGAAGCAAGTGTAAACCTAATTACTGGCGATTATATTGGAAATTGGCATTATTTCGACCACCTGGCGAATAAAGAAAACGGTAAGCTTTTCAAAATCCCGACCATTAAAGCAAAAATGCAAATCAAAAAAATCTACCTCGAGGATTTTGATGACGAACAATATGATGCGATATCAGAAAAATTTAGTGCGTTGATAGAGAAGCAGAAAAATTTAGAAATAAAACGACAAGCTAAAAAATCAAGATAATGAAAAGATTAATAGCTTTATTTTTCATTATAATGTTTGCATCTGTTTTGTTTTCGCCGGAAGATACTTATGCGCAAACCAAAACGAATTACCTGAGTTTGGGTTTCGCAAGCGAGTGTTGCGGACCGCCAAATGGTAAAGCTATATTCGAATACATCAAAAAATTTAAACAGAAATACTCGATTGAGCAACTAAGCGTTTTCGGCCCGCTTGGCCTGAAGGTGAGCACTCTTTCATCATTAATATTAAAAATCTAAGTGAAGAAAATAAAGCAAAACTTATCAAGGGGATTGAAGATCTAATCGTAAACCACAAAGCAGAATGGCGTGGGCTACTTTCGTTGTCTAAAAATGAAAATTTAGATCTTAGAAAGTGGAAAAGTTTTGCTAAAGAGAAATATAACAAGCACAGTTTTTAAAACCGAACATTGCTTTATAAAAAATAAAATGATGAAAAAAATGATAATTTCTGTAGCTATAATTTCACTCGTGTGTATAGTGATACAAAACTGTACCGTAATCAATTTATCGCCAAAATTATTGTTCAATAGAGGTAAGTATAACAAGTTCACCGAGCTAAAGGATAATTTGCAATGGGGTAATTTTTCGATGTATCGCGCAACTGAGAATAGCAATGATGGCATAAAGTATTACCCAAATAAAAACTTTTTCTTAATCTCCAGCCATCCGTATTTTTTAAAGATAGATAGTGCTGGCAATAAAACGTTTCAATTACAAAATACAAATGCACTTAAATTTCTAGATGCTGTAAATTGCTATGTGATTACAGCAAACGGCATTTATGATTTTTCCGCAGAAAACCCAGTTGAAGAACATTTCACAGAGATTTTGAATGAAGAAAACAATTTCTCGGAAAAAGTGTGGGTCGAAGATTTTTTTGGCAAGCTGTACAACGCAGCGGATGTAGTTTTGTTCAGTATATATACTGACATTGTTAATGGTAAAGCGGCATATTTTCGTATAAATGGAAAGTGGACAAAGCTGTATACACCTAAATCATCGATGCTTATTCATGCCGATGGTAATGAAATACTATGTACGATAAATAAAGAAAAAGTTCCACCCAAATTGCAAGAAGAACATTTTCTGAAAGATGTGCAAAATGCAACCTACTCGAACGTATTAAGGTACGATGATGAATATATCACTCCTTACAATACCAAGAATACATTTTTCCCCGACCAAAATTTGGAATATATAAGCAAGGCCAAATTAAAAACACTGGCTTTTGCAAAAGAAACTTACACCACTGAAGGATATTTTATTCCTGGTATGCCCAATCGATTTTATGGAACAGGATATTATCGTTTAGAAATTGAGAACTCGGTTTTGAATTTCAAAACGGTGACTGGTAAAGATTCTTTTGGAGGAGAAATAGATAATTATTTGCATGTATTTGAGTTGCCTAATAAGTACGTAAACAAAAGTAGCGTGCGTTTTTTAACGTACGATTACAACTCTAATATTCACGAAAACATGAAAAAGGGTGTATATGTTATAAAAAATACAAAGAACTAATTAATCATTTTATGAGAAAACTCTTAGTCATCATCCTCGCTTCTTTGAGCATTAACGCATTAGCTCAAAAAACACCACCCCCCAAAATGGTAAGACTTGCTGGCACATCAGATGTTTTAAAAACCGATAAACGCTTTACAGATTTAGTTGTTAATAAAACAAGATTCAATGTTTATTTAGGTTATCAAAAACCTGAAGAAATGATTAGACAAGAGAAAGGCGATACTTTGCAAGTCTATAAAATCACACGCGATAAACTAAAATTCAGTCATTTGGAGATTACCAAATTTGCCACAAGGAAAGGCAAAATTATTAGAGAAGGAAAGTACGATATCGTAAAAGACACACTTATTACTACACAAAATTTCTACGATTATATAGGATCGTATTGTATAACAACAAAGTACATTACCGACAAATATGGCTTTAAAAAAGTAAGTGATCATATGAAACCAATTAAGTTAGAAAAATTAACAGACAGGCACTTGAAGCCTGCAGAAATGTTAAGCCCACCTGAAATTAAATAGACTATGAACATGAATAAAATATTATTGATCGCTATTTTACCATTGATGATGGCTTGTAAGAACCAAGATAAAATAGACTTAGCGAAATCGAAATTAGATGAACCCATTGTAACTATTGTTAATTACGATGATGACTTATTTATTGGCGTTCAAACTGTTGAATATCCATTCAGTTTACTACTAGAAGCAGATAAGTCGAAGAAATATAGTTTTGATGGCATTGATCTAGAAGGCCAGCGGGTTATTTTTCAGATTGGCTCAGAAAAGTTGAAAACAGATAGCATTACTAGATTTGGTGGTGGCCACCTTGATGTGAAACCGGTCAAAAACGAGAAAGATTTGAACGAAGCGCTAAAAAGCTATGGCGCAGAAAATAAAATTTATGGTGTGAGAATTGAGATGACAACTGACGCATTGAAATCAGAAATATTAAAGAAGATTGAAGCAAAGTATGGCAAAGGCACTAAAAATCCGAACACCGATAAAGGCCTATACTGGAACATCAAAAAAGAGCATAAATATATTTTCTACGCACCAGATTACCAAAGATTAATTATTTTAAACAACACCAACTTATCCAAAACCTGTTACTGGGATATCATGAACGGGACAATAGATTTCGGCGGTTGCGATAATGAAAAATACATGGCAGAGCTGGTGAAAAATTCAACCAAGCCAGAAGATGTGAAAGAGAAACCATCCATTAAAATTGATAAAGATTGGAACATCAACGGACTGATTGTTGGTAAAACTTCGGAAGAAGAATTTACTAAATCTGCTATCAACAAGCGTTTTGAAAGAATGACAGAATTTGACGGGGCGACAGGAAAAATTGCTGAGATCTACTACCAGAATAACTATCAAGATTGCTACGTTTACTTTTCTGCTAGCAGAAAAAATCCCGATCATTTAAAGGAAAATATAATGAATGGTTACGCTGTCAGTGATTTTAGAAAGGTCGAGATCTGGTTCGAAAATGGCTTAAAAGTAGGTCAAAAGTTTTGGGATGTAGTAAAATTGTTTGATAAGGCATCGATTATAGACTATGAACAACTTAAGTTTGCCAATTACATCGAAATTAAGAAACCACCTTACAAAGTAACCTTAAATTTTAACGATAAAATGCTGTTTTCTGGAATGTTTGTTAAATAGCTTTCGATCCATGATGAAAAAAAATCTATTCTTTCTAGTTTTATTTTTAATTACACTAAGTTGCTACGCTGGAGGACTATCTGCTTGGCAAGAAGAAACCCCCTACGGACATACCATAGACCACGATGGTAGTGCTGGTGGCTGGGTATGCTTATCCATGGGTAAAAATTCGGCTTGTTTTCAGCATTTCTACTTTTACAAAGGACATACCGTTGCTCATAGCGACAGTTTATACTTCATCATCAACGAGCGTAAAGAAATCGTTCAAGAATTTAAAAGTGAGCTGGCATGGCGACGGGCAATTAAAGATCAAAATTTAAAGCCGCTTTTTAAAAGAGAATACAATTCCGATTATAGTTCCATTTTTGGCGACGGTATTTTCTTTTTCATTGTGTTTTTCCCAATTCCTCTGTTAATGCCAATTTTGTGGCTTTGCTGCCTCATCAGCCTTGTTTTTACCTGGACATGGGCAAAAGGTTTCCGTAAGCATTATGCATGGATTTATCCCAGCATCATTTTCGTCATGGTGATGTACAGTGTTTTCCCACAAAGTTTTTAAGCATGAAAAGAATAGTTTACATACTTTTTTTGGTCGTTACAGCGGCTTATGGCCAATCAAAATCTGCAAGTAACAATTGCCCATGCAGCAACTCTTCAGAAATTAGCGAGTGGAAACCTCAATTTAACAGAAGCTTCGATACAAAAGCGACTTCCGACAACTTCGCCTACAGCCTAAACGGGATGTATATTGCCGAAGACCGTGACTCGCTGTACCAAATCAAGATTATTGTAGATAAAAAATCATATGGCACGTTTGTGCATTTTCAGCAGCTAAGTTTTAACAAAGCGAGGCTGATCAACAAGCAGGTTACCAGTTGTAACGAGCTTCCAAACGTACACGATGGTGGTTGGATCTCTGCAAATATTTTCGCCCCAGCAAAAGCCATTAATAGACAAATGGTCCCTGCAAACTTTTTTGTAGGCGAAAGCTATCTGAGGGTGGATAAAACCCGATTTTACCGACTGTATAAATGTGATAAAAAAAATGAATTCGGTATACATGATGCCGATAGGGAACGTTTTTACAGAAAGGTTTACTGGCAACCCGAAGGTAATTTTACCGAAATCTCACTATATCATTTTACGCAAATAGATGTAAAGAAATACAACAAGCAACAACTGGCAGAAATGCGAAATGCCGTATACGCCCGTTACAACTATGCTTTCAAGGAAGATGGAAAGTGGTTTGCATATTTCAATAAAAAACCTAATTACCGTTGGAACCACTTCAAAGATGTAACTCCCTTCATTACAACATTAGAAAAGGAAAATATCAACTACATCACCGGTTTCGAAGGACCAGAATACTACGACAACCAATACCAAAACGACTTCTTAGATTTTTGGCAGAAACTACGAACTACTGTATTAGAAAATGATGCTGATAAACTAAATGCTTTAATTCAATTTCCATTTATGATTAGCGGGGAGCATGATGACATGCCAGATTTGAAAGTAAGCAAGCAACAGTTTGCCAAAATATGGCCTATGCTACTGCAACAAGAAAACTATGATATCAGTGGAACAAACAAACTGGTATCGTGGCTTTCTAAAAGTGTGTTTAGCAAAACTGATGCTTTTGCAGAACAGATGCTCCACACCAAATCAAATAACATCGCTAACCTCGGCTTTGGAAAAATGAATGGCATTTGGAAAATGACCGGTGCCTACGCCGACACAGATTTATATCCAAAAATACAAAGTATGTTAATGGCAGACAAGAAGTCTCCGGTAAAGAAAATTTAGAAAGATGAAAAAATCAGATGGGAAATGGCCTTCCCTACTAGCTTTAATTACTACGCTATTCTTACCCGCTTGTAATTCTAGGGAACGTGTTTTAGAAAGAAATGAAACACCCTTAGCCCCTGCTTATGCAAACTTCCAAGAATTAGACGAGCAATACCAATCGGCAGACTTCGAAGTCAACTTAATTTGTGAAGCACAGGGCTATCCAAACCCAATTCGCGTGTATCCATCTATCAATGAACAATGGATAGTAAGAGCCGACGCAGAAAAAAATGAAGAAACAAAACTCGACAAGATCTACTACAAAATATCAGAAGATGGAACCGTAATAGATACGTTGTTCTTAAAAGGAAGTAAGTATTGGCCAGAATTCATAGAGAATTTCATGATTTTTACCAGTGAAGATGATGCTTACTACACTACCTGGCCATTAAATGGTGATACGACAAAACAAGAATTTAAAGTGTTAAATGCAGATTTAACTTGGGAGGCTGAAAAAGTAGAAAACCAGATTAAAGACGCTAAAACAAATGCGCAATATTGGTTTATTAAAGATGTTAGAGACCAAGGGAAAAATTATGTAAAATTTCATTACTACCAAGATAAAAAATGGCAAATATTATGGAAACAACTAAAGGGTTATCATAGCGTTAGAGACAGTGAAATTGCAGGAAGATATACTAAGGAAATTTTTCGAAGTGGTGAATATAACTCTTATTTGCCCGAGAATGTCACTTTACTACATTTCCATCCTTTAGAAAAAATGTCGTACAGGCATAGTATTGGTGGAGGTGACCCGGGATTTAGCACCATAAATTGGAGAGGTAAAGCATTTTTCAGTACAAAAATAAGTGGTAAGGACTTTCAGTTCTTCCAACCTAATATAGCTATTGAAAATGAAAAATTTGACGGAAACAAAAACAGATTTTTTAACGTCCCAGGTCCTGGCACCTCATCTACTATTTTTACCCCGTTCTTTTATATTGTGCCTGATAGCTTTGCTTTTTATACCTCGCATCGAAACACCCTCTATATCATCAGAGAAAAAGACAAACCTTAAATAATAACATCCTACGGATAATAAACAAGAACTAGCGAATTAAAAACCAATATTAACACTTATAAGTTCATCCTACTAGATGATCTTCAAGATACTTAGCTTTAGGTAATTAATCCTGCTCGCCTAGTGCAGGCAAATCTAACTTAAAATTACAATGATGACCGTTACTTACATGATGCTGGCTTTCACAACAATTTATCTGACCAGTACCTATCTTTATTACAGATACACGGTAAAAAAAGGTACAGAATTTAGATATAAACCCTTATTTCTTTTGGTTATTAGTATATTATTCTTACTCTCGCTTTATGGTAGTTTAACCAGCACCCCATTTGGAGAAATCGTTCCTTTTATTGGATAGCTTATTGATACTTAAAATAAAAAACCAAAATAGCTAAGCCAAATGGCCGATAAACGGTTAAATCGAACGCTATGACAGCATACTATGAAATATATTTATCTTTTTGTTTTATTGTTTGTGTTAGGCTGCAATCCCATTCCTAAGAAAGATAAGCACCCAGAAGTTCCCGTTTTAACTGAACTGCTAAAAGACGAAACAAAGTTTAGGAAAGTGGCGGATTTAAATGGTCTAAGCGAAATTATCATTCTAAATAATGAAAGGATCTTTCTTAAACCAGATAATAGTAATTCGCCTTTTAGAATTATCGATACGGATAGAAACATCATTTTTGAACATCTATACGATTGGAAACTTCCATTTTATATAGATCAACAAGGAAATTTATATTTCAATAGGAAAAAATTCTTCTCTCCAGATTACCAAAAACAAGTAGAATTTAAAACTGTTGTTTTTGCGGACAGTATAAGTAAAAAGTATGAAGAATTAAAATACCTGAATGATAGTTTGAGACTAAAAGCTACAGATAAATATGAGCTTGAAATATTAAAGCCTTACGGTTTAAAACCCTGTGAATATACACTAGTGAATTCGGAAAGTTGTGACATATTTAAGGTGATAAACGAGACGCTAATTGTAAGGCAAACAGCGCTATTTAAGAGCGAATTAGCTATGCCTAAAACCGAGGTTCCCAAATTTGATGACGATATTTTGGTTGGTTGGAGAAACGGGCGTTTGCCTAGCCCAGATTACCTAGCTTATTACCAAATTAACAAACAAAAATTTAAATGTGACCCCATGGTGTCTCCTTTAATAGTAACCTTAAAGGGAAAACCTTATTTATTCGGAGCGGGCTTTGGTTTGTACCATATCTTATTTTAACTTGTTATCGTGAAAAAGCTTACGATCCTACTTTTACTTACTGTTTGCAAACTGTCCTTTGCACAAGGTGATCAAAAATCGCCGAGAAATGCTGTTTTAACCATAAACGAATTGATCCCTCATGGCTGGAAGTTAATTGCCAAAGCTAGGGGAGATTTAAACAAAGACGGTTTGGTAGACCTGGCTTTAGTAATTGAAAATACTAATCGGAAAAATTTCATCAGCAACGCGGGAGGTCTTGGCACAGACACCCTAAATACGAATCCAAGAGGGTTGTTAGTTGCATTTAAACAACCTAACGGGACATATCAGCTTGTGACAAAAAACACCAGCTTTATTCCCCCTCCAAATGCACCAGACAGCCCTTGTCTATTAGACCCTTTTGGCGAGGAGGGCAGTATAGAGATCAGCAAAGGATTATTAAAAATCAACTTCCAGCATTTCTATAGTTGTGGGGGCTGGGAAACCTACAACTTCGAATACATTTTCCGTTACCAACATCAAAAATTCGAGTTAATAGGTTATAACAAATCTAGCATGAATAGAGCTTCTGGTGAGGAAACACAAATTACGGTGAACTTTTCTACGCTTAAATTAAATCGAACCAGCGGTTCAAATGCTTTTGGCAGAGACAGCAAGCCTAAAACAAGCTGGGAGCGTTTTAAGCTGAAAAAATTATTTGAACTTTCAACAATTCACCAAGATTCGCTTGACAGGTTTAACTTTTAGAATTGGGAATTACCTTTTTATAGTAATTACCCTGCCAGTCACTAACATAAACTCATAAATTCGATACAATCCATCATCCTTCATATCCACACTTTCTACCAAACCTGTTTTACTAAAGGTATCTGTTACCATATCGCCTTTTTTAATTTCATTAAGCACATCTAATGGTGTTTCTTCATTTAATTGGATCATAACCTATTTAGTGACAAGATCCCAAAACCAACATCATCGGCTTCGGTTTGGTGAATATAAATTTTCGATTGCAAGCCTGCCAGTTATTTAATTTGTATTCCCTCCGGCCGTCTAAGTTTTACGGGGGTTAGGCTATTGTAGTGAATACAATCTATTTGCGCATTGCCCATTTTATGCCTGCGAGCAGCTGCTTAAGAAACAGCGGATCGACATAGGCTTCTGGTGTGTGACCTAGGCCAGTGTAAAATACCCTACCACCATCAAATCGATGATACCATACGATGGGATGATCATTATTCATTTTCCCTCCCTGATAAGAACTTTCATCTATTTTTACCAAAACATTAACATCCTTATTGAAAGACTTAAAATTATACCATTCGTCAGTATGTAACCAAGTTTTGGGCATGCCTTTCACCAGCTTATCTTTTGGTTTTACCGTAACAAGCTTTGCCTGCTGAACTTTAGGATGATCAACAAAATAACCACCAATCATCTTTCCATACCACTCCCATTCATAGCAAAAATCCGTGGCAGCATGAATACCAACTAAACCACCTCCATTTTGGATGTATGATTTCAATGCCTGTTTTTGCTCGTTGTTGAACACATTAGAGCCAGTAGGATTTAAAAAAATCAACGTTTGATATTGGCTGAGATTTTCTTCGGTAAAACTTTCTACACGCTCAGAAGTATCCACATCGAAATTATTTTCAACTCCCAGTTTTTTAATAGCAAGTATGCCATCATTAATTGATTTGTGCCTAAAACCAGTTGTTAAAGAAAACACTAAAACTTTGCTTCTTTTCTTATTTTCGCTTGCCTGTACATCTAGCTTAAAAAAGAAGATTAGACTAATAAATATAACTCCTATAATTCTCATCAGTTATTTTGCAAAAGTGTCTATATATAATTGTTCTACCTGCTTTCTAGCCCATTCTTCTTTTCGTAAAAACTTCAAACTAGATTTGACACTAGGATCTTTTACGAAACAATTGAAACGAAGTAGATAACCTAATTCGGCCCATCCATAGTGCAGACTTAGTTGTGTCACTATGAATTCCAACGTTTTGCCATGCAATGGGTTATTTTTTTGCGCTACCAAGGTCATATACAAAGGTAATAGGATTAGTAGAAAAGTAAAGCATTAACATCGCCTTTAAATTATAAGTGAATTAACACTTTAATAAAAAACCCGCAAGCTAACTCACGGGTCTTTAAATTCGATATCTCAACTTATTATTTGCCAGTCCACCGGTTATTATCGGTGTTGCTATCTGGCAGTACTTGCTTCGGATCTAATACCACTTCAACAATTTCTTCTTTTGTTGGATAACTAACTGTCCAGCTTGTATTTTTCATCCAAACATCTACGGGAACTTTAATGATGTCAGTTTTACCACTCTTGGTTTTGATCCCTAAAATGATTGGCATCGGCATTTTATCCAAGTTGTCAACCGTAATGTTATAAGCAGTGATTGCACCATTGTTTTTCACTTCCTTAACCTCCGAAATACCCTGGTCCATTTTCCAATTATTGAGGAACCAACTTTTCCAGAACCAACTCAAATCTTCACCTGCGGCATTTTCCATCGTACGGAAAAAATCCCAAGGCGTTGGGTGTTTATAAGCCCAATTATTAATATACTGCCTAAAAGCGAAATCAAAGCGATCTTTGCCTAAAATCTGATCTCTTAAAATATGCAAACCCCAACTTGGTTTATAATACAGGTTATAACCAATATTATTTTCTGCCATACCATCAGGCATCAGCATGATATTTTCATATTTTGGATTACCAATAACGGCCTTACCGATAGCGTTCATATTCAATTGACGCGGCTTATATTCTCCATTATTGAACTCAGTACTAGATAAATCATTGATAAAAGTATTAAAACCCTCATCCATCCAACCGAATTTACGTTCATTTGAACCCACAATCATAGGGAACCAAATGTGACCAAATTCATGGTCGATTACACCCCAAGCATCTGCCTTTTTAGCTTCCCAACCACAGAAAACAATACCAGGATATTCCATTCCACCAATATTTGCAGCTACGTTCACCGCCATTGGATACGGATATTCGTACCACATTTTAGAGTAGTGCTCAATAGATGCTTTTACATACTCTACGGCCCTTCCATAACTGTTTAAACCATTACTTTCTACTGGATGTGCAGATACAGCCAATGATTTTTTTCCACTTGGTAGATTAATACGTGCTGCATCTAACACAAATGCTTTTGAGGAAGCCCAAGCAGCATCACGAGTATTTGTGATTTTGAATTTCCAAGTCAGCTTTTCTTTTGCAGGACGAGATTTTGGATCAGTCACTTCCGCTTCCGATCTGATATGAATTGTTTTATCACTGTTTTTCGCCTCGTTCCAACGTTTCAACTGCTCTGCAGTTAATACTTCTTGTGGGTTTAGCAATTCTCCTGATCCCATTACAATATGATTTCCAGGTACAGTTACATCAAATGTGATATCGCCATATTCGCAATAGAATTCACCAGCTCCCCAATAAGGTAGGGTGTTCCATCCCAAAATATCGTCATATACACTCATCCGAGGAAACCATTGCGCAACAGCAAAAATTTCACCATTTTTAGTCTTTAAATGACCTGTTCTGTCAGAACCCAACGCTGGAATCTCATAAACATAATCCATTTTTATCACCACTACATCTCCATTGGCAGCCATGGGCTGATCTAGGCGAATTTGCATGCGCGTATCTTCAACTAAAGAAGTGAACTTTATAGCTTTTGCTTTTTGAGAAACAGAGAGGTTAGTAATATCATAACCTCCATTAAATTGCTCGCCTTGTGCGCCATATCTACTTTTTGCAGGAGTGATTGCCAAGCCGCGAGAATCAGACTTAAATGAGTTTTGATCTAATTGTAACCATAAGTAAGGTAACTTCTCAGGACTGTTATTTTTGTAGGTAATAGTAATGGTAGCCTTAACTTTATTAGTTGCTTCATCTAAACTAGCACTAATGTTATAGTCTACTCTATTTTGCCAGTATTTAGGCCCTGGGGCACCACTTGCAGAACGGTATTCATTGCCATTTTGAGTATAAAACAAGGGGCTAAATGCCTCTTCTGGAACATATTTACCGGCCACCTTTTCTTGGGCCAGACTCAATTGTCCATATAATACGGCTATGACCACCGCTAAAGTTTTCAAGAATGTTTTTTGCATGTTTGACTATTTTAATGCGAAGGTAAATTGAAATTAACAATTTTCAAATTAGCACAAGAATATTACGAATTAAGGATTGCCTTTCAATTTCGGTAAAGAAGGCATTTTTCTAGATTCAGCTGGACGCTTTTTCCACTCGTTAAATGTAGTAGCAATATAATAGGTATAATTGAAAGGAGTTTCTGACTTGATTTGCTCTGGAGTAGGACGGTACATCCCAATGTAATCTTCAAGATCCTTTTCTTTATATCCCACTAATTTTTGAATGACCTGTTTATTAAAGTTTTTTGAAATTTCTTCATTGATATCAGCAGCCTCTTCAAGCTCTCGCTCCTTTGCCTGTTGCCTACGCCATTTACCGTAACCTAAACCCAAGCGCAATCCACCTCTATTTTTGGAAGCATCAAGTCGCCTAGCGGCAACAGCATCTGGGTCTTTAGTATCTAAAAAGGGTGATATTTTAGCTGTGGTTATATTTACTGTATTTAAAGTATTGACTGCCGATCTCAAATAGATATTTTTTGCAAACAAACTAGTTAAATAAACAGTATCGGTTTGATAGCCGGAAAGTGCAAATGAAATTAAGTCTCCTACCTTAGCACCCACAGCAAAGCGACCATCCTTATCAGTGACAACCAAGGCCTTTGTCGTTAAATTTCTGACTGCAACATCCTGCAACGCCAAGCCTCGCTGTTCATTATCAAAAACATTTCCGGTGATATAAGTAGTTTGTGCCAATGAAAGCAAAGGCAACAACAACAAACCTAGTAAATATAGCTTCTTCCACATATCCAAATGTAAGGCCCTTTAACCTGTATCTAATCCTTTTAACAAAATTTAACAAGCGTTGTCACTTGGTTAGTAACAACTGGTATTCATCTTCCTTAAACCCTAACAGAACAGGTTTACCATTCATCTCTACAATAGGTCTTTTAATTGCACTAGTGTTTTTTATCAAGTAAGGGATTGCAGTTTCTGCAGAATGAATTGCTTGCTGTTCTTCATTACTTAATTTTTTAAAAGTTAAGCCTGCTCGGTTAATTACTTTTTCCCATCCAAAAGCATCAAACCATTCGGTAAGTTTATCTGCAGTAATTCCACTTTTTTTAAAATCGTGAAATTCAAAATCATTGCCATTATACTTTAACCAATCTTTTGCTTTCTTTACCGTATTACAATTGGGGATGCCATATAGTTTCATTTTTCTAGTCTTTGAGTGGCTAAAGTTAATAAAAACAAAAACTTAACTTAGTAGTTTTCGGGCTTTTCTCATTGCATTTTCAGCTTTTATCTCATTAATCATTACCTTAGCTTATATTTTCCAAATTAACAAAGAGTCATATGCTCAAACTTTCTTTTAAGCATCAAATACTTACCGGCTTTACCGTTACGCTTATTTTCGTATTAATATCTGCAATAGCCTCTTATTTCAGCATAAATTCGTTAAACGACAGTTACAAATGGGTATCACATACCCAAGAAGTGGCTAAAACAGCAGAGCGACTAGAAATACGTCTTTTACACACAGAAGCTTCTTTAAGGGGATTTATTTTAACTGAAAGAGATGATTACAGAGTTCCTTACGACGAAAATATCAATAAAATTCTACCAACAGTTGAAGAACTGGTCGACTTAGTTCAAGATAATCCCATACAATCAAAAAAAGCAGATAGCATTAGATTCTATGCCCTGACTAAAGTTTCTGAAATGAAGCAAATTGTGGCTAAAGGTAATGTAGGTAATTTTACAGCGGCTAAAAATCAGTTTTTGACTGACAGAGGGAGAATTGATAAAATCAAGTTTTTAGCCTTTTGTGATGACTTAATCACCGAAGAATATAGGCTATTAAAACAACGGCAAGATATTTCTACCACTAGGGGTACTCGAACAATCATCGTTATTATTACCAGTTCATTAATCATTTTAGGATTAATCTTGTTTTTACTCAAGTATATCCGTAAAACTTTCGACCAGCAAAAGGAAACCGAACGACAAATACTAGTAACAAACAAAGAACTTGAAGAACTTTCGACTAAGAATGAACACCATAATTGGGTCTTAAGCTGTGAGGCGAAAGTAAATGAGGTCATGCGGGGCGAGTTTGAGATGAATGAATTGGCCACGAACGTAATTACTGCTATCTGCAATTTACTCAATTATCCAGTTGGCGCATTCTATTTAGCAAATCGTAGCCAAAGAACGCTTAAAATGAGAGGCGGTTTTGCTTTAGAAGACAATCTCATCGAAAAGAAATTTCATTTTGGCGAAGGCTTAGTAGGCCAAGTAGCAATGGAAAAGAAGATGAAAATCTTTCAGCCTGTTCCAGAAGGTTATTTGAAGATTAGCTCTGGCTTGGGCAATACTACTCCTACTCAAATCATTTACCTCCCGGTTTTATTTGAAGACGAAACCATTGCTGTTTTAGAAATTGGTGTAACGCAAGCACCATCTGAAGTTCATTTAGAATTTTTGCAAACGGTAGCGCATGATATCGGTGTAGCAGTAAACAGTATGGTGGCGAAAGTTAAACTGCAGGTTTTATTTGAAAAAACGCAGCAACAAGCGGAAGAATTAACCAGTCAACAAGAAGAACTTCGTGTCACCAACGAAGACTTAATGCATAAAACGGAAGAGCTTCAGGCATCAGAAGAAGAATTAAGGGTACAACAGGAAGAATTGCAACGGGCCAACGCTGAACTTGAAGAAAAAGCACAATTATTAGAAGAGAAGAATATTTCTATCAACCAAGCTAAAGAAGCGATCAGTTTAAAAGCGGAGGAATTAGAGCTGAGCAGTAAATATAAGTCTGAGTTTTTGGCTAATATGAGCCATGAGTTACGTACGCCATTAAATAGTATATTGATTTTAGCACGGATTTTAAAGGAAAACAAACAAGATAACCTATCAGATGAGCAAATCAAATATGCAGGCGTTATCCACAACGCTGGTTCTGACCTTTTAGCGCTAATTAATGATATTCTAGATCTCTCTAAAATTGAATCGGGAAATGTTGATTTGGTCATTGAAAAAGTGAAAACAAGTACCATTCAAGGCCATACCAATGCTTTATTTAGTGAAGTTGCCAATCAAAAGAAAATCGACTTCAAATTTAAGCTCAATGACGACTTACCTGAAACCATTATTACAGACCAAGTTCGCTTAGAACAAATCATAAAGAACTTACTTTCTAATGCTTTTAAGTTTACCAAAGCTAATGGCACTATTTCGGTAGAAGCAGGTATTGCGCAAAAGAAGCAGGTTAAACAAAACAAATCATTGTTGGACAATGAGCTAGATCCAATTTATTTCTCAGTTACTGATACCGGAATTGGCATTCCCAAAGACAAACTTCAAGTAATTTTTGAGGCCTTTCAACAAGAAGATGGATCTACCAGTAGAAAATATGGAGGTACAGGCTTAGGCTTATCCATCAGTAGAGAGTTAGCTAACTTACTAGGAGGAGAAATTCAACTAGAAAGTGAGATGGGCGTGGGAAGTACTTTCACTTTATTGATTCCTCAAATTCTAGGAGGTGCAAAGGAAGAAAAATCAATTACCGAGGTTGAAAAAGAAAACTCAATTGGTCATGAAAAAAGTGTAGCGCCAATTGTAGAAAACGTACCCTTACAATTCAATAATATTAATGGCAATAAACTCTTAATTGTCGAAGACGATGAGAATTTTGCGGAAATATTAAAGGCATACGCTATTGAAAAGGGATTTGAGCCCATACTGGCCCATAGCGGAGACACGGGGTTAGCGCTAGCCATTTCCGAACTTCCTAATGCAATCGTATTGGATGTGATGCTACCTGTAATGGACGGATGGAGTATCTTAAAACAGTTAAAGGCTAACCCTGCGACGCAACATATCCCTATTCATATGATGTCGGCTGGTGATGAAAAAACAAGTAAAGCCAAAAAAGAAGGTGCTATCGGATTTCTAAAAAAACCCGTAGATAAAGAAAAGCTAGATGACGCCTTTGAACTTTTGACTAACCAGTACAAATACAATTTCAACAATGTTCTAGTGGTTGAAGATCAGATTCTACAAAGCAATGAGCTAACTGAGCAACTGATAAAAAAAGGGGCCAAAGTTTCTCAAGCTTACACCGGCTCAGAGGCTAGACAAATGTTGGAAGAAAGCACCTTTGATTGCATCATCTTAGACCTTAAGCTGCCCGATATTTCTGGTTTCGACTTGTTAGATCAAATCAAATCAAATCCAGACACGAAAGACGTGCCTGTAATTATCAATACCGCTATGGAATTGGATAAAGAGAAAATGGCCCATATCATGCGCTATTCTCAGGCAATGGTATTAAAAAGCAATAAATCTAACGATCGTCTTTTGGATGAAGTTAGCTTATTCATGAATAAGTTACAGGCGGAATCTCCCAAACAGGAAGATACCATGAAAGTGACCAAAGCACCGAAGAACTACGCGCCAACGATAGAAAAAGCATTACAACATAAAACCATCTTAATTACGGATGATGATATGCGCAACATCTTTGCATTGTCTTCAGCTTTACAAGACTATGAGATTAAAGTTATCATTGCGAATAATGGAATCGAAGCGTTAGAAAAACTAGAGGAGCACAAAGAAATTGATCTTGTATTGATGGACATTATGATGCCCGAAATGGATGGATACGAGGCAATGAGACAGATTAGATCAAAAAGACACTTAGCCAATCTTCCGGTTATTGCGCTTACTGCTAAAGCAATGAAAGCGGATAAAGAAAAATGCATGGAAGCGGGTGCTAGTGATTATATTTCTAAACCTGTAGATATAGATAAATTGCTATCAATGCTGAGAGTTTGGCTTAGTTAAATAATTTAAAAAACGTATACATTGAAGGCACTCATCACAGACGAACAAGTAGAAGAGATAGTAGTTATTACTAGAAATATCTATGGTTTTGATTTCGACGGATACTCTAGAGCATCTCTAAAAAGAAGGCTAGATAGGATCATGCTGTTGAAACGTGTTGATTTTTTCGACCTAAGAAGTACACTCACTAATAATACCGATTTCTTTCATGATTTCTTAAATGAGGTAACAGTAAATGTAACGGAGATGTTCCGAGATCCTAAGTTTTTCAAATCTTTAAAAGAGAATGTCATCCCCTATTTGGTTTCCTACCCACGTATAAAGGTTTGGAATGCAGGTTGCTCTACTGGGGAAGAGCTATACTCTTTTGCAATCTTATTCGAAGAGTTAGGATTATACGATCGTAGTTTTTTTTACGGGACAGATATCAACCATAAAGTATTGGAAACAGCTAGAGAAGGCATCTACGATCTGCAAAAGATGAAACAATACTCAGAGAATTATCACGCAATAGACGGCGGGAAATCATTAGCAAATTACTACACTGCACAATATGATGCAGCTTCTATTTCGAGATCACTGAAAAAGAATACCTTGTTCTCTATGCACAATTTAGTGTCTGATGGTCCATTTAATGAATTCCAAGTAATTTCTTGCAGAAACGTACTGATTTACTTTAACCTAGAGTTACAAAAAAGCGTGATTAACCTGTTTTACAATAGTCTTGCTAACTTTGGCTTTCTTTGTTTAGGAGGAAAAGAAGCTATTCGGAACCATGAAATTGCTAAAAAATTTAAAGCAGTAGACAAGAAGAATAACATATACCAGAAAATAAGTTAATTACAAATAAATGAGTAAAATCAACCTATTAATTGTCGATGATAGGCAAGAGAATATCATTGCTTTAGAAGCCCTGCTGAACAGGAATGATATCAATATCATTACTACAACTTCGCCCAATGAAGCATTAAGAATATGTTGGGAAAAAGAAATTGCCATTGCCCTGGTTGATGTACAGATGCCGGAGATGAACGGTTTTGAATTGGTAGAAATACTCAAAAATAACGCTCGCACGCAAGATATACTGATCATATTCGTTACGGCTATTTCTACAGAAGCAAAATATGCAATTAAAGGTTTAACTGCCGGTGCAGTTGATTACTTGTATAAACCGCTAGACCCCTATATTACGTCAGCAAAAGTAGATTCATTCATTCATTTAGTCAAAACCCAACTAGAAATTAAGGCTAAAAATCAAGAGCTAGAAAGAATACAGGTAGATCTAATCAAAGCAAAAGAAGATGCCGAGCAAGGAAAAAGAGCTAAAGAAAGTTTCATGGCCAATATGAGCCACGAAATCCGAACGCCTATAAACGGAATTATTGGGTTGGTACATTTACTTAACCAAGAAGCGCTGAGCGAAAACCAGAAGGAAATTGTAGGTTTACTTGATATATCTTCCAATTCATTATTAGGTGTAATTAATGATATTCTCGATCTTTCTAAAATTGAGGCTGGTAAATATACCATCAGCTTCGGGGAAACGAATATTAGAGAATTGGCTACACAAGCATCTAATTTACTCAACATCAAAGCACTAGAGAAAAAAATTGGCCTAAAGTTGATTATCGATGAGAAAATGCCGAAATACATTATCGCAGATTCGCTTCGCTTAAATCAAATCTTTATGAACTTACTAAGTAATGCAGTAAAATTTACGAACGAGGGCGAAGTAACCTTTAAATTAGAGGTACTGGAAAACAAAGGTACCAACAGTTTGTTGAGATTTTCAGTTATCGACACGGGTATCGGTATTCCAGAAGAAAATATTAAGACGATTTTCCAATCATTTGAGCAGGCTGAAAATGTACATACCAGAGTTTATGGTGGTACAGGGTTAGGATTATCGATTGTTAAAAAATTGGCAGAATTAAAAGGCGGAGATTTAGCAGTAAAAAGCGAACTGGGTGTAGGAAGTACTTTCTCATTTACCAAATGGTACAAAACAGTGGAAAAAGAAGAAAAAGAAGAAATCAAGAAAACTCCTGAAAAGCTTCCAACAATGGATGGCATTAGGATTTTAGTAGCGGAAGACAACTCAATTAATGTCTTCCTAATCGTTAAAATATTAAATGAGTGGAAAGTTCAATCTACCGTAGTAACCAACGGAGCTGCAGCCTTGGAGGCGCTAGAGAAGGAAGATTTCGATTTAATATTAATGGATACTTACATGCCGGTAATGAATGGACTAGAAGCAATCCAGAAAATTAGAGGGGGACATATTTCTGGCAAAGAGCGCATACCTATCATCTCATTCTCCGCAGGTGTATTAGATTCCGATCAAGAAACTGCGAGACGTGTGGGTGCTAATGACATTATAGGAAAGCCATTTAAAATTGATGTGCTGCACGAGAAAATTACCAAGCTTACCAGCAAATAGTTTATTATTTATTAAATAATGTCATGGTTTGCGCTGCACCAATAGTCGCAAAACTTTTAATCATACTAACTGCCCTATTTACCAATACGGGCAGTTCTTTTTTTTCATTCTTATCAAACTGACCCAGTACAAATTCAGCCTGCCTTCCTTTTGGAAAATCATCTCCAATACCGAAACGAAGCCGTGCATAATCCTGCCCGCCGCACACTTCTTCAATACTTTTTAAGCCGTTATGTCCAGCACTACTGCCTTTCAACTTCATTCTCAACTTCCCTAAAGGCAAAGCCAGATCATCTACCAGCACCAATACGTTTTCCGGAGCAATCTTCAGTTCTTTCATCCAATAATTCACTGCTTTGCCACTTAAGTTCATGTAGGTAGTAGGTTTAATCACATGTAATTTCTTGCCCTTATGTGACACCTCAGCATGGTAAGCCAATCTACCATGCTCAAAGCTGCCTTCAAGACCTTCAACCAATTCATCTGCAATATCAAAACCTATGTTATGCCTAGTGCCTACATACTCAGCCCCAATGTTTCCTAAACCTACAATCAGAAATTTCATGCGACAAAGGTAAGGAGTTACGGGAGAAAGTGGAAAGTTAAAAGTGGAAAGTAGCCTATCAAAACCGAGAATATTTAATTGTAACAAATTAGGGCTTCAGTTTTCATCGGTTCCGATAGTCACTCTATCCGCTATAGTTCCGAGTTGCACTCGGAAGCTGCCGCTACTATAAGGTTTATTTTACAAGGTGTATCACTCCGAAAAAAAACTCAATTGCATAAAAAAAGCGTTCCAACTTTCATTGGAACGCTTTATCTTGTAAATCAAGAAATTCTTAAATCCTGACTTATTTTTTACCTTTAGCTTCGTTTTCAGCTTGTTTCAACGCTCTAGACATACCTACAGAAACAATGGTATCTTCAGGTGTGTTAGTTACGAAATACTCGCCTTTTTCTAAATCACGAACGCGGAATAGGTTACCTACTTCCAATTTAGCAATGCTTACTTCAACTACTTGAGGCATGTTTTTAGGCAATGCTTTTACACGTAATTTACGTAATTTCTGAACCATTTTACCACCCATTTTAACACCTGGAGAAGTTCCAGTTAATTTCACAGGAATTTCCATTGTGATTTCTTTATCATCAAATAATTGAAGAAAATCAACGTGCAATAATAAGTCAGTTAATGGGTGATATTGAGCATCCTTTACGATAGCTTTTACAGGTTTACCAGCTACAGTGATTTCGATAAAACTAGCTTCTGGAGAATAGATAGCATCATTTAAATCAGTTCTGGTAATTGCAAAGTGTACTTGTTCGGTACCTCCGTACAATACAGCGGGAACCTTACCTTCGTAGCGAAGCTCTTTGGCATCGCGTTTCCCTACGCTCTCTCTAAGAGAACCGCTAATAGCGATTGTTTTCATATTATATATATTTATTTATTGTTTAATTGGTTAATTGTTTAGATCGGTTAACTGTATAACCAATGCTACATATTAGCCTTTTATTATCTTGTTGTTTAAATCAGTTAACCAAATAACCAATTCAACGAATAACCTATACTTTAAAAAGCTCACTAATTGAGCCATATTCATTTACACTAGCGATAGCTTTGGCAAATAATTTTGCAGTACTTAACTGCTTAATCTTAGGGCTCTGCTGTTTCAACGGAATCGTATCAGTTACAATTAACTCTTCCAATACCGAATTTTCTACCGTCTCGTAAGCTTTGCCAGACAATACTGGATGCGTACAAACCGCTCTTACACTCCTAGCACCATTATCCATAATCAACTGTGCAGCTTTAGCCAAAGTTCCAGCAGTATCACAGATATCGTCTATTAAAACGATATCCTGTCCAGTTACGTCACCTATAATAGACATCGATTCTATTTCATTGGCACGTTTACGACGTTTATCGCAAATGACAACTTCTGCATTAAAGAATTTGGCAAAGGTCCTAGCTCTATATGAACCTCCCATATCAGGAGAAGCTATCGTTAAATTTTCTAAACCTAAGCTTTTGATATAAGGCACAAAAATAACTGCACCATCTAGGTGATCTACCGGGATATCAAAAAAACCTTGAATTTGCGCCGCATGCAAGTCCATGGTCATGATACGGTGAATTCCCGCAGCTTTTAACAAGTTCGCTACCAATTTAGCTCCTATGGCTACCCTAGGCTTATCTTTTCTATCTTGGCGAGCCAAACCATAATAAGGAACAACCGCTGTAATGTAATGTGCAGATGCCCTACGAGCGGCATCAACCATTAACAAAAGCTCCATTAAATTATCACTTGGTTGGTACGTAGACTGTACTAAGAAAACATCACATCCTCTAACCGATTCATCAAATGAAGGTTGGAATTCGCCATCGCTAAATTTACTCAGGGTAACACTACCAACAGGTTTACCGTATTCTTCAGCTATTTTGCCAGCGAGGTCTTTGGTTCCACTTCCAGCGAAAATTTTAACGGGATTAAATTGCAATGGCATGATTTGCGGGTATCAATGCTTGTTAATAAAAAATCGGGTTGCGGTTTTATTCACAACCCGAAGTGATTTGTTGTCCGACCTGGATTCGAACCAAGACAAACAGTACCAAAAACTGTCGTACTACCCTTATACTATCGGACAATCTCCTCTTTCTAACACTCTTTCAAGTGTGTTGCTGAAAGGGAATGCAAATGTACGCACATTTTTGAAACTTGCAAATATCTTTTAAAAAAAAATTCAAATTATTTTCTACCCCTACTGACTATCAACGAGATTTAGTTATTTTTTGTTAAATAAGATGAATCACTAACTCCTATATCAATCTATTTCTTTATTTTCGGCAGCATTTTAACGCATCAAATACAAGATTTAAGAAATCATCATATCACAAATATGAACTATTCAAAAGTAAACAATATCATTGGCTGGGCCTGTTTTCTAATTGCCACCATTACCTATGTTTTAACCCTAGAGCCAAGCGCTAGTTTCTGGGACTGCGGTGAGTTCATCGCTTCTGCCTACAAGATGCAGGTAGTACACCAACCAGGGGCGCCTTTATTTTTAATGATAGAACGCTTCTTTTCATTACTTGCTATGGGCGACAAGACAAAAATTGCTTACTTCATGAACTTCGGTTCTGCTGTAGCAAGTGGCGCCACTATCTTATTCTTGTTTTGGACCATCACAGCGTTAGCAAAAAAAGTTCTAATTAGAAAAGCAGAAGACATTAGCACTGCAAACATAATCACCATTATGGGGGCGGGTGTAGTTGGCGCCCTAGCTTATACATATTCAGATAGCTTCTGGTTTTCGGCTGTAGAAGCAGAGGTATATGCACTTTCATCATTATTTACAGCTATTGTATTTTGGGGTATCTTAAAATGGGAAGCCGTTGCAAACGAACCAAAGGCCGATAGATGGTTACTATTTATTGCCTATATCATGGGCCTATCAATTGGTATCCATTTGTTAAATCTTTTAACTATACCGGCAATTGCCTTTGTTTATTATTTCAAAAAAGAAGGAAAGCCAACAACCGCAGGTATTTTTAAGACCTTAGGCGTTGGCATTTTAATTCTGGCCATAGTGCAATATGGCATTATCCAATATCTAGTTTCATTTGGTGCCTATTTCGACCTTTTCTTTGTGAATACTTTAGGTCTAGGCTTTGGCACTGGTGTATTATTTTTCTCTCTCCTATTAATTGGTGGTTTTATTTGGGGCATCCGCTATTCTATCAAGCACCAAAAAAAGATTTTAAACTTAGCGCTATTGTCTACTGTGCTAATTATTTTCGGGTACGGTTCATTCGCAATGATCATTATTAGAGCACAGGCGAAACCAAATTTAAACAACAGTGATCCAGACAATGCTTTCTCATTCCTAAGTTACCTCAACCGTGAGCAATATGGAGATAGGCCATTACTTTTCGGCCCTAACTATAACTCTATTCCTAAATATCAAGAAGATGGTTCCGCACCAATTTATGATGAAACGGGAAAGAGCTACCGTAAAGGAGATACCAAATATGAGGTTTCCGGCATCAAGAGAAAAACAGTTTACGGAGAAAACGAAAATTTCCCAGATAGCATTCGCAGGTTACAACATGAGGTTTTGTTTCCTAGAATGCACAGTGATAAGCAGAGTCATATCGACTATTACAAGGATATGATGGGATTTAACGATGAGCATTTCCCAACGTTTTTTGATAACGTAGGCTTTTTTATGCGCCATCAAGTTGGTTTTATGTACATGCGTTATTTCTTATGGAATTTCGCCGGTCGCCAAAATGAAGAGCAGGGACAAGGCAGTGTTTATGAGGGACAATGGATTAGCGGTATTAAACCAATTGATGCTATGCTTTATGGTGACCAAACTAATCTTCCGCCATCTATTAAAGAAAGCAATTCATACAATCGCTTCTATTTCCTACCGTTAATTTTAGGTGTCATTGGTGCAGTATGGCATTTTGGCCGTCATCCTAAGGATGCAGGTATTATTGGCTTGTTATTCTTCTTTACAGGCTTGGCTATTGTGCTTTATCTAAATCAAACGCCAATGGAGCCTAGGGAACGAGATTATGCTTATGTAGGCTCATTCTATGCCTTTGCCATATGGATAGGCTTGGGAATTATTGCGATCAAAGAATGGTTATTGAAAAAAATAGACCCTAAAACGGGAGCTATTGTTGCAAGTGTAGTAGGTTTACTAGCTGCGCCGGTACTCATGGCTAAAGAAGGCTGGAATGATCACGATCGTTCTGAGAAAACCTTAGCTCGTGACATCGCCATCAGCTATATGGAATCGTGTGCACCAAACGCCATCCTATTCACTTATGGCGATAACGATACGTACCCGCTATGGTATGCACAAGAAGTTGAAGGGATCAGACCTGATATTCGATTGGTCAACTTAAGTTTATTTGATACTGATTGGTATATCAATGGGATGAAACGCAAAGTTCACGAATCTGAAGCGTTGCCAATTTCTATGACGGAAAAACAGTACGTTTCTGGCGTTAGAGATGTAATGTACCATAAAGACATGGGCATCGCAGATCCAGTGGAGTTAAAGCAAATTGTAGACTTGTTATTATCTGATGATGCAGGAGACAAATTACCATTGCAAGATGGAACGACCACCAACTTCATTCCTACTAAAAAATTTAAGCTAACGGTGAATCCGCAGGATGTAATTAACACGAAGACATTACCTGCAAGCCGCGCTGGAGAAATTGTACCGAGCTTAGATTGGACCTTTAATAAAGGTTATGTAACTAAAGGTACTTTGGCCATGCTAGATATCTTAGCTCACAACAACTGGAAGCGTCCAATTTACTTTGCAAGCACAGTACCTTCAGATCAATTCAACGGTTTGGACAAATACTTATATAGCGAAGGTCTAGCTTTGAGGTTACTGCCATTAGATCCTTCAAAAAGAGGAGAAGAAGACGATCAACCGATCAACCTAGAACCGATGTACGAGCATGTGATGAATAAATTCCAATGGGGTAACATTAAAAATGCTAAATACTTAGATATTCAATCGGCTGACGATATTTCTATTTTCAACAATATCTTTAACAACTTAACTACTGGCCTAATTAAAGCTGGCAGACTGGAAGATGCTAAAAAGGTAATGAAGAAATACGATGAGGTGATGCCTACTAAGATTTATGGTATGCGTGCCGCTATGGGTGCAGCAACAATGGCACAAAACCTCTACATTTTGGGCGAAACCGAAAAAGCCAATGCTTTAATCAAGAGATACGCTGATTATATTGGGAAAGAGGTGACTTACTTAGGTGATGTTTCGAAAAGCAAAAAAAGATTAGTTGGTCAACAGCCTATCCAAATTGGTTTGTTTTACGGGCTTATGCCAATGGCAAAGGTGGCCACACAACATGGGCAGCCTAAACTGGCCAAGGACCTGGAGAACCAACTTAAATCGCTATTCAGCCATGGTAACTTTGCACAATACTTTGGAGAACTTCCTCCAGATTTTATGAATATGTAAGTAATTAAAATCCATTATAAAGCCGTCCCGATTAAAACTAGGACGGCTTTTTATTCCGCCTATCTGAGACCTGGGCATCTCTCCCCTTGGATGAGAGCACTTCTTTTGCTTACTCATCACTGGAAGGATTGCAAATCCTTATTTATCGAGATCCGGATTGCAAATCCGTACCAGCGAGGGCGCACATCTTTGTTGGGTTGGGATTTGAAATTAAGGATGTTCGGAGCAAAGTTTTTGTTGGCGAGGACGCCAACAAAGGATTTCTCAAGTTGGCGTCCTCGCCAACTTGCTTTGCAATATTTTAAAAAAAATCATGTTTCGAACACTCCTAATTTTAAATCCATATTTTAATAGCTACTATTGCAAATCCAGACCAAAAGTATATAATACAAAAAAGCACGATCATTATCGAACGTGCTTTCTAATATATTTTAGCGCCAAACTACTGTTACCTAACGCCTAATACCTGTCTACTGATTATTCATTTACCACACCCATTGAGCAGAATTTATCGATTCTCTTCGCTACCAGCTTTTCTGAATCAACTTTCTTCAACGATTTTAAATCATCTACGATTTGGGCTTTTAAAGTTCCTGCCATTTCCTCAGGATTTTGGTGTGCACCTCCAAGTGGTTCTTTAACGATACCATCAATCAGTTGGTTCTTCAGCATATCCTCAGAAGTAAGCTTTAAGCATTCTGCAGCCTTCTCTTTAAAATCCCAGCTTCTCCATAAGATGGAAGAACAAGACTCTGGAGAAATTACCGAATACCAAGTATGCTCTAGCATATAAACCTTATCGCCAATACCAATACCCAAAGCACCACCAGAAGCTCCTTCGCCAACAATGAAGCAAAGAATTGGCACTTTAAGTACCGACATTTCCAATAAATTACGGGCAATAGCTTCACCCTGTCCACGCTCTTCTGCTTCCAAACCTGGGTAAGCACCCATAGTATCGATAAAAGAAATTACTGGTTTGTTAAACTTTTCTGCCAAGCGCATTAAACGCAATGCTTTTCTGTAGCCTTCTGGGTTAGCCATACCAAAGTTGCGATATTGGCGCTCTTTAGTATTCTTTCCTTTTTGGTGACCGATGACCATTACGGTTTGTCCATTGATGGTCGCAAAACCTCCAATAATCGCTTTATCATCACCTACCGTTCTATCGCCATGTAATTCGATAAAATCATCGCAGATTAGATTAATATAGTCTAACGTTTGTGGACGTTCTGCATGACGAGACATTTGAACCTTTTGCCATCCTGTTAGGTTAGCATAAAGACTTTGACTGGTCTGCGAAGCTTTCTCTTCTAGCTCTGCAAGTGTAGCCGACATATCTACTTTAGTCTTATCGGCAATTTGCTTAACCTTTTCAATTTGTTGATACAAATCCGACAAAGGCTTTTCGAAATCAAAAGATGTTTTTAATTGTTCCATAGTGGGGCAGCAAAATTAAGCAATTATATGGAAACAATTGATAATAAATTTAATGCTTGCTTAACAACGGATCTAAAAAGAGCCCCTACACATAATTTATCACTACAAAATGCTTAGATTATCATCGAAAGACCTCGTAGGTTTTCGAGACCTACGAGGTATAGGTTGTACTAAAACTTAGCAGGCTGTCCTGCTTTCGGTGTTGATTTTTGAATAAATTCACGAATATGATCATTCCCTAAAGCCAGATCTATCTTCCTCAGGTACATCATATGCCCACTTTCGTAACCTTCCCAACTCATCCTGTCTTTCAACTTCCCGCTTGGATCCATTTGCCACATATTGTATTTGGCGTTAAAATAATCACAAGCACCATCGTAATAACCAGATTGTACCAGCACATGCAAGTACGGGTTTTGCGCCATTGCAGCACGTAAATTCTCACCGGTATTGTCACCAGTTCTATCCCAAGGGTTTACCGGACCAAACATGTTATACTTCAAATCAGTTTTGTAATTGAGCTCGTTACGCAGATACATATTGATCGCTGGAGTAAAAGAATGTAGCCATGAGGTTAGTTCTGCATTGTAATCTGGGCGCTCACCGCCATTAGATTTATCAATTCCCTTATATCTTGAATCTAAACGGCCAACTGTAAATCCTTTATCTCTTAGCAGTTCCTTCCAAAACAGATTAGTAGAAACATCCAGATTATTCTGTAGAATTACCTTTTCCGATATTCCGGAGAAACGAGACATTTTAGCAGCTATTTTACTTTTCTCCTCTGCTGGCAGGAATCCCCCCTTAGCCATAGCTGGCACTAGTTCGTTAATGGTAAATGCCTCAACCTCTGGAAGCATATCTGTCAACTTTTTTGACTGCAGGTCATTAGCCAAAGCTTTATGATACCAGGCCGTAGCCGCAAAATAAGGTAAACGCAAAGCGGCATCCATTGCATTACCTCTCTCTATACCCAAATCTGTAGGCGAAACCAAAATTACACCATTCAAATACATCCAATGGTTGCTCTGCAGCTCTAAAGCTAAGCCAGAAACACGAGTTGTCCCATAGCTTTCTCCTATCAAATATTTTGGAGAAGCCCAACGATTGCTACGGGTAACAAAAGTATTGATCCACTCGGCCAAATATTTAATATCAGCTCTAACGCCAAAAAACTTGTTGGTAGGTATATCTTTGCTTACAGCTCTTGAATAACCTGTATTCACTGGATCGATGTAAACAATATCTGCCACATCTAATATAGAAGTACTATTGCTTTTATAACCATAAGGCTGAATTGGATAACCTTCATCATCTATTTTGAGTACTACAGGTCCTGTGTAAGCAATGTGCATCCATACAGATGCAGAACCTGGCCCACCATTAAATGAAATGACCAAGGGGCGACTGTCTTTATTGCCCACATCAGTTCTTTCATAATAGGTATAAAATAAACCTGCTAGCGTTTTACCCTCTTCGTCCCAAACTGGTAAGGTGCCCGCCGTGGCTTTATAAGGAACAGCTTTTCCGTTAATCGTTACCGTATGATTTGTCACTACGGCACTCTCTGGAACAATATTTCTTGAAGCAAGGTTAGTGTTAACTCGTGCAGGGGCCTCTTCTTTTAGAGCAGTGCTGGGTGATGCCGTTACTGAAGCGTTTCCACGCTGCGAGTTACCCGCTTGCGATAGCGAACGCTGTTGTGCAAAGGCAAAATTAGCAAGCAGTAATGCTACACTAGCAAGGGTAAAGATTTTCTTCATTTCTATCTGTTTAGGTTTGTTAGCCATAAATATCTGAAATGAGAATGAGTTAGCGTAAAGTGAACTAAAATGTTACCTTCTTTTTAAATTCACCAACTAAATCTAAATGATTAGCTTTGCGTAAAATATACGCATATAAAAGATGAAAATTCATCAAAATATTAAAATAGCGGTTGACGCAATTGTTTTTGGCTACACAGAAAATAGCTTAAACGTATTATTAATAAAACAGAAGTTTGGTGCTTTGAAAAACCAATGGGCCTTAGTGGGCGGCTTTGTTAAGAACGGCGAAACCCTAATCAATGCGGTAAATAGAGAACTAATAGAAGAAGCTGGTATAAAGGTTAATTACTTGGAACAACTTTATACTTTTGGTGATGATGTGGATAGAGATCCGAGGTTTCAAGTAATTTCTGTAGCTTATTTTGCGTTGGTAAACTCTACTAAGCTTATCGTAAAAGCAGATACTGATGCTGAGGACGCAAAATGGTTTCCTGTAAATGATCTACCCAAATTAGCTTTTGACCACCAACTTATTTTGAATACCGCCAAACAAAGGTTAAAAAACAAATTAAGCTACCAACCTATCGGCTTTGATTTACTACCAAAAGAATTCCTTTTTTCGGAGCTAGAAAATCTGTACTGTACAATTTTAGAGAAAGAAATAGATAGAAGAAACTTCAGAAAAAAGATTCTAAGTTTCGGAATTGTAGAGGAAACAGAAAAGTTTGGAAATAAAAAAAATGGCAGACCCGCAAAATTATTCAAATTCAACAAACTTAAATACAACAGGTTAACCAAAGAAGAATTCTTATTTGATATTTATTTTGCGTAATTTTTACACAAATATTTGTAAGACAATTTAAATCTTTTAACTTTGCGTAATAATTACACAAATTAGAGCGCTATGATACTCAATTTAGATCCAAATTTTAAGCCATTAGATGGCAAAGAATTACAATTTGAAAGTTTTATTTTTTCTGGAGGAGAACCTCATCTAAAAATCAATCCGAATTTTGACCACGCTGAAGGTGTTACTATAACCCACAGACTGAATTCATTTAACGATGTCGGTTTATTATGCTTAGCAGTAGATGCATTAAAAAGAATGCAAACGGAAATTGTGGATTTGTACATCCCATATTTCCCTGCCGCTAGACAAGATAGAGTGATGATTAAAGGAGAACCTTTATCTGTAAAAGTATATGCAGATATTATAAATGGTTTAGGATTTAAAAAGGTGATCGTCTTTGATGCGCACTCTGAAGTAACGTCTGCCGTGTTGAATAACTGTGAAGTTATCCCGAACCACGATTTTATAGGGCAAGTTCTTGAAGCCATAGGCAAAGAAGTCGTCTTAATTTCCCCTGATGGTGGCGCCTTAAAAAAGATATACAAAGTTTCTGAATTTTTAGATGGCATTGAAGTTGTTGAGTGCAGCAAAAGTAGAAATGTAAAAACAGGAAAATTATCGGGCTTCAAAGTTTATTCAGATGATTTAAAAGGCAGGAACTGCCTTATTGTCGATGATATTTGCGACGGTGGCGGAACATTCATCGGCCTTGCAGAAGAACTAAAAAACAAAAATGCTGGAAAGTTATATCTGGCAGTTAGCCATGGGATTTTTAGTAAAGGCTTTGAAGAATTGAGCAAATCATTTGAGCAGATATTCACTACAAATTCCGTTAAGGATTTCACAGTTTCTGGCTTACATCAAATAAATTTAAATCATGGACTTTTATCTTAATCCATTAAATTCATCAAATAGATTAATCGATGAATATCAAAGGTATGGCTCCATAACAATTGCTTACGATTTTGACGACACTGTTTATGATTTCCATAAAAAAGGAAGAATTTATGATCAAGTAATTAGCTTACTTAGCGAGCTAAAATCCATCAACTGCTTTTTAATTTGTTGGACTGGTCAAGAAGATATTGCTTTCGTTAATGACTATTTGATTAAAAATAATATTCCTTTTAATACAATTAATGAAAATCCGCCATTTTATAAATCCACTAGCAAAAAGGTCTATGCAAATGCTTACTTAGATGACAGAGCAGGACTCAAACAAGTGTACGATGAATTAACTTATCTAGTAAAAATTGCTAAAAAATAAATTATGAAATTGCATGTTATTAAAGCTGATATCACAACAATTGAGGTAGATGCAATTGTAAATGCAGCAAATACTTCTTTACTTGGAGGAGGTGGTGTAGATGGTGCCATCCATAGAAAAGGGGGTAAAAGTATATTGGAAGAATGTATCTCTATTAGAAACAAGCAAGGAGGATGTAATGTTGGCGAAGCTGTGATAACTTCTGCCGGCAACCTCCCTTCAAAATTTGTAATACATACTGTCGGCCCAGTTTGGAATGGACAAAATGACAAGACTAACAATCTATTAAGGAACTGCTATCAAAACAGTCTCAGTCTTGCTATAAAATATAAGGTCGAAACAATTGCATTTCCGAACATAAGCACCGGAATTTACCGTTTTCCAAAAGAAAATGCTGCACAAATAGCGATTGATGCAGTTAAGAATCATAAAGACATCGAACTATTTAAAAACGTAATATTCGTATGTTTCGATGAAGAAAATTATAAAATTTATCATCAACTTTTAAAAAATAAGATATGAACCCGCTATTATTAACTGATGGATACAAAGTAGACCATCGCAGACAATACCCAACTGGAACAACATTAGTATATTCTAATTGGACTCCACGAAAAAGTAGAATCGATGATGTTCAGGAAGTGGTATTTTTCGGCTTACAATACTTCATTAAAAAATACATTTTAGCAGATTTTGAGAACTACTTTTTTAAGCAACCAAAAGAAAAAGTAGTGGAAGAGTATAGTCGAAGAATTAATAATTACCTGGGAGAGAACCAAGTCGGCATAAAACACATTGAAGAATTGCATGACTTAGGCTACATCCCGATGGTATTTAAAGCCTTACCGGAAGGTTCAGCGGTACCAATTCGTGTCCCAATGTTTACCATGTACAACACCAAGCCTGAGTTTTTTTGGTTAACAAACTACTTTGAGACCTTACTATCTGCAGTAATTTGGATGCCATGTACCTCCGCAACAATTGCAAAGCAATACAGAAAGGTATTAGATAAATTCGCAGCTGAAACTTCTTCGGTGCCAGAATTTGTAGATTGGCAAGGCCACGATTTCTCTATGCGTGGAATGGCTGGTATCGATGCAGGACTAAGTTCTTCTGCAGGCCATCTACTCAGTTTTACTGGAACTGATACCATTCCTGCAATTGATTTTCTAGAACAATACTACAACGCAAATTCGAACAAAGAATTAATTGGAGGCTCTGTGGCGGCAACAGAACACTCGGTAATGTGCATGGGAACTACTGAAGGCGAATTAGCAACTTTCAGGAGATTGATTTGTGAAGTTTATCCGAAAGGAATACTATCAATAGTTTCAGACACATGGGACTTATGGAAGGTGCTGACTGAATATCTGCCTCAATTAAAGCAAGAAATCACTAACAGAGAAGGCAAAGTAGTAATTAGGCCCGACAGTGGCGATCCTGTGGATATTCTTTGCGGAAACGTAAACGGAAAAAATGAGCAAGAACAAAAGGGCGTAATTGAGCTTTTATGGGATTGCTTCGGTGGTACCACAAACAGTAAGGGTTTTAAAGAATTGATACCACAAATCGGCGCTATTTACGGAGACAGCATCACCATCGAAAGAGCAACTCAAATTTGCGAAAGACTTAAAGCTAAAGGATTTGCATCAACTAATGTGGTTTTGGGAATTGGCTCCTACACTTATCAATACAACACTAGAGATACTTTCGGTTTCGCCATGAAAGCTACTTATGGAGAAGTTAATGGAGAAGGAAGAGAGATTTTTAAAGATCCGATTACTGATGACGGAACTAAAAAGTCTGCCAAAGGATTAATGAAAATCGAATTAGAAAATGGAAAATACAAACTTGTAGACCAAGTAAATTGGCAATCAGAAGGTACAGGAGAACTTATAGAAGTCTTTAGAGATGGAAAACTATTAGTAGACCAAAACCTAAGTGACATCAGAAAAGTAGCGAGAATGTAAATTCTCGCTACTTCAATATGGGTGCTAATACCTTTGCATCGCCATCAATGTGATGCGTGTAAGACAAGCCTAATATTTTAGCCAATAATGGATAAACATGCACATTCTCGAAAGAATCAATGGTTACGCCTGCTTTAAAAGCTGGACCCCAAGCATAAAAAACGGCCTGCATATCGGGCATATCATTATCGAAACCGTGTTTTCCAATAGAAGTAGGTTTGCCTGTTAAATTGAAAATTTTAGGTAGCCTAGGAATCAAAATAATATCTCCTATTCTACCATCTTCATTATCCTTTGCGCTGTAATGCCAACGCTTAGGCATTTTCTTGGTCAAATAGGTATCGTAATCTTTGCCTTCAGCCTTTAATTGTTTATAAAGTGGTTTAATATCTTTTTTATCTTTTGCATAAATTTGGATCAGCGCATCACCATTGGGAACAATAAATTTATTGGTATCTATTGCTGCAGGCAAATCTAATGTACTTTGGTTATCCGCTTCGGTCATGCCATGATCTGATACAAAAACGAAGTTAACATCCAAACCTACCTCTTTAGTCAGCTGCACCATTTGGCCTACGCAATCATCTACTAACCTTACCGCAGCGGCAGTTTCTTTAGCATCACTTCCATAATAATGTCCTGCAACATCCACTTCTGGGAAGTAGAAATTAATCAGGTGCGGACGTTTTTCTGCTGGCAATTGCAGCCAATCTTTTACCGCCGCTATCCTAACATCCATCGGAATCTTAATATTGAAATTGTACCAATAGGTAGGCCTAACTCCTTGCACAGCAGTTTCAGAACCCAACCAATAAAAAGCTGCCGAAAGCATTTTTTGTTGTTCGGCCAGTACCCAAATAGGCACACCGCCATACCAGGTACTATCCTTTATGGCACTAGGATCTGTTTTCACATAGACCTGTTGCTTTTTTGGATCGTAGAAGGAGTTGTTGACAATGCCATGGTGAGATGGGTACATCCCTGTGGCCAAGGTATAGTGGTTGGAAAACGTTACTGAAGGGTAAGAAGGCTTCATCGCAACGGCTTTTACTCCTTTTTCTCCCAGCGCAAGCAAGTTCTTCGCTTGATACTTAACAGCGTAGTCATGTCTAAAACCATCTGCAGAAATATAAATAACATAAGGTTTATTAAATTGTGATGGATCATTATGCCTGCCCACCACTATTTGTTGCGATAGGTCTTGCGCATACAAGGCCTGAAAACATACATTTAACAAAGTAAAAATTAACCAAACATTTCTCATCAACTTCATGGCGCAAAAATAGGAACTTTTAAACTTGTAGTACCAAAGAGTTACAATTTATAAAACTTCGCAGGTCTTAAATACTCATAAAGTAGTTTGGCTATCAATGTATAAATAATCACCAGATAGCCTGCGAATTACGAACAGGCTATCATCAACTATAGCTTAATTTAATCCCACCTTTAAAGACAAAACCATCTAGCGGCGCATAAATATTCCTAAATTGAGGATTACTGATCGAACCCGCGTAAATGATCGATACGAGTCTGCCGACTATCGGTACATTGGTTATACGATTTAGCCGAAAAAGATATACACACATACGATAGCTACGTATCGGGGCAAGTTAATAGAAGGATCTTTTTAATTCTCTAAGGTGTTGCTACTGCTCAATGTGACAAATTAGTTCAATTACAAATATGATATAGACTCCTATTATATAAACTTTGCCGCCAAACTAGCCGCGCATTACACCAATTTTTTTACCGTTAAAATCTGGAAATAGAATTTTATCGTTTTCAATACCCAAATGAACATCGGCAACTTCACTAAACACACTTCTAAAATCAGTGGTTACGGCTAAATCTCTACCATCTTCCAAATGATCTACCGTCAACGGATTCACAGTTCCATGTACCATTCCACCATTTACGGCATTGCCCAAAATAAAATTACATGAGGCACGGCCATGATCTGTACCACCCGTACCATTTTGTGCCACGGTACGTCCAAATTCTGTCATGGTCATTACCGTCACCTCATCTTGGTATCTAGATAAATCATTCCAAAAAGCCATGATACAGTTACTCAGGTCATTTACATTACGAGCAAACACACCGGTATCTTTTCCTTGATTAAAATGGGTATCCCAACCGTTAGATTCTGCAAATGCAACCTCTAAACCCACATCCATTTTAATTAATTGTGCAATTTGTTTTAATGAATTACCCAGTGCGGTTGTTGGATACGCCACATTATTTTCTGGCTTATAATTTTTAACATCTGTTTTTTGCAGCATTTTAATGGCCTCAAAACTTTCTTTTCCTGTATTTTTCAATAAATCAGACGAAGTTTGGTCGTACAAATCTTCGAAGCTCTGAGAAGCCATCTTTGCACCAGCCACATTTCCCCGCAGCTGAATATTGAAATCAGCCAAGTTCCTAATCGCCAACGCAGGGTTTTCGCCATAAAAAGACCTCGGCAATGAAGAGGTTAAGCTTACCCCCTGAAATGGTGTAGCTGCTTCATGTCCCAGTAGTCCTACCGCCCGATTTAACCATCCACTGGTGGTACCTTTTTTAAAGGGCGTACCCGATTCCATAAAATCTTGCGCATCGAAGTGTGAACGCGTATTATTCGGAGAGCCTATACCATGTACAATGCCTAACCTTTTTTCTCTGAACATAGGTTCAAAGGCGGCCATCGATGGATGTAGGCCAAACCGACCGTCTAAATCAATCAGCGGTTTCTCATTCACGGCACCTTTAGCTGCCGTCATAAACAAGGAGGGTCTTGCGGCTTTCAATGCATCGTCTGTAAATGGCGTAACAGCCATCAAGCCATCCATTGCGCCACGCTGAAAAATACAGACCATTATCTTTTTCTTTTTAAACAAAGCCGGTGGTACCGTTCCTGCCACTGCATCGGCAAGAAATCCTGGGATGCCGCCCAGCCCTATTCCGAATAAGGCCAAACCTCCACCTTTTAAAAATGCTCTTCTAGACACCATGATCTTAATTATTTACGTTGAAACTCTGGCGAACCAATAATTACCCCCACTACCTGTGCTAACATCGTATAGTTACCCTGCTGCATCTTAATCACCGGATTTTCGTTGGCCTTCCTGCCATTTCCCAATTTCATTTTCTCTTCCCGAACCTGTTGTTGATTTGGATTGCCCTGCATTTCCATCCCTGTACGTCGATCATCCTTAACCGCAGTATGCTGCTCGGCTGCCTTCGCAACTTTTTGCTGTAGGCTAGGGTCGTTCAGCATCGGCTTTAACCTGGCTACAGTTTGTGCAAGTTCCCGCTCTGGCATAATGAGTTTACTATAGGTTACCAATGCAGCCTCAACGCTTTCTGGCTCTCTCTCTTGGTTAAGATTAGCTAAGTCTAATTTTACCCCAGGTATGCGTTGTGATGCCAGTGCCAAACCAAAATTCATTCTGTTTAATAGCGAGCCTGTATTGATCCAATATTGTCCATTGTCTGGAAAACCAGTTGGTGCCTGATAATAGTACATTTGTTGTCCCATCCTATTCACCCAACTGTACAATTCATAAGGTTGCGTAATTTCTGCATTTAAGCTCCGCACTGCACTCATCGCCAATTCAAACGGCGACTTGGTTTTAGTTCTAAGTGCCTGCTCCGACCAAAATTCTGGTGCATTGACCATGGTCACTAGCACGCTCTTGATCTCTCCTTGAGTGTCAGCGAACGTTTTCGCCATTTTATCTACTAACGAAGCGGGCGGAACGTCATTTACAAAACGAACAGCCAGCTTTTTAGCAATAAACTTTGCGGTAGCAGGGTGGTGAGCCAACATTTTTAAAAGCGCTACGCACTCCTCATAACCGCCACCGGCGGGAAACTTCTTCCCTAGCACTATTTTTTCTCCATTATCATGCCTATTGGCATTAAAAAAGAAATCACCATCCAGCACAAATCCTATTTCCTTTAAACCACTTGGCCCCAAGCGCTCAATCAAAGCGCTATTACCTGCCCCATAACCTTCTTTTCCAAGTGGAGCCACCGTCCAACCTGTTAAAACCCTTGCCGCTTGTGTCACGTCATTTTGCGTGTAACCACCATCTACCCCTAAAGTATGTAGTTCCATCACTTCACGAGCGTAGTTTTCATTTAGGCCGCCTTGCTTCTTTTTATTTTGGATCTGTTGTTTGATTTTTTTGACCCTGGCATCTTGCTTTGCTTTCTGTGCTGCTAACATTCCCCTATCATTCATAGACATCATGTCCTGATCTTCCATGGGCACATTCACTCCAGAACTGGAGGAGTTATCCAAATACATGAGCATTGCTGGCGATTTGGCCGTACTTAGCAACAAATTTTCGAAACCACCAAATACATTAGGCCTAATTACATCTCGCTCATAAGCTGGTACAAAACTGGCACATTGTGTTTTGTTAAGCGCCACATTGAAATGGTTGAACCAGAAATCAGTCAGCAATTCTCTAAGCTGATTTTCACTATAGGCCGCTCTTAATATCTTTTGATTGAAAAATTGACGGTATAAATCCTGAAGCGGGCGGTAGCCCTTGTCTTTCATGTAAGTTTGAAGGACTTCCCTTTGGTATTTATTGTTCCCACTATTTAGGGAATCTTTATTTAGATAGCCATCTCTCACCGCCCAACGGGTCACCCTTGGGGTTTGAGGAAAACGAGCTTCTACCTCACTGTTAGATAGACCAATGGCATCGTATTGGGCAAGCGTTTGGTCTAGATTTTTATCGTCCAAGTTACCTTCCAATTGTTTTTTAAACCATTTTTCCAAGCCCATCTTTACCACTTCCTCTACCTGCCCAGGCTTAGCGCCGTAAGTAAAACGACTAAGGAGGTGGGCCGCGGCCTGCTCGGTGGTCAACCCGGCCTTTTTATAGGGCATAGCCAGTTTATCGGTAGCGCCCATGATCCTAACGAAGGAAGAACAGATTATTGCAAAAGCAAATAAAATAATGCCTAAATAGGGCTTACTGATCCGGTGTTCCATATTTTCCGATTTAGTTTCTTCTATAAGACCTTAACAGATCCAAAAAGGATTAATCAGGCATTAAAAAATATAATCTATTAAAGACTCATTGGCAAACAAGCTATTGCCATATTTCATCATTACAAGCAGATCTACTATTAAAAATTGCATGCCGCAGCCATATCCACCGTAAGATTGTAGCTCGCCTGGTCTATTTGCTGGCTCACCGTATAGCTGTTGCCACCGTAGATAATCTGAAACTCATAGCTCGCGCCCATTTCAAGTAGATTAGTGGTAATGTTTCCCTTATCCATATAGCCCAGGTATTTGAAGCTTTCGCTGGTGCCGACCTTTCTAAACGACACATATACACTAGGCCTAATTTCTACATCTGGCCTATTGGGGCAACGACCAGTGAAATTAAGTGATACCTCTTGATAAACCGGAGGTGGTGGAACGACGATTGGCGGCGCAGTATTACCTACTCTAGCTATCCCAATAGGCACCGTTTGTTGTCTCGCCGTCGCAGTAAAGGTAATGTTCTTGCGTTGTGTCGTATACCCAGGAGCTGCAATTTCTACCGTAGCAGTGATCGGGTTTTGTGCAGTTGGAACGATATCAGGATGTAGGCCTATAGTCACCATTCCCTGTACCAGTTTGATCTCCTTTTTTCCGGAGATTTCGTAAATATGGGCCGCATTGGCCCCAACCACCGCAATTGAGGCATTAGCTGGCGCTGTATTCCCTGTTTGGGCATCCGTTACCTGTACCAAGGCTGTATATTTGATAATATCTGTATCTACCACCAATTTGATATTTTCCGTAGGCTTGCTACAGGCCACTAAACCTAACAGCCATATCCCTATGCCCCATCTCATCATTTTCATAACTTCAAGTTAAAATCTGTAATTAAAATTAAGTTGTACTATGGGTAGCCACCTGTAGTTCTTAATGTTCGACTGGAACTGCTCTGTTTGCGAAGAGTTTCCCGAAAGAATACCTGTACCTATTATTGTCGCATCGGGCTTAACCAAGTAGTAAGAAGATTCATATCTACGCTTTAATCTAGTGTCCTCATATACGAAGAATTTCGCCAGCGTGTTTTTCTCTATAAATTCTTTAAAAATGAGTGGTAAACCAAGATGTTGATCGCAACCAATAAGAACATGTATTTCTTGGGATGTAATTCCCATTCTATCAAAATTGAATAACATTAACTCAATTTGCCATAAAAAATAAAAGGATGCAGGTTGCGCACTTAGATATATCATGAAAGATTTTGCTTAACTAAATTCCTCATGGTTTTTGTTAGTTTATAATTCAAAAGAAAATACGTCCAGTTAAATATAAAGGTTACTTCAAAAGCTTACTGTTTTAGCATGCTTTCAATAAATTCCTTATATTTTACAGTATTACTGGCGTCAAATCCTCTATAGGTTCGAAGTACTTTTCCGTTTTTATCAGTAAATACGACGAAAGGAATTGCATCAAAGGCATACTCTGATTTGACCCGTTGAAGATCGGCACCAGTTGTTATAAACTGATCCCAAGACATATCTTCCTCCAGCAATGCATGTTTCCATTTTTCAGGCTCCGTATCAATTGAAATATTAGCCATATAAAAATCATCGTCTGCTATACTATTTCTTATTTCCTTAAGATAAGGGATTTCTTTCCGACAGGGGCCACACCAACTAGCCCAAAAAATCAACATATTAAGTTTGGAAGTTCTATTAATATTATCCTTCTTTACATTGCGAGAAGAAGTCAGCATTAAACTTTTAGTATTTTCATTGGTGTCAAGGGAATTAATAATATGATTACGCAACTTATTAGCAGATTCAGACACTCGTACTCTGTCGTCAAAGAGTGCAAAAACCTCTTTTAATTCCCCTTTTGAATATGTAAGCCTGCTGGCCGTCAATACACTTAATAAATAATATGAATTGGGATTAGCCTTAATAATTCTTTTAATTTCGGCAAACTTTTGATTCCTTAGCTCTCCCTTTTCTTTAGGTAAACTGCAATCCAATTGGAAATAGTTTTGACGTAATAATTCTTCATACTCATTTTCGACTGAAATATTGCAACCCGATTTTGACAGAATGAAATTTTCAATCTTATTTATACCAAAGTCTAACATAAATACGTCTGTCAAGTTACTTCTACCATTGGTCTTTAAACTTACTTCGTTACGTACATAAAATTTACCTTTGCTTCCGTCATCGCGACGATAAGATAAAATTGCAGCGAATGGTTCGAATTTTCCATTTTTATCAATAATGAGCTTAAATTGCCCATTCGAGCAATCTACTGAATCTAATATGATATCCCAACGCGGCGCTACAGCAATATAGATTTTGACAATTTCTTTTGGAACATTGTATCCTTCAATAAAAGCAGGTCGCTTTTTGATTGATTTACAAAATAAACAGGAGCTTACTAAGGGGATAACAAGGATAGTTAATATTTTTGATAACATAAGTTTAGCAGAATTAATGTACGAATGTTGATATGGTAAACATACCAACATTCGTATCAATCGTTAATATGAGCACACCGAACTTGCATTATTATGTAATGGTGATGGCTCTGTGTGGTTTTCGGTTTGACAGAAACATTCTACGACTGGAAAATCTCCCTCCATATGGCCATATGAGGAACAATATCCTTTCTCAGTCCTATCCTCATCTTTGAAATACACATTACAACTCGTCTCCGAGTCCTTACATCCGGGTGCGGAGGTATTGAAAGTCCCACCCATAATTTTTTGTAATTGTTGCCTATCTAACAAGATCCCTTTGTTAAATACATTTTCATTTAATTTTAGTTTTTTCATGTTTAAAAGATTAATTTATGATTTAAGTGGTTAATTCATATTTAAAATTATTATCTGGTTATCATTGAGTTTTGGCTACTAAGAAGTTAAAAATCTTATATCTTCAAGATTATAATCGTTCGGAAGCTTAAAACCATTTAAATAAATTGTAGGAGTATGGGTAACACCCACATCACGACACCATTTAGAGTGTCTTCTAGCAATTTGATCATCTTCGTCAGCGACATTAGTAGGGAACTTCTCTTTCCAAACTCTATAATTGAATATTTCTGAATCGTACCAACTATTGATTGCATTCTCTAAATATGTTGTATTCTCTTGTCTAGCAATCGCAATAACGTGCCTTGCGACCCTGAGCCTGTCATCAACTCCTTCAGTTCTAGAAGAGAAAATTATATTCACGTCAATATCATCAAGATATTTGGCCCAAGATTTTAATTTTTTATGGGCTAGTGAACAAGGCCCACAGAAAGGGTTGCTGACTATGGTTATAGTATTCTTAGCATCAGGATTTCCCATTTTAATTGGATTTAAATATTCTAAATCAATTTCATGGAATTTTTGATTTGTTAATTTTTTTTGAAATATCTCAATATCATATTTGAAATTACGAAGCTGCCCGGTCAGATGTGGTACAGAATTTAAACGAACTATCAAAGGTTTTAAAATGTACCACAATAATATAGGCGTTAAAAATATTAATAAAACGCCTAATAAACCCCCAAGATCAATGGTAATTCCACCATCGAAATGGCCTGAGCCGACATTAACGACAAATGTTAATATCAACACCAATTGTATAGAGCTGCAAAGTAAGCACCATGTTTTCTTTTTAATTTGATACCCAAAAGAGTATATTGTAAACGGTAAAGTCGCCAAATTCATAAAAGCATAAAGAACGATGTATTGTGGAAGAATCAAAGTAGATAAATAATAGCCAGTAAAATAGAAAAAACCCACTTCACTCCAACTCAGCCAACTGGTAACAGCTGCCGCACTAGATTTGAGTATTGATCTGCAGTCACTTTTCGACGTGGCGACACAGATTTTCTTTATAAAAGGATTTTTATTGTCAACACTTATCATCAATAAAATAATACTAACTGCTATCCCCACAATATTTAACCCCAGTAGAATAAAATATGACAGTAGGAAATTTGATGGCTTTACGGATAATAGGCTACCAACGATAAAAAAAACACTAACGTCGGAATTGCTAAGGGCTTGACATAATCGAAAAGACGGTTTGACTGATACAATGGCTCACCACTTTCAACATCAGATTCAGCAAAAATTGCCGTACCAGTCCAAAACTCTACAAAATCACTTATCGGGAGAAACCTATTTTTCCTTTGCTGATCACTATAGGTTACTCCCATACTGTCAATATTACTCACAAATACGAACTTTTTTTCATCCCCTTCTAAATGTGCTATAAAAGGTCGGTCAATATCTAAAATACAGTCTTTTTCTAAAGAAAAGGCCTGGGCAGTTAGCTTCCATTCCGAAAGAGAATCCTTTATTGCGAGTAAGCTTGGATAATGAGGATGTTCTTGCAACATAGACCTCAATCCTGTTAAACTATGCTTAACAGCCAGTGACTTTAAGAGTAGGTGCACGACATACGTCGTATTCGAGTGAAGAGAATTTTTCAAGCTGAGAGAATTAATTAGTTTTTACTAAGTTAATTAAATAAATGTAAAAAAAATCATTCTTTATAATATTCCATGTTTCAAATCTAAGATCAAAATCATTGAACATTCCTTATATCATTATCGGCTAAATTCTAGGAATTAATATTTTTGAGGAATTATCTTGCCAAGTGCTAGCGGAATAGACTTCTATAACTAACCACTTTTTTTTGCAAACTAACACAGGTTACCTAAGTCAATATTCAAGGATCAAATTTTTCTTGAGGTCAGAAATTGCCATTCACCGATTTAGCTAAATAAGCGATACTTTATTGCGTTATGAATCTGAATGCCTATATTTGCCATGAGAGCGTTAATTTAGATGATGGGGATAGAACTTCGGTTTTATCTCCATTTCTTTTTTTTAATGACAATTGCCGTTCAGTATCGCCTAGCGGTTCCTTTAAGTTCGTCTTTTACCTCATTATCCCCGGAACGTAGTTTGTTCAGCCCCATCTTTAATAAGCTAATGATATCATTTTTGAATCCTAGGTAGCCTCTTGAATATCCTCTTGGCTTACCTCCTGAACCCTAAGAACTGCTACAAAGGCATTTTCCGCTGTGGCCATCGCCCCGTGATCATTCTGTATTTCACTATGGAACATTCAAGGCAATTTTCTGTTCTGGATCATCTGCAACTATACCCACAAACTCGCCACCGGATAGACTGGCAATTTTAGCGGCTGGGATAGCAAGTCCAACTGGGTGGACTGGGCAATGGAAATATCATTGCGCTAATTGAGTTGCTCTGCCTTTGCTACAATGCACAAAAAGGAAGACAACTTCCTATTGGGCTGGAATAATTTTTTGGAATATATTATTTATCGTTTTTAGAATAATGTCAATACATAACGCCTAACTATATACTAAATCAGGTTTGTAATTATAATTAAACCGTCCGAAGAATGGAATCAAAAATCCCCAGCGAAATTATTGTTATTGGCAAGTGAATGATCAAGGTTTGGCAGCTATTGCACGCACCACGTTGTCAAGCTCTTCGGCAGAGCTGGCCAACAGATCTAAAATCTTTTGCGTTTCCTCATTTTCTGAGTGAAGATCTTGCAGTAGGCTCACCAGTCCCATCAGGTTGGATAGGGGTGCGCGTACTTTATGAGCCTGAATCCATGAAATCTCATGTAATTTAGCATGCTGCCTTTCAATTTTTTCAAGATGCCCAACGCGCTCGGTAATATCCTGCATGGAACCAATTATTCGCGTGGCCTTACCAGCTGCATCAAAAACAATGAATGCACGATCTTGCACGGTGCGATAGCTACCATCTGCACATAGGAAACGATATTCTGTATTTATCCGGTTGCCGCCCGTAAGCATGGTCTGTGTGTGCAGCGCCGTCACTCTTTCGCGGTCATCTTCATGAATTCTGCTCGTTTTCCACGCCTCATCAAAGGTGGTTTGGCGATAACCAAATATGCCCCGAATCCCTTGGTTCCAGACCACGGTACCATTGGTCATGTCCCAATCCCAAATGGCATCACTGGTAGCTTTAGATACAATGGCATACCTGTCCATCATATTTTGGATCACCTGCTCGGCCTTTAACTCGGCGGTACGATCTATAATGGTGACCATGCGTGCATTGCAGCCTTCGAAAGCGATAGAATTGCCTTCTACCGTAACATGGATTACTTCGCCATTTTTTTTGGTGTGCTGAACGATGGCACGGTTTGCATGCCCCTCGCGAACCTTGCTATTTAGAATATCCGCCAGCACGGAGCGATCTGTATCGGGGCGGATATCCATCAGGGTAAGTTTCAGAAACTCTGCTCGGCTATAGCCATAATGTTTAATTGCAGCCTCGTTTACGTCAAGAAAGCCTAGGGTATCTAAGTCATACACCCATTGCGGAAAAGGGCTCCTATTGAACAGATCTCTATATTTTTCTTTTTCGAGCTCTAATTGTTGCGTGGCCTGCTTACGTGAAGTAATGTCTTTGAAGTATACGGATAGGCCGTTACCTGAGGGGAATGCCGCCACCTCAAACCAGAGTTGCTTAGCGGGAAAATACTCTTCGAACCTTACCGAAATTTGTTTATCTACCGCCTCGCGATAGGCAGTGTAAAACTTTAGCGATATGGCATCTTGATAGACCTCCCACAGATTCTTGCCCAAAATCTCCGTTCTTGGCATCATCAACAGTTCCTCTGCTTTGCCATTCCAATAGGTTACCGTCCAATCCTTATCTACTTCTAGATAACCGTCGGTAAAACTCTCTAAAATAACAGTTATCCGGTCTTTATAAGTTAAAAGCTCCTGCACATCTACCTTGTTATTTCTCATTTTTGCATATTGATAACCCAATTTTAAGGCAGATGTGTGCTGCTGAAAATTGACTGGCTGGTTGTAAAATTAAAGCTCATCCAAGGTATTAAATAGAAATGAATGCCGCAATAGATATACCTACCTAATGCACACCGTGCATATACTTATTGTGCTACCATACCTTAGCGAGTAAAGGTCTTAAAAGTTTTGCTTGTAAAAGCAACACGCTGATTTGGAGTACATCAAAACGCCCTTAGACCAATAAAGGCGAACCTTAGGTTCGCCTTTATTGGTCTATCAATTTATTTTAAATTACTTAATGTAAGCGGCAATTTTTTTGTTGACATCCTCGCCCCTTAAATCTTTAGCGATAATTTTACCACTTGGGTCTATTAGAAAGTTTTGCGGAATAGCCGTGATACCAAACCTGACCGCCACCTCTGTTTTGAAACCTTTTACATCACTCACCTGTGTCCACGGTAATTGATCAATCTCTACGGCCTTTAACCAAGGTTCCCTTTTATCATCTAGAGAAACGCCCACAATTTCGAAGTTTTTTTCTTTGAGTTCTTGGTAGGCTTTGCGCAGGTGCGGATTTTCTGCCCTGCAGGGTACGCACCAACTGGCCCAAAAATCTACCAATACATATTTCCCTTTCATAGACGACAGCTTAAACTCCTTGCCGTTTACATCTGGCAGGGTAAAATCTACGGCTTTGCCAATGGCAATGTTTTTAGCTTTGTTATACTTATCGGTAATATTTTTACCAGTAAAGCTGGCCAATACCCTTGGACTTAATTTGTTGTAGATCGGTTCGAACTTTGACAAATCTACCACAGCCATTTTATTAGCCAATACCAAATCGGCAGCTACATAAGAATCTGGGTATTTCAGAATGAAATCATCCAAGGTAGCTTCCATTTTAGCCATTAATGGTTTAGCATCTTCGGATATCTTCTTCAGTTCTACCGAATCTTTGGCTGCCCTAGCTTTATAAAAACGGTCGACTATTTTTTTATAGGCTGCCTGTAGAGGATCCATCTGCTCGTGGTAAGCTAAGTTTTCTGCTTGCGCCTTTGTGCCAGAAATGGTCGCTGTTGCCATTTGATCTGTGCCTTTAACCACAGTGGTTCCTTTTTCTAAATAGAATTCCTGATAATCTACGCTTCTTCGCTTTGACGTATCTTTTTGTTTATTCCTAAGTTCTAAATAGGCCCTGTTGCCATAAGCGGTAGTGCCAGAGAGTGTGAATTTTCCGTTGACTACATTAATGCTGTCAGTAGCGCTTTTACCTTGGCTATTGGTATAAGAGAGCAGAACTATTTTCTCTTTATCCACCGCGGTAAGGTTGCCGGTGATGTTAAATTTATCTTGGGCATTCACTGTAAACACGGTGCATACGAATGCTGCAAAAATTACTTTTTTCATGTGTGCTATAAATTTTAATGTGCTAATGGCCATTATTTGATGTAGGTTTTTAGGAGCTCGGTAAGGTTTTCTCCGCGTAAGTTTTTAGCCACGATTACACCTTTTGGATCCACTAGAATGTTTTGCGGTACCGCATTGATGCCGTACATCAACGCTACTTCGTTTTTCCAGTATTTGAGATCGCTCACGTGGATCCATGGCATACCATCAGTTTCAATGGCCGCTAGCCATTGTTCCTTGCCTGCATCTAGCGATACGCTTACAATTTCGAATCGATCTCCTTTAAGTGCGTTGTAGGCCCTCACCACGTTTGGGTTTTCTGCTCGGCAGGGTGCACACCAACTGGCCCAAAAATCTACCAGCACATATTTGCCCCTTAATGACGACAGGGTAAATGGTTTGCCGTTTTGATCATTCTGCGTAAAGTCGGTTGCTGTTGCACCTTCCTGACGGCGTTTGCCGATCTCAATTTTCTCCATGGTACGTTGACCAAGCGGTGAAGATTTCAGCGCTGTAGAAAAACGATGAAAAAGTGGCTCTACTTCTGACGCTACAAATTTACTGTCCAATACGTAGAGATTGTAGGCCGATAGCCCAGCATAAGAGTTAAGATGGCTTTCTACAAAGCGCTTATTGACATTTTTGATTTCGCGCACTAATTGGCTTACTGAATCTCCAGCTTTCTTCCTGATTTCTATTGGATATTCAAATTGGCCGTCCTTGTTCTTTTTGCCATATTGATTTTGTAACGACATAATTTTTGCCGTTAACGGCTTAATCAGCACCTCCCGTTCCCTATTTTCGTTCTCCGACTTTGATCCAATAATTTCTGCATCGACTAAGTTGGTTTTACTTTGCAGCGTGATGTTTGTATTTTCTAAAATAAACCCGATGTAGTCTCTTTTTTGCGGATCTCCCCCAGTAGTAGGCCTCACGGCGACAATCACTTCTTTAGGTTCGTCTAGTTTTCCGGTAAATTGAAATTTGCCGTTTTGCACTGTTGTTGAATCTGTTTCTACCCAAGCGCCATTTTTGATAAATGCGATGTAGGCTTTAGCGGGAGTTTTTAGGTTAGGCAGTTGCCCTTTTAAGATGAAACCCGGTTGTGCTATGGCAAAAAATGGCAGTAGCGATAATATTAAAAATAGTTTTTTCATTTGATGTGTTTTAAAAAGTTAATGGTTCAATTTCTCAGTAAAATACCACCTACAAAGCCTATGCTAAACGTTGCAGTTCCAGACACGTAAGGCGTAGCAGATAAAATGGTGAAGCGTACATACCTACCAGTAATTAGAGCAGGAAAATTAAGGGTCTGTTTTTTTAGTACATTGTTAACATCTATCGCATAGGTCCCTCTATCAATCCAACTGGTGCCGTTAGAACTACTTTCTATTTTGGCAGAAGTGGTATAGCCTCCCATTGCCGGTGTTACTGCGGTTGGGAAAAAATAATCTAATCCTGAAAAGGTAAATTCATGCCCATAGTCTATACTTACCCATTGTGGCAGGGTAACGGTAGTGGCACTTGCCCAATAAGTCCCACCGGTGTTGGCGTCTATTGCCCTACTTGCGACGTTGGTTCCCGATGTAGAAGATGCAGTAGCCGTAGGCGTGTAACCAGTATGGTCTACGTAAAGCGCATCACCGGTATTAAACACATAGTAAATTACCTTTCGGGTTACCGGATCTTGTATTTTGCCATCAACAGCGGCGATCGTCAAGGGAAGTACGTAAGTACTGCGTGGCCTTAGAGCCGTTTGGAAACTCAGGTTAAGTACAGCAGGTTCAGAAACATTACTACCCGCAGCAATGGCTACAGTTGGTTTATAATATAAGTAGGTGTTAGTAGGCAGCAACAGTGCATTGTTGCCATACTTTAGACGGTAATCTAAAATCTTAGTGGTATCGGTTGCAAAAGTTACGTAATGAACATCCGATGAGGCACTGCCTTGCAGACTTGCCTTCATTTCCATACTGTGCAGTGATACATTTTTAATGTCTATGGAACTCGTGACCACTTCAGTTGACGTAGGCAAATCAAAAACTACACGTCCGTCGTCCAATGCCTCACGCCCGGAGTTATTTTTTTTGCAGGCTGTAAGCAACAGTATTAACAGGAGCATTGCCAGTATATTTAATTGATGTATTTTCATTTCGAATGTTTTAAGATTATGGGTTTTGTGCCATATCTGGATTAAAAGATACGACCTGAATCGGCACTTGTAAAGTGTATCTTTTGCTATGGGGCTCAAGTTTAGCTACTTCTACGTTCTGCATAGTAGTGCGAACTATTGCGGGCATTCTATCTTCCATGTCTAGCCTGCGCATATCAAACCAGCGTAGCCCATGAAACGGCAATTCGCGCCTTCTTTCTGCCAATATCTCGTCTAGTACCACCTGCGGGTTGCTGGCACTATAATCTCTGGCCGATAGAGGGGTACCTGTAAGACGGTTTCTGCGCACTTCGTTTAAGTGGCTGAGCGCATTGGTCAGGCTATTGGCTCTTGCGGCACACTCGGCGGCTATTAAATGCATTTCCTGTACAGTTGTTCCAGAATTGGTTAGCTGAAAAACCGGCGTAATAGCAGCTGCATAAAATAACGTTCCCCCTCTCACTGTACTTGCCCAGTTAAAATACAACACGGTTCTTCTAGCATCATTGTTGGCGAAAGTATTTTTTAACTCAATAGATAAGGGCAGGCCAACTGCAACAGATGCACGACCATAAATGGCGTCCGGATGGGATACCACATTTGTTACCGTCGGAAAAGTAGTGGGGTTGGTATAATCTATCATTACAGCACGGGTGTTGCTCAATGCTAATTCAGCGTAACGCAAAGCCTCGGTATAGGCTCTTCTGTACAGGTAAACACGGGCCAAAACACTATAAGCCGCCGCTTTTGAACCTCTAAACCTCGCATTACTGTTATTTTCAGGTAAATTAGGAATAGCTGCATTGATATCATCTATAATATGTTTGTAGATCTCAGCTACGGTGCTCCTAGGCGGCGACTTTTTACTTACATCATCTGAGGTTACGAAAGGAACAGCTAAATCGGTTGTTGCAGTTGCGGCATCGTAGGGTTTGCCATACTCATTTACTAAATAAAAATAAGAGTGCGCTCGGCCCAACAGGGCTTCTGCCTTTAAGCTCTTTTTTTGCGAATCCGTACCGCCTTGAGCAGCATCGATACCTATGAGTACGGTATTAAATAAACTGATCCGTTTGTAATGTTCTCCCCATAAATAAGTCGGAGCGCTTACATCATTGCTGAATTGTGGTGCCCAAGTATAAATTAATTCTGAAAAGGTAATGGGCGGATTATTGATGGCGGGTATATCGATGTTATCCGTCATTAGGTTCAAGATATTGTCCGCATCTGTTTCTGTGGTAAGTAAGGTGTTGTTGAGCCAGAGATCAAAGTCACCGGCAGTTTTTAGTAATTGTTTGCCTTTGGGCTCAACATCCAAATATTTATCGCAACCACTAAAAAATAGGCAGCAGAGTACAAGTTGCACAGTGATATATATAATTTTTTTCATGGATTTAGATTTTAAAAGTTAGTAAATAAGCCTAAGGTGTAAGTTGGAGTAACGTACGATTTCGCATAGCTCCCTGTTCCCATACTAAAGTTATAGCGGTTAAATCCTACCGTGTAGAGATTAGACACTTGCGCTTTGAGCTCAAAATTTTTAAACCCAGCCTTTTTTATAAAATTCACCTTGTTAAATCTATACGAAACGGTCACATCGCCAAGCGTTAGGTAGTCTCCATGCACTACGTAGTTGCTGTTGTACGTATAGGCTATACCTGGCGCGAAGGTATTCAGATCTACCAAATTTGGAATATCGGTATTCAGCTCATCGCCAGGTGCTCTCCAAAAGTTGTTTGAACCCACTAAAGGTCTGTTTTCAGCTGGCGTAGGCCTAGGCACCCTTACCTTAAAACCACCATAATAATTAACCATGGCGAAAAAGTAGAAATTTCCAACATCAATCCTATTGCTTAGGCCAGCGCTGATACTCGGAATAGAAGTTCCTGAATATTGGACCAGCCCAGATTCTTTAGTTGACATAGCCGTAACCAAGGGGGTTCCTGTCGAACTTGTGTTAACTACATATTGTTTGCCATTCTGATCTACGATGATAGGATGACCTTCGTTGTTAAGACCTATGGTATTGTAAGAGAACATAGCGCCAACTGGATATCCACCTACATAACCGAGCACATCTAATACACGCGGATTGTAGTCTCCTTTTCTATAAACATCTAGCACCTTGCTGCCATTTTTGGCGATGACCAAGCCAGTGTTCCAATTGAAATTTCTGGTCGCTATCCAATCTGCCTTAAGGCTAAACTCTAACCCATTGTTTCTAATGGTCGCATAGTTGATGAGTGCAGAACTAGCCCCTAAAGTTGGGTCAATGGTAGAATTGCCCATAATATCAGTGGTCTTTTTGGTGTAGTAATCCATGCTGCCAGAAATATTTTTAAAGATGTTAAAGTCTAATCCAACGTTAAAATTCTCTGTTTGTTCCCAGCGCAAACTGCTGTTCGCATTAGACGATAAGATGAGTGAGCTTAGTGTAGGGGTATTGGAAATATTGTTCTGGGCCCTTGCAATTACTTGAGGAAGGGAGAGTTTCGCTACATTTCCATTAAAGCCGAAAGCGCCACGCAGTTTTAAAAGGTGTAGCCAGTTTAGATTGGTCATGAAGTGTTCCTTATGGATGTTCCACGCGGCGCCTAAAGACCAAAGTGGTTTATATTTATATCTTGGATCGGTACCAAAAAGATTAGACTGATCTATTCGGATACTACCTGACAAAGAGTAAGTATCTTTATAGGAGTAGACCACGTTCGAAAAAGCTGATAAAAAACGATCGTCGATATACGTTTGATTAAAAAAATTGGTTAATTCACCAAGTGTATTGGAACTCACTAATGTGCCTCTTACTGCAGCTGCGCCACTAAATATAGCAGCATAATCTACAGGTTGTTGCAATAGACTTTGGTCGTTGTAGCCGAAATAGGAAGCTAAATTGCCTTTGTCCAATACTCTCCGAATTTCGGCACCTATGATACCATTTAAAGAATGATTACCTAGTGTCCTATTATAGTTTAATTGCGTACGGGCCGTATATCCCGTAGAATTGGTGTTACGCTGACGAAGGAAATCACCATCAGGAAGGTTCCTTTTGAACGCTAAGGTGGGTTGTGCCGCTGTAGGGGTAACGGTATAGTTGTTTACCCAAGCATTCACTTCTGAAGAGCCTTGTTTGGCCAAGTGCCTCATTTCTGAAGTGGATACCTCATACACTCCACCAAACAATAGATTGAAGCCTTTTCCAATGTCGAAGTTAAAATTGGCTATGGTCTTGCTGTTGATTGTCCGCGTTTTGTCGCTGATTAAATTGGCGTCGACTAAAGGATAATAGTTTTGATCTAAAAGCCCCTGAGATAGCAGTACATTGTTATAAACTGGCGCATAGCTTCGGGATAAGATAGCGGCCGGGTTACCGTTAACATCCTGGTAGCGCTCATAAGGCGCAACTGAAGCCACACCTGGTATTGGCGCCCCATTGTTACGTTGCTCTTGATATTCTGTGGTAAGCTCTAAACTTAATCGTTTAGCCAATTTTAGCGTAGTGCGCCCAGTTAACAATAGCCTATTATTGTCGTTAAGAATCTCGTTATTTCTATTGCCTGTATAATTAGCGGTGATGTAATATAAAGCATTAGGCGTACCACCAGAAACATTTAATGTATGCGTCTGGGTCATTGCTGTTCTTTGAAAAAGACGGCTGTAGTCCTCAAGATTATCGTAGCTTTTTAGTTCGGCAAATGAACTTTCTGCCTGTGCTGGTGAGATAATCCCAGCAGCTTGTTGAGCTAAGATGTAGAAAGGAACGGAGCGGCGTATATTACCTCCATTTACCGGGCCCGGTGCAAATAATTGGCCCCAACTGTTAGCATTAACAATCAACGATTGTCTTTCCCTCAAATAATTGGTATTAATAACTGAGGCGTCGGAATCCCATCTGTAGCGGCTGTAGTTTTCGGCTGGCCTTAAACTTAGTGTTGTTCTAAAGTTGAATTGCGCCGCACCTGGATTGGCCTGTTTTCTTTCAATAATGATTACGCCGTTAGATGCTCTTACTCCGTATACGGTAGCGGCTGCAGCATCTTTAAGAATCGTTACCGATTTAATTTCATTCGGATCAAGCATATCCAAGGTAAGTTCTGTTGGATAGCCGTCAACCACAATTAAAGGGCTTTGATTAGCCGACATGGTAGAGATACCTCGGATATTGAATAAAGGTCTTGATGATTCTACTCCATTAGGTGCTGTACTTGTAAAGTTAACGGTATTATTGATCATCAGCCCTGGAAGACGGTTGACTAAACCATCTAGAAAGTTAGAACTTACTCTAGATTCGTACTCTTTAGTGCTAATTTGTGCTACTGCGCCTGTACTTTGTTCCGGTTTAATACGCTGGTAACCCGTATTAACGGAAACAGCAACTTCTTGCAGCTCATCAACAGCTATACTCAAGCTAATAGCCCCAAGGTTTCTTGCAGCCTTTAGTTCTCGCGTCTGGTAGCCAGTGTACTTGATCACAATAGTTGCATTTTCATCAACATTAGTCAAATTAAATGCACCATCTGCCCCACTAATGGTTCCTTTATTGCTACCCTTCACCATAATAGAGGCACCGGCTAATGGCCTACTGGTTAAGGAGTCGACCAGCCTACCGGACACATCAATAGCCATAAAGTTTGCTACGATGCGGTCGAAAAATGACTTGGTTTTCGCTTTGATAACGATGGTGTTATTTTCGAGCACGTAAGTCATGTTGCTACCTGTAAGCAATGTTTCCATCACTTTTTCTAAGGGCGTATTGCTGAAGTTGGCATTGATTTTTGCCGCGGTGTTAAAATTGGTGCTCTCTACCAGCACGTTGTAGTTGGTTTGCTTTTTAATTTCCCGTAATACCTTTTCAATGGTTACCGGAGATTGTTTCAAGGTTATTTTTTGGGCGAAGGTGGCCGCATTAACCTGTAGTAGCGAAATCATTAATATGAAAGTGGTTAGTTTCATCATCAATAGCAGTTTCGGTAGTTGGCCCAAGGACCTAATAAAAATTTTAGTATAGTAGTTATGCATAGTTATCTAGGTATTTTTCCAGACTACTCTCCCTTACACGGTGAAGTATATGCACATGATTGCTTAACTAAGCAATATTTGCTAAGTTTGAGATGTCTGTAAGGCATAGCAGGTCTTCTTAAATTATTTGCTATTGCCAATTGGTTAATTCTGTTGATCAGCTTTTATACTACAGATGTTAAGGACTTCGATTGCAGTCGGAGTCCTTTTTATTTGTAATATCATGGGGTTTAGGGGATAGCTTTAGGTTCTTTCATAGTTTGTTAGGTTTGGTAAATAGGTTTATTGATATTTTACTCTTTGGAACTTACAATCACTTGTCTTCCCTTAATTTCGAAAGAGGCAACTTCGGTTGCCTGTAATACTTTTAACAATTCTGAGATATTGCCATACCTACTTACAGCCCCGAAGAAAATCTTGTCCTTCACTGAGCTATTTTTGTAGATCACCTCCATGTCATACCATTTAGATACACGTTTCATAATACTGGCCAAGGTTTCGTTGTTAAACATGAAATAGCCATTTTTCCAAGCTATGATATCTTCGGTTTCTACGACTTTGCTTAGCAACTTTCCCTCAGTCATTACGGCTTGTTGCCCTGGCGTAAGTAATAGGTGCTCTTTAGTGCTTAAATTGGTGACGCGCACACTGCCTTCGAGCAAGGTAGTTTTGATATTTGGCTCGTCTGTATAACTATTGATATTGAAGGTGGTGCCCAACACTTCAATTTGCTGCTGGTTACTTTGAACTATAAATGGATGCTGTTTGTCTTTCGACACTTCGAAATACCCTTCGCCTGCTAAGGTTACGCTTCTTTTTGGTGTGTGCGCAAAGCTGGTTGGAAACTTCAATGAAGATTCGGCGTTTAGGAACACGAGGGTTTGATCTGGCAAACGAACTTGAATTTGTTCGCCACGGGTGGTGGTTAGGGTATTGTAGGTTACCTTCTCACTATTTTTTTCATCAATATCATAAACGATCTGTCCCTCTTTATTTTTGTAGATCTTTACACCACCCTCGCTAACAAAATTCCCGGTAATCGCATCATTGATCGCAATCTTACGACCATCTGCCAGCGTTAAGGTCGCCCCATTTTTTCCTGGAGTGATGTCATTTGCAAAATGTATTTCTTCTTGTTTTTTGTTGTTGGTGAGCAAGAAGAACCCTACACTAAACAGCACCAGAATAATTGCTGCCGCAGCTGCCAAGCGTGGCCATAGTTTTTGAGCGCTAACTACCTTTCGGCTATTTTGTTTAATTTCCTTTAAGATACGGTGATCACCTGCAAATTCGGTTTCTTGTAGTTCGGCCGCCGTGATCGAGGTCCAATTGGCATCTAGTATTTCATGGAAGATTTCCGCATACTGCTCATCATGGAGAAGTTGAGCAAACTCGATTTCTTCTTCTTTAGTGGCCAATTGCTGCTGATAGGCCGTAAGCAAATAATAGATTCGTTCTTTATTCATCATGGTGAAGCGTCATTAGATTGATCAAACGCCTTATATAACTAAGACACACTTCCCCCTAGCTGTGAGGTAATGAAAAACAAAAAAAATTAAACTATTTTAAAAAGAATAGCAATAATTGCCAAATCGGTATGTTTTTGCAAGTAAACACGCAAAAAACGAAGTGCCAATTTCATATGTGTGGCCACTGTGGCGGTAGAAAGATGAAGCGCTTTGGCCACTTCCTCATATTTCAATCCCTCTTGATGGCATAATTGATACACTTGGCGCTGCTGTGGGGGTAACTGCGCAATGCCTTTGGCTAAAATAGCACGTGTTTCATTCAAGGTCACCCGTTCCTCTGTTTCATTACTTTCCTCACTCCAGTACGATCTTAAGGTATTGTTTGCCCTATTTTCAATTTCTTGCCTACGGAGTGCGTTCAAAGCAACATTACGGGATAAAGTTCTCATATAGGCCTCAAGGTGATTGACTTTTTCGAGTTCCAGGCCCATATTCCATATTTTCAACATTACCTCTTGAACTACTTCTTCGGCAGCTGATGCTGACTGAAGTATCTTATAGGCAAAGAGATAAATCTTTTTCGAAAAGGCATGATACAAGATTTCAAATGCACGCTCATCTCCGCTTGCTACGCTCTCAAGCAATTTTTTATCGTCAAAAGACAAAGGAGAAGATTTATAGGACTGCATTATCTAACGAATATACTAAAAACAGCACAAATTAAGCCGCTAGCCGTTAATAAACTACCTTATTCACCGATACATCAATCGATTTTACCGATACCCTATTGCAAAATCCCAAATAATAACTACATTTGTCTTGAGAGCGTTAATTTAGATGATGGGGATATGACTTCGGTTGTATCTCCATTTCTTTTTTACGTCTAGAGTAAAGCTCCCTATCCAACAGCAATTTTCGGGACTATCATGCCGTAGAAAACTCTTTTTTCAAGGATGAATTAGATTTTGGCATATCGCAAGTAAAGATAAGTAGCGAGCTACTAAAGCACTTTCAAAAGCTGATGGTGCAAGCGCTCGCACTGCGCCAATAAACACGACGCCAATTTATTTAGTCCTTCACTGACTAAACATCACATTGAAAATATTGTCGCCAGCAGGAATATTATCAAGGCAGGGATATTACAGACCAAAGCTATCTAGATTTTTTTTCCATGTACTTGGTGCGAAGTACCGAAAAGTGCGATTTGATATAAGGGAGCTCGAACTGGGCGGGAACAACTTCCCTGCCGGTGGTATCTATAAAGCCGTAACCGTCTGAAACATTTTTGACCAGTGCCACATTTTTGGCAAAGACATCAAATCTTTGTATGCTAGTGTATACGGGTTGCACGATTAGTTTTCCGCTTGCATCCATTATGCCATAAGTAGCTGCGTTGGTTTTCACAAGCTTCCATCCTTTGCTAATCAAAAAGGGGTCACTACTTTTAATTTTTTTCAGCTGTGCCGACAGATTATGTGACAGACATAGGAATATACCGACCAGAAGGGTTTGCTTGTACATCGTTTAAATAAATTTAGGTGTTTAGTTTTATAGAGTTAAATCCGATTGCTGGTAATTTAAAATTAAATTCAGTTGATTAATGATATCTATAAAGATAAAAGATCATTTAATAATTCGGAAATACCTTTTACAAAATTATTTGGATTAGCACAGTTGTTACCCCTTAGATTTATTGCTTAATACAGAAATCCGATCTAATAAATCATTTATATCCTCCACCTTTACGACACAAGTGTTATCACCCTAGAAAAATAGCCAGGGCCTAACTTGTGCTTTACCTTAAATAGAAATGAAGATAATTAAGAATAGATTCAAGTCATCTAAATGATTAAACACGAAACAACTCAAGACTTGCACCAAGTTGGGGTTTTATGCCCAGCTCTATGCCGCTGGAAGGCATCAAACTTTTGAAGCATCAAAAGTAGGCAAAAATGCTTGTCAATGCCCTGAGGTGCCTTTTCACAACCCAACTCATCAAAAAACAGTATCGCTGCCTGTCAGAATTAGGCAGGCTGATGCTCGGTAATGCTCGGTGGCCTGTAATGCAACATTTTTTGATTAGGCCGGCACTGAACATTGACGGACGTGCTTCGCAAAGTCAGTGCTTATTCAAAGTGACCTAACACATCCGTTCCCAAGTACGCCTCATATTAAAATTCTGCTTTAAGTAACGATAAAAAAACAAAACCGTTACAGCGATGCTTGCGCTAGATAAATCGCTTAAGCGAGAGAGGTGCGAGCGTACCGCTCGCACCAGTAAGAAGATTTATCAATGATAATATAGCGAAAACTGGTGAAAATATTTTTTCAGTTTCTCACTTAATGAATTAGCTACTAACTCTCTATTAACTTCTTTTCTTGTATATAAGATTTCTAGAATTCCAACCTTTAGTACGTTAATGACTTCTAAATTGTTGGTTTCTCCAACCTCGTTAATAAATTTAAATGCCTTATTTACAAGAATACTTTTTTTGGATCCCTTTCTATTTCATCAGCTATATATGAGGCAAATTCATTCATAAATAAATAAATGTCGCTAAATGATATATCATGTTCATTATTTTCCATTTCAAAATGCTCTTGGTACTCAGGTAAGAATTTAAACAACAAGTCCACAAGAACTTTGTGAATGAAGTCATTAATTTTTTCTAATTCCTCTATGTGTTTTACCATTTTAGTCCCGTATTACTAGTTAAATCCTCAATAACTTCAAAAACGATTCTCCTATCTACGGTTGACAATTCCCCGTGATTACCTTTAAGTAAGCCCCTCATGGCTTTAAGGCCTTCTTGCGCTAGTAGAAATATCATTTTAAATATTTAATCACCCCTCTGGCGCAAGCATTTGCTTGTGCCTAATATTAAAATCGGCTTTAAGCGACTAATGGGTACAAGTCATCTAACAGCAAACCAAACGCACAAGACTTACGCCAAAGCGGGACGATACAGCCCAGTCTTATTAATATCTACATCATAATGGAGTAGTATAAAATATAAAAGAAATTATTTCTTTCCCCCCAAATATAATCCTTCACCACAAGCAATTACTAAACTACTTTGATAACAAAAGTACTAATGCATCGGCAGAATCATTTAACGCTAAAATTAAAGCTTTCAGATCAAAGTTCAGAGGCATAGGAGATATCAAATTTTTCCTGTTCAGATTAACTAAATTATTTGCTTAGTCCAAAACTTTTTTACTTGATCCGTAAATCTATATGATTTCTTCAAGTCTAGCAGCCTTTTAGATCAAAAAAAAAGCCTTTCCTGAATATACAGAAAAGGCTTTGTAAGTCGGGATGGCAGCAAACCGCACCGACATCACAAACATCTATATTATAGATACTTACATCAACCAAAAAAATTAGGGAGTAGAATAGGGCATAAATTCCGACGTATCAAAACAGCCTATACTATATTAAATCCTTGCAAATCATTATCCTACGATTCGTTAAGCAAAAACGTTTATTTCGTAATTAAATATAGTAAATTCCGTCGTAAAATCCAAATTAAATGCATAAAGGATGATTGTGAAATTTATATCTCTTAATTAAACGACGACTATTTTTTTGATGCTTGTGGATAACCTTGGTTTAATTAATTATTATGTTCCATTTATGAGTCGTTTATCACTACAATTTGCGATAGGTACCAAGTAGCTTTTTATTTAACCATTATTCATATCATAAATCTAATTCTGAAGATAATCAATCCCATTTTTTCTTAAAAAGACAAATGACTTAACGGGCATTGGTAAACTATCTTTCTTAAGATAGGCCAATGGTATTTCTTCTGCTGTTAAAATAAACGATGAGATAGTATACTCTTCAATATTCTCTACATATTGGCCAAGTGCAGCCTTATTTTCATTTAACCACCGATCTCGGTCGACGTGTTTACGAACCTTCGCCTTTTTATCTTTTCCATTCCTCCCAAGATAATCGTCCATCTCCACTTTCATCTCATGAACATTTCTACCACCAGTAATATTTTTACACTCAATTGGATAAATAATTTTCAACGAATGATCAACCACCATCAAGTCAATATCCCCATAACTACGATCTGTCTTTAAATGTCCTTTCGGAGCATTTGGCTCCATTTTAATCTCGAATTGGACGACTTCAAAAGCAGTATTTTCTTCAAACCATATTTTAACCTGATTGCGAAATGGTTTGCCCTTGTCGGAAGACACAGTTGCTAACCAAGTCTTCATCTGCGGTGACACCGCATTTGGCAATTTACTCGTATAGAGTAAATAAAGGAGATTATCATAATAAGCCATTAAATGTCGATATCCATAATAATAAATGGTACCGTCATTTCCTTTAATTTTCGTCAAAGGTCTACGTATATATGATAATTGCCTATTATAACGCCAGACAAAAATATCCACTTTTGAATAACCATCTGGTGGCAAACCAATAGATGCTCTCTCAATAAGTGTCAACAGCTCTAATGCAATTTTGAGCTCATCTGAGGCAATTCCAGTCTTTGACGACAACAAAGAAATCAATGCATCTTCTTTAATTTCAACCACTCTAGAGGCATTCTCAAAACCCTCATTAACTAAAACTCCAATAATATTGGCAAGTTCAGATAATTTGATATTGAATTCGGCCAAAAACGCTTCATCTAATGACCTTGATTCGTCAGTTTCTTCCCCTTTTGATTGCTGTCTTACAGGAGCGTAATTTTCAGTGAATGTTTCGGTATTTTTAAAAATCTCACTTTCTGTCTTAGCTACCGCATAAGGTTGGAAGGCGCTTCTTTCCAAAGTTTTTTCAGTTCCAATTCTGCCCGATGGGAGAAGTCCCATTTCTGGGTCATCTAATCCCAAGCGCATGGCTTCATTTAAACCTCCCCATTCGGTAAGCTGATTTGTTAGCGCTAGTAACTCATCAATATCGTCCTTGTTGGGCAATTTATTACCTGTGGGAACATTTGTAGCAACAAACTCAATCAGCGTTCTTAGTGCATGGGAAGTTGTTATTAAGTTCTTTTCAGAATTCAAAAGCTCAGCTTTTTCCCTTTCTTCATTACTAAAACACGCAATTTTGGCCGGGATTAAAATTTCCCTGAATTCTTTCAATTGAACAGCCTTTTCATGATGTGCAATTAGGTATTTTATTAGTTCGACTCCGTTATAATCTGAAATCCTAATTGTAATCTGTTTGATTATAGCTTCAACTATATCGTCACAGAGTTTAATTTTTTCTTCCCTTGTGGCAATTTTTTCGGGAATATGGTAGCCTTGCGGAAGGTAGCTGACCAAATTATCTAATACATAAGAAATATCTGCCTCCTGTATGTATCTAATGGCAGGTAGGTTGCGATCGTCCATTTTAACGTTTAGAGTTGCATCACTAAATAAAATCATTTTTGCATGAGAGGGCACGAGAGTGGATTCTATGATTTCTTCAATCCGTTGCTTATCCAACCCTAAACTGTGACCAGAGGCTTCTACGTATTTATTCAAACCTTTTAGAACGGCCGAAATCAATAACTTATCAGCTACATTATCTGGAGACTGCAATGGATAGATAAATTCGAACGGTACAAAAATATCAATCCTGGGAGCAATGATTTTAACATCAATTAGAACATCTTCTGTCGCGACAGACTTTACTTCGTATTCTTTAGCTCCTAATAACCTTTCATCAACAACTAGGTTGATTTCAAATTGAATTATTCCGATCTTTTCGAGGTATGGCCTTAATAAAGGTTCCATCTTATAAAGCCAAAAGGCAACTGCGTCACATGCGAATGCGCCCCAAGTCGATTGATTTCTCCTCGTTTGTCTACTTGTTATCCAAATTGGCATCTTATATGTCTCAATGACAATCCTAAAAAAATTACTGAACTGGTCATCTATATATACTGGTGCATAATTTTTGTGCTTATGCACTTTCAGGAAGCCAACATTCTTTCCATCAAAAAGCAGAACTGCATGTTCATTTAAACTTTGCTGAACATTCTTCATAAAGTATTGGGCGCTACCATCGGAAACGATTAACATTCCCCCGATAGGGTTTTCTTCATCAGAGGATAACAAACTCCCATTATTTTCTCTATATATGGCGAAGGCGTCAATCATACCCCCTGTGGCCATCACGTTTGCAATTTCATTTGTTTGGAGATGACATTTTGCAAATTTCCAAAGATCAAGAGGATCGATATCATCAGAATAAGCTATGGTTTTAAGTTCGCTGTATTTTAGAGCAAGTTTTTGATGTCCAGCAGGAGGTTTCGACCACATAAAAAATGAGTTTTGAGCATTTTCGGCCAATACGTACAAGCATAGAACCCTCATGGGTTGGTTAGGATTTATCTCGGATAAAAATTCAACTACTTCCTGACTTCTTTGTTCTAGGCCATAGTTTGCGGACCCACTCGAAAGCTTGCTGGTCAAATTTGGCTGTCCTGGATTAACGAAACACAGATAAGCTAGTTTATCTTCATCAAATTGGAATACGGACTCTCGTAAAGCTAAAGGTTCCTTCTGTTCAGGTAGCTTAATATCTGTAGCATACCACTTCATTTTTGAAAGGGCAACACCGGCGAGGTGATATTGTCTTTTGTTTAAAAGCTCATCTAGGTCTTTACTGCAATTATATTCTTGAGCTTTCTTATTGATGAATGATATTAACGACGGTAAAATTCCAGTGGGCATATACATCAAAATACCATTCTTCACTTCGATAAATGGTTTTAAATTCACTGCATTATTATCGGGGTCTTCATCTTCTAACTCTTTAGCATCCGCCTCAATAACAAAATCTTTGATAATATTAAGGTCATATCGCCTTCGAGATGATACTGCCTCTAAATACTCATTGTTAAAGTATAATGCATCAACATATTGCTCCAAATTTTTAAAGGATGGTAATTCAATAATATCCGTTTGAGAAGTTTCAAATAAAAAGGCTGAATGCCCAATTTCTTGAGCGGCTTGGTTACTTAAAAACAATAGTAGTCCTACTGCATCCCTTATTTTTTTAACAAAATCCTCTGGTAGATTATGTTTATGGAGAAAAATACACTCCGAAAGTTGGTTCAAGATTTCCGTATGCCCCACATATAGACCCGGATACACCAGATAGTTACCTTCTTCAAAGATTGCAATCTCAGTAAATGAATTAGTGAGGGGATCTTCCATCCAAGCCCCATCCGTGTAATTTTCGATTGATTGTTTAAGAGTTTCCCAATTTGCTAAAAGCTTTTTATCATGTTTACCGAGCTTCAATAAGACAGTCCTTGCCAGTTGCTCCATCCGAAAATTTTTTCCATGATTAGAAGCATGTAACTGTAAAGCCCCGATAACACTAATCAACTGTATTGTATTATAATTATCCAGCAATTCGTCCATGTTCGATACTTGCACACCTTCTTGCTCAACAGTGACTTTTTCTGCAATTAAATGGCAATTCTTATATTTTTTTCCACTCCCACAAGGGCATAAATCATTGTCACGGATTTCGCTCATAATAATTGATAAGATTATTGTTAAAAGATTGTTTTAAAAAAACGGCCCATAATGGGCCGTTATATATATTGACTCTTTCGAGATTATTTTCAGACGGGATTCGAACCCGTACGCTTAAAAAGCACAAGCTTGGCAAGCTTGCATGTCTGCCAATTTCAAGGATCATATTATGTTACACAAATTGTATACCAAAGGTTATTAAGCACTTGTAAAGGAAAATATGTCATAAATAGGCCTCTTTTAAGTGAATTTCTGGCAGAAATCGCTATATTGGATGTGCCAAAAACTTATCAACCTTGCGATCGAAAATAAATGGATATACAACAAATACTTCAAAAATATGATGATCCATCTCGTAAGGATTTCGAAGAATATCAGCTAAATTCAGAACTACATAAAAATTTCACTAAAGTAAATGGTGAATTACCATGCGATGATTTGGCGGAATTAATGGCTTTTGGCTTCAATGAGGACTATCAAGATATTAAGACTGGGTGGGGTACTTACTTTGGACCAATGACGGTAATACGTAATGATAACGGTACCGCAACAGAAACGCCTTCAATACGATTGGTGAATAATGATATCTTAGATTACTGGCATTCTCGAGCAAAAATTGCAAACCACCCAATTTTGGTAGCACGTTATAGTGGTTTAGTATGGGATTTCACTAAATACGTGACTCAAAATCAGCCACCAGCAGAAATTGCGAAGATTTGTATAAATGCAATTATCAAGGTTGCATTGGAGAATTACTATATCAACGAGATCAATGTATTTTCAAAGCTTAAAAGAGCATTATCGATTGCTATCCTACTAAATGATAAAGACCTAATATCAAAGTGTAAAAACGCCATAATTACATTTGAAAATACTGTATCCAAGGATTTATTACCTGGTATTTGGGGACATGCTTTTGATTTGTTAATGTTTAACAAAAAGGCACAACTTTCAGAGGACGAGGAGAAATTTATAATTGATGAGCTTGAAGCAAAGCTAGAAAGATTGCTATCTGTCGATTCGCAAGAACTTCAAAAAACGATATGGCCTGCCCAAAATTCCGCCACAAGACTTGCAGATTATTATCGAAAGAGAAGTCAGAACCAAGATGTGTTTCGCATTATCTGTAAATTTGCTGATGCTTCTGAGCAATATGTAAAAGGTGCTTCTGTTGCTGAAATAGCGGGGAATGCCCAAGATTTATATAAACTTTATATCAAATATCATTTAAAAGACAAGGCTGCAGAAATGCTGTTAAAAGTCAGATCACTTGGGACTAAAGTTCCTAGCGAAATGAAAACTGTTGGTGCTGATCTCAATATTCCAACTGAAAAAATTAGAGAGTATCTTAGTGGTATGACAAAAGGTGGTCTAGCTGATACAATCCAAAGACTTTTATTCACCTATATTCCGATAAAAGAAACTGAAGAAGGAATTCTAAGGAAGAAGGCGGCTAAGGCGCCAATATCTTATCTATTTACACAGCAGTTAATCGATAGCAAAGGAAGGCTGATTACGACTATTGGTCCATTGGAAGAAGATTTCGATGCACACTTAATCAAAGAAATTAGCAATAATTTAACCTTACAGTCAATTACTCTTAGATTTCTTATTGATGAAATGATTAGCAAGTTTGGATTCAATAGTTCAGATATCTTGGAGACCATAAAAGATTGTCCTGCAATTGACCAGCATCGGTTAAAGATTATTGAAAAAGGTCTTGATGCCTATTTTGAAAATGACTTTGTCGTTGCCATCCATTTAATAATTCCTCAGATTGAAGAAGCGATAAGAAATATTGTTGAATTTGGTGGTGGCAATGTATTAAAAGAGTCACGAGGAGGTGGATTTCACTTAAGAACATTTGATGATTTACTACGAGACAATATCATTAATGAATCCTTAGATGCGGACTTAGTAAACTATTTCAAAATTCTTTTCACAGATCAAAAAGGATGGAATCTTCGAAACAACGTCTGTCATGGTATGACCAATTTGGAAGAGTTCAATTTTCAAACAGCCGACCGTCTTATACATGCGCTTCTTTGTTTATCAATAATAAAATATATCGACTAAGCTGATTTACAAATAATTTACATAAAAAGACTTATAGTGTATCCTTCAACTAAGAGATTCAACAATGAGGTCTTTAAATACATTTATGATTTCTATGGTTACTCCAAATAAAAAATCAAATTTATTTTGGGTTATTAATTTTATATCGTAATATTGCGATATAAAATTATGGGACTTACAAAATCAGAAATCTTTACCGACGAGCAGAACCAGCTTTCCACATTGCTGAAAGCCATCGCACACCCTGCCCGTATCGCAATCCTGCAAAGGATCATCATTTCCAACACCTGTATCTGCGGAGATTTAGTAGGGGAATTGGGCCTGGCGCAAGCAACAATTTCACAACACTTGAAAGAACTGAAAACTGCCGGGATTATTCAGGGCACAATTGAAGGCGTGAGTGTCTGCTATTGTATTAATCCTAAGACCTGGAAATTACTGGAAGATCAGCTTGGTGCTTTTCTAAGTTCTTACAAAGGAGAGCTTAGCTGCTGCTAACCTTTTTTTACATTAATCAATCGTTAAATTGCAATAATACTTTAAATATATAATTATGAAACTATCAGAAATAAAAGAAATCTTGGCTACGGCCGAAAGCGTAAATTTTAAACTGGAAAATGGTAATTCTGTACCTGAGCATTTTCATGTTACGGAGGTGGGCATCATAACAAAAGATTTCATTGACTGCGGTGGAACGGTTCGCCATGAAAAAGTTGCCAATTTCCAGTTATGGGATGCCAACGATTTCGAGCATAGATTAAAAGCTGGAAAACTGCTCAATATCATTTCACTTTCAGAAAAAGTGCTGGGAATGGAAGATTCGGAGATTGAAGTAGAGTACCAAGCGGAAACCATTGGTAAATATGACTTAGCGTACGATGGTGAAAACTTTGTACTGATCGCAAAAACGACGGCTTGTTTGGCGATGGATAAATGTGGTGTTCCACAAGAGAAACAAAAGGTTGAAATGGTAAACCTGGCTAATGGTTCAAGCTGTACTCCGGGCGGAGGCTGTTGCTAATATGATGAGTAAGGAGACTAAAAAAATCCTGGTGCTCTGCACGGGCAACAGTTGCAGGAGCCAGCTTGCAGAAGGTTATCTCAGGCATTTTTCCGGAGACCGGGCAGAAATATACAGTGCCGGGATAGAAACGCATGGCGTCAACCCGAAAGCCATTCAAGTCATGGCAGAGGATCATATTGATATTTCAAGTCATACCTCAAACCATGTGGATGAATATGCGGGAATTGATTTTGATGCGGTGATCACCGTTTGCGATAATGCCAATGAAGCCTGCCCTTTCTTTCCCGGCAAGGTAGACCGCTTTCACCAGAATTTTCCTGATCCTGCAAAAGCTACAGGAACGCCGGAAGAAGTAATGGACGAGTTCAGAAGGGTACGTGAACTGATTAAAGCCTTTTCAGCAGATTTTGTAAGTCAATACATAAACAAATAAATCATGAGTGCGAACAATTGTGCCCCCGTAGTAGAACGAAAAAAACTGAGTTTTCTTGACCGTTACCTAACCCTGTGGATATTTATAGCCATGGCGATTGGCGTAGGTGTAGGATATTTTATCCCATCTTCTTCCGGCTTCATCAATTCCTTTTCCAGTGGCACGACCAACATACCCCTGGCCATCGGCTTAATTCTGATGATGTACCCGCCACTTGCTAAAGTGAAATATGAAAATATGGGTGAAGTATTCAGGGACACTAAGGTATTGAGCATTTCCCTGGTACTGAACTGGGTGATTGGCCCACTATTGATGTTCTTCCTTGCCATTACTTTTTTACGGGATTACCCGGAATATATGGTTGGTCTGATCCTGATCGGACTTGCCCGCTGTATCGCTATGGTAGTGGTATGGAACGAGCTGGCAGAAGGTAACCGTGAATATGCCGCTGGCCTTATTGCGCTAAACAGTATCTTCCAGGTTTTGCTTTACAGCGTATTCGCATACATCTTTATTACCGTATTGCCACCCTTCTTTGGGTTAAAAAGCCTTGAAGTGAATATCACCATAGGTGAGATAGCTAAAAGTGTGGGCATCTACTTAGGGCTGCCTTTTGCAATGGGTATCATCAGCAGGTACACCCTGATCAAACTCAAAGGAGAAGATTGGTTCCAGAACAAATTCGTCCCACTGATATCGCCTATCACTTTGATCGCACTATTGTTTACCATCGTCATCATGTTCAGTTTGAAAGGTAACCTGATCGTGCAGATACCAATGGATGTAGTCCGTATTGCTATACCGCTTGTGATCTATTTCTCCATCATGTTTGTCATCAGCTTCTTTGCGGGCAAGTACTTCGGGGCAGATTATTCCAGAAGTACCTCCATTGCATTTACGGCTACTGGAAACAATTTTGAACTCGCCATTGCCGTTGCCATCGGTGTATTCGGGATCAATTCCGGACAGGCTTTTGCCGGGGTAATCGGACCATTGGTTGAAGTTCCTGCATTGATCGCCTTGGTCAACCTGGCATTCTGGTTCCGGAAAAAATACTATACAATAGCGGAAGCCGTCGATTAACTTAACTAAACAAACCATATTATAATTTTATGAAAATCGCTTTATTCTCTGACATCCATGCCAATCTTCCGGCACTGGAGGCATTCTTTAAAGACGTTGAAACCAGAAACACCGATGCCATTTATTGCCTTGGCGACCTTGTTGGCTATAACATTTGGCCTAATGAAGTAATAGACGAGATCCGCAGGCGCGGCATCCCTACGATTGCTGGAAATTACGACTGGGGCATTGGTCGTTCAAGTGATGACTGCGGTTGTGCCTATAAAACCGACGAAGAGAAAGCAATGGGCAAAGTCTCTATTTCCTACACCAACGGGATCGTTAAAGATGAACAGCGGGCTTACCTAAGAACCCTGCCAGCTCACATCAGACTGGAATACCAATTGAACCACGACAAAAGGAATATCCTTTTTGTACATGGAAGTCCAAGAAAGGTAAATGAATACTTATTTGAAGATCGTGATGAGAAAAGCATGCTAAGGATCATGGAGCAGGCAGATGCCGACATTATGTGCTTTGGGCATACCCACCAGCCTTATCACCGCATATTGAATTCGGGTACTGACGGAAATAATCATTTTAGACACGCTATAAATATCGGTTCTGTCGGTAAACCAAAGGACAAAGACCCACTGGGCGGTTATGTGATCCTGACCATTAACCCTGACAGCACGGTTACTGATCAGGATAGCATCAAAGTTGAATTTATCCGCTTTGAATACGATATAGAAAAAGCGGCAAAAGCGGTTGAGGAAAGCCCATTGCCCAATGAATATGCAGACATGTTACGTAACGGATAGGCAATGAGGATCGCACTTTTTTCAGACATACATGCAAACCTTCTTGCTTTCAAGGCGATGCTGAAGGACATGGATAGCCAAAAACCCGATGCGGTTTATTGCCTCGGGGATCTGGTAGGCTACCATATAAACCCCAATGAAGTCATTGATGAAATCCGAAGACGTGGCATAGCAACCCTGAAAGGCAATCACGATGAAAAGGTGGAGAATATCATCACCACCCCCGAAAGTCTAACTGAACCAGGCAAGAAATATGCTTATCATCTGATCCGTGAGGATAACAGGGAATACTTAAGAACTCTTCCAGCACACATCAGGTTAGAATATAAGCTTAACGGTGAAAAACTCAACCTTGTTTTTGCGCATGGCAGTACCAGGAGTATCGACGAGTATGTGCTTGTTGATACCGATGAAAACTATGTTTTAGACCTATTAGCGGAATCGGATGCTGATCTTCTTTTTGTCGGGCATTCCCATAAGCCATACCACAGGATACTAAAGTCTGCCGATGGAGTATTTAAGCACGTTGTTAATCTTGGTTCTGTGGGAAAACCAAAAGACGGCGATCCCAAAGGATGTTACGTCATACTTCATTTAAATGCAGACAGTTCTACAGCTAACACAGACAGTACTGAAATTGAATTCAGACGTGTTGAATACGATGTGGAGGCATCCGTCAAAGCTATCTTGGAAAGTCCTTTGCCCATGGAGTTCGCGGATGCTTTGAGACTTGCTAAATAAAGCTAAGGGGGTAACCCCGGCTTTTTTAAATAGCTATCGTTTGCTAAACTGGCTCTTCCAACCGGTTACAGATAACGTGTCTTTCATCTTTTCGCCGATAGAGCCTATCCTCATTGATACAACTAAACAAACGCTGGACAAGCTTATTTCTCACAGCATTAACAACACTCATTTTGTTTTTTCCTTGCTCTGTCTTTCGCTCAAAGTACCGCTTCATATCACCGCTTATAAGCGAGGCCATCGCTGCCATGTGCAAAAGCATTTTTACCTGTTTATTTGCTTTGTGGGAGACCCTTGCCCGGCCTTTTAAACTGGTGCCTGAATTGTGTTCAAAAGGGACTATTCCGGCATAGCATGCAAATTTCTTTGCAGTTTTTATGTTTTTAAATTCATTGGTAGCTATTATGATTTCAACAGCTGTAACTGTCCCAATCCCGCTTACAGATGTTGATATTTGGAATAACCGTTTCAACGTTGGATCAGCTTTAATGATTTCCAGAATATGCTTTTCTACAGCTTCCAGGTCTTGAGAAACATGCCTCAAAGTATTCTTGCAAATATTCTCTACCGTTTTGCCTCCAGCTTTATCAAAAAGTTTCAGTTCCTTAACAGGAATGGAAAGGGATTTTTTAGTGCGCACCAACCTGCTTCGTAAAGAGGTCAGATGTTTCAAAGTTCTGATAACTGCTCTTGGCGGTTCCCAAAGCCTGATTGATTCTCTTTCCTTATAAACATAGGTCGCAATTCGCTCGGCATCAACCTGATCATTTTTTCCTCTTGTCAAACCAACACACAACTTTAAGTGGGCAGGATGTTCTAAGCAAATGAAAGCCTTTTTGCCCTGTAGAAAGGAAAGCAAATGTTCATTATAAATGCCTGTGTGTTCCATACAAAATACCGAATTTGCGGAATCAAAATCAGGGATCTGTTTACCTAATAGCTTCCAAAAAATGGTAAGCGCTTTCGGTTTGTTTTCAATTTCAACGCTATATCGCTTCTCCTTTCCTTCTAAGATACATACGTCCAGTGTCTCTTTAGAGACATCAATGCCAATAAAATACTTCCAGTTCATATAATATAATTTGGGTTACCGTTAACATATTTAAACACACTCAATACCTTACTAATGAGTCCTTACACTCGAATTTCTATTTGAAGCTTGCTTAAACAGCAGACAGGAGCCTAAATCAAAAAGTAGATCATTATATCTTGCCCGCAAGTTAGTTCGCTCCTGACTGTGTTAACTTTTCAAATAAACGTCTGGAATATTTAAATCTTTATAGATTAACAAATGAAGAGGCATAAATCATGAATTAGATCTTAAATCTTGCCCGTAGGATAAGTCGCCTCTCCATTGTTACTACTGTCTTAATCAACACTTAAAAAATTCTTATTTTTGCACTTAGCAAAATCTTATACAAACCTAAAGGCCCGTAAGGGCCGCCCGCAAAATTTTGGGCATAAAAAGGCATTGGATATTTCAATTATCCAATGCTTTATCCAGTAAATAAAATGGAATAATTAAATGCTCTAAAACCTACCCCTGTCTGGATTTGGATTGATACCGATAATCTGACGTCTGCCAATATGGAACACTCGACCGCAACGCTCGCAGCGACCATAAAATGCTCCGAAAGGACTAATCAGATCGCCTGTTTCGGTACAGGCCATAAATCCATCCTCCTTCTCAAAATTACCACATTCACAAACCCAATAATCGAGATAGTCGTGATACTTCATATCCTGCTGCTCTAATGCTGTAAAGCTATTTTTATTACTTTTCATGATACATTAATTGCTGTTAAACTATTAATTAATTCAAGGCATCCACACCTAGCTTAGCAAAACTGCTACAAAGGTTGAATGCTGCTTGCGCCCTATTCATTGCACCCCCTCCCATAATGGAATTAACTTGCTTTCATCCGTTTTGAATTCCCTGACATTCTGAAAGTAGCCCGTTACACTATTATATGCTCCGAACAAATTGCCCTTGGTCGTTTCCATCTGTTGGCTCGGGCTAGTTCCTGCATATTCCAAGACCTTATCTATCGTATTGTTGTAAAGTGTGGAGGTTTCCAACTCTTTGCCCATCCTAATGGCGTCATAAATTTCAAGATTCGGAGCCATTGCCAATTGCACCAATTTCTTAACCTGCTTATCGCTAATTCTTATTTTAGTCCATTGGTTGAAAATTTCCTGCATCTCGTTTCCCAATTGATGGGAAATACCCATTAATTGGTGCGCTTGTTTCAATCTGTCGTGTGCATTGGCGGTGTGTTTGATCTTAATTCCGTTTGCCTGTGAACGCATTGCCGCATTCAGCGTATTTTGGCAGACGATACGAACCGGGGTAAATGCTGCCGTGATACTTCCCGAACCATTGTGAGAAGTAGTCAAAAATAAGTATTGCTCAATCAGGTCATTACGCCCTACCTTGATATAGTCCGGCAATTTAGCAGTAATAAATATCCGTTCGCCCCTGCCCAATGCACCAGCGGTTTCATACAGAATACCCTCGCCTCCCCCGACAATACTATCGAAGAAACTGAACGCATCCACATTTTGTACCACATGGTAATCCTTGCCCACAACCCCGAGAGCTTCATCTGTGTCCGTTCGAACAGTTGCGAAAACATCAGGAATTTTGATTTGGGGTAGTAAGATATCCGTTTCGGGATCAGAACTAAAATTTGCCGTATCGTAGGTAAATAATGGGCGTTTCTCCACCAGATAATCCAGCCCAGCAAATTGTATCGCCTCGCTACTTGTCGGATATTGTTCTACAATCGTACCCAGTGAATGCCACGCCTTTTCCTTTACAGAAAAAAAGCTGTGTTTGTCGGTTTTCGGGTTATAATTTAGGTTGTGTGCCATGATTGATTTTTTTATGGTTTCTAGTCCTGGACAATAAAATCTCCGTTTCCAAAATGTTCACGTTTGCCGTATCGGTCAAAGTGAGTTTGGATTGTGTCTCAATTTCGTTCACGATATCGGAGAGGTGGATATGGTCGGCATGGACTGCCACACGGACCATCAAAAAAATAGTTTCGTATTTCATGATTAAGGAAAAAATAGCCCCGACTAGGTCGGGGCTAGCATCAACGGTCTACTTCTGATTTGGAAATTGAATTTCCACCTCGATCTCTGCCAATTTATCTACACAAAGCTGATTGACCATTTTTGCTACGGCATTGATGATGTAGGGGTTTTTCGTTGTAAACTCCCTGCCCTTATCGTCCCCGATGGTCAACTCGCAACGCTGAAAATGATTGCTTTCCGTTTCGTCCGCATCATCTTTCTGCGCCACCTCAAAGGTTTCAAGCGTGTCGATGGTTTCCAACAATTTGCCTCTTTGGTTAATCTTGCGGTTCAGTTCCATAGCGATCTTGATGGTTGAATCCAAGTTTAGGGCAGGTGCTTTAAAGTCAAAAGGCAAATCGCCTGCTCTATCCGCTTCCTTAGGTGCTGCGCTCTGACTGGTCGGCTCGGGTTTGTCTTTCGTCTCGTCTTTTTTGCCTTCCTCTTTCAATGGCACATTTGGGCGGATATTTGTTTTGTCCGTTGCCGCACCTTTTACATCTTTTACCTCGGTTGCTGATTTTTCACTTCCAATTACTGCTGTTTTCATGATTTGTAATTTTTAAATTTTATATACTGACAATTGAATTTTTCGTGGTAGTTGTAATGCTGTGGTGGTGGGCTTCTGCCCTTTGTACTGTGCATTGGTTTTTCCTCCTTTTAAAATGCTGTCGGCTGAAGCCTCCTGCCTTTTTGTTAAGTGCCTGACCTGACCACAATCCAGTGGAAGGACAAGACTTTGCGAAAAAAAATACGACCCGAGCACAGCGAGGTGTGGAGATTTTTTTTCAGCAAACCCGAAGGGCCCGGTCTTGACAAGCCACTGGATTGTTCAGAACTTTCGGCACAAAAAGGTTCGATGTAATTTTTGCGATTGACAGCAAGACCGATCTTACTACTTAGACCTAGTAGAAAGTAATTAGTATCTTTATAGCAAACCATTTATTGACGCTCATGATAGACCCAGTAACAGCGGCTGGAATAGCCGCCTTTTCAGCAAACACAATTGCCACATATTTCATTAACAAGGGTTTAGACCTTGGTTTTTCCGAAGATAGTTTTAAAGAGAGATTGAGAGAGGTAATCGATAAAACTGTTGAAGATTATGATGATAAATTTCCTCAAGAAAGTGGTAGACTATTACCATTTTATCATTCAGTGAATGTGATTGATGAACTCCTCAAATTCCGTGTCATGCATCCAGAGGAATATGATCCGGCACAACTTACCCAAATTTTAGAAGCCGAATCGGGAATAATGCCTCCAACTCAAAAGAACATTGCTGATTTTTACGATATATTCCTCTCTAATATTAATGCTGACTTCAAGTTAAAAGAGCTAGCAATTAAGCAAACATTCGAGCAGGAAATCTTCGATATTTCAAAAAAAGTCGACAACATAAGCAGGCAAATGCACAGCATATCGTTAGCTATGGACGGAGACCTACAGCTGCAATGGAAGAACCGTTTAGATACCTATACGGATACATTAAGAGCTTTTAAACCAGCAACGGCTATTAAATTATTAGAGCAATTAGAAGATAGCTTCGCTACGAGTAAAAACAAACCGAATCAACATTTAAAAGCATTACTTTCTTATCAGAAGGGAGTATGCCAACAATTTCTTGGAGAAATTGAGAAATCAGCCAAGAGCTACATTGAAGCCTATCGTCTTGATTCTGAAAACACTCTTTATCATGAACAGGCTGCATTGGCCCATTTCAAACTTGATAATCCAGAAAAGTCAACAGAAATGGCAACTGAACTGATCGCCTTAGATTCCTATAGTACTATGGGTTGGGCTTTAAAGTTACTAGGCACCAAGGAAGAAGAGTTCAATACTACATTTGAACAAGTTCCGAAGCTTGTTGCAAAGAACGATGATTTCCAAAAAATCGTTCATAACATGTTGATGAATAAAGATAAAATGGATCTATTGAACTTGTTGTACAAAGAAAACAGATTATCTTCCCCTTCTGAATTTAAAGAATTTGAAATAACAATTACCAGTTACAATCTCTATGTATTCTGGATTCTTAATGCTGTAAACAGATACCTTAAAAAAATGTACGTCGATTTCCGTGAACCGGCCCCACGTGATAACGACCTTATTATTTTTCTAAACGAGCGACTAAAAAAGCTAATCAGCACTATACAAGGAACTGAAATAGAAGATCATGCTACACATTTCAAGTTCCTACTTGCTTTTACAGATTTTATGATGACCAGAGAGGAGAGTTTTGCATTGGAAATGCAAAAGCACTATCAAAATCTGGATGATACAAGTTTCTTCAATGCTATCCAATGTGCAAATGCGCTCCAACAGATTGGAAAATATCATGAGGCTATTGACATAATAAGAGGAAGAAATTCGAAAGAACCCGAAATGTTAATGCTCCTAGCCCATTGTTACTCACGAACAGAGCAGGATGAACTGTATATCAAAGCTATTAAAAGTTTTTTCGGAGCGATTGACAAGGTGCCCGATAACTATCTGCTAACTTATCTCAACAGCATGTTAGAATCTGCTTTACATGGTTTTAGTTCAAATTTTACAGCCACGGAGTTTACAGAAAACAAAACTTTTGATAATCCGATACATTCTGAAATAATAAACTTGTTTTCCAATCTACTTTATGGTGAAATAATTGATCAAGACGCCAATAGATTATTGGTATTAGCGCAAGAAATTCCTGACAAGGTAGCATGTGCATTTATAGCAATAGGATTTTATTTTGTTAGTCAATATGATAGAGCGATTACAGCATTCAGAAGTTGCGAAGCTGGATCTGAGTCGGATAGAACTCTTTACTATTACTTACAATCTCTTTTAGCCAGAGGAACGGATGAGGTGGAAGTTTTAGAATTGTTAAAGAAATGGAGGACGGAGGTTGATTTTGACCAAGGATTTATTCTAAGAGAGCTACAAATGCGTAGGGATTTAAGAGAATGGGATGAGGTTTCAGAAATTTGCGAAATTTATTTAAACGAAATACCCCAGAATGAGGGTGTTATAAATCTGTATTTTATTGCCCTCAATGAAATTGGTGGAGACGATAGTCAAGCGAAATTGAAAGAGCTCGCAAGTAAAGTTATCGACTATGCTTTTACCGAAAAGAACCATATTATCAACGTAGGCACTATCCTGATAAGAAATGGTTTTCCAACGGAAGGTTTTGAATTGCTATATCAGTTCGCAAAAGATCCTTCACAAATCGAAATTCGGACTGCATATCTACAAGCTTGTCTTATTTCATCAAGGATGAACAATAAGCTAGAGCCTATGGAGCAGTTTGATACTGTCCAAGAGGGAAATTTCGTAAAATACACTACGGACAGAAAAGTACATTTCGTAGAAATGACACCAAGGAAATGCGTTGACAATGTGTTTAGAAATTTTATGGGAAGAAAGCCAGGTGATCATTTTACGGTAAAAAGACCCTTGACTAATCAAGAAGATATCATAAGAATAGAGCGGATCATGAACAAATATCTCTCACTTCATGACGAAATATATGAGCAGGTTGCTTCCGATCCTTATTCAGGTATCCCGTTTACCGCTATAAATATCGATCCTGATAATCCCGGAAATATTTTTCTAAGGTTACAAGAAATGTTTGGAGACAGTGGAGCTAAAGCAAAAATAATGGCCCAACAGGAACTTGAAAAGTATTATGGATATAAGATATCTTTTACCGACGTAGTTATCAATCCCCACGACAAGAAATACCTTGACGCTTATTCAGCTCTATCTACCGGTAAGGGGATTGCAACAATTCCATTGCGTGATTTTGCAAATAAAACTATTGGTAAAAATCGCATCGTTATTGATTTCAGTTCAACATTGATGTTATTCCAGATTTCTAGTAATCATCAGGTACAATTTGAAAACAAATTCATTGTTTCAAGATATCTTCAAGAGCACATTAAGCATCTTCTTCAAGAACTCGAGGTAGATCTTCCGACTAATTTATCAGTTACAATTACTGACGCTGTTCCTATTGTGCAACATAAGTCGGAAAACTTCCATCGAAATCAACTAGCATATGTAAAAGGCTTATTAAATTGGATCAATAACAATTGTGAGGTAGAGCTACCTAACAATATGCTCGAAGTCGCAAGGCAGGCAAATGTAACTATCGGACAGAATTTCGTAATCGACATCGTACTAAGTACAATGTTATTGACACAACAGAGCAACCATCTAATCGTTTCAGACGATTTCTTTTATCTTAAACACGGCTTTTTAAATATTAACATGATGAGAAGCACAGAACTGTTTATCAAAAATATTGTAGGCTTTGAACACGAATGCTTAGATGAATTTATAAATAATCGTTATATAGGCTTCTCTCCCAACGATAAACAACTAAATGAGAGCTATCTCCAACATTTAACTGGTCAACCCAATAACTATGGGCTGTGCATCGAAAATTTATCTGCAAGAAATAGTCAACAAAATTTCACATCTGCTATAAAACATATCAAATATATTACCTTAAATGCGGTAATTAGTCCTGATCAAATGGAAACAGATATCACGGCAGTCTGGGTTGGGGTGCTCAGAAATATGGACATTTCTATCAAACACAAATTGAAAAGTCAAATCAGTTCTGAATTTGCACTTTTAGGTCTAAAATTGGATTTGGTATTGAGAGCGTTAGGATCAGCCTATAAAATATTGGAAATGGAGCATTGACAAATTTGTGTTTATTGATTAGCGAGGAAACTGTAAATTGAAAGTGGAAGAATTAAATATGCTCCATTAGTGTCTGTAATTTTTCAAATTTTATTAAGCGATCCAAATCCCGAGAAATATTACAGCTCTTTCATGAGATTTTGTGGCAAGGCCATGGGCTTTGCCTATAAACAGTCGCAATTTGGTTTCATTTTCTCCTACAATAACACCCAAGTGATCAAGCATATCAATCTAAATAACTACAGAAAAGAGCTGAGCAATTTTCTGGTCAAGAAATTCGATAATTTCATCATCGGAGTGGATAGCAACAATGAAATTACCATGCAGGTCAAGTCCTATGCGGACAGTACCAAGAATATGGGCATGGGATTGGAGGGCAAAGTGGAGCAGGCAGTCTACAATTATAATCGTTACAATCCCGATTACATTGTTCATGCAGCGACCTACTTTAGGTTGACGGACTACTATGGCAATCAGAAATATAGTTTTTCGGTTAACTTTTAGTGCAAAGTAATTATATTGTCTATTTCGGAAATATTACCCATCCCTGTAAGTTCCAAACTATTCACTCGATTTCGCTCATCAAACAACACCTTGTCCTAGACCACACCTAAATAGCTTATAATCCGTTTAAAGTAAGTCGATTTAACACTTTCAGCAAAATCAATCTCAGTTTGCGATGTTAGATGCGGCCAGTTTGCAAAAAGAGCAGTGGTCAGTTTTGGAATCATCTAAAGGTTATTGGCAAGCTCATTTTATTTGATTAAACTGTGTACACGCGATTAAATAGTCAAGAACAATTATTAGCCAGTATGGTTAGGGCTGAATCGGATGTGCTTTCGTTTAAACACATAAAATTTTATAGCAGCCACTTCCATTGTTGTTCTTTCTTTAATTTAGCTACGAGTTGTTACTTGCTTGTTACAATGGAATAGCTTGGTTTAAACATGAGCACCTTGATGTACCTTACGATTGCTAAAGAAAAAAGATAACGATCAGGATTGTGACGCGCTTAAAATTTAACGTGTAATCATAAATCAATCATTTGGAATCATTCGTAGAGTTATTTTTAGCGCCAATTTTATATAAACATGGGATATACCAAAAAATGAACGAATATTTTCTGTTAGTGAGAAAAGGTAAAAACCCTTTTGAGAATTCGATAAATTATTCCTACAGAAGCTCTCCCAATCTATTATCCAAGTTGGTCTTTTTTCTTCTTCTCCAAAAACATCACATATAAGGTCTTCAAATATCGAACTATTATCATTCATAACCCTAAATTCGGCATCTTGGCCTACTTCCTCATTAATAGAGGCGAGTGCCTGCGAGATCATTGATTCTATAGTTAAGATGTTCTTTGACCACTCATGAATATCACCATATTCTACCTTCAAATAAATCATATGCAAATAGATCGCTAACATCAGACACTCATCTTCATCGATCTGATCTTCACCAAAAACTGAAAGAAAAACGTGAGTTAGTTCACATTTCAAGATAGATTCCATTTCAGAATGAGTTAAAATATTTTGTTCTGGCGCCAACTCCTGAGCATTTGATATTATCAAATTTTCTAAGGCTTTCAAATGATCAGACAGTTTGTAATTTTCCTTAATGTTTTTCCTGCCGCCCCTACCCATTTTTTGTGCCAGCTGAGGTACTGTTAACATTTTAAGCATTTCTAATGTCATCTGAGGCACATCAAACTCATTGACCAAAAGCCCTGTTATTCCATGTAATACGACCTCTGGAATCCCCCCATGATTAGTAGAAATTACTGGTAGACCAGCAGCGGAAGCTTCCATGACAGAAACAGGAGTTCCTTCCGAGTCACCGTTAACAGCTGTTACAGAGTGCTGAACAAAGGCAATGGATTCAGCAAACAACTCTTTAACTCTTTTACTAGAAACAGCGCCTAAAAACTCTATATTGGATATTTTCTGCTCAGAAACTAGAGATTTGCAATATTCCAATAGAGGTCCATCACCTGCAAAAACTAAGTTTGAATCGGGATAAAACTTCAAAACTGGCAAAAAAGCAGCAATAGTGAGGTGAGGAGCTTTCTTTTCAACGAATCTCCCGATAGCAATAAATTGTTTCTTTTTTTTACTTTCAAGCGGGATATTGAAAAACGTTTCGTTAACTCCACACCTAGATACAACAATTTTATGCGTTGGACATCCCATCGCAATTAAAACATCACGCATTTTGTTCGATACTGCTACAATATATTTCGCATAATCAAACACTTGTATATACCTTTCGATATAACTGTCCAATAGCGACTTTACACTAGCATCATATCCATGAAAGTGGACAATTAGAGGCAAACCTAAAGACCGTATTGTAGGTAAGCTTTCAGCAGCTGTCATTCCATATTCGGCTAAGACACAGGAAATTTTCTCTTTTTTGAAGGAAGCTCTAAGTTTTCTTTCTCTCAAAGAAAGTTTGCTGAATAGATTTTTTTCAACAAGGACATCCAAGTAACCGTAGGGTTCTAGTTCACAAGGTAAGAAGCCGTTGTAATAGAATTTAACATTAAAAGGCAAAAGTTTGTGGTGTTGTATAAATGTCTCTGAATATGCATTTCTATTTGGAGAGAGGATTGCCAGATTAAACATAAAGAAAGAAAATACGAAACATATAATATATCAAATAACTAATTCTCTTAAATGACCGATTGCATTTAAAGATGACTGACGCTCGGCAATTACTTTATCAAACAAATCAGCCCTGAACTTATCTATATTTGCGTAAAATTCGCTAAAGACCTCAATTATGTTATTTTCATTTATAGTTTCGATATCCAAAATCATCCCGCTATCTATTAATTTATTAAAAAGTTCCCGTGTTTTGAATTCATATGCTATTGGCAGCACTGGAACACCTAAATTTAGAGACTGTATTGCTCCATGCATTCTAGTCGAAACAAATAAGTCAAAGCCACTAACTATGTCATTAAAATCATCTGGATAAAGAAAATCTTTAATTATGGTCAACCTATCTTTAATTTCCTGTGGCAATAAATTTGAAATTTCTATAGCAGCTTTTGAATCATCAGTATGGTATTCTGGTATACCTTGGCAAGTCGATACGAAAACAACATTTCCGTCTAGATGTTGTACGATAAATTTGCAAAGTGATGCGATAGATCTAAAATACCGTTCCTGAGCGACTTTTGCCGGTGATTTTTTGTAGTACCGCCAATATCTTACGGATATACCTATTTGAAGTGTATTGTTTAATACTTTATCCTTCGCTTCAGTTAGAACACTGATGCTCGACTGAGAAAAAACGGCATCTGAACATATTTTAACGTTTGAAGTATCGATTCCTAGCGAGGCGATATTTCTCAATGACTCTTGATCACGCAAAATAATTAAATCAGCATCATCCATAATATCACTAAAATACTTTCTATGTAAAATCTGATTAAATGGGCCGAGTGACTGTGTAAAAAAAACCAAAGGTTTATTTAAATTTAGAATAAACGCAAATTCAATTATTCTACTACCCAAATAGTAATTTTCCACTAAATAAGTACCTCCAGTGGAAACAACAAGATCTGCATTGCAAAAATCGGTAAAATCCTCCTTCATCATCGGAGGTAATAAAGCGAGTGCTTGCCCTTCCTGTTCTGCAATATAAAGATCAGCACATTTCATCAAAATATCCCACTGATCGACGTCATATTTGCTACTTAATGATTTTCTAAATTGTATATGTGGATAATATTTTTTAGCCACCTCATTATGCAAGTCGTATACTCCTATAGAAATTTCTTCGCCATAAGCTTCTTTCAAAGTAGATAGTAGCGATTCTAATATTAGATAGTCGCCGCCATTCAGAGCCACGGTATTTATTATCAAAATATTCATTGAGCACGTCGGATATTATTGTTCAATCTGAAATTAAGTACAATATATCTCTTTTTGTTATCAAGTTAATATTTAGATGAGAAAAATGTGAGGTCAAATATTTTAATTATAGAATAAGTCATTTGCCTTGCCATTAATATATTTTTTGACTAAAAAGATTGCAATAACTTATATGTCGGTGTCGTAAGTGAAAACTGAGGAATAAAATCTCGCAATATTTAACTCCGCTGAAACCTATTTCTATTTACAAAAATATGAATTTTACGTTTAGTGTCACTTATTAAAACTTGCCCTTGTTGCTCTAGCGCAAATTTAGGAATTGAACCTTTTTGATCAAAAACCTACACACAAGTCAAATGTCGTTTGAGTAAAGGCACCTATTTCAACCGAAGTTAAGCACATACATAAATTCAAATAGTTAACGTAACATTTATATCAAATGCCTAATAGGTAATAATAATCAAGAGTTTTGTTGAGAGTTAAACATATTGAAATATAATCCACCACTGTTCATTAAATGAATATGATTGCCCTGCTCGACCACTTTACCTTTATCCATTACGATAATGTTATCGGCATTGCTTATAGCACTTAAACGATGAGATACAAAAATTATAGTCTTATTAACCAACTCTGTTCGTAAGCTTTTCATCACTATCTTTTCATTTTCTGCATCTAAGGCGTTAGTGGCTTCATCAAAGAATACAAAATCAGGCTTTTTGTAAAGAATACGTGCTATTAAGAGCCTCTGTTTCTGACCTTGACTTAAGTCCATTCCATTCTCCCCAATTTTAGTTTTGTAACCCAGGGGTAAAGTTTTGATAAAGTCATGAATGTTTGTCGATTTACACGCAGATATCACAGAAGCTTGATCGAATCCTTCAGAGCTCAGTGCCACATTCTCACCAATAGTTCCAGAAAATAGATATCCGTCCTGCAGAACCGCGCCACATTGATTTCTCCACATATTTATAGAGATGTTGTTTAGATCTAGATCGCCAATCGAAATTGATCCCCTGTCTACGCTATAGAACCTAAGAAGAAGTTTAATTAATGTCGTCTTACCACAACCACTCGCCCCAACAACAGCTGTAAATTTCCCCTCTGGGAAAGTTAAATTAATATTATTTAGTATTGGTTCTAAAATTAATTTATTATAACTAAAAGTTACTTCTTGAAATTGGATAGTTCTGCTTGTTATCTCAATAGGATTATTAATCCTATTTAACTCGTCCTCTAAAGTTTCTTCATCTTCTTGATTATGGATTTCAGCAATCCGATCTAAACTTACCTTAGCATCTTGGTATGAATTGATTAATGAGATAAGCTGCTGCAATGGCGAACCCATTTGAGCCAATATATACTGCATCGCAATCATAGTTCCGAAAGATATTTCCCCATTAATTACAGAAGTTACAATTATATAAGTAATTATGATGTTCTTCGACTGCTCAATAACGAACGCACCAGTTTGCTGTACCTGAGAGAGAGATAATTGACGCATCGATAATTTGAAAATTTTCGCCTGTATGCGTTCCCACTCCCACCGTTTATATTTTTCAAAATTAAATAATTTAATATCTCTTATTCCGTTAAAAATCTGAACAATGGAAGTTTGACTTTCGGAATTTTGCTCGAACTTCTTCATATCGAATTCCCTTCTTTTCTTAATGAAAAGGAGTATCCAAAGTGCATAAATGGAACTTCCGATCAAAAAAACAGCCAATACTTTCAGATTATAAGTTGCCATTACGACACCAAAAATTATGACGTTTGTAAACGAGAAAACTGTTGAAATTGTGGAAGTAGAAATAAAGGCTTGAATTCTGCCATTATCGCTCATTCTCTGCATAAAGTCACCTAAAGTTTTCCGCTCAATGTACGGAATTTTCAATTTCATGACTTTAGCTATGTATCCTATTGTTATCGATAAGCCGATTTTGGTGGCAATGTGCATGAATAGCCAACTTTGTATAAAACCAATCGCAATTGTACTAAATGCCAAAACAAACTGAGCTATCAACATGAGATTGATAAAATTTATATTTTTACCATTGATTCCTATGTCGATAACCGATTTTGTTGTAAAAGGAACTAAAAATCCAATAACCATTGAAGCTAGCATTCCAAGAATAACTTGTAAATATTGCTTTTTATAATTCGAAAAATAAGAAAGAAAATAGCTAAAACTAATTTTGGGAGAATCATCCTCAGCATATATCTGAGGTGTAGGCTCAAGATAGAGTGCAACGCCCACAGCCTCCTCATTTTCGTATGATGACCAACCTTCTAGGAATGACTTATAGTCATATTTCATCTTGCCAATAGCAGGATCGGCCACATAAATGTAATTACGCTTAACTTTATAAACTACAATGAAATGGTTTTGTTTCCAATGTACAATTGTTGGCAAAGAAAAATTTTTAACAAAATTTTTAAATGTCATCTTGGACGTGATAGTTCTAAAACCTAACTTTTCAGCTGCTGTACTTAGTCCATACAAGGTAGTTCCGAAATGTGATACATTTGTTAATTCTCTCAGATACTCAATTGAAATAATTTTGTCATAGTATCTACAAATTATTCTTAAACAGGTTGGGCCACAATCTTTTTTATCCGTCTGACGGAATGAGATAAAACTATCTAACATTCAAAATATGGAGATTAGAGTTATAAAATCTTTGCAACAAATAGTAAATAGTTAATTCTTTAAACCTTTGATCATTTTGATACGCCCTGTTAACAAACATATGAATTTGACTAGCTATATATCGTTCTAAGGTAATTTCAGAATCTATTTTTGACACTATTTGCTGAACGAGAGGTTCAAGTTTACGCCTATAATTTATTAACCCAACGATTCTTTCTAGAGATTTTGGAATATCATCCAACATTAGCTCATTAATTGTTTTGCTTTTATTTCTAAAAAGAGATTGAAAGTTCTCCTTTAAAGGCTTGCTTTTTTGATAACCAAATTCAATTCCATAGGCATTGAACATTTGCTTACAAAATCTCAACTTATCATCATCCATGAAACCGAATAATTTTAAGATATGGTCAATCGCTTTCATCACAACTATGTCTTGATCAAAATTGATACTCCCACTCGCTGCTAATAAATTTACTACAAACTCACTATTTAAGTGGAATAGACTTTCACTTACCAACATTCGCTCTTCTCCATAGCGTTCAATCTCACGCTCATATGTGTCGATAACGATCCGATATATTTTATTACTCGTTATTTCAGCTGAGAATTTCTTATGAAAGTTTTTTAAAATTTGGTTATTATATTTTGCATCCCTTAGATGATAACGAATCCTCAAATGCGGTTTCGGATCTGTGTATCGAATAAAAAACCACTTATCAATTTCACTTTTGTTTGCTTTTGCGAAATCATTAAGTTTAAGTATCAATTTGTCACTTGAAAGATTAAAATAAACTTTAAAATAAACCCACTCCGAGCCGGGCATAAAGGTTCTACAAATCTTGGAAGTCTTGAGATCAGGCTGTATTATCTTAGCTTTAGGTTTTTCATAGGAGGTGTATGGTATGACTAATTCATTACCAAAACTTGCCCCATTTTTGTCCTTTAGAAATGCCTTATCAACATCCCACCAGCAGGTTTCTAAAAAAGTAATAGAACCAGTTTTCTTTATGATGCCTTTGATCATTTCGATACACATAGGATTTGATAAATCTAATAATAATCGATGATCGCTTTCAGCATAAATTACTCTATTTGGGATTGAATTTTTCATCACCACGTTTCTGAATTCAACATCAAACATTAGCCAATCTTTTTTTGAAGGAAATATGCTGGAAGTTTTTACTAGCCATCTAGCTGGAGAAAGAATAACATTTTTATACTGAATCCGAGGTAAATAATCTTCACTCGATAGGCCACCCCAGTTCCATGACTCCAAATGAATACTGTCTTGTGTCTGAAGGTCTCCTAAGAAATTATAAACAGGTAAACTATTGTACGAAAAATTGTGCGCCGATGCTAGACGGGGAGCGATTACCTTTTTAAGCCGCTTGGAATAAAGCACAATCCTATCATCCTGAATTTTGATATACAGATCAGCCAATCTGATTCGATACTCGTTGGGAAGTGTTGATTGCGCTAAATATTCAATTTCATACGCTCTAAGATGAGGACGTGAAAGGACGTTACCAACCCTAGATTGCGGCAAGTGAGCTATCTCGGCAATTATCTCTTCCGACCTCGTTTTAGCCTCAAAATCCGTAAGATCTTTAACTTTATTCATTAGATTTTTATCCGCGTGACAAAAGCGACCTAGCAGATTCGTAGTAGAAGGTGAAACGATTATAATTTCGGCTAATCGCTCTAATTGACTATCTGCGTAAACATTAATCAGAGCACTAAAAGTGTTGGGAAGTCTCCCCTTTCTGTTCGGGAAATACGTACTAAGATCTTCCTCCCTGATTCTTATTATTCTGTTACCATCCCTTAGATACTGATGATAAACATGTGATCTGAACCGATCAAAATCACCTTTTACATTTCCGCCAACCCCGTAATAGTCTTCAGTACTGGTCGCATGTTTATATCCTAATCCAATCTCCGAATCAAGAGCCTCTCCAAGGCTCACAAGTCTGTCTTCATAACGCTCTTTAAATGCGCGCTTAAATTTTTGAAGTCGGGTTTCTCGATTATCGGTGCTGAAAGCCGATATTGTTTCTATGACATCATAGACTTCCGCGACTAAATCATTAGATATGGTATATGTTTCCGTCGTATCAATAGTATCCAGTTGAAATAATTTTTCTTCCTTTATTGGAAGATCAAATTGAGAAAGTTTCTCCTTTACAATCCTATAACTGGATACTTGTGATGTTTTCGCACCTATTGAAACTACCTCTTTATCAAGTGTTGAAATTGTATGATAAATTTCTCTCACTTGATCCGTTTGATTCGGCAGTGTTTCCAGTACATCCAAAATAGTTTTTAAATATTCTTCACCAGTTACGTTTGGTTGTAAATTATGTACTAAAACCTTCTGTTCAACCAAATTGTTAATATAGGCCTCGACTTCTGAAGGTTCCACTTCATATCTGTGGAGAATGAGTTCTATTAAATCATTTAATCTTATGCCATTGTTGCTACTTTTTAAAATAAAGCTTAGCAAATCATCAGCTTTAATATTTATAAGATGGTGATTTCTGTAACCCTCTTGATTAAGTCTATACTCTACATACCTATAGCCATTTTTGAACTTGAATAAAGATGAGTTAGGGTAATAAGTTAATTGCACCTTCACATCACTCTTTTCTGCGACCAGTGACCCTAATGAACATAAATAATCCATGTCCAATCGAAGATGCCTTTTCAATTCGCTAGTTGTAATCAATGGTTCCAGTCCATTTTCAACGACATCTCCTACTCCGCAACAGGAAAAAAGTCCAAATGGAGTACATCTACTACTAGCTCGAATGAAATACTTTAATAAAGACTTACCTATTCGAATAACTTCAGCATCACTAATATCGGATTGTAAGATTTTCATCACCTCATCGTACAATACAGGAGTAGCTAAATATAATGCTTCCAGCATTAAAGGTGTATTAAATCTTTCTAGGACGCTCCTGGCAATATCGTTTTGGTGTTTAGAATTTGTTTCTTTATAGAAAATATCTAGCCCATCTAATGATAATATAGGTCGCCGCAGGGCGAAAAATGGGGTATAATACTTTTTATTATTTAAAGTTCTCTTCATAGTTATGATATAAGTAAGGATTCATCCCAATTCAATGGTTCATCACTAAGAGCACTTAAAAGGGACAGTCCGACTCCACTAATTCCTTCTAAAAGTCCAAAACAATTTACATAGCCTATTTTACTATCCCACTTGCAATAACCAGTCATAAGATTTTTCTGAGGCTGAATCATTGGAAGTGTTTTCTCAAACCAATAATCAGATGCTTTGAGGAATGAAGAATCATTCGAATCAAAGTATATTCGTTTAAATATTTGTGCGATACCAGCGGTGCCATGGCATAGTCCAGCATCAACAATCCCGTTTTCTTTAAGATCTTTTCGCTTTATAGCATGAGAAGCGATATGAAATGCTTCCTCTTTAAGCCTAACATTATCAATGGCATTACCAGCATGAATCAGAGACAATGCAACCCCTAGATCACCATAACACCACCCCAGTCTAGAGGTGCTACTTTCTTTCGTGTTTGTTTCAAATGAGTAAGGGTAGATTGATAGAGAGGAGTCTCTATTTTTAATGGACAATAAAAACAGAGAAAGTTCTTCAATCAAAATTTTGGCAGATGCATCTCCACTTCGCAGAAAGTATTTGGAGATTATGCCAAGGATTGCTGGCAAACCATGGGACAAGCCAATATTTGCCACCCCAATACTCTTTGTTGCTTCAACGGGACTGTAGAAATCCCAATAAATACCTTTTTCAAAATACTTCTTATCCATATCTAATTGAGATATGAATTGCTTTAAAATAGTACTATTAGCATTATAGTCTAAGCGGTCAATGAAATACAAGAACATACCAATCGCTCCATGCAAGTAATCGTGGTTACCAACATTTAGTTCTCTAAACATCTGTGGCGTTAAGATTTCATCGATTTTAATTAAAATACTTTCCTCGATGTCAGCGAAATCATTTCGTCTCAGGTGATTTAGCAACCATCCAAATCCTGAAATACCATTACAGAAAGTAAAGCTATCACTAAAGTCATTACGAGCTAAATTGGATAGTGCTTTTTCTAACGAATTGAAGGCCAAATCTTCGGCATCATTATCTTCGAAGTATTTTGCGTAGTAGAATAAAAACAAACAATGACCTCCAAATGATGTTAAAAGGCCTGCATCTCCTTGCTTAGATACACCTAACTCTTTGGATACAATTTTTTTAATATCTGAAACTGAGCGCATTAATCTTTCTTTCATTACTTAATAGTTTCTAGTGCTTTCGATAATATTACATCATTCTCTTTTATAATATCCATAATGGATGGCATAACTTTAATGTCAGGCTCTATGCCCAACTTTTGAGTTTCTCTACCATCCGCGTATCTTACCCTTATTCCGCTAAAGCTAAGTTTTACTCCCCCAGGGACCGTGATAGAGCTAACATCACCATCTGCACCAGCAGAAGTATCTCCAATTACTAATACTTTATCCGAAGCCTGTCTAAATAGCATTGCCCAAAATTCACTCTGACTGATTGACGTCTCATCAATTAAAATTCTGACATCACCAAAAAATTGAGTTTTGGGTGAAAAATATTGTATCGCTGAATTACTGAGAACTCCAGGGTAATCGACTCTCATCCATTGGAAATTGATTCCAGGCCTTCCATTTGTTACCAACATGGGTAGAATTTTCCCAATCGAATACTTCGGATATTTTCTAAAATCGATGATAATGCCTTTCATACTACTAAGTTTTTTAATTATAGTATCTGCAGACACGTTATCTACTTTTGAGGGATCAATATAAAGTACACTATCTTTTAATAACCTCGTAGCATTCAAATTTTTATTTTGATTATTTATGTTTTTAGAATTACTCGTAAAATAATTACTGTATGAAGGGAGATTATATTTAAATTTTAGTGATAGAAACTCAGTACCCCTTTTGGCAACTACGTTAACGACACTATCTTGCCCGATCCTTGCCCAAGCTAGAAGATTAAATTTAGTAATTTGTGCTTGTTTGTTTTTAATATTTGAAGCGCTTATAAAGTTTGAGAATAATTTATAACTATTAGAAGTTTCAATGTTATTTATAGAAATCACAACATCCCCCAGCTTCAATCCACTTTTCTCAGCAAAGGAGGAATCGCTATCCGTTACTAGTCCCAAAAATGGCCCGGCAGATACTTTGAACGGTAACGGCAAAGTCTTTTCGGAATTTCCATTTTGTGATTTAAGGAGAAGTGGTAATTGTTCTTGTGTAATACCTTCAACATAAGATGCATGTCCATCACCGATTTCGGCATTCATTTTCAAAAGTGCTAAGTGATAATCATCTGGATTTCGGGCCGCGATGAAAATTGGTATCATCTCCTCTAAAACTTTGTCCCAATTCTTTTGAATCAAAAACTTGTAGGGATAAAAGTATTCTATAGCATTCCAATATCTGAATAACGCAAGCAATCTGTAATCCATTGCCGGCAACTTCATGGACTTGTAAGAGAGTTCATTAATAAACTTTGGGTTAGGAACATTTTCAGATGAGTACTTGACGAAGTAATTATCGAATACGGGACGATTAGTTTTTAAATTCAGTAAACGTTTTTGAGCTTTACCACTTATCAAGTTTTCCGTGAACAGAGTGGGATTAACATTTAAAAGAAGGCTATCTGGAAATTGTTTTAAACAGGTATCACATTTTTGGAGTGCACGACTTTCAAGAATAAATGTTTGAATTGTTTTTTTATACTCATTAGATGTCTTAGCTTCAAAGAGATCTTTCATCTTTGAAATTAACTTCGAATCCCAATCTATGCCGTTAGTACCAATATCAGGATGTTGATACTTCAAGTAACCCCATACTTTCCCTAATGTAGCGAGTGCATGAAGCGACAAAGTGTCCCCCCCAAAATTTTTAATAAATCTATTTTCCCAATCTTGATCGAATTCACCGTCAGAAATAGAAACAGACAAATCTTTAACTAAAATTTGGCCTCGTCCCTGTACAAAACAACCATAATCAACTTTAGAAATTTGTTCGGTGAATGGCATTTTAATTTTGACTTGGCGCTCTTTACCTAAATCTTTAATAATATCTAAACTATTAGAGAAAACTATAGTATTCCCTTTCCCATTTCTAGCGTGTAAATAAACACCAATTTGGGCATCCTTGTCTGAAAAATTGGAAGAAAGTGTACCAGTCAGCACAACCATTCCTCTGCTTTTAAAACAATTAATTGTATTTGATATTGAACCAGTCTCACTAGACAAACCTGTAACTTGAATTTCTTTTTTATCAGCAGATATCTGAATTTGCTCTTTCTTTAAGCCTTTCAAGATTGCACTGTCAGTCTTAAACGGAAATTGATGGGAGTTAACTGAATATTTTTGACAGAACACCGCCTCGGGAAGAAATAGCAGGTGAGAAGTCAGTAATAATACTGCAAAATAAAGCCGCTTCATATCAGACATATATTTGGTTGGTAACTAGAACGAAAATCGTTATAATTTAGGATTCAAAACGCTGGCTTTATTTATTCAGCCAAGTCATTAATATGTTTTAAACGATAATCTTGAAAAATAGCAACCAAAGGGCAACATGTCATGTTGCTCTTTGGTTTTGCTACTAAACGCATGTACAAGTCGCGTCGTTAATTGTGTTAGGACAACCGCCTGTACACCTAGCTTTCGTACAATTTTGATCAGTATGGCATGCATCCAACGTTGTTGGCATGCATCCAATTGGAACTGTTTGACTTTCACAGCCAGTACCTGCAACACTAGGACATGCGCTAGTGCATCCGGATGTACAGTTTTGGTCTCCAAGTGTGAATCCTTCACAGCCGTTAGTACAATAACCACCGTGGCCAGGATCAACAAATGTCGGCTTAACGTTTCCACCCCTTAGCCGGTTCGCATCCTCATTTGACAAATTGGTAATATCCTCTTTGTTCAATGTTAATTTCCTTAGTTTTTTTTTCATAAAACTTGGGTTTTAAAGGTTTATATTTGATTAATTAGTAAGCGTTACTTAGGGATGGAAACTCCCTTTGAATTTCCAAGTTACAATTTTAAATCATCTTTAAAGAAAAAAATATGAAAGAGCAGAAATTAGATGAGGAATTACAAATAATATTCGCCTCAAATCCTAATAAAATAATTCGTCACGGTAACCTGCTAATTTTAATTATACTGGCATCTATTTTAGGCCTCGGTTTCGTAATAAAATTTCCAGAAACCGTCAACGGAAACGTGTCGCTATATTCTTCCCCATCAACGGCAACAATGGTCACTAAATCCTCGGGAAGAATAAATTTGATGGTTAAGGAAGGCCAGAGAATTCAGAAAAATCAAGTTTTAGCATACATTGAGACCCCAGCGAATTTTAATCATATTTCCTATTTTGCAAAGTATCTAGATTCAATGTACAAAATCCTAAACTCAGGAAATGCGTATGAGATCGGAGATTCATCACCCTCTTTGTTAAACTTAGGAGATTTAAATCCCTATTACATTTCACTTATATCGTCATTAAATACATTCCATGAACACAGAAGATACAACAATTTCGGCCTTAATAAAAATGACCTAGAAATACAGATAAAGAACGCTATAGCTCTTCGAAAAAAGTACGAAGAAGATCGTGAGATAGCCAAAAAGGAATTGCTTTTAATGTCTGAAAAATTCAAACGGGATTCACTTTTATATAGCAAAAAAGTTATTTCTCTAAATGAATTTGAAAACAGTCGACTCTCTTTTTTACCCTTTCAACGAAAATACGATCAGATTATACAAAATTTAATAACTGCGGCAACCCAACTTAACAGCCTACAAACCCAGAACAAATCTATCAGTAATGAAAAGTCACTAAAAGATATACAAGTATTGGCTGACCTGAAGTCATCTTTGAGTACGGCACGAACTCAAACAGAGCTCTGGATGGAAAGAAATGTCATAAGGTCGCCAATTAATGGTAGTGTTGCACTAAATAATACTTGGAGTGATTATCAAAATGTAACAATAGGTCAAGAAGTTATGTCTATCCTACCTACTAAATTGGGTGTAGTAGCAAAGGCTAGCATTGTTGCCGCAGGTAGTGGCAAACTTAAAGTGAATGATAATGCCATTATACAGTTGGACGATTATCCGCAAGAAGAATTTGGTATAATTACTGGAATCGTACAATCACTACCCTCTTTTCAAAAGGATGGTCAATATGTCGTTCTTTTGAACCTAAATGATGGCTTAATAACAAGTTTCAAGAAAGCAGTTCCTCTCAAAGAAGGAATGAGTGGATCAGTAAGGATAGTGACGAATGACACGACGCTTATTGAGAGAGTATTCTATAACCTGAGAAAAGCGTTAACCTCGTTTAGCCAGTAAGAGCTTAATGAATATCAGGCTTGAAACATTTAATTATACTTCATCTTAAAATAATTTTCTTCAAACTTTTTAAATATTAGAAGAACAATTAGAGGTCTTATTATTTATTACACATTGGTATTCGTCTATTAGAAATCGGATTCACCCAATTATTCAGGCTATTTCCTTATTGGTATAGTACATTAGATAAATAGCAAAGTTTGATATCATTCTAAAATAAATTCATATTATTTAGTTTTTCACAATAAATGGCTTGACAATTCTAAGACTTATATATCTGTCCGCCATATTTTCACCCAATTTATAATCATTTTTCTATTGTGCATACAATATTTAAAGGGCAATTAGATTGTATTGCGAAAATATTAATCGCCAATTTTAAAGTGATGAAAATGCTTTTCACCTAAATTAATCTTCCACAATGAACAGATAATACACCTTTTGATTTTTAGATAAAAAGGAAATTGATTATAATCGACTATTTCAAAACTATTCTCTATATTGAAATTACTAAATATGACTCTCGATAAAAATAATCCATTTATTTCAATAGTTATACCAATGTATAACTCTAAAACTACTATAGGTAGAGCCTTAGTATCTATCATTAATCAAACAGATACTAGATGGGAATGTATATTGGTTGACAACAATTCACAAGACGATACTCTTGAGATTTGTGATGAAATCTGCCGCAACGAAAATAGAATTAGGTTAAGCCTAGTCAAATCGACGAAACGGGGGGCAAATCATTGTCGGAACATAGGCTGGAGAGAATCAAAATCAGATTATATAATGTTTATGGATGCTGACGATATTCTAGCTGATTTCTGCATAGAAGAAAGGATTAAATCTATACAAACCTTCGAAGATAGCGACCTGTATATATTCAATACAGCTTTTCTTGACACAAACCATAATGTAACAGGCAGATTCATGCATGACGATGAAGATATTTCGACTTTGATATGCAGGTTTATTCGACACGATGTGCCGTGGCAAACTATGTCAGCTATTTGGAAGAAAAATTTTTTGAATGAACTGTGCGGTTGGAATGAGAAGTATTTAAGATTACAAGATGTAGAGATTACTATCAGAGCACTGCTTGAAAAACCAAAACTACATCTTTTCAAAAACAAACCAGATTCATTTTACTTCGTAGAGAAGCCAAGTGAAACTAAAATCAACCTCGCGAGATATGCATTTTTAGATTTAGTGTCGGACATAATTCCATTATGTCTCGACGATGATCGCTGGACTAGTGAAGCCGCAAACTTCATAAGCGCATTTTCCAAGTTGCTTGGAAATATCTGTTCCTTATATATGCTCCACACTAACAATAAGGATCCTGAGTGGGAAACACAATTTTTAAATACCTTATTAGATGCAGGTTATCCAGCCCATGAAGTTAAACCTATTTCACTAAAGTTCAAGTCAAAAATTTAAAAATATGATATTAAACCAAATTAAGGATTTATTAATCATTAACGGTGAACATTATCTTTCCAATAATTTAAACGCCAATCATCGACTCACATTTTTCCTCTTTTTAAGAGCTCACATAGACAAAATAGAATCTAACAACTATTTAGCTTTAGAAATTCTTAAAACATCAATAAATCTATGCTTGAAGTCTAATGATATTTCTCAAAAGTTGAGATTGGGATGGATATTACTAAGCTTGGACAGATTGGGCTTGTTTGATTCAAAAGAAATGTTGAACCTTATTTTCAATTACACAAAAGATAAACATACGTTAGATAGAGCAAATCTGCTAGACACCGCTAGTCTCATTCAAGCATTTGCTTTCCAACTAGAATACGAAATTATCGACCACGATCGTAAAAACTTAAGACATCAACTTCTAGAGATAACACAGATTCTGTTGAATAGCAATTTAAGCAATAAAGAACTGATCTCACTATCTTCGATCATTCAGTTATTTAAACAAAGGGTAAAAAGGCAAAGTCTTAAAAATTTTCTCGAGCATATTTGTTTTGTAAAAGGATTGAAGAGCGCCGAAGATATTATTGCAACGATTGATAGAAAAAAAACAAACTACCTCATTAACGAAACATCAAAAAATCATAACATTGATGAATTTTACGTTAAAACGCGTTGGTTTTACGAAGCAATGGTCTTTGACAAATCAGATATAGGAATTAAAAAAGAAATTATAAAAGATAACAAAGAAAATCTGAAAATTTTAGCAGATAAATTTGTCATCGACCCTTGGAATAGAAAAGAAAGACTAGAATTGATCACCGAAATAACAAATAGAACTTTACTCTTATGTCACGAAGGAAAGAAATGGAGAGGTTTCTTCGCTTTAAGTAGTATTCTGGAAAATATCAATAGATAAGATTTTGATTACAATGAATAATAAGAGAATATTTATTTTTGCGTCTGAGGGTCTTCCAAGCAGATATGGAATTGGTAAATTTATCGATATCCTATACCACGAGAGTAAAAAAGTAGAGAGATACGATTTCTTTTTCGTAAGGCGGTCGGAGCATTTTACTCAAATGATCATCTCAAAATCAAATAACGTTACAGATATTCAGATTCCATATCCTATCAATTCGCAAAACAAATTATCGTTTATTGAAAGCCTAGCTATTTTGTGTCTAATCGATGAAAAGTTTAAATTAACGAAGGATGATACAGTACACATAAATGACAACTCACACTTTGGAATAATTAGAAATGTAAAAAAATATTTTGGTTGCAAAGTTATTTACACAATGCATGTTTTACTATGGCAAATTTTCTACAACAATGATTTTAACCGATTCTCAATTGACTGGAGTAACAGGAAGGAGATTCGCGACAATTTATTTTTGAATGTATTAAAAAATGAACAACAAATTTGTGAAATATCCGATTTCGTAGTTGTTTTGAATAACGAAACTTTGAGTTTTGTTAAAAAAGTCTACGCCATAAAAAATGAAAAAGTTCAACTGACACCTAATGGTCTCTCAATGCCCGCACAAATAGAAACCAGTTCACAAACTAACCAACTTAAAGAAGTATTGGGTATTGAGGACAACTATAAAATTATACTATATGTGGGTAGAATTGACAGACAAAAGGGGGTAGGATACCTGATTCAATCAACAATTACCTTAATTAAACAAGGTCATAAATTGAAACTAATTCTAGTTGGTAATGGGGAAATAGATAATATGATAGAACTTATTTATGGATATTGGTCGGATATTATATTTACCGGCTATGTAGATCAAGAAAAAGTTTATGAATTTTATTCAATCTCAGACATTATCGTATCACCAACATATGCCGAACAAAGCAGTTTCTCGATTTTAGAAAGTATCTCGTTTAAAAAACCATTAATAGTCTCTAATATACCTGCTTTCGATTTCTTAATAGACAACATCTCTGTATTAAAAGTTGATCCTTTGACTGACAGACCTAAACTTACAAGGCAGATATCAAGATTATTAGAGGATGACTCTCTAGGAAAGAAATTAAGTGATAACGCTTATAATCTATATCTTAAAAATTACACTTCAGATAGAATGTTTAAAAGATACCTTGATCTATACGCAAAAATATAAACTGAAAATAAATATAGTTAAGAAATGTGAGGGATATTCCAACAATGGCTATTTTTTACCCTACAAAGTGGCCTCATATTATGCGCTAAAGTAACATAATTTCACTTAAAATGGCCATTTAGGGATCGTTAAAATTGTTGTTATGGATCGTGATTATAACACTATATGATAGATTTTTCACATCTTAAACTTGTGTAAAATTTAAAGATTGTTGCCTGTTTTGCTACAGCTGAGATTTCGCTTAAAATTTTGCTGCCTACGGAGAAGATTTAGCTTTTTTTGTAGCAAAAGAAGCTTGAAAAGCGTTAATATTTATAATTTGGACAAACCGCAACCCTTTGACCCCATCTCTCTGGAACTTAGTTTTGAATTGAATCATTTATTGTATTAAGATTATAGAATTGGTGGAACGGGGGTTATCTTGATTGATTTTTCCAATCTTCCGACAAACAACATAAACAACGAAACAATTTATACATAAAAGCTGAACAATGGGATTTCCAATGATAGGAATGGCATGATCATCATACAAGAAGAATAATACTATATCTACTAAGTTATTTCAAATAAACAGTTTAGGTAATTGTTAGTTGATAATGCCATTGTCGGATGCATGTCCGACGTCGCTTTTTTGCTTAACGCTATAATGATACAATTTTTCTTTTAGAATCTTTGAAAGAGAGCGATCATCAGCTATTTTATATATCCTTCATCTGCCAGAGATGTAAATCCCTCGCTGGTAATCACAAGATGATCAGATACTGGTAGCTCCAAAATTTCTCCAGCCTCTTTCAGCTTGTTGGTTATCATGATGTCCTGAGCACTTGGTTTTAGGTTACCGCTTGGATGGTTATGGGCAAGCACAATTGAACTCGCACAGGCTTTCAGTGCTATTGCAAATATCATCTTGGTTTCCACTACGACGCCCCTAAATCCTCCACTGAACAATTCCACGATACCCATTACCCTACCATTGGTATTCAGCAGCATCACAAAGAACATTTCCCGCAATTCAATCTGGTCTTCGTTCCAGAACTTCCTTAATACCTGATACGCATCGCTTGCACATTTAACCGTTGGCCTTTGACTAGGTCTGATTTTCGGCCGATAACCTACGGTAACTTCTGCTACCATACTTAATTGATTTCTTGATAAAGTTTCCATAATCTTTCTGATTTAGTGAATGAAAAATTGATTATGGAGCTCTGGTAGCCTACATGGCCCATTGAGGGCAAGGTGGAGACAAAAAAAATGTGGAGGCTCCGCCGCTAGGCGGATACCCATTTTTTGGTACTACCTTGGCAAAGCGAACCCGTATGGGCCATGCAGGGTAAATTTGTGGAAAAGCAATGAAAAACAATGCAATTTCATCACTAAAAAACAGAGATGATGCACCAAAACACCCTGTGGTTTATCGTTCAAAACCTTAAAGCCAGATTAGCTTAAATCAATGAAATTTCTGTACGGAATGGAAGGAAAGAAAAAAAAATAGCCTTTACAACTATTCAGAGCACCCCAAGTACCATTAATAATAGGGCACTTCCGCCACCAAAAAGTGGACAGCTACATAATATTAATAAGTGATATTAATTAGTGATAGCTATGAAGCTTAGGGAAATCATCGAACAACTTGCGAATTGGACAAAATCCGATATACCGGTGGGGCAGTAATTATTGCGTTCAAACTCATCTCATGTGGATACGGATATCTATTGAGAAAAACTCCAGTAGAAGAGACAAAAAAATATATCGATCGGAATGGAAAGCAAGTGGAAACCACTCAGAAATATCGAACTTAGAAAGTGATAAGTTACAACGTTATATGGCTTATGAAAATATGTTTACAGCAGTATACTATTGGCGTGCTATTGATTTTTTCTTCGAACTTATTAACCCCTAGTGGAGTTATCTTCCGCAGTGCGCCCCGACATACTTTGCGATTTTTGATCCCATTTTTCTGGTGCGACCCAGCGCTTGGTCGCTAAATCTACATGTCTTCCATTTACGGTAATTCTTGCGTACAACGGCGCAAGACCATCTTTTTCTTTGTCCTTTTTCAAAAAGAACGAGACAGAAAATGTGTTCTGTGTTTTCATACCTTTTCTTCTGTGCCCATTTTATGCCCTATTTCGGGGCATTTTTTTTTCGCGATATCAAATGATACCAAACGGGGTCAATTAATAACTAAACAATTGATAAACAGATTTTTACATCAAACTAAAGGCAATGATACAAGAAAAATACAGGGTGTAGAATAGGGCATAAATTATATGGTATTTCATGCCCTCAACTGATCTGACTAAAAATGAAAAACCCCCTAAACACTAATATTTAGAGGGTTTTTGCTAGATTTTAACATCTAATAAGTCGGGATGGCAGGATTCGAACCTACGACCTCCACATCCCAAATGTGGCGCGATACCGGGCTACGCTACATCCCGAACTTTTGGGTTTTTACTCATTAAAAAGCGATAAATAACTTCCTAACGAGGTTGCAAAGATAAGCAATTTAATTTCTGATACAAATAGAATTAAAAAAATATTGAGTTTATTTTGAAAAACGTTTGGCTACCCGACCTTTATTGCGCTAATGCCTGTTTCGCTTTCATCCAGAAAAGCAATTCATTAACGAAAGTCCCTGCTTTTTTACCCATTGCTTCCTGATCTGTGGGCACCCCATCTTCGCTGAACGCTTTTTCTACTGTGGGCACCGGAAACATGGCAGGAATTGTAAGTGCTCCTATTTTCCAAAGGCTAAACTGTAGGGAAGTGATCACTTGAGACCCTCCAAAGGCCCCTGCAGAAACCGTAGCAATGGCAATTGGCTTTCGTTTCCATTCCGCATATAGCAGATCGATCACATTTTTTAGGCTAGCAGGATAACCACCATTGTATTCTGGAGTAACGATAATTACCCCGTCAACCTCGGTAATAGTTTTAGCCAATTGCAACATGTGTTCCGTTGGATTTTCAATTAAACGTAGACGTTCTTCAAAAATTGGGAAGCTATAGGCTTGTAAGTCGATGATTTCAGTTTCTGCTAACTGCTTTTCTGCTAAATATTTTTGAAAATACAAAGCTACGCTATGGCTCTTGCGTCCTTTTCTCACACTGGCGGATATAATGGCTATTTTTGGCATGGCTAGTTACTTGAATGTCTAGCTAAATTAACGAATTAATAGCTTCCGTTGTTTTAATAGTTATTACTGCTGATACCATAAATTACTCCACTGATTAGGAAGTACTAGGTTTTGGTATGGTGAAAAGAACGGTTGTTTATTAGCCCCCAATTGAAGTGATATACTTTTTGTTGAACAAAGTAAGACCTCGTAGGTTTTTAAAACCTACGAGGTCTAGTACAGCACACACATTAACAAAAAGATTAAACTGAAAGCGGGACTTGCGGAACATTATAGCACCGCAATTGCGCTACTTATAATTTTATTCCCATTTAAAGGTTTTTACAGCAACAGCATAAATACCAATTCCCCAAACGGCCATAATTAATATCTGCTGTTTTACATCCCAAAGGTTGGCACCTTCGAAAGCAACTTTACGCATGGCATCATTGAGGTAAGTTAAGGGCAACGCCCTGCTGATCGGTTGCAGCCAAGTTGGGAAAGCATTGATAGAAAAGAAAGTTCCCGACAGTAAAAACTGTGGCAGAGTAATGATGTTTGAAATGGGTGGAATAGTACTTTCACTTTTCGCTAAACCCGACACCACGAAACCAAAACCCATAAAGACAATGATACCTATTGTAGCCAAAACAATCATATTCAGCACGGTAACCAGCCCATTGATCAGTGTAAAATTAAAAGCAAAGTGACCAATAACAATAATAAACAAAGCGCCCAACAACGCGAAACCAATACGGGCAATTGCCTCGCCCAATACGATACTTGATCGTCTAACTGGGGTAGCGAAGAAACGTTTGATCACTAAATTTTGTCGCAGCGAAAAGAATATAAAAGCGGTACCGAAAACACCCGTACTTAGTAAAGAGAAGCCTAATTGCCCTGGTAAGATAAAGTCGATGGTGCGGTGCAACCTACCCGTAATGGTTGTTGCTCTGATCTCCGTAACTGTGGGTTTTTGATTTACTGAGTTGAGTTGATGAGCCAAATCGTTCAAAACCGACTTTAATACATTACCATTGGTTAAGGAAGCTGATGTATACTTTACATCAGTAAAATAGGCTGGCAAACCTTTCGGGTTTTTCTTTACGCTAATTAAAGCATCGTAGGCTCCTTTTTCTAGGTTTTTTTCGATATTTTCTTGTGTATCGTTTTTAGTTAAGCGAATTACACCCGTTTTTTCTAATGCTGTGATGACTGGATTTTGCAAATCTGAGCCTGGCGCTATAGCCACATCCAATTTCATTCCGCCACCGCCAATAAAGCCGAAAACGACAATAAAAATTAGGGGGAACGCTAAGGTGAAAATAACTGCAGAAGGGCTTCTAGTAATTGATCTAAAGCTTGCTTTTGCTAACGCCAATGTGGCTTTGGTATGATTGTAACCCCCAGCCCCTAAAGGGGAGTTGTCTTTTTTGTCGTCTATATTATTCATAATTCTTCTAGTTATATTTGTCAAAGTCCCCTTTAGGGGATTTAGGGGTTTACTCTCTCCACGCTTTACCGGTAAGATTGATAAACACATCTTCCAAGTTGGCAGCTTTAACTTCTTTCTTGCGCTCAAAACCAGCAGCAATCAAATTGTCGATCAATTGGTCTGGCGTATCTAAGGCGATGATTTTTCCCGCTTCTACAAAAGCTACCCGATCGCACAATTGCTCGGCTTCATCCATGTAATGTGTAGTAATCACTACCGTTGTGCCATTATTCCTGATTTCGCTAATCAAATCCCACAGATTTCTACGTGCTTGCGGATCTAGACCTGTAGTTGGCTCATCCAAGAAAACGATTTTTGGCGAGTTGATTAAGGTTGTAGCAATGGAGAAACGTTGTTTCTGCCCACCAGAAAGCTCTTTATACTTCGCTTTAGCTTTGTCTTGTAAATTAACCTTGGCCAGCATCTCCATCGGCGTTACATCTACGCCGTAAAGTCCAGCGAAAAGCGCTAGAAGCTCTACTAAATTTAAATTAGGATAATAACCTGCAGCTTGTAATTGTACGCCAATGATTTGTTTGATGGCATTGGCATCTCGGTCTACATTTAAACCGTCTACCAAAACTTCACCACTGGTTTTGGCACGCAGCGTTTCAATTATTTCTAATGTGGTGGTTTTTCCAGCACCATTTGGACCAAGCAATCCAAATATTTCATTTTCGTAAACCTCGAACGAAAGCCCTTGAACAGCTTTAAACTCGCCATAGTGCTTTACTAAATTATTTACGCTGATAATTGCTTTTTTATCTGTCATTTGATATAAAAGTAAGAAGCTTTATGATAATGAAAAATGATTGAGCGCGTTTTTCCGCCAATTGGAATAATTATGAGGATGAAATGATGATTGTACTAGTTGGTTGGTTGTTTGGTTGTTTCGTTTTTTAGGGATAGCGTACGTAAATCTCTTCAAATAAAAAGGATGTCTGCACAAACAAACATCCTTCTAATATTGAGTTGGCGAAAAAACCTTATACCGTCGGCCTTACTACCTTCTACCTTTTTATTACCAAACTAAATCGCCTTTGATCATGCTTACGAAATCATCGAAAAGGTAACGCGAATCGTGCGGACCTGGAGAACTCTCTGGGTGATATTGTACTGAGAATGCTTTTTTGCCTTTTACACGGATACCTTCAATAGAATCATCATTTAAGTTAACGTGCGTAATTTCTACTTTATCAGAAGCTTTAACTTCTTCTGGAACTACACCGAAACCATGGTTTTGAGAGGTTACCTCGCAGTGATTTTTAATGATATTTTTAACTGGGTGATTTAATCCACGGTGACCGTTGAACATTTTCATGGTACCGATACCGTTAGCTTCGGCCAATAGCTGGTGACCTAAACAAATACCAAATAATGGCTTATCAGCTTCTAAAACTGCTTTCACAGTTTCTATAGCATAAGGCATTGCCGATGGATCGCCAGGACCGTTAGAAATGAAGTAACCATTAGCCCCCCAAGCATTCATCTCTTCGAAAGTAGTTTTGGCAGGAAATATTTTGATGTAAAGTTCTCTGTCGTCGAAATTGCGAAGGATGTTCTTCTTGATGCCTAAGTCTAAAGCAGCAACTTTAATGGCAGCATCTGGATTACCATAGTAGTAAGGCTCTTTGGTAGAAACTACCGAAGAAAGCTCCAAACCATCCATAGAAGGTACTTCTTCCAATTTCTTTTTCAACAATTGCAAGTCGGTAATTTCCGAAGAAATGATCGCATTCATCGCTCCCTTATTACGGATATGACGAACTAAAGCACGAGTGTCGATATCACAGATCCCCACAATATTTTCATTTTGGAAATTATCTTGAATAGACTCTGTAGCTTCTTTTCTAGAATAATTGATGTTGTAATTTTTACAAACCAACCCGGCAATTTTAATTCCGCCAGATTCAATTTCATCACGGTGCATACCGTAATTACCAATATGCGCATTGGTAGTTACCATAATCTGTCCGAAATAAGAAGGATCAGTAAAAACCTCCTGATATCCAGTCATACCTGTATTAAAACAGATTTCGCCAGTCGTAGTTCCTATTTTCCCAGCAGCTTTGCCATAGAAAACGGTGCCATCGGCCAATAACAAAATAGCTGGTAACTTTGTGTAGTTAGTCATTTAAATTACAATAAAAATTGGGGATAAAAAATGATAAAAAGGAATGGGAGTTGTTAACGGCTAAGCCGCTTATAACAGAAGATAAAACCGTATGATTGAACTCTCTCATTTCGGAGTACAAAGGTATAGGTTTGGAAGCAATTTTTTAAGATTTTTTTAAAAAAGTTTGGAGAAGGAAATTAGGTTAATCGGTTAATTGTTGAAATTGTTTATTGAAACTGTTTATCCCTAATTGTTTTGTGGCTTTATTGATCTATTGTTGAATTGCTATCATGTTAAACACAACAGTTAGCAATCATAGCTATTGACTATTAACTTATCCCTAACTGCTATTCCCTCACAACTAATTCCTGATCCCTGTCACCTGACCACTTTTTTAAAAAATAAACCCTAATTTTGTGAACACCAAAACAAAAAGCATGTCGGTAAACAAAGAAATTAAGCGTATCACTACGCATACTTTGCAAGAAATGAAGCAGCGCAACGAAAAAATTGCCATGCTTACCGCTTACGATTATTCGATGGCTACGATCTTAGATGATGCTGGCCTAGATGTACTCCTAGTAGGAGATTCCGCCTCTAACGTGATGGCCGGTCATGAAACTACGCTACCTATCACTTTAGATCAAATGATCTATCACGCCCAGTCTGTGGTGCGTGGTGCCAATAGAGCTTTTGTAGTGGTAGACCTACCCTTCGGTTCTTATCAAGGGAACTCTAAGGAAGCCTTAAACTCGGCCATCCGCATTATGAAAGAGAGTGGCGCGCACGGCGTAAAGCTTGAAGGCGGAGTGGAAATCATAGAGTCTGTTCAGCGTATCATTACCGCTGGTATTCCTGTAATGGGCCATCTAGGCTTAACACCACAGTCTATTTACAAATTCGGAACTTATACCGTTAGGGCCAAAGACGAAGCAGAAGCCAATAAACTGAAAACAGATGTATTAGCGTTACAAGAAGCTGGCTGTTTCGGTATCGTCCTAGAGAAAATACCTGCTAAATTGGCAAAAGTGGTAACTGCAAGCCTCCATATACCAACTATCGGTATCGGCGCTGGCCCAGATTGCGATGGACAAGTGCTAGTAGTGAACGATATGATTGGTCTGACCAAAGGCTTTAAACCACGTTTCTTGCGTCAATATCTAGATTTGTACGAAGGAATAAAAGGCGCGGCACAATCTTACATTGCCGATGTAAAAGCAAATGATTTCCCTAACGAGAAAGAACAATATTAAATCCCAACCCCTAAAGGGGCTTTTTGGATAAAGGAGCAAAGAACAAGAAGTAAGGATAAAGAAATAAGTGGAGTGAAACGAAGTCCCGATACTTCGGAAAAAAGAATAAGGATTTTTGAAAAGCAATTTTAATGCTTATTGGCTAAATCAGTCCCGCTTTTGGTTTCAACCTTTTTGTTTAGCAATTTGTCATCCCGAGCTTGTCAAAGGATTATGATGCAAGAGCGCTTCGACAGGCTCAGCGTGACAAGAACAAAAAGGATTTTCACTTCAATCGGGTTTAAATGACAAAAAAATAGTACAAGAAACTTAAACCAAGCAACAAACCACTATTAACCATTTCATCGATTTAAACAATTAACCACTAATGGCCATTACCGAAGCAGACGTACTTTACGAAGACAATCATCTCATTGCAATTAATAAAAGAGCTGGGGATGTGGTACAAGTAGACGAGACTGGAGACCAACCCTTAGATGACATGGTTAAGGAGTTTTTGGCAAAAAAATACGACAAACCTGGTACTGCTTTTTTGGGTGTCGCACATCGTTTAGATAGGCCCGTAAGTGGCTTAATCCTCTTCGCTAAAACTAGCAAGGCTTTAGATAGGATGAATGCCATTTTCAAAAACCGCGAAATCAAGAAAACTTACTTTGCAGTAGTCCGTAAAAAACCAGCTAAGCCACAAGGCAAACTCATCAATTGGCTAATTAAAGACCCTAAAAAAAACGTAGTCAAATCTTACGACTACGAAGCCAAAGGCAGTCAATATTGTGAATTAGATTATCAGGTACTTACAGAACTAGATGGATATTACCTGTTAAGGGTTAATCCATTAACTGGACGTTCGCATCAAATCAGGGTGCAACTTTCTACCATGGGCTGCCCTATAGTGGGCGACAATAAATATGGTTATCCTCGTGGCAGTAGAAAAGGTAGTATTTGTTTACATGCTCGCCAATTAGAGTTTGTACATCCAGTAAAGAAAGAACCCATTAAGATTTTCGCTAAACTTCCAAAAGATGGTTTTTGGGAGAAATTTGAGAAGTTTTAAACAAAATCATCACTCTTATTGCAAATCCGGACCAGCTAGATTCCTGCCTACGTAGCCTGCTCCGACAATTATCGGAGGGAATGACGAAGAGGTGAAACAAGTTGTTAAATTAACTAATCGCTTTAAGATTGCTTCGTAAAACTCGCAATGACGAGGAATTTACTTCTCTCTCCCCCTAGGAGAGATGCCCAAAGGGCAGAGAGGGTTTTAATACTTATACTGTTCGATATTTGCAATATCGAACTTCTTACCAAAGTCTTGAGAAATCCATTTCTTGAAGGATTGCAAATCCGGAATAACGATGCTATAAAAAAAGAAAATCCCGCAAATGCGGGATTAACCAAATAAATCAAATATAGTAGGATAAGCGCTTTACCAAACAAAAGTACCCGCAGCACCTGCTGGTAACGTTGGCGTCACCAATTTTCCTTGGTAACTGATATTAAAAGTTTGATCGGTATTACTGGTGTTCATCACGATCAAAGCTTTTTTACCGTCTGGAGTTTTAAAAGCTACATTACTTAAAGTAGCATCTTCAGAAGAATTGATTCTTACCGCACCTGGTCTAACAAATTTCGAAGCATGGGCAATTACGTAATAAGCCACATTTCTAGTTACTGCCGGCGCAATAGTAATCGCTCCTAAACAGTTGGTACAGCCACCATCTGGCGTATGAGGATTGTAATTTGCATCTGCTGCTAAATTCCACTCCAACACGTTTCTACTCCAATTTCTAGTGGCTCCTACAATTAAAGTACTGACGTGCCATTTTAAATCTTCTGCAAAATTACCTGGGCCGCCTACCCATTGTTCTGTGAAGTAAATATGCTTATCAGGATAAGCATTATGAACTTGACTTAGCGCATCTATTTTACCTCCGTACAGGTGAAATGCAGAACCATCTACATACTTACTAGCTTCAGCATCAGCTAGAATAGTCATCGGATAATCTGGACGATCAGCATTGTGATCGTACAAAATGATTTTCGTTTTTAAACCTGCCTTTTGAAAAGTTGGACCTAAAGCCGTTTTAATAAAATTAGCCTGTTCGTTGGCAAGCATTAACAAACTTGGTGTATTGCCAGGATGTAGCGGTTCATTTTGGATCGTAATCGCATCTATGGTAATGCCTTGCGCTTTCATTGCAGCTAGGTACTTTACGAAATAATTAGCGTAAGCTTGATAGAACTCTGGCAACAAACTTCCACCTTTAAAGGCTTTGTTTGTCTTCATCCAAATTGGAGGTGTCCAAGGAGAGCCTAAAATTTTAATATTTGGATTGATCGCTAAAATCTTTTTCAAAACAGGAACTAGATCAGTCATTTCTTCTGCAATAGAGAAACGTTCCATATTGACATCTGTTTCTCCGGTTGGCAAATCATTATAGGTAAAAACTTTTGCACTTAAATCAGATGCGCCAATACTTACTCTCAAATAACTTACCCCAATGGCATTATCTTCAGTAGAAAAAAGTTCTTTTAACAAGGCATCTTTTTCTTGTTCTGGCAATTGATTGATCAAGGTAGCGCTACCGCCAGTGAGTGTGTAGCCAAACCCATCAACACTTTGATAGGTTTGGTTTTCATCTACAGTTATGGTTTTATGTGTATTAGCAGCGGTACCGAAATTTAAAGCTACATCTTGTTTTTTCAGCAATACCGATTTGTCACCTTTGGTTAGCCAAAAAGCTACATCACTACTGGTCTGGTTGTTATTGTTAATTTGGCTTTTCTTGCTCGCACAAGAGGCCAATACTACAGAAAACGTTACGCAACTTGCTATAAATCTCTTCATCGGATCTTAATTTTAAGGTGTATAATTGAAGTTCACTTTTTGGTTACCTAATTGAATGGTAAACTCGCCTTCGCCAGTAGTCTTAACTAACTCAGCATTTACGTAAGCGATATCTTCTGGTTTAATTTTAAAAGTAACAGTCTTAGTTTCGCCTGCTTTTAAATCGATTTTATCAAAGCCTCTTAAACGTTTTACATCTGGGCTAATATCATTTGCTACCAAATCAGAAATGTAAAGCAATACACTTTCTTTTCCAGCTACTTTACCGGTGTTGCTTACATTCACACTGATTTCTAAAGTCTCGTCTTTTTTCAAGGTGTTACTGCTTAACTTGATATCGCTATAAGAAAAAGTAGTATAGCTTAAACCATGACCAAAAACGTATTGAGGGTTGTAATCTGCATCGTAGTTGTAAACTCCTTCTGTAGTTCCTGCAGACTCTGAAGGCTTGTGGTAATAAGTAAACAAAGCATTTGGAAACTGAGGGTAAGTGTAAGGCAATCTACCTGAGGGGTTAACATCACCATACAAAACATCTGCAATCGCATCGCCACCAAAATTACCTGGCAAGTAACTTTGCAAAATCGCACTCATGCTTTTTTCAAACTTGCTGATTACTCTTGGTCTACCTTCGTTTAAAACTAGGATAATAGTCTTTCCTGTCGCTGCTAATTTCTTAGCCAACTCAGTCTGTAAATCAGAGATGTATAAATCGCTTAAGTTACCTGGAGTTTCTGTGTAAGTATTTTCGCCTAAACACAGAACAATCACATCTGCGTTTTTAGCAGCCGCGATAGTCTCGTCCATTTTATCCGCGAAATCTTCGAAGTACTTACCATCCATCTTATAGCTTACGCCTGGCAAATAAGTTACGTTGGCAGCACCAACTTTATTTTGAATTGCTTTAACAATAGTGTTGTATTTTGCTGCAAACTCTTCTACTTTTTCACCTTGCCAAGAGTAAGTCCAAGCACCGTTTAAAGTTCTCATTGAATTTGCATTTGGACCTGTAATCAATACTTTTGCAGTTTTGCTTAAAGGCAAAGTATTATTGTTGTTTTTCAATAAAGTCATTGATTCTGCCGCTGCATCATAAGCAACTTTTTCAAATTCTTTACTTCCAAATTTTGGATAATCTTTAATATGGGTCGTTGGTTTTTCGAACAAGTTCAATTCATATTTCAAGGTCAAAATATTTCTAACCGCGTCATCGATACGAGATTGTTTTACTTTACCTTCTTTAACTAATGCGATTAAATCATCACAGAATGGTTCGTAGTTGTAAGCAATCATCGACATATCGATACCTGCATTAATCGCCATCATTACTGCTTCTTTATTGTCTTTCGCTACACGATCACGTTTATGAAGGTTTTCGATATCGCCCCAATCGGTTACTACCAAACCTTTAAAGCCCAATTCTTCTCTTAACAGCTTGGTTAATATTTTATAGTTGGCATGTACTGGTACACCGTTAATCAAACCAGAGTTGATCATGATGGTTTTTGCGCCAGCGTCTATAGCAGCTTTAAATGCAGGCAAATGGTATTCTCTCAAAGCCTGATCGGAGATGACAGCAGGAGTTCTATCTTTACCAGAAACTGGAACTTGGTAGCCTAAAAAGTGCTTGATTGAAGAAGCTACTTTGAAAGGATTGGACACATCGTTGTGATCGCCTTCCAAACCTTTGATCATCTCTTTACCCAATTGTGAAACTAAGAAAGGATCTTCACCAAAACTTTCCCATTGACGAGGGAACCTTGGGTCAGCACCTAAATCTAAAATTGGTGAGAAGTTCCAAGGAATTGCACTTGCGCGAGTTTCGTAGGCAGTTACGCTAGCTCCTTGTTTAACCAAAGTCCTATTAAAAGTTGCCGCCTGACCAATTTGTTGTGGGAACATGGTGGCTCCAGCGGTATAAGTAGCACCGTGAACCTCATCTACGCCATAAATTACTGGAACTTTGTTCTTTCCTTTTTTAACGGCTACATTTTGGATTTCATTAATGATGTTGTACCACACTTGTGGCATTCTAGCTCTATTGTTAGAAGTGTTTAATACCGAACCTACATGGTACTGCAATAAAGCTTTTTCGGTTTCTTTTTGATCTAAGGAGAAAGGCTCATCACTAGTGTAACGATCTTTACCTTTACCAATAACATCTAAAGTGATTTGAGCCATTTGGCCCACTTTCTCTTCAATCGTCATTTTGGCCAATAGCGCATCAACTTTTTTGTCGATAGCTGCTGCGCTCATCTTCTGTTGTGCTGAAACGGAAGTACCGGCTAAAACAAGAGCAAGCGCTAAACTAAAATTTTTAATGTTCATATGTGTGTTATTTTAGGTGATTTGATGTGCCTAAATTAAGAAGCTCATCACCTTTTATGAAAATATGCTGCGTGTTCAATCGATTCAAAATTTGGAGCTGATAAAAGTTTGACACGCTTTAACCCTCAAGAAAAACCACCTCAATTAAGTTAAATAGCAGCTTTTAAATCACTACGCTTCTTGAAACGATACGCTTAAAAAACATAGTGATGTAGTAGTATTGTAGTATGCAAACCGAAGCTTGCACACTACAATTTTATTTTAAAGATTCGGATTACGATCTCTTTCCGCTTGCGGGATTGGGAATAATAACTTGGCAGGGGTTACATTATAATTCAATGGATTTCCATTACCATCTTTTTGAGCATTCATTACAGCAATCGCACGATTGGTACGTACCAAATCAAACCAACGGTGACCTTCAAAAGCAAGCTCTAGCCTACGCTCTTTTTCGATAGCCAAACGCATTGCAGCTTGTGTATTAGCAGGAGTTCCGCCCAAGTTCACACGAAGACGAATTTCGTCAACGATAGTTTTTGCTGCAGCCCAACCTCCACCTGTTAATTCATTTAAAGCTTCTGCTTTTAATAGCTTGATATCCGCTAACCGAAGGATATAAGAATTTGCCAAATCATCATTACGGTATTTGTTGATGAATGGATAATTTGATTTGCTCCAATAAACATCAGACCATCCTTCTGTAGAGACATTTCTGAAGCTGATGCTCGCTGCTTTACGAATGACATCGCCTTCCGCATCAAAAGCAGCTACCAGATCATTAGTTGGTGTACAGAAACGTTTCCAACCTGTACCTACAATTACGCCTGTCATCCAGTTACCACGACCTTTGGGCCCACCCCATCCGTCGTACTGCATTTCCCAGATTGATTCTGAGTTGTTTTTATGTGCACCATCAAATAAATGGTCGTAGTTTCCTACTGGGCTATAGCCACCAGCAATTACTGCATCTGCATATTGATTTACTTTTGTCCAATCTGGTGTAGGTTTAGAAGCATAAACTTTTGCTAACAATGCATTCACCACGCCTTTAGTAATGATTCCTTTGTTGGGAGCCGTAGTACGTACAGCCGGTAGCGCTTCTTCCAAATCTTTGATGATTTGAGCATATACCTGGTCTACAGTAGAACGAGGTTGTTGCATTTCCTGTAAATTGGTAGGAGTTTTTAAAATTAAAGGCACCGCTCCCCATAGACGCACCAAGTGAAAATAGAAATAGGCTCTCATTGTTTTCGCCTCTCCCACCATTTGTGCTTTTCTATCAGCCGTTAAAGCTGCATCTTGAACATTAGGTATATTCTCTAAAACCTCGTTAGCATTTTTAATATTTGAATATAATCCACCCCAATCGCGACCAACATTTCCGTTAGTAGCATTAGCGGTAAATAAATCAATTTGAATATTGGCTGGGTTATCACCACCAGCGTAGGCATTATCAGAAGTTACATCGCCATTAACCATGTAATCCCAGATGTGATAATCGTTATACATTCCACCGTAAACGCCGGCCATCAATCGTTCAGCTCCATCGGCATCTTTTACATCAATTACTTGATTAAATGGTTCTTTTTCGAGGAAATCCTTTTTGCAGCTCTGCAGGCCAAATGTAGCCGCTGCGATCATTACTAAAGTGTATTTATTTAGTTTCATCTCTTTAATTCTTAAAATCCAACATTAATACCGAACAATAAACTTCTTGATTGTGGATAAGTACCATAATCTACGCCCATAGATGGACCATTTGCAGAGTTCATATTTACTTCTGGATCTAAACCAGTGTATTTAGTAAAGGTTAGCAAATTGTAACCACTAGCAAATACAGTAAGCTTATTCATTTTTAGTTTCTTGATCACAGCAGAATCGAAACTATATGATAGGGTTGCTGTTTTTAAACGTAAATAAGAAGCATTTTCTACGAAACGGCTAGATGTTAATGAGTTTTCCGAACTTTGAAATAAAGCCTTTGGCACAGCTGTGATCTGACCAGGCGTGGTCCATCTATCTAATACAGCAGCAGACTGGTTTTTAGAATCGAACATGCCTTCTAAATCAATTCTAGAAGCATTGAATAATTGGCTACCCTGAACACCTTGGAAGAATAAGTTCAAATTCCAGTTGCCGTAAGTTAAGCTGTTGGTAACACCGTAGATAAACTTGGGTTGTGCAGAACCAATAAAAGTTCTATCACCAGGATCTGCAGAACCTGTAATTCCATTGTTGTTCGTATCTGCATATTGAGCTGCCCCTGTAGTTGGATTAACTCCAGTAAATACATAACCGTAGAAACTACCTAGAGGTTTACCGGGAACTACACGTACAGCAGCGTCACGCTCGTAAATACCCGCAAAGTCTAATGATCTTGTGTCGTTACCTAAACTAATTACTTTATTTCTGTTGATAGAGAAGTTTAAGTCAGTGTTCCATTTGAATTTTTCACGATCTACGTTTTTTGTAGATAACACAAACTCTAAACCTTTATTCTCCATTGAACCTACGTTATAAGCCTGGCTACCAAAACCAGAAGATGGAGGCAATTGTACGTTAATCAATAGATCGTTAGTTTTCTTCAAATATGCATCAGCTGTAAACGTTAACCTATTGTTAAACATGGTTAAATCTAAACCGATATTGGTTTGTGTAGTTTTTTCCCATGTTAAATTAGGATTAGATGGATTTTGTAAATTATATTCACCTTGGCCATTAATACCATACAATTTCATATAGGCATAATCTCCAATCCCCTCATCGTTACCTACTTTACCCCAGCTTCCGCGAATTTTCAAGTCATTAATAGATTTAATGTCTTTCATAAAATTCTCTGCAGAAATTCTCCAACCTGCAGAGAAAGATGGGAAGTAGCCGAAACGATTTCCTTTAGCAAATCTCGATGATCCATCCGCTCTAAAATTCGAACTAAACAAATATTTGTTGTCAAAAGCATAGGTTATACGCGCTAAGTAAGACTGTTTAGTCCATTGCGCTCTTTGTGGAATTGTTAACAACACAGATGGCTCTATAGGATTACCTGAAGTATCGAAAAATCGATTTCTTTCTGAGTTGTTGTATTTCCAATCTGATCCCTGTAAAGTATAACCAGCCGTAGCGGTAAATGCATGCTTGTCTACATTTTTAGTGTAGTTTAAAATGTTTTCATTCAACCATACATAATCTCTAGTTTCGTTTGCACGCTCTACACCACGCTCCTGACGACCATAGGTAGTTAAGAAATTATCAGTGTAGTAGCTGTAATCATTTCTATTTACATTAGTACTGATACTCGATTTGAAATACAAATCTTTATTGATGTTGGCTTGAGCAGAGAAAGCACCAATGAATCTCAGGTTTTTAGTTTTATTATCGTTACCAAAAGCTAATGCCAAAGGGTTATCCCATCCGCCTGCATTTGGAATGGTAGTGTACTGTCCGTTAGATGCAAAAATGCCGATAGTTGGAGGCGTAGTTAAAGCACCTAAAATAACACCACCACGAGAAACACTGCTGTTATCACCCACATCAACAGATCTGCTAGAGGTCAAAACAGCGTTACCAGTTAATTTTAACCACTTAGTTACGCTTTGCGACCCATTGAAATTAGCAGTAACACGGTTCAATTCGGCTGGCGCCACTACCCCTTTATCTCTTTGATAACCAGCAGAAAAATAGTACTGACCACCTTTAACACCGCCTGAAATAGATGCTTGATATTGATTTTGAGTTCCGGTACCATAAGTTTCTTTTTGCCAGTCCGTATCCAGGTTGCCACCAAAGGTAGTATAACCCAACTCCGTCATTAGGGAGATATATTGGTCCCTGTTCAAGACATCTTGTGAACGCCAAAAATTAGAAAAACCAGTAAAGGCATTAAAACCTATTTGAAGCTTATTAGCTGAACCTTTTTTAGTTGTAATTAAAACTACACCGTTTGCACCACTTGAACCATAAATTGCTGCTGCGGATGCATCTTTCAAAATAGTCATCGTCTCAATGTCGTTAGCATTAAGGAAGCTTGCATCTCTAGAAACGACCCCGTCAATTACGTATAACGGGCTATTGGAAGCCGTGATTGAGGTGTTACCACGAATACTTATCGCAACACCAGCACCTGGTTTACCAGATTGTGAAGTAACCTGAACACCTGCAGCTCTACCTTGAATAGCCTGCAAAGGGTTAGTAATCGGTTGGTTCTCCAAGTCTTTAGCAGATACAGAAACAACAGCTGTTGTTAAATCCTTCTTGGTAGTTGTACCGTACCCTACTACAATAACTTCATTCAGTTTGTTGTTGTCTTCCGATAATGTAATGACTATCGATGTTCTATTGTTAACAGGTTCTTCAATTGTCTTGAAACCTATAAATGAAAAAGTAAGTGTGGCATCCGCATTAGCTTTCAACTTAAAAGCTCCGTTACTTTCTGTTGATGCACCTAAGTTGGTACCCTTAACTTTTACTGAAACCCCAGGTAGAGGCAGACCTTGTTGATCTTTTACTTGACCAGTTATCGTTATTTCTTGTCCCATGGCATAACTCATGAAACTGAAAATTAACGCTGCAAGTAGTGTGATTTTTTTGTTCATCATCTTTTTACAGTTAATATTTAGCGAGGGTAAAGTTAAGGTCATTTATAGGTTAAACGCAAGGGTTTTATAAAAATAAAAATACATAACTATCTGAAAAACAATATATTAATACAAAAACGATACGCTATAGCACCCTAAACAATAATGAGATTGAGCATTGATTTACAATGCATAAACTATCTTTAGAAGTAATGTCTATGCATAGGGTTGATACGCTTAGGTACCCTTGATTTTTTAATTAAAAAATTTCGCTTGGAAGCTAAAAAAGACACTTTTAATCCAATACGAGTAGGCTCCAGCCATCTTTATTAGCCTTTTTAAGGATGCTTTTTCTCTCCTCCATCACAGCTTTGATACGAGTTCCGTAAGTCCAGCAGGTACTCTGCCTGATGTTGAGGATTTCGGAAAGCTTATGTGATGAAATTTTCCCTTTGGTAGAATAGATGAGGAAAATCATGTAGAAAACTTTATTAATAGGAATACGGGTATTGTGCAAAATGGTATAACTTGTTACAGACTCCTCATAATCGCATTTGCTACACCTTCTACTATATGGCGCATGCCCGGCATAGTAATGGTTATTCTTACACTTCTTGCAAGCGTAACCATTTTTCCATTTCAACTCCGCCAAAAAGGCATCACAACTTTCCTTATCAGGATAGATCTTACTAAATTCTTCAAAATCAACATCGGCCGACATCACCCTGTCCCTAGTAATTTTCTCGACGTTGATCTGGAGTTCTTGGTTATCCTGCGCCAACAACACATTCATTCTAGAGATTTCTTCTGCCTGCAGCTTTAATTGCTCGTTAGCTTTTAGTAATTCCTCATTTTGCGTTTCAATAATTGTTGACTTATTAAATACTTCTTTGGTACGAGCTTCGACCTGCTGTTCTAACTCTTGATTTAATTTATCCTTCAGTTTAACATTGACACTCATCTGTTGAATCATTTGTCGCTGTGCTTTATCCTTTTTCTTTTTAAGAATGCGGACTTTATCACCAATAGCAAATGATAGGAAGATCATCTCCAAGACAAAACAAAAACTTAAGCTATAATAGGTAAATACACCAAAATTTAGCCAAGATATGCCTAGCATAATTAAAAACTTAAGTGTAAATCCAAAAAATAAAAAGCTGTAGCCTAAAACAAAGAATCGAGCAGGCTGATAGCCGCTTTTGAAAATGTAAATCCCAGTAAAAAAGGCAACTGTTAAAGGCACAAATTCTAAAAATTTATAGCTAAATAAGTCTTGGTTGAACAACAAACAATACAGAAAAAAAACAGTACGAACCGTAATTACCCCAATGATCAGTTTATTAAGCTGAGGTGCTTTAGCCTTGACGAAAAGCAGTTCTCGCGTAAATAACAACGCAAATACACTAGTTGCGTACAGAAAGAAAGCATAAGCAATTTGATTCCAATCTGGCGCATTAGGCCACAGGTATTGATAAGCAATCCCATCGGAGCTCATTTCAAACAAGCCAACACTTAAATTATAAAGCACATAAAACAAATATTGCTTTTGCCTTATGGCGACATACATGATCAGATTGTAAAAACTGAAAACCAGAATCATCCCATAAAAAATACCGAAATAGAAATACTCGTCTAAGGCATAGGATATAAACCAATTTACGGATCGCAATACAATAATGACATCAGCAATTTGAGACGACTTTATTTTAAAGTAATAGGTTTGTACGGCGTCACCCTGATTGTCGATGTAAACTTCAAAGTTCTTGTGTGACAAATCGCGCTTGTTGAAAGGCAAGCGATCTCCTAATTCTTTAACTTGATAAGTGCCGTCTTTATTGGGAATGTAAATAGTGAGATGATCTATAGTTTGATCAAAGAACTCTAGTAAAAAGCGATCACCCGCTTCACTATTATGTTTAATATTGATTTTATACCAGTAAGTAGCATTAAATTTGGTGGTTTGAGGCGTACTTTTGAGACTCGGTTTAAACTTATCTTTAAACGTTATACTGCTGACCTCCTGAAAATTATACTGGCTATTTGCATCTTCTAGCACCTCAATTTCCGAGAAATTAAAGATATGTTGATCGACTTTATCTTGTATTTCTACGACTTTTTGGGCGTGTGCATCTTGGTAGAAAAAAATGAAAATAAGAAATACAAAAAAAGCGTAACAAGGAAAAACAATTCTAGCCATACATTTTTGAATAGCTTACAAAGCTACGCAAAGTATTAATGCCTATTCAAAACAGCGCTAAAATTACATTGTTGTTACGCGTAGGTGCTAATTACTTGCAGACAGTTTTTTCAAAAACGATGTCATTGCCGAATTTAACGCTAGATAAATTCTTGTATCTAACTTTTCCATCCTTCTCTTCTACATCTCCAAATCCTTCTAATAATTGGTTTCCTTTTCTTAGAAATGCAACTTGTCTTACGGATTGTTTACCTTCAGAATTAAAAGTATAGTTAGCCACTAAAGTATCTCCATGCATTTCGCCTTCTATACTACCTGTATTTTTATCCTTTTCGAACCATTTATAGTTAAGCTCTCCAGTAGAAACTATACCCGTAGTGATTAACTTCAATTGCGCGGTATCTTTACCTTTGATGTAACTATAACACGTTTGCTCGGCAACAGGGATATTCCCTGTTGTGGTATCATTGTGATCTTTCTTTCCGGTTACTTTAGTTCTCTCTTGGCAAGCAAACAAACATGCCGATATCATTAATGCGCCAATAACTCTCATTTTTTCATCTAGTTTTTGTTGATTAAGAGAACATTGAAAGTTAAAAAATGTTTCGAGCATTCACTAATTATCTTCTACCCTTAGAATTGCCCCACTCTGTAGCTTATGATCGTGATCCATTTCGAATATTCTTTGCCCAACAATTGCGGCGTTACTCAGTCCTCCTTCATTTTTTAGGGCGATAAAACGTTCTATATCCTTAAAATCGCTTTTATCGCTTCGCCTAATCTCTGTCTGCATATCCGTATCTACCACACCTGGAGCTATGCCCAATGCTTTAACGGGATGCTCAACACCTAGTTGTTCTACTGCTATATTTTGGGTCATCATATTGATGGCTGCCTTGCTACTGCAGTAAATAGACCATCCAAAATAAGGCTTCAACGCTGCGCCAGAGGTAATATTAATGATAGATTTACTAGCTTTCCAATCCTTAAAATAATTGATAAAAACGGAACTCAGTATCAAAGGCACTATCGTATTTAATTGAATTGTCTGCGTAATGGTTTTGGCATCTAATTTCTCAAGTGGGCCAATCTTACCCAAAGTACCTGCATTATTGATCAAGGTAATTTTAGTTAACTTTTCTTTATTGAAAAGGCTAAAAATTTGGAGTAAACTGACTTCAATTTGATCTGTAGAAGTTAAATCCAGATTGATCTGTGTTACTCCTTTTTCGCTCAATTCTACATTTATGGTTCTAGAGATTGAAAACACACTGAATCCATCTGATAGGTAAGCATCTATAATCCCCCTACCAATCCCTCTACTTCCGCCAGTAACAATTAATATATTTTCCATTTTTAGTGTGGTAATTTCTCTTTCATCAATCCGTAAAACCAAGTACCGGCAATAGCACTTAATAAAGTAATCGCAATTACAGTTGCTCCTGTTCCAATCTGCGCAAATAACGGACCTGGGCATGCTCCCGTTAAAGCCCAGCCAAAGCCGAAAAGTAAACCGCCATAAACCTGTCCTTTGTTAAACTTTTTTGGCTGTATGGTAATAGGCTCGCCGTTTAATGCTTTAACATCAAATTTTCTGATTAGCCATACAGAGGTCATCCCCACCAAAATGGCACTGCCGATTACCCCATACATATGGAAAGATTGTAGCCTAAACATTTCTTGGATACGAAACCAACTCACAATCTCAGCCTTAACAAATACGATTCCGAATAGCGTACCAACAAATAAATATTTTAAGTTAGCCAACCTGTGTAATTTTTTATTTTCCATTTTATAAAGATAAAACGATTGGCAAGAGCAGATTGGCCATGATAAAACCCCCAATCATAAAACAAATTGTAGCTACTAAAGAAGGCCACTGCAAATTAGAAAGTCCCATAATTGCATGGCCGCTGGTGCATCCTCCTGCGTAACGCGTACCAAATCCTACCAAGAAGCCGCCAACAACCATCAATAAAAATCCACGCAATGTCAGCAATGAATGCCAATTCATTACATCTATTGGTACTAAATGATCATAATTGGAAATCCCATATGCAGCAAGTTCATTTGCGAGTTTTTGGTTGACCTGGATTGGATGTAGATTCCCCAAAAATTGAGCAGCCAAAACTCCACCCAAAAAAACACCAAACACGAAAAAAAGATTCCATGCTTCTTTTTTCCAATCATATTTAAAAAAATCAATATTGGCTGGCATACAAGCTGCGCAGATATGCCTTAAAGAAGAGCTAATACCAAAAGATTTGTTACCTAGTAACAATAACGCGGGTACGGTAAGTCCAATCAATGGCCCGGCAACATACCAAGGCCAGGGTTGCCTAATAAAATCTATCATGCTATTCCAAAATATCGCTGCTTTTTAACTGATAAAAGCTTTCTTCACTAAAAGCACTTCATCATCATCCAAAAATAGATAACCGTACTCGTAACAAAAAACATATCTTTTTCCAGTTTGGGTAATATAGTGATTCGTAAAATAATCAAAATCGAAACCTTTGTTGGTCAACACCTTTCTTTTTACCTTGGTTTTACCATCAGGATTTTTCTCTTTTAATAATCTCCGGTTTCTAAGAAGAATCTGATTCACCTTTTTGACATAGGTACTATCCTCCATTTTTAGTTTATTATTATAGTTATTCCGGCACTGATCATCACAAAATTTCTTATCCGCTCTTCCTTTAAGTACAGTACTACAATCTAAGCAAATCCTTTCCATAAGCGTTAGTTAACTTTTTCACCTCAATAAAGCTACGAATAAAAAACTAGGTCAGAACATAAAATAAGGGAGTTTATCCGTGTATAAACGCTTATAGTCGGATATAAACATTTATTCTAGGATTATTTTTTGTCAGGGTTTGCAACTTTGTATCGTCGGCAGTCAAGGTGGCTGCTGTTCGTTAAACATCAAGTAACTTAAATTTAAAGATCATGAAAAAAGCAAGTAACCAAGTTCAAGCAACTGAAAGTAGAAATGCAGTAAACAGTGTCGTATTAACAGGAAATGTAGGCGCAGACGCTATTATCAAAACTTATGGCACTCAGAAATTAGCTCGCGTCAACCTCGCAGTAAATGAATATCATAAAAATAACCAAGGCGAAATAACTAAAAGGACAAATTGGTTTACGATTTCTTTTTGGAATGCACATGCGGAAATAGTAGAAAAGGAAATCAAAAAAGGAAGCCGTATCACGGTATTGGGCAGGCTACAAACTGGAAGTTATGAAGCTAAAGATGGCAACAAGAGATATACTACAGACATACACGTAAACGACTTTAGTATCGACAGTAATCATCCAATTGATTAATAAATACAGCTTAATTTTATTCTCACAGCGCTCCTTCGTATTAGGGAGCGCTGTATTTTTAGAACTAAATACTTTTATAATATTAACAAGTTGTAGCACTACAGCTCATAGTCATTCAATCGCTTATAAAAAATCATCTATTTGTTCTCTAATTTTGAAAAAGTATTTTAACTTTGAAAAACCCACACTAATTGTATTTTATACACTAAGGGTAAATTTAATTCAAAACAAATATAAAATGAGTTTAATAATCGATGTCCATGCAAGACAGATCCTCGATTCTCGAGGCAATCCTACTATTGAGGTAGAAGTAATGACAGAAAATGGTTTTATGGGCCGTGCAGCTGTTCCATCTGGAGCAAGTACTGGTCAATATGAGGCTGTTGAATTACGTGATGGCGATAAGAAAACCTATTTAGGTAAAGGTGTTTTAAAAGCGGTTGAAAACGTAAATACTAAAATTGCTAAGGCTTTGCAAGGTGTTGATGTTTTTGAACAAAACTTGATCGATAAATTAATGATAGACCTAGACGGTACCGAAAACAAAGGTAATCTAGGTGCTAACGCTATATTAGGTGTTTCTTTAGCTGTAGCCAAAGCTGCTGCACAAGAAAGTCGTCAGCCTTTGTATCGCTACATTGGTGGTGTAAATGCAAACACTTTACCTATTCCGATGATGAACATCATCAATGGTGGCTCTCACTCTGATGCACCTATCGCGTTCCAAGAGTTTATGATTATGCCTGTTGGCGCGCCTTCTTTCTCTGAGGCTCTACGTTGGGGAACTGAAGTTTTTCATAGCTTAAAAGCAATTTTACACGATAGAGGCTTATCTACAGCTGTAGGTGACGAGGGTGGTTTTGCACCAACTTTCGATGGAACTGAAGATGCTATCGAAACGGTATTGAAAGCAATCGAAAAAGCAGGTTACAAGCCAGGTTCAGAAATCTGTTTGGCATTAGACTGTGCTTCTTCAGAATTCTACAAAGACGGAAAATACGACTATACTAAATTTGAAGGTGCTACAGGCGTAATTCGTTCTAGCGAAGAGCAAGCGCAATACTTAGCAGATCTTTCAGTTAAATATCCGATCATCTCTATCGAAGATGGGATGGATGAGAATGACTGGGATGGCTGGAAAAGCTTAACCGATAAAGTTGGCGACCGTGTTCAATTAGTTGGTGATGATTTATTTGTAACTAACGTTAAACGTTTACAACAAGGTATCGATACAAACACTGCAAATTCAATTTTAGTAAAAGTAAACCAAATCGGTTCTTTGACTGAAACGATCAATGCAGTAAGCTTAGCACAAAACAGCGGTTATACTTCGGTAATGAGTCACCGTTCTGGCGAAACTGAAGATGTAACTATCGCTGATTTAGCTGTAGCGTTAAACTGTGGCCAAATTAAAACTGGTTCTGCTTCTCGTTCAGATAGGATTGCAAAATACAATCAGTTATTACGTATTGAAGAAGAATTAGGTGAAGCTGCGAAGTTTATCGGTAAAAACTTCAAATTCGCGAAGAAATAACCCTAAATCCCCTAAAGGGGACTTTACCAACATCACAAATGATATAAAATATTAATGGTACACATCATACAAGTCCCTTTAGGAGTTTGTGGTGTTAATAAATACATTTGCAGAACATCCGGAGATTTAAAAACTTCGGATGTTTTTATATATTTACACGTCATTACGAGGCACAAAACAATTTATCTTTTATAGAGATTGCTTCGTGCCTCGCAATGACGAATTTCAGAATTCATGAAACGACTGATAGATCTTTTTCGTAATAAATATTTTATTGCCATTGCTGCTTTTGGGGTATGGATGTTATTTTTTGATAAAAATGATATTATAGCGCAATACGAATACAGTGCACAGGTAACCAAATTGCAACAAGAAAAAGACTTTTATACCAAAGAGATCGCTTCGGTGAAAAAAGACTTAAAGGAATTAGACAGCAATTTAAATAGCGCTGAAAAATTTGCTAGAGAAAAATATTTCATGAAAAAAGCTAATGAGGATGTTTTCGTCATTATCAAAGAAGAAAAAAAGAAATAGCATCATCAAGTTATAGATTAGCTTCTCTAACTGATAGATAAATAGCAGCCAACAAATGATGCAGATCGGCCTAAGAATTTCAGGGCTATCTATCAGCTAACACAAAAGTCTTTTACGACCGCTCAAGATTGCCTAGTTAACTCGCAATGACAAGTCAGCTAATAGCCAAACCTAGGCAACGCCAATTTATATTTAACTACAATTATTCTAAATGTGGTAATAAAAGCAATTACAATTATTTTTGCTACATCTGCTTCCAAATTAAAAGACAACAAGCAGAAATACGTTATACCACCTAATATACAAGCGGTTGCATAAATTTCCTTTCTAAATATTAGTGGAATCGTATTAAGCAATGTATCTCGAATTACACCACCAAAACAGCCTGTTATTGTACCTAATGCTACGCAAATACCTGGCTCTAAGCCAAAAACAACACCTTTTTGAACTCCAACTATGGTAAATAAACCTAAGCCTAATGAGTCAAATAAAAAGAGGGTAATCTTAAATTTTTTGACATGAGTTTTAAAATAAATCGTAGCCAAAGAAGTGACTAAAATAAGTAGGCAATAATTTACATTCCTCATCCACGCAACTGGTGTATCGCCAAGCAATAAATCTCTAACGGTACCACCACCAATAGAAGTTACGAATGCAATTATCAAGGCACCAACTGGATCTAATCTCTTTTGCAAAGCTGCAAACGTACCAGAAATAGCAAAGGAAATTGTTCCCAGTACTTCTATGATCTCGATCGTATTAAAATCCATTATGCTTCGCCATTACGTTTCCTAAGGAACCATTCTATCGTTAACAATACTAAGATAACTGCAAAAATCCATTTGAGATTGATCATTTCCTCGTATCGTCTATCTTCGTATGTAATTGTTTTAACCTGACCGCTTTTTTCCAAATCATCAACAATGTTTAATAAAGACGCTGGCATGTACATTTTTCCTTGCGTTTGCTGTGCCATCGTATTTAATAACTGATGATTGGCTGTAGTCTGCTGATATTCTGTAATCACGGCATTGATATAAAACGCACCGTTAGCAGTATATTTTTTATCGCCTAAACTGGTCGAGGCTAAGTAGGTGTAATTTCCTTGGGGTAAAGCTCCTGCATCTAACTGATAAGCATTTCCAACTTTTGAAAAAGTATAGTTGTATACTTTACCTGCTGAGTTTTTGATTTGTATTTTTACCTCTGACGTATTTACAGGCTCAAAAGCATCGTTATACAAAGTAGCATTGAGCACTATGTTTTCGTTCTCTTCGAAAGTACTTTTGTTTGTGTAAACTTTGAATTTGCGTTTATCATCTTTTACTGATAAATACTGTACCGTTTTCGAAATCAACTCCGCTACCAAAGGGTAAGCATTTTCATTTTTAGCTTCTTCTAACTTCCATTTCCAAATCCCCTCCCCTATTAGAAAACCTAGCTTTTTGCCATGATCTTCCGCAAAAAACAACATCGGACTTTGAGTATTTACTTTTCCAATACGCTGATTAAGTACCGCAGTATAATTACCTTCGATCGCCAAGTTGGCAAACGGGATTTGCAGCGGATCGTAACCTTCTAGTTGCTTCAGTGCATCCGTATTTAAATTGTAGGCAGTAAAGTTTTTTTCATCATATGGAAATACCTCTTGCAAGCTACCATTTGGTCTGGTAAAATTTACCTGCGTTTGAGCCTGATTGAAATTCTGTAAATTTGTTTGTGCCCCTACAACAAACCAAGCAGCTATTTTTTGTTGTTTTAACTTGTTAATCAAGGTTGTTGCCGAATAATTTGAGGATGGCAATTGATATAAAACCACCAAACTGAATTTAGAGACATCTACGCTTTCCAATTCTTCTGCAATGAATGTACTTACTTCGTAATGTTTATTCAGTTCTATAGCCTGCTTAAAGACTGCCAAATCTGGATGTGGTCCAGCTGCAGCTAATAAAACTTTCTGTCTTCCGTCAATTACTTCTACAAAAATGGTTTGGCTATTATTTTTGATAGTGATTTCGTTTTTCACTTCCGAGACACTTACCGTATAACGATGAATGCCTACTTTAGTCGCTTTTAGCTTGATTTGAGCATCTTTAACGAAACTGGCACTGCCAATATTTAAAGATTGTTGCGCTACTTGCTTTCCATTTTCTAATACAGATAACCTGACATTTTCGCCTTTACTTTCGAAAGCTTGCACCTGCACATCTAATGTAAATTCGTTATCAAGATAAACGATGTTATTGTAATTTACATTTGCTACCAACACATCACGCTTTGGGATGGTATCGCCCATGGCAATGGTGTAAACTGGTGCTTTGATTTTATTCAGTTCGTAAATTGGATTTCCGCCGCGATTGAAAATGCCATCGCTAGCCATAATGATGGCTCCTACATTTCTGTTGAGTAACTCATCATTCAATTGACTTACCAAAGCCGTTCCGTTACTTATCTGGTCGTTACCCGTAAATGAAAAACCTTGCTTTACACTATCTCCGAAACTGTAAGTTTTTACTTCGTATTTCTCGCTAAGTTTATCTGCTAGTTGCTTTAAATCTTGTTGGTATTTCTTGGTGTTAAATCCTGATGGCTGTATGGCTTTAACCGAAATAGAATTATCGTTAGCAATAATAATTACCGGTTTTTCTGGCGTATGGCTAATGCGACGTACCAAAGGTGCAAATAGTAAGAAAGCTAAAGTAGCCACAGCGAAAGTTCGAACCGCAGCTAATGTATTTCTTAATTTTTTGTCGAGATTTTTATTTGCTGCATACAAAATCCAAGCATAGGCAGCGCCTAAAGCCAAGCAGCCCAAAAGAGTTAGAATTGTAGCAAACGAAAAGAAACTAGCCATACCTGTAATTGTAAAGATGCTACAATAAGTTAAAAATTGAAAGTAAAAAGTAAAAAGTCTAACTAATCTAAAAAACCGAACAACAATTCAGCTAAACAACTAAAATTGTAAATTGCAGACCACAAACTACAAAATGAAACATTTAATTTACCTAACCTCATTCATAACAATGACTTTATCTGTAAAGGCACAAAAAGACTTTAAACAGCAGCAATTAAAGTTTGAGCGTGTGATAAGCGCTTACGATTTGAAATGGTCGCCTTTAGAAAGGGATTTACAAAAAGCTGGCGTTGGTAATGGCTTTGAAATCATGATGAATGCTTACAAGGCTGAAGGAAAAGTAGAAATTTGGTTAAAAAGCATTAAGCAACCTAAATTTGTTCTTTTCAAAACATACAATTCTTGTGCAAAATCTGGCACTTTAGGCCCAAAAGTAATTGAAGGCGATTTACAAACTCCAGAAGGTTTTTATAAAATAAATGTGTTTAATCCAATGAGCTTGTACCACCTTTCTTTGGGTGTGGATTATCCAAATGCAGTAGATAAAGCGAGAACTGGAAAGGACAGGAAAACAGGAGGCGATATTTACATTCATGGTGACTGTGTAACTGTTGGCTGTATTCCACTAACTGATGATAAAATTAGGGAAGTGTATGTTTTAGCTGTAGAAGCCAGAAACAATGGGCAGAAAGATATCCCAGTGAATATTTTTCCGTTTAGGATGACTAAGCCTAATTTTGAAAATTATGCTAAGCAATTTCCGCAGCATATTGCTTTTTGGAAAACACTACAGCCAGGCTTTGATTACTTTGAGAAAAATAAAATGGTGGCGAAAGTGACACAGGCTGGAGACAAGTACGTTGTGAAGTAGTTTTATTAATTAGTAAGATTTAAAACTATCGTCATTGCGAGGCACAAAGCAATCTTAAAGCTATAGTTGGATTTTAGAAGAGCTGTAGAATTGTTTCTTACCTCGCAATTGCAAAAATTTCAATTACCTTTCATCGCATTACGATTCCCACCTACGCGGGAATGACGAACAGCAAAAACCCTCGTTGATTAATAATCTACGCTCTTCGGGATTTGTAATCCGAATTTATTAACACAACAGGATTACAAATTCTGAAATACAAAGTTCGACATTACAAATGTCGAAAACCATATTGTTTATTGGCAAGTGCGGTTGGAAGTTTTATAAAACAGACCTTTGTAAAATAAGCCCGATTGAAATGAAAACACATTCTTCCCGATTTCGGGATTAAAGAATTTGTTGTAATGGAAAGCGGGGCTACAGAAGCTAAGAATTACTGGCTTTCACTTTCAAATTTTAATAGTTATAAGAAAGGTGCAAAGTTTAAGTTACATTCCTAAACCTTACACCTTTTACCTAATTCCTTATCCCTATTTTACAGCATCCCGCCACAAACAGAAAGCGTTTGTCCGGTTACATAAGCGCTCATATCAGAAGCCAAGAATACGCACACATTAGCGATATCTTCTGTTTCTCCGGCACGTTTCAAAGGAATATCTTTTTCCCATCCAGCTACTACGGCAGGGTCTAAAACCTCAGTCATTTCAGTTTTGATGAAACCTGGCGCAACTACATTAGCACGGATGTTACGAGAGCCCAACTCTTTAGCTACCGATTTAGTAAAACCGATGATGCCTGCTTTTGAAGCTGCATAGTTAGCCTGGCCAGCATTTCCTTGCACACCAACTACAGAACTCATGTTAATGAAAACGCCTTTACGAGCTTTCATCATCACTTTAGAAGCAGCTTTAGTGACATTGAAGATAGATTTAAGATTCACGTTGATGACATCGTCCCAGTTTTCTTCGCTCATACGCATTAATAAACCGTCTTTAGTAATACCAGCGTTGTTCACTACAATATCTAAAGCACCAAAATCAGCAACGATATCGTTGATTAGTTGCTCTGCTTGATCGAATTTCGAAGCATCAGAACGGTAACCTTTTACTTGTGTGCCAAAAGCTTGCAATTCTTGTTCTAAAGCTTGTCCTTTCTCTACTGATGATAGATAAGTAAAGGCAACTTTAGCGCCTTGTTTTGCAAATTCTTCTGCAATTTTTCTTCCTATTCCTTTTGATGCACCTGTGATTAGCGCTGTTTTTCCTTCTAATAATTTCATTGAGAAATGTTGTAAAGTTGAAATGTTTTAATGTTGTAAAGTTAACAAATTGTTCAATTGTTGTATTGCAAACTGAAAACTGTTAACTACACCGCTGGCTCCTGCTGACTTAAACAATGGAAACTGCCCAATCCCCAAATGATATCTACTGAATTGATACCAACCACGGGTCTATCAGGGAAGCAACCTTGAATGATATCCAAAGCTTTTTGGTCGTTCACATCGTTAAAAATTGGCACAATTACCGCAGCGTTAGCGATGTAAAAATTAGCGTAAGAAGCAGGCAAACGAGTGTCTTCGTGAATTACCGGCGATGGCATTGGTAGCTGAACAATATTCAGTTTTCTGCCGTCCAACAAAGTCATTTCTTTTAAACGCTCCAAGTTTTCTTTAAGTAGCAAGAAGTTTTCATCCAGCGGATTACTTTCTACTACCGTCAAAACAGTATCTTCATTTACAAAACGGGTGATGTCGTCAATGTGCCCGTCGGTGTCATCACCAACAATACCATCGCCTACCCATAAAATTTGCGCTGCACCGTAAAACTCTTTTAAATAAGTTTCTATCTGCTCTTTTGTTAAATGAGGATTTCTATTTTCGTTCAGCAAGCAAGCTTCACTAGTTAAAATCGTTCCAGCGCCATTAAATTCCACCGAACCGCCTTCCATCACAATATCTGGTGTGAACAATGGCAAGTTAAAATGCTGTGCAATTTTAGTTGGCACCACATCATCCAAATCGTATGGAGGATATTTATCACCCCAAGCATTGTAGCCCCAATCTACCACTGCTTTTTCATTTCCTTTTACCACAAATGCAGGTCCATGGTCGCGGCACCAAGCGTCGTTAGTTTCATGAAAGTAAAACTCAATCTGACTTAAATCAGCACCTACTTTTTCTAACTCGGCATTAGCAAAAGCTTTCATTGACTCATCTTTTACGTTGATGCGTACTTTTTCGCCAGTTGCCACTAGTTTAATAAACTCGCAATACGGCTGGTAAATGGTTTCAATTTTACCTGGCCAAGATGCTTCTTTATGAGGCCAGCTCAACCAAGTTGCTTCGTGTTTAACCCATTCTGCAGGGAAGGCGTAGCCTAGTTTCTTTGGGGAATTATTAAACTCTGGTTGCTCAGCAGTTTTTATAACAGTAATTGACATTATATTTTGTTAAATAGATCCTTCGACAAGCTCAGGATGACAGGAGTTAAAGTTTTTAGCTTTGGACTTTTAGCTTTTCGCTTTCAGCTTCAAGCCTAATCCTCATCAATATATCTCTTCGTAATTGGCTGATAAGAATCAATTCTTCTATCTCTTAAGAAAGGCCAATGTTTGCGGATATAATCACTTTGTTTCAAATCGATATCTACTACGGTAGTCTCTTCTTTATCGTGAGATGCCAAGTACAATAGTTTACCTTGAGCATTGGTTGCAAAACTACCACCCCAGAATTTCATTCTACCTTCTTGCTCAAAACCTACACGGTTTACGCTAATTACCGGCAAGCCATTGGCTACCGAATGCGAACGTTGGATAGTTTGCCAAGCATTGTATTGGTCTTGATTAGTTTCTTCGTCTTGCGTAGTATCCCAACCAATCGCCGTTGGATAAAACATGATGTCAGCACCCATCAAAGCAGTAATACGAGACGCTTCCGGATACCACTGATCCCAACAAATTAAAATACCAACGGTAGCAAACTTAGTTTTGAACACTTTGTAACCTAAATCGCCTGGTGTAAAGTAAAATTTCTCGTAATAAGCAGGATCGTCAGGGATGTGCATTTTACGATATTTACCTAAATAACTACCATCAGCATCTAAAACTGCAGTAGTATTGTGGTACAAGCCTTCTGCACGTTTTTCAAATAACGAAGCAATAATTACAACCCCTAATTCCTTAGCTACCGTTTGTAAAGCATCTGTAGACGGACCGGGAATTTTCTCCGCCAAATCAAAATTATCGTAATCCTCAACATCGCAGAAATAAAGCGACGTAAAAAGCTCTTGCAAACACACGATTTGAGCGCCCTTTGCAGCCGCTTCTCTCACCTGTGCAATCGCTTTATCTAAATTCTCTTGCTTATTGGCAGTGCAAGTCATTTGCACCATCCCTACTTTTACTTTGCTCATATCTTGAAAAATGATTGAATGAGTGAACGAAAAAATGATTGAATTAAGCAATGCCGCTATTCAGTCATTCGAAATTCTAACATTCAAAATTAGAGTGCAAAGTTAGGTAAAAACGTCGATAATTTTTAGAAAAGCAAAGCTTGTGCATCTCACTTCTGATAGTCGGGCTTTACGCTGTAATCTTTTTGTTCACGCTTAGTGCTGAAACCTTGCAGGTTTTAAAAACCTGTAAGGTTATCATGGCTGCGTTCCAAAAGTATTTCCGCTGCAATCCCGTTTAGAATGGTACGATAAGTACTACTATTCTCCGTCTAAATGCAAAGCGGCGGACATATTTAAAAGCAATAAAGTTAATTCTCTGAACTATAATAGGAATGTCGATCATGTAAGCAAGCATATGTATAAGGAATTTGAAATTAAGAGGACAGTTTCTTCGTTTCGAAATATAGAGAATTATACATGACAGCTAATCATCTTTCCGAAATTAATCCTGCTGAATTTAAACTTCAAAAACTTTTAAAATCTAAGGATACAATTAATGGCTATTACTTCAAATTCACAGACAACACACCATTCAAATTAGTTGTAAAAACAATAGATTTAAGTGCTAAAAACAAATTAGATTACCTTTTAGACTACAATCAACTTTGGACATTTCATATCCAAACAAAAAAAGTTAAGGGCGAAAAACCTTTTTGTAGCACTAATTTAAAGTATTAACTAGATGCAAACTCGAACAGTTTAGCTCCACATCATTGTCAGCTCGACTGGCAATCGTAATGCTATAGCGATATTAAAATCTTAATAACGTTTTAAGATTAGCTTCGCTGAACACTTCGTGGTTCCCGCCTATGCGGGAATGACAAACTATTAACAGTTAGCTGCAATATCCCTCATAATCTGCTCTGCATGCACACGAGAGTTTTCGATGAACAATTTATGCGTATCCATGCCGCCGCAAACTACGCCGGCGAGAATTACAACAGTGTGTTCTTTAATTTCTTTTAAATTACTTTCGAAATAAGGTTTGATGGAACCTTCTTTGATACGATTTTCAATATCTGGGCGAACCCAATATTTCACATTTGGTCCCATTTCTTTACCTCGGATAACCATAGTTACTTCTGCACCTTTTCTGAAAGTCTCTAATGCCACATCTACCGATGAATTGTTAGCGCCAACTACTAATACTTTGCTAAAAGCATAGTAATGTGGGGCTTTGTAGTAATGAATAACTTTTGGCAAATCTTCACCTGGAATATTCATCAAATTCGGGACATCGTAAAAATCAGTAGCGATGATTACATTTTCGGCTTTGTAAGCTGCTTTGGAAGTAGCTACTTGAAATAAGCCATAATGCTCCAAAAAATAAGCATATATCACTTTATGCTTTGTTTAATCAATTCCTGATAGGCCGTACCACCTATAGGTATTTCAATATTGTTAATAAACACATTACTTTTCCCAATCGATTGAATATAAGTTTTATTAATAAGATAAGATCGATGCACTCTTATAAATAGATTTTCGGGCAGCAATTCGTTTAAATATTTCATGGTCATGTGTACAATTAAGTTGCCAGACATGGTACACAACATGATATAATCTTTAATAGATTGTCCATAGACAATATTGTTGTGCTCAACTTTAACCAACTTACCAGAAACCTTGAAATAGGTGTAGCTCTTTTCTTCACTTATTATTGCAGGTTGTAGTTTAAAGAACTTTTCGAGACTTTTATTAAAACGTTCGAGTGTAATTGGCTTAAGTAAGTAATCAACAGCCTCTAACTCATAACTGACAACAGCGTAGTCAGAAAAGGCGGTTGTGAAGATAACCGCTGGAGGATTTTTCAAAGATTTGATGAAATCGATACCGTTCAATCCTGGCATTTTGATATCTAAAAATATCAAATCGATTGGCACATGATGAAGCACTTCAAAGGCATCAAAAGCAGTACTACATTTCTTTATTAAACATAATTGCTCATTCCCATTTACATAGCTTTCAATAATATCAAGTGCTAAAGGTTCGTCATCAACAATCAAACAGTTTTTCATTTCATTGCTAAAGTTAAGCTTACTTGATAAATTTCCCCATCGTTTTGGCTCGCCAACTGATATTTGTTTGGGTACAAAATCCCTAAACGTTTCTCCACATTTTCCAATCCAATGCCGCCAATTTTTGTTTCTTTTGTTGGTGCAATACTATTACTCACCTCCATCATCAATTCATTTTCGCTTTTACAAATAACAACTGTCACAAAACCAGTGTTTACTTCTTCAGCCACTCCATGCTTAAAAGCATTTTCTATAAAAGGCAATAACAACAATGGACTAATAGTACTCCCTTCATCTACACCTTGTATATCTAAATTAATTGTTATTGCAGAGCGATATCTCATATGCTCAATCTCCACATAGTTGCGGATAAACGTAATTTCATCTTTGAGCAATACAATCTTTTGATCTGATTGATATAAAATATACCGCATCATTTCTGATAATTTGGCAACCAATGGAGCGGTATTCTTATCTTGTTTTAAAGCTAAAGAGTAGATATTATTTAACGTGTTGAAAAAGAAATGAGGCTGTAATTGTGCTTTTAGATAGGTAAGCTCAGCCATTAACTGCTGTTCCTTCAAAATCTTTAGCTGTTCATCCTGTTGTAAGGATCGGATTAGAAATGCAAAGCCAATGATTACAAAAAGAATACGATTTAAAGTATAACTAACAATAAAATATAATGTGGGTCTATTAAGATCTTTAAATGCGCTTTCTTTCAATTCATCTGATATAAAAGGAAGTTTGGTAATCGACCAATTCATTACAAATTTGTCGTATAAATGGCTCAAAATGATAAAACAGATGATGCTTATTACTATTGGTATAGTTCGCTTTTTAAACACATAGCTTTTCAAAAACACCCAATAATAAATACCATAGAACAGAAAAGCATAGCTACCAATTACTAATCTGTACTCCAGGGCGTCGGTAAAACCCCAAGTATTGTTTTTCTCATAGAAAGCATATTCTATATCGCTGATAATTGAGCCTAGGTAACAGATGAAGATAAAAAAGAAGACTTCTATTTTGAAATACTTCCAATCTGTTTTAGTCTGTAATTTAAACATATGACCAAAGTAATTAATATTTGTTGAGGCCTTTTTCAATCAACTCCTTTTTTCGACTAAAGCCGGTATTTTTTAGACTAAAACAAGTTTTGTCCTTTTTGTCGAATTAACTGAACGGCCCGTCTAAATCAAAGAAAAGCCATCAACACGATCCATAGATTTGAGCAATAAAAACAAAAATTATGAAATACAACTTAACCTTTTTGACACTCCTAATCTTAACACTTTCGGCAAAAGCCGACGATAGTACGAAAGCTTTAAGTGTAATTAAAAAAACTAGCGAAACACTCAATAGTCTTCAATCCATCTCATATAACAGTTCTCGAGAAATCAACAACTTTAAAGATAATTACTTTGCCAAAAACAGTGGACATAGTTATTTTAAATATGATGCAGCAGTTCAGGGACAAGTAGCGCAGTTTCAACTTCAAAACGAAAAAAGCTTACAGGTTTACAATGGAACTGAATATTTCTTTTTAGATCAGACTGACAAAAGCATAGAGCTTGAAAAACGTACAGCTAAAGAATTAGGAAATATCTCTTTACTTTATAACTCTATTACAACATTACGAATTGTTTTACCTCTTTTATTAGAAGATGCAACTATTCCTAAAACATTGAAAGACACCATAATTTATAACCAAAGTTATCATCTTGTGGAGTTCGCATTACATAAGAAATCAATGGAATTCCCAAATGGTTTTAACGACTTTGATAGTGAGGTTATTAAATATTATAAACTCGTTATCAACAAAGCAACGAATTTACCTTTGATGATTTTTGACGGCAATAGCATTTCAAAAGATCAATATTATACCAAAACGGTCTTTACGGATATTAAGAGTAATCCACAATCTCCCGCAGCTGACTCTTGGTACTATTCAAGTTATAAAGGTTATGAGCCGAAAAAGAAAGGAACACAAAAGCCAATGATTACAGTTGGCAGTTTTATCCAAAATTGGGCATTGTCAAAATACGATCCAAAAAAAATAGACACCGTAAAATCAAGTGACCTGAACGGAAAAGTTGTTCTAATGGAGTTTTGGATCAAAAACTGTGGATATTGTATGCTAGCTTTCCCTGAAATAAAAGAGTTACAAGAGAAATACGGGAATAAATTTGAAATTATTAGTATTAATGCTTACGAAAAGAAAGAAGAAATTGATTTCTTTTATAAACGAGAAAAACCCAAGTATAAAATGCTCTACGACGGCGAAAAATTTGCTAATGGTTTAGGCATCTACTCCTATCCTGCATCCATATTATTAGATAAAAATGGAAAGGTGCTTTATAGCTGTAGCGGATTTAACAAAGAAAAGATAGAACAATTGTTAAAGGAAATGCTCCAAGGTAATGCTCTACCTTAAAGCAAAGGATAGCAAATTAATTTTTTAAGATATGATTTATAATCAGCTCTGCATGCACACGAGAGTTTTCGATAAACCATTTGTGTGTATCCATACCACCACAAACTACGCCTGCTAAATACAAACAAGCGAGACTAGTTTCCATGGTTTCTGGGTTATAATTGGGCACTTTATTTTCATCTAAAGTGACACCTATCTTTTCTAAAAATCCGAAGTTGGGTTGATAGCCGGTCATTGCAGCAACAAAATCATTTTCTATTTCCACTTCGCCTCCTGGCGTAGCTATGATAACTGAATGCGCTTTGATCTCCGTTAAATGACTTTCGAAATACGCTTTGATAGCGCCTTCTTTAATTCTATTTTCGATATCTGGGCGAACCCAATATTTCACGTTCGCCCCCATTTCTTTACCACGAATAACCATAGTTACTTCAGCCCCTTTTCTGAAAGTCTCTAATGCCACATCTACCGATGAATTGTTAGCGCCAACTACTAATACTTTGCTAAAAGCATAGTAATGTGGGTCTTTGTAGTAATGAATAACTTTTGGTAAATCTTCACCTGGAATATTCATCAAATTCGGGACATCGTAAAAACCAGTAGCGATGATTACATTTTCGGCTTCGTAAGCTGCTTTGGAAGTAGCTATGTGAAATAAGCCATCTTCTTGTTTTTGACAGCTTTGTACTTCTTCAAACAGTCGTATATTAAGCTGAAATTTATCGGTTACGCGGCGGTAGTATTCTAAAGCTTCGTTACGATTAGGCTTAGGATTAATGCTTACGAAAGGTACGCCACCTATTTCCAAACGTTCGGAAGTAGAGAAAAAAGTCATGAAAACAGGGTAATTGTAAAGGCTGTTCACTAATGTGCCTTTATCAATAATGACGTAGCTTTTACCTGCCTTTTGCGCTTCGATACCACACGCTAAGCCAATGGGGCCAGCTCCGATAATTAAGACGTCGAAATGTTGTTTTTCTGTTGTTGCCACGCTTTGGTTACTTTAATCTTTAAACCTGTCCCGATAACTATCGGGAGAAACATTATATCCCGATTTTTCTTTGGGGATAAAGCGTAAAGCGGGACTGAAATTGCCGATTGCCAATAGCTTTGGTTTTCAAATAAACTAACCGATTGACACCTCGTTTCACTCCTCGCAATGATGCACCTACCAATTAGGCCTTCGCCAATTTGCTTGGACAAACGAAGTCCGTACGCTTTAAGTTGGTGCTTTTAATGGCACCGTAACCGCCAGCTATGTCAATCACGTTGTCAATTCCCCTTGCTTTTAAAATCGAAGCTGCAATCATAGAGCGGTAACCACCTGCGCAATGGATGTAATAAGTTTTATTGTTATCTACTTCGTGCGTCCATTCGTTAATATAATCTAAGGGGCGAGGGTGTGTAAATTCTAAATGTTCCGCTTCGTATTCACCAGGTTTACGTACATCTAAAGCTAAAACATTAGGATTTTCTTGGTAAGTCTTTTCAAATTCATCTGCAGAAATAGAAGTGATTTGATCTGTTTGCTTACCTGCTTCTTGCCAAGCTTCGATTCCTCCATCCAAATAGCCAATGGTATGATCGTAACCTACGCGAGCTAAACGGGTAATGGTTTCTTCTGCTTTTGCTTCGTCGGTTATCAATAAAATATTTTGCTTCAAATCTGTAATTAGCGCACCAACCCAAGGCGCAAACTGTCCGTTTAAGCCAATATTAATTGAGTTAGGGATAAAAGCCTTTGCAAAAACTTGCGGATCTCGAGTATCTAAAATTAAAGCATCAGTTTGATTAGCTAAATCTTCGAAAGCTTGCGGTTCCAAAGGATTTAGTCCTTTTTCAAAAACTTCGTCAATGCTTTCATAGCCGCCTTTGTTCATGGCTGCATTTTTAGCAAAATATTGTGGTGGAGGTAAGATACCATCCGTAACTTCTTTTATAAATTGTTCTTTGGTTTCTGCTTTTAGGGCATAATTCACCTGCTTTTGATGACCCAAAGTGTCGAAAGTTTCCTTGCTCATACTTTTTCCACAAGCCGAACCTGCGCCATGGCCAGGGTAAACGATCACGTCATCAGCCAGAGGTTTTATTTTCTCGTTTAGTGAGTCATAGAGTAGTCCTGCTAAATCATCCATTGTTAACGTACCCTTTTGTGCCAAATCGGGGCGGCCAACATCACCGATAAATAAAGTGTCTCCCGAGAAAATACAATGATTTTTACCTTCTGCATCGGTCAGCAAATAAGTAGTTGATTCTAGCGTATGTCCTGGTGTATGTAAAGCAGTGATGGTGAGATCACCAATTTTAAATTGCTCCCCATCCGTTGCGATATGCGCTTCGAAAGCCGTTGTCGCAGTTGGTCCGTAAACAATAGTAGCGCCAGATTTTTCAGCCAAATCTACGTGACCAGAAACAAAGTCTGCATGGAAATGAGTTTCGAAGATATACTTGATTTTCGCTCCATTTTGTTCGGCTTTTGCAAGATATGGTCCAACTTCACGAAGTGGATCAATAATAGCAGCTTCGCCATTGCTTTCTATATAATAGGCAGCTTCGGCCAAACATCCGGTATATATTTGTTCTATCTTCATTGTTTTTAGATTTGAGTATTGAGATGCGAGCCAAAGGACGATTTCACATCGTTTACAAAGTTAAAAATATTGCTTTGTTGAAGGAGTGATAATGGTCATAATTGCAGAAGTTTTACTTTAGAAGTCCGATGGCATGAAGTTCTATAGACCAAATAACCGACTACCAAAAAACGACGTTAATTGGTCAACTCTCCGGCAATTGGCGACTCCATTTGGCGTTTAATCTCTTGTGTATCTAAGTCGGCTGCTAAAAGATACATCAATTTGGTTACCGCAGTTTCAAAAGTCATGTCGTAACCACTAATTACGCCCATTTTTTTCAGTTTACTGCTAGTTTCATACATCCCTAATTGTACAGAACCACGTTGGCATTGAGAAATATCTACAATATGTTTGCCATTTGCTATGGCTTCGGCCAAAGCGTCCGTAAACCATTTGGCAGTGGTGGTATTTCCAGAACCAAAAGTTTCCAAAACAATTGCCTTAACCTTCGATCTTGTCACCGCATAAACCACTTCCTCGGTCATGCCTGGATAGATCTTCAATACACCTATATTGGCATCAAACTTCGTATGAATGTAGAAGTTCTTTGTTGGAACTGGCAAAATCTCTTTGTGAAAAAATGTCAACTGTACCCCAGCTTCTGCTAAGATCGGATAGTTGGGTGAACGGAAAGCCTCAAATTTTTCCGTATTGTACTTAATGGAACGATTTCCTCTAAATAATTGATTATCGAAATAAATGCAAACCTCTGGTACTACTGCCTTCCCATCTTGCTTCGTTGCAGCGATCTCTAATGCAGTAATCAAATTTTCTTTTGCATCTGTCCTGATTTCTCCTATAGGCAATTGAGAACCTGTTAAAACTACCGGCTTAGCTAAATTTTTTAACATAAAACTCAATGCTGATGCCGTGAAAGACATCGTGTCTGAGCCATGCAAAATCACAAAGCCGTCATACGCTTGATAATTTTTTTCTATAATCTCCGCTAATACTTTCCATTGATCAGGATGCATATTCGACGAATCAATTATCGGTTCGAAGGAATGCACTGTCATTTCATAATTCAAACGCGCCAGCTCAGGCACATTCTCTTTAATTTGTTCGAAGTTAAAAGGTATCAAGGCACCTGTTTTAGCATCGTTAACCATGCCAATGGTACCTCCAGTGTAGATGATAAAAACTTTGGTCATTAAAAAAGTACAGCTTTGGATTACGACTGCAAATTAAGCAACATTAACATAGTTTTTACAATACTAAAAAGTTTTATCAAATATTTAACTATTTGGTTGATGAGTTGAAAAAAGTATAAATATTTTGCTTTATTGTTAAATTGCTGAATAGGCGAAAGACCTATTTTAGGCAGGTAAGCGTTTCTTGCCACTTTTATCCATAAAAATTCTATATACCAAAAATCTTTGCCGAATTGTCTGTTGTAATTTCGGCCACTTGCTCCACGTCCATTACATAAATATCTGCCACTTTCTGGGCTACATGCAACAGATAACTGCTTTCATTTGGCTTCCCTCTAAACGGTACAGGAGCTAAATACGGAGAATCGGTTTCTAGCACGATATGTTTTATTGGAATTTCGGAGAGCACCAGATCCAAACCTGCTTTTTTATAGGTAACTACTCCACCAATTCCCAAGTAAAAACCCAAATCAATTGCTCTCCTCCCCTGCTCAACGCTACCTGTAAAACAATGAAAAATTCCTCGCATACCGTCGTGTTTCATCTCATCTAAGACTTCAAAAACTTCGTCGAACGCTTCTCGGCAATGAATTACAAAAGGTAAATCCAATTGTTTTGCCCATTCAATCTGTTGTTTGAAAGCATCCTGCTGAATAGCCAGGGTGGTTTTATCCCAATATAAATCGATGCCAATTTCACCGATGGCGTAGATTTTTCTATCAGCTATATGCTCATAAATCTCCAGTAAAACTGATTGATAGTCCTCTTTAACATCGCAAGGATGCAAGCCTGCCATTGCAAAACAATTTTCCGGATAACTTTTCACCATTTCATCAATCATGGCAATAGAAGCTAAATCTACATTGGGCAAGAACAGTCTTTTTACGCCATTATCAAAGCAGCGCTGCATTTGTTGTGCTCTTTTCTCTAGGTCTTTCTCGTAGTACTGATGGGTATGTGTATCGGTAAGTAACATGGATGCAAAGGTAGTTGTTTAATCGTTGAATTGTTAATTGGTTAACCGAAACTAAAATATAGCGGAAACAAAAAAAGCTATCCCAAAGGATAGCTTTTTATATTCTTTAATTTTTAATTAGTGACTTTGTCCTTTTGTAGCACTACCTGCAGGTGCTGCCGGAACTACCGTAGTTGGAGCCGTACCTGCTTTTGGCTTAATCACATCAACAATTTCAATTTCGAATACTAATGGGCTATAAGGAGCGATTGGACCGCCACCTTGCTCACCATAACCTAATTTAGAAGGAATGATAGCAGTAATCTTACCACCTTTACCTACTAATTTTAAAGCCTCAGTAAATCCTGGAACGGTACTACCAACTACCATTTTAGTTGGACCATAAGGTCTTCCTGGTTGGTGAACTTTAGCTTCTTTAGCAACTTTCTCATCGCTAGTATCGAAAACTTTATACTTTTTGTCATCACCTTTTTTAGTGAATTTACCAGTATAGTTCACATTAACTGTATCACCTTCAACTGCTCTTGCTGCATCTCCTGGCTTTTCGATCACATACTGTAAACCGCTTGCAGAGGTTTGTACTTTTAAATTGTTATCCTCAACATAAGCTTTGATTTTTGCCGGCTCAGCAGTTTTCTTTTTTTCCATATCAGCTTTAAAATCAGCTTGGAAGAAATCACCTGCACGTTTTTGGAAAGTAGCATCATCTTCTTTTGGACCTTTTTTGAATACTTTCTCAACTTTTACAGTGAAAACAATGTATTTATCATTTTTGAACTGCTCTGGTTTAGGCTGTTTAGTTTGTGCAGCCATTGTATCTAAATTGATTTTGAAAGTTGCACTATCGCCTTCTCCGAAAAGAGTCAATACATCTTGCATATCACCAGCGTATTGTTTCTTACCTACTGGAAAAACCTGTGCTTGGTCATTATCATAAGTACTACCCAAGATGGAATCTTTTTCATTTTTTTGAATGAAATTCAATTTTACGATATCACCTTCTTTGATCTTCTCTTTACTACCGCCATCTTTGTGGATTTTGTACAACAAACCACCTGGACCTTTTTTCTCTGTGTTACAAGCAGCTAAACCCAATGTAGCAGCAAACAGAATTACTAAACTTTTTTTCATTTATTTATTTAATTGTCTTTTTATTTCTTTTTTAAAGCCCGCTAAGTTAACTAGCTTTATTCTATTTCTAATATTTTATTTTTTAATTTCTAAACTATTGAAGCAGTTGTGTTTTGTACTCAGGTAAAATAGCTTTAAAATCTGCAATGGTTTCTTCTAAATTTTTATCAGATGCGCCACCAGCAGCATTTCTATGTCCTCCGCCCTGAAAATATTTTTTACAGATTTCGTTAGCTGGAAAATCTCCCGTAGAGCGTAATGATAGCTTAACCCGGTCTGTTCTTTCTATAATAAATGCTGCTAACTTAATTCCGTTAATAGAAAGTGCATAATTCACAATTCCTTCTGTATCGCCAGTAATTATGTTATAGGCTTGTAATTCTTCCTTCGTCGCACTGATGATTGCCGTGTTGTATTCTCTCAAAATTTCCAACTTACTTGATAAACAGTAACCTAAAAACTTCAACCTGTTCTCAGAAACATTATCATACACCAACTGGTGAATACGCCAATGTTCGGCACCTAAATCAATTAAATCTGCTCCAATACGATAAACGGTAGATGTAGCTGATGGGAAGCGAAAAGAACCCGAATCCGTCATAATACCTGTATATAAACAGGTGGCTACATCTTTATTTACTTTATCTGGCTCTTCCATCACGTTAACGATAAAATCGTAAACTAACTGAGCAGCAGCGCAAGCGTTGATATCCCAATGGCGGTAATCATCAAAGTCTTCTGGCTCTAAGTGATGATCAATCATCAATTTTACTGCCGATGTATTTCTAATATGCTCACCTAATTCGTTAATACGGCTTAGCGTGTTAAAATCTAAACAAAAAATTAAAGCGGCTTCGTTAACCAATTGAATAGATTTTTCTACCTGCTCTGTATAAATAATTACGTCAGAGTTGTTAGGCAGCCAGTGCAAAAACTCTGGATAATCTGTTGGCGTAATTAAACTGACATGATGACCTTTCTGAATTAAATAGGCGTATAAACCTAGGGAAGACCCCATGGCATCGCCGTCTGGCTTATGATGCGTAGTAATTACAATTTGCTGAGGCGTAGAAAGTAGTTTCTTAAGTTCTGGAACTGATATCATAATATTATAAGTAGCGAAGTTAGCGATTTATTGTTTAACTGTAGATTTGGGGAATTGTTTAGTAGTCTTTAGGTTAAATTGTTCCATTGCTTAATTGTTTTATTGTTCCGAATATTTTTTCGAACTTGTATGTCCATTTTCTTCAACCTCCAACCTCCAACCTCCAACCTCCAACCTCCAACCTCCAACCTCCAACCTCCAACCTCCAACCTCCAACCTCCAACCTCCAACCTCCAACCTCCAACCTCCAACCTTTTTCCAACTCTCAAAAAAAACCGTACTTTTGCAAAAAATTATAACAAAATGAGCACAAATAGAACTTTCACCATGATTAAGCCTGATGCTGTTGCTAATGGCCATATCGGTTCAATCGTAAATGATATCACTAAAGCTGGTTTTAAAATCATTGCTTTAAAATACACTAAACTTTCTGCTGAAAAAGCTGGCGAATTTTACGCTGTGCACAAAGAGCGTCCTTTCTATAATGACCTAGTAAGCTTTATGTCTTCTGGTCCTATCGTTGCCGCAATCTTGGAAAAAGATAACGCAATCGAGGAATTCAGAAACTTAATTGGTGCTACTAACCCAGCTGAAGCTGCTGAAGGAACTATCCGTCAGAAATATGCAAAATCAATTGATGCAAATGCTGTTCACGGTTCTGACTCTGATGAGAATGCTCAAATTGAAGGTGATTTCTTTTTCACTGCAGACGAGCGCTTTTAATTGATTTTTCAGTCAAAAGCTACTTTAAAAATAATAGGTAAGCACTCCTTTCGGGTGCTTATTTTTTTGTCGTATATTTCGCCTTTTAACCTCAATAATGAAGAAAATATTTTTTATAGCATTAGCTTCTGCAGCTATTTTTAATGCTACAGCACAAACCAAACCCAAAACTACCATCACAAAAAAAACGGTAATAACAAAAAAAACAATAGCCAAACCCGTTGCTAAGCCGGTTCTTTTTAAAACTAAATTAGACTCTGCTAGTTACGCATTCGGTTTAGCGATGGCTAGCAATTTAAAAGCCGGCGGATTGGAAGGCTTAAACTACGAACTATTAACCAAAGGACTAAAAGATGCTTTCAACAAAGATACTAAACCATTAATGACTGAACAGGTTTCTCAGAGTGCCATCAACAGTTTGTTTGAAAGTCTAAGTAAAGTTCGAGAGGAAAAGGATAAATCAAAATTTACGCCTGCGATCAAGGAAGGCGAAGCTTTCTTAGCTCAAAACAGAACGAAACCAGGCATCAAAACTACGGCTAGTGGTTTACAATATGAAGTAGTTACCGAAGGTAATGGCGTGCAGCCTAAAGCTACAGACCAAGTTACGGTACATTATAAAGGTATGCTGTTAAACGGTAAAGAGTTTGATAGTTCTTACAGCAGAAATGAGCCGGCTTCGTTCGGATTAAACCAAGTAATCCCAGGTTGGACGGAGGGTGTTCAATTAATGAAAGAAGGTTCGAAATATAGATTTTTTATCCCTTATAAACTAGCTTACGGCTCAAGAGGTGCAGGCCAAGATATTCCTCCTTATAGCACTTTGATTTTCGAAGTAGAGCTGATTAAAGTTGGAGAGAAAGAAAAAGCACAATAGAACGCGTTCGTGATAGACTTACGAGGTTTTAGAAACCTCGTAAGTCTCCGAACAATACGCTCTGTAAAAGATCAGCAGAATTAGCATGTCGTCAGGTTTCTACTCTTCAAAACGATGCTTTTAGAAAGTATTTAAACGGCACCAAAATATATTTTCTAAAACCATTTTATCGATCATACTGTTAGGTATCAAAAAACACATAACGTATGAAAAAGTTGATGCCCCTTGCGCTTGTCGCATTAGTTGTTACCACGCTTAGTAGCTGTGAATTAGTAGAAGGAATTTTCAAAGCCGGCATGTGGACCGGAGTTATCCTTGTGGTAGTTGTTGTTGCAATTGTAATTTGGCTATTCGCAAAATTATTTGGCGGCAGAAAAGATTAACCTACAGAAAAACAATATCCGTAATTACCTTCGAGCCTGATTTCTCATTTAGCTTGTCGACTATTGCACTTTTAACAATAAGCAATTCATTTTTAACCACCGAAGATTCTATTCTAACAAATAGTTTCTTTTGGTGGATATAAATCTGCTTGGTTCTATTAGCTACGGCAGTCCCCATAATTTCAGGCCACATCGCTACAATTCCAGTTTCGTCAAACTTGCCGCGAAGCTTGTAATGATTCAGCAATTTATCAATTGCCTGCTTCAAAGTAATATCGTTTGGCTTACGCATGATTTACACCTCCCTCACTTATTTCAAATAAATTTATTTCCACAGCTATTTCATTAAAAACTGCTTCGACTCTACTTCTATTGGCATCTGTAATAAAAATTTGTCCGAAATCTTGATGAGAAACCATCTCCATCAATTTATGCACCCTATGATTGTCTAACTTATCAAATATATCATCCAGCAATAACAAAGGTTTAAAATCCTTAAACTTCTGCAGATAACTATATTGCGCCAACTTCAATGCGATAAGAAAAGATTTTTGCTGTCCCTGTGAACCAAATTTTTTCATCGGCATACCTGCAATTTCAAATTGCAGTTCATCTTTATGGATACCTGTTGTGGTACGTTCCAACAATCGGTCTTTCTCTATAGATTGCCTAAGGAGATCTTCAAAACGCTGCTCATTTAATTGCGACTGGTAAGTTAAGGAAACCTGCTCAGCTTCACTCGTTAAAAAGCGGTAATGCTTATCAAATAACGGAATAAAATCTAATAGGAATTGCTTACGTTTTTCGAAAATTATAGTTCCAGAATGAATCAATTGCTCATCTAAAATTTGCAATAAAGCCACATCCAGTTTTCTAGAAGCCGCAACCTGTTTTAATAAAGCATTTCTATTTAACAGGTGTTTATTGTAAATAATCAATTCGTCAAGGTATTTGCTATCTGTCTGAGAAATTACATTATCTATAAAACGACGGCGCTCTTCACTACCATCCATGATTAGGTTGATGTCGTAAGGAGAAATCATGACCACCGGAAAAAGACCAATGTGGTCTGCTAACTTATCGTATTCTTTTTTATTACGCTTAAACGATTTTTTCTGATTTCGCTTTAAACCACAAGAAATTTTCTCCTTCTTCTGATCTCTGTCAAAATCTCCCTGCACCAAAAATAAATCCTCACCTGTTTTAATCTGTTGACTATCTATCGGATTGAAATAACTTTTGCACAAACACAAGTAATGTATGGCATCTAACAAATTAGTTTTTCCTGCGCCATTATTACCTACAAAAGCATTAACCGTTTTTGAGAAGCTCAAATCGGCAGTATTGTAATTTTTGAAATTTAGAAGGGTAAGATTTTTTAGCCACATATCAGACTTTCAAAGTTACCCATTTTTACACTAGCTCATATACTTAACTTTAATTAAATGATTTAAAAAGAGTTGATACTTTGAATGAAAAATGTATTTTTGCAATCCTATAATTTTAAACTACAAATGTCTTCAACAGAGCAACAAACAGAGCAACCAATTAGAAAAGGTTCATTTATACAAGAAAACACGAAAAGCTTAGCTTTTATTGGTGTAGCTATTATCGTTTTAGTTGGTATTTTTATTTGGTATCAAAGTGTTTATTTAAAAAATAGAGCTGAAGATGCCGCCAACCAAATGTTTAAAGCTGAACAATTTGTAGGCGTTGATTCTTTAGCAAACAAAGCAATTAATGGCGAAGGTGGTTATCCAGGCTTAGAAAAAATTGCTGCAGAATACGAAAACACTAAATCAGCTAATCTGGCTAATTTATATTTAGGTGGTATTTATTTACGTAAAGGTGAATATAAAAAGGCTGTTGATGCTTTAAGCAAGTATAGTGCTACTGGTAGCCCAGTTGCAGATCCGTTAGCTTTAGGGTTACTTGGTGATGCTTACAGCGAGTTGAAAGATTATAAACAAGCAGCCACTTATTACAAGAAAGCAATTGATAAGTCTACTAATAAATTTACTTCTCCTATGTTTCTTAAGAAATTAGGCTTAGTAAATGAGACTTTAAAAGACCTTAAAGGTGCTGAAGAAGCGTATACTAAAATCAAAACTCAATTCCCTGAGAGTCAAGAGGCTCAAATGATTGATTCTTATATCGCTAGAGTTACGACCCAAGCAAAATAACATTCCCGTAAAATGATACAGAAAGGCTTCCTATCAGGAAGCCTTTTTTATTTAACTCATTATCAAAACTGCTAGCAATACAACAAAGACGACGACTAAACTTCCAAAAAACAAGCCAACCAAAAAGTAAAATCCTATCTTTGCGACATGGCAACACATCTTAAAAATCTTTCAGACTTTTCACATACCACCATTCCTTCGGGCAAAAACTTTAAAATTGCTATTGTTGTAGCAGAATGGAATGCAAAAATAACTGGTGCACTTTATCAAGGAGCTTTCGAAACCTTAATGAAGCACGAGGTAAGTGAAAACAACATCTTGTCTTTAACTGTACCTGGCACATTTGAGCTGGCTGGGGCGGCAGATATTCTGCTAAATAAGAGAGCTGATATTGATGCAGTAATCTGCATTGGCTGCGTAATCCAAGGTGACACCAAACATTTCGATTTCATTTGTGAAGCAGCAGCTCAAGGAATTACCAATGTTGGCATCAAGTATAGCAAACCAGTAATTTTCGGTGTTTTAACTACCAATGACGAACAACAAGCGGTAGATAGAGCGGGAGGAAAACACGGAAATAAAGGAGATGAGGCTGCTATTACTGCATTAAAAATGGCAGAATACACTTCAAAATTATAAGACTTAACTACGGACTTAGCTTCAAAACTTTTAATGTACTTAATTACATTTTTTTGTACTTTAGTATATTAAATCAATAAAATAAAACCATTCAGATTTCGTCAACCTTATTGGCCGCGAATGAAAGCATGATAGTTTTATCAGATTGCAACAAATTTTAAAAAGATGAAAAAAATAGTTTTTCTATTGTTATTTGCCTTATGCGCTATCGCAATTTTAGAATCTTGCTCTAATCGCCTATGTCCTGCTTATGGTTCTTATCCAGAATCGAAAGGAAGAAGAAGGTAAGCATGAGTAACTGGATTGACTTAAAGCAGATCTCGCAAATCGATGAGATCAAGGCAGCAGAAGGCTATAGCCTGATTTTTAAGCACAGTACCCGCTGCTCGATCAGTTTGATGGCAAAAAGAGCTTTTGAACGAGATTGGGATATGATACCAGCCGAGGTAAGCTGCTATTTTCTTGATTTAATTAGCCATCGTGATATCTCTGCCCATATCGCCGAAACTTTTCAAGTACACCACGAATCACCACAACTCTTATTAATTAAAAAAGGTGATTGTATTTTAGATTCCTCACACAGTGATATCTCTGCAGATGAAGTTGCAGAAGTAATTAAAAGTAACTAGCAATCAACAGTAGCTCCAAAAGCTAAAAAGCTCCAAAAAATATTTTTGGAGCTTTTTAGTTATATCAACTAGCTAAGATTTATGCTAGCACCTTTTCGTTTAATTTGAGCGCAGATGAAGTACGTAGACGAGTATTTTGACATAACTCATCATCTTCCGCTAGTTTTTGTCCAAAACTAGGAATCATCTCTCTTATTTTACTTTGCCAATTTGCCGTCTGCATTTCCTTTTTGAAGCATTTGTTCATCAATTCAATCATAATTGACACTGCCGTAGATGCACCTGGTGAAGCTCCCAACAAAGCAGCAATAGAGCCATCTCCGGCGCTTACCACTTCCGTGCCAAATTCTAAAATACCACCACCACTTGGCTTTTTCTTAATAACCTGTACGCGCTGTCCGGCAATTTCCAATTCCCAATCCTTCATATCGGCACCTGGCATGTACTCCTGCAAAGCTTTAAATCTATCTTCCGGTGATTGACGAACCTGCTCAATCAGATATTTCGTTAGATCTATACTTTTTAAACCTGCCGAAATCATAGGACGGATATTACTAAACCTTAAAGAAGCAGCCAAATCAAAATATGAACCGTTTTTCAGAAATTTAGTAGAAAACCCCGCGTAAGGTCCAAACAATAGCGCTTGCTTGCCATTGATAATTCTAGTATCTAAATGCGGAACAGACATTGGAGGCGCGCCTACTGCAGCTTTTCCGTAAACTTTAGCATGATGGCGAGCAATTACTTCCTCGTTGGTACATTTTAACCATTGCCCACTCACAGGGAAACCACCAAAACCTTTACCTTCTTTGATATTTGCTTTTTCTAACAATAAAAGTGAACCACCGCCAGCACCGATAAATACGAATTTGGCCAAACGTTTCTTTTTATTGCCACTGTCTAAATTTTTGACTTTAATTTCCCAGCTGCCATCGTCTTGTTTATCCAAATCACGGATTTCATGATGAAAATGAAGTGAAACTTTATCTTGTTTAGCTAAATAGGCAAACATTTCTCTAGTTAATGAACCAAAATTCACATCAGTACCTAAATCAACCTTCGTAGCAGCAACGGGTTCTTTCTCATCTCTACCCTCCATAACCAATGGAATCCACTCTTTAATTTCTGCAGGATTATCGCTATACTGCATTTCATCAAATAAGTTGCAAGACTTAAGATTGGTATAACGAGTTTTAAGATAATCTACATTTTTCTCTCCCCACACAAAACTTAGGTGAGGAATATTTCTAATGAACGAAGCAGGGTCTTTTAAAATTCCTTTATCCAAAAGGTAGGACCAGAACTGTTTAGAAACCTCAAAAGATTCAGCAATAGAAATAGCCTTCTTTACTTCTACAGTACCGTTCGCTTTTTGAGGAGTGTAGTTCAACTCGCAAAATGCTGAGTGACCGGTTCCTGCATTGTTCCAAGCATCAGAACTTTCTGCAGCAGCCACATCTAGACGCTCATAAATTTCTATACTTAAACTAGGATTAAGTTCCTTGAGCAGTACGCCAAGCGTTGCGCTCATGATGCCAGCTCCTATTAAAATAACATCTGCGTCGGTTTCAACAACCGTCTTTCTTTTTCTACTCATTTTAAACCAAATATAAAATCCTCCGTTTGAAAGCAGAGGCTACAAAACTCAATAACTGAAAGTTATCTCCTGTTTAATATCAGGGTGTAAACTATATGCCACCGGACAAGTTTTAGCAGCTCGTTCGATAATTACTTTTTCTTTTTCGGAATAATTACTTGCGGGGAACTGTAGATGTACATGAATCTCGCTTACCCTACGTGGGTTTTCACCCATTAACTTAGTAACTTCGGCAGTGGCTCCGTCGACATTGAAACCATGGCTTCTGGCTGTAATACCAACAATCGTCAACATACAATTAGCCAGCGAAGTTGCCAATAAATCTGTTGGAGAGAAAGCTTCTCCTTTTCCTTGATTATCAGTTGGCGCATCGGTAATGATCTCCTTACCAGATTTAAGATGCACTGCTATTGTTCTTAATTCTCCAGTGTAAGTTATCTTAGATGTCGCCATAGTATAGAATTTTCACAAATTTAGCGCTTAAAATCAAATTATTATGCAATAATATCGAAGTTTTATTAGCGATTTTACAATCAGTTTAAAATCAATAGATTTCTTCTAAATTAGAGTACTTATTTATCCTATTATTTCGCAAAAACACAGCTACTTAAAACATAATTCTAATTAAAAAGGCGGGTTAATTGCCACCGTACTATTAGACCTATAAATAGATGGTGAAATTCCAGTATATTTCTTAAAGAACTTACCGAAAAAAGACTGATCACTAAACCGCAATTCATCCGCCACCTGTGAAACATTCATTACATGTGAAGAAAGCAATACCTTCGCTTCATTGATGACCATCTCATCGATAATTTCTCCGGCAGTCTTACCCGTTACCTGCTTTACCACCTGCGATAAATGCCTAGAAGTAACAAAAAGCTCCTTTGCATAATGCTGCACCCGTTTCTCTTCTCTAAAGCTTTCACTTAGTAGATTCAGAAAATTGGTGGTTAGCTCCTCCTGCCGATTCAACTTTACAGGGATAAATACACGATATTTACTGTAAACGATCAATACTTCGTAAAGCACAGAGATAAAACTGTGACGAATAACATCCTTGAAATGTGGTGTACTAGCCGGAAGATTTATTTTTCTTTTTAACGAGCGTAGAGAAAATACCATCTCTTCAAATTCATCATCATTTAATGAAAATTTATGCACTAAGTCCGAAGAAAAAAGATGCACAATTTCAGCACCGTTCAAAAACACTCCTTGCTCTTTAAGATATTCTTTTTTAAAGCCCATACTAATGAATTCCAAATCATCAGACATTTCATGTAATTCACATAAGCTTCCAGGAGTTACTAGATATACGTCTTTAGCTCTCATTGTGTTCTTAACAAAGTTATTTTGAAACACAAAAGAACCTTTCTCGACTACAATTATCGCAAATGAATTTGATCGGAATGGTTCGTTAAATATCATTAGAGGCTTAATTTCAGTACTGGTCAGTACGTTCATCTTACCCCCATTAACTAAATCCTTTTCCATACACCTTTTTTCTACTATGTTATTCATTTGAAGAAGTTACCATTAATACGCAAACATTTATCAATGTTGAACAAATGTCGTCAACCAAACTGGAAAAAATAAGCAAATCTTAATTTTATCTCTTTTAATGACACCGCTTTAACAAGCGAAACGGATTCGCATATGCAACATAAGATCAGCTTAGTCTATGATAAGATTGACATTAATTATAAAATTAATTGATCAAATTTAGAATTTACAAAACCACCAATTAATCAAATGATTGAATTTTAAGCTTCTTGGCTAGGTAAAAGGCGCTGTATGCGAAAAAATAAAGGTTAACATTGTTAAACAATCGTGAAATAAAATTGTTTAAAAAATGTCAGATTTAAACAAATAATACATTTTGACCAATAAGCAATACTTTTAAACCATCTATGGAGAAGTAAACTTTTGTTAAATTTGCGGGAATTATTAATTCCCATTTATTAAATTGTTAAATTTATGTTATAAAGAGAGTAACAAGTTTAATATTATTCGAGTCTAACTTCGCTAAGAAGTTATTATTTTGACCATCGAAGGAACTAATACCTAACACACAAAGACTATATGCGTAAAAAATTACAAGATAGAGTAGCTTCATTTCAAGACGCTAAGAGAATCAAAGAGCAAGGACTTTACCCCTATTTCCGTTCTATTTCTTCTGCGCAAGATACAGAAGTTATTATTGATGGCAAAGAAGTTTTGATGTTTGGTTCAAACTCGTATTTAGGCTTAACCAACCATCCAAAAATAAAAGAAGCTGCTCAAAAAGCTATTGAAAAATATGGAACTGGCTGTGCTGGTTCAAGATTTTTGAATGGCACTTTAGATATACATTTAGAACTTGAAAATCGCTTGGCTGCTTATGTAGGCAAAGAGGCTGCGGTTCTTTTCAGTACTGGTTTTCAAGTTAACTTGGGTGTTATTTCATGCCTTTTAGACAGAAATGACTATTTGGTTCTGGATGAATATGACCACGCCTCGATTATCGATGGAAGTAGACTCTCATTCTCTCGTTCGATTAAATATGCACACAATGACATGAACGACTTACGAGCTAAGTTAAGCCGTTTGCCAGAAGATGCTGCCAAACTAATTGTATCTGATGGTATTTTTAGCATGGAAGGAGATTTGGTCAATCTACCAGAAATGGTAAAAATTGCTGATGAATTTGGTGCAAATATCATGATGGACGACGCGCATAGTTTAGGAGTGATTGGTTTTAATGGATCTGGAACCGCTTCTCACTTTAATTTAACCAACAAGGTTGATTTGATTATGAGCACATTTAGCAAGTCGTTGGCCTCTTTAGGAGGTTTTATCGCTGCTGATGAGGACACCATAGAGTTTATTAAGCACAGAGCTAGATCTTTAATGTTTAGTGCGAGCATGACACCTGCTTCTGTAGCAAGTGTATTGGCCGCTTTAGATATTATTGAATCCGAGCCTGAACGTATTGATAAATTATGGGCAAACACCAATTATGCTAAAAATCTATTGTTAGATGCAGGTTTTGAAATTGGCCATCCAGAGAGTCCTATTTTGCCTATCTATATTAGAGACAATGCGAAGACATTTCTCATCACCAACATCTTACAAAAAAATGGAATTTTTGTAAATCCAGTGGTTTCTCCAGCGGTTCCTTCAGACGCATCTTTAATCAGGTTCTCATTAATGGCTACACATACATTTGAGCAGATTGAAAAAGCTGTATATGAATTGAAACAGGCATTTAAGGAAGCTAGTGTAGACTTAGTTAAGGCTTCGATATAAAATGGCACAAATTGTAGTCGTAACAGGCAAGAAATTACTAGCAAAGTTCGTCGATTTCCCTCACGAGCTTTATAAAAATGATCCTTATTATGTTCCAGAGTTACATATTGCACAACGTGATATGTTAACACCAGGAAAACATCCATTTCACGAACACGCTAAGATGCAGTTATTTTTAGCAGTGGAAGATGAAAAAATAGTAGGCAGAATTGCTGCGATCATCAATGGAAATCATAATGCTACCAAAAATGTAACAGAAGGCTTCTTTGGCTTTTTCGATACAGTTAATGATAAAGCCATAAGCAGTTTGTTATTAAACGCTGCGCAAAACTGGTTGAAAGAAAACGGACAAACTTCAGTAATGGGTCCGGTAAACTTTTCTACCAATGATATTTGCGGACTACTAATTACAGGCTTTGATGGCCCTCCAGTGGCGATGATGCCTTACAATGCGCCTTATTATCTAGCGCTATTGGAAGACTTCGGTTTTACCAAAAAAGTAGATTTAAGAGCCTATAGATATACCGCAGGCAATTATGATGATAGATCTGTGAGTCTCATAGATGGTTTAGAAAACCGACTAAAAAGAAGCAACATCATTATTAGAAAAATAAACTTAAAGAAGTTTAAGGAAGAGGCTGCAGCTTTAAGGGAGGTTTACAACAAGGCTTGGGATAAAAACCTAGGGTTTGTACCTATGAACGACAAAGAGTTTGACTACACTGCCAACGATTTAAAATTGGTTTTAGACACTGACTTTTGTTACATCGCCGAGCAGGAAGGCAAAATTGTAGCCTTTGCTTTAGCTATTCCAGATATTAACCAGATACTAATTAAAATTAAGCGTGGAAGGCTTTTTCCTACTGGCTTAATTAAGTTACTGATGGGTAAAAAGAAAATAAATGGTATCCGTATCATGTTATTGGGGGTAATTGATGGCTACAGAAAAATGGGTATTGAAGCTTGTTTGTATGGCAGTATCATCAGAGCTTTTAAAGCCAGAAATTTTCAATACGCAGAAGCTAGCTGGACTTTAGAAGATAACGATATGGTAAACCGTCCTATCGAAAACATAGGCGGAAAGTTATATAGAGAGTATAGAATACTAGAGAAAAAGATATAAAGCTAAAAGTCTAAAGCACAAAGCTTAAAACAGTGTGCTTAAAAATAAAATGAGCAAAAAGGTATTAATTACGGGAGCTAGTGGATTTGTGGGTTATCATTTAATTGTTACGGCAATTGAAAATGGCTTAGAAGTTTACGCAGCAGTTAGACCCAATAGTGATATCTCACACTTAAAAGACTTAAACATCAACTATGTTAATTTAAACTTTAGCGCAGTTGATGAACTAAAATCGGAACTAGAAGAAAAGCAATACGCTTATATTATACATGCTGCTGGTACCACAAAAGCAAAAACCTTGCAAGAATACAACAGGGTTAACGCCGAGTTCAGCAGGAATTTAGCACTGGCGGCATCGTTGGTTAGCTATAAGTTAGAAAAATTTGTATTCGTAAGTAGTTTGGCGGCAATTGGACCTATTGCAGATTTTAATGCTGCCATTAATGACGATGCAATTGCACAACCCATCACTTTTTATGGTTTGAGCAAGAAACTTGCAGAAGAGTATTTGAATAAAATCGAAAATCTTCCGCTGATTACAGTTAGACCAACTGCAGTTTATGGACCAAGAGAGAAAGATATTTTTATACTCTTCAAGACCATCAACCAAGGTTTAGAACCATACATTGGTAGATTTAACCAACAGTTGAGCTTCATCTACGTGAGGGATTTAGCAGAAATCATTATCCGTTTTTTAACATCGGAGATGGAGCATAAAACTTACAATATATCTGATGGGCTAGCTTACAACAGGTACGCATTGGCTGAGGGTCTGAAAAAAGCATTACAGAAGAAAACGCTGAAAATGCACATCCCTTTGGGAATAATAAAAGGTTTAGCAGGTTTGATGGATACGATTTATGCCAAAAGCACCAAGACACCAACACTAAACAAAGAAAAAATAAAAGAGTTAACTGCTCCAAATTGGGCTTGCAACATCGAAAATTTGAAAAGAGACTTACAGTTTGAACCTCAATACAATTTGGAAAGAGGATTAGATGAAACTGTAAAATGGTATAAAGCCAACAGCTGGTTGAAATAAGTGAAAAGTTTAAAGTGCAAAGTCTAACTACTATGTACTGCGTACTAAATACTAATAATAGGATAAACACATAATAATAAACAATAATGAAAAAGCAAGTAGAAGGAGCCAATGGAAAATTAGGTATCATGATGCCTGGCCTAGGTGCTGTAGCTACCACCATGATTGCTGGTGTAGTTGCCGCTAGAAGAGGTCTATCTAAGCCTATTGGTTCTTTAACACAAATGGGAACCATTCGTGTAGGTAAAAGAACAGACAACAACGAGCCTTTAATTAAAGATTTCGTTCCATTAGCAAAATTAGAAGACTTAGCATTTGGTGGTTGGGATGTGTATGAAGATAATGTTTACGACGCTGCAATGAAAGCTAAGGTAATTGATGGTCATCTTTTATATGACATCAAGGACGAATTAGAAGCAATTAAGCCTTATAAAGCTGCATTTGATAAAAATTACGTTAAAAACCTAGATGGAACTTACGTTAAAGAAGCTGCTACAAAATGGGATTTAGCGCAACAAGTAATTGAAGATATCAAAGACTTTAAAGCTAAAAACAACTGTGAGCGTATCGTATTGGTATGGTGCGGTTCTACAGAAATCTATCTAGAGCCTTCTGCAGTTCACCAAACTGTAGCTTCTTTTGAGCAAGGTTTAAAAGATAATGATCCGAACATTGCACCAAGTATGATTTATGCTTACGCAGCATTGAAATTAGGTTATGCTTATGCAAATGGAGCTCCAAACTTAACGGTAGATATCCCTGCAATGTTAGAGTTAGCTAAAGAAACGCAAACTCCGATAGCTGGTAAAGATTTTAAAACTGGTCAAACTTTGATGAAAACAGTTTTAGCACCAGGCTTAATGGCGCGTTCTTTAGGTGTACGTGGTTGGTTCTCTGACAACATTCTAGGTAACCGTGATGGTCTGGTATTAGATGATCCTGATAACTTTAAAACTAAAGAGGTTTCTAAATTAGGCGTGTTGGAAGATATCTTCAAACCAGAGCAGAACCCTGATTTGTATGGTGATATGTACCACAAAATCCGTATCAACTACTACCCTCCTCACGGTGATAACAAAGAAAGTTGGGACAACATCGATATCTTCGGATGGATGGGCTACAAAATGCAAATCAAGATTAACTTCTTGTGCCGTGATTCAATCTTAGCCGCTCCTATCGTATTAGACTTGGCCTTGTTTTCAGATTTAGCTAAACGTGCTGGAATGAGTGGTATTCAAGAGTGGTTATCTTTCTACTTGAAATCTCCTCAAACTAAAGAAGGATTACGTCCAGAAAACGATATCTTCAAACAATTGGAGAAATTACATAACACTTTGCGCTATTTCATGGGCGAAGAATTAATCACTCACTTAGGGCTTGATTATTACGACGAAGAGACTAACTAAGTCGAGGTTTAATTAAACCTGATATCAAATCAATTAGCAGTGTTTGAAATAGCTTTCAAGCACTGCAATTTGATCAATCACAAAATAGGTAAGCTAACATTTCTATACCTATTCAAAATAATATAAATCGTTTTTTTGCTTTTGTCTTGCAAATGTAATTTGCGGCTAAAATAGGGAAAACAAACCATCGGAAACTTTTGATTTAAAAAAAGTTTCCATAGTTTTGCGTCGTTAAAAGGCGGGGCAATTACTTGAATTATAACAAAAATTGAGACGGTGATATTCCATAAAATCATAACAACTACTTTCGGAATTGGCTATATAGGCAAGGGAGCAGGTACTTATGCTTCTGTTTTTACATGTCTTTTATGGTATTTTTTATTCCCAAACAGTTATGAACTTGGCTTGGTTGCCGTAGCAATTACCGCAGTTATTACTGCAATAGGCGTAAAAAGTGCGAATGAGGTAGAAGTTTTATGGGGTAAAGACCATCAGCGAGTAGTGATCGATGAGGTTGCAGGAATGTGTATTACTTTGCTTTTTGTACCTATAACGGTAAAACATGTGATTGCAGGATTAGTATTGTTTAGGTTTTTTGACATTGCGAAGCCTTTAGGTATACGCAGATTGGAAAAGTGGCCCGGCGGTTGGGGCGTAATGGCAGATGATGTCTTGGCAGGGATTTATGCCAACATCGTATTGCAAATAATAATAATTTTCTTCAACATATTTTAAGAAGATGTTAACCTTTATAAAAGCACAAGCTTCATCGCTAACAGCAACGTTAGTTGATTACTTAGTCACCTGGTTTTGTGTGAGCTTTTTGGGGATCTGGTATGTTGCAGGAAGTGTTACAGGAACAGTTATTGGTGGTTGTGTAAACTTTTATATGGGGCGTAATTGGGTCTTTAATTCTACCAGAAAAGACATTAAGCTTCAAATTTTAAAGTACATTTTGGTCTGGTGCGGCAATTTATTGATTGTAACTACCGGAGTTTACATACTCACTCATTTTTTCGGCATTAACTATTTGCTCTCGAAAGTCATTGTTTCTGGACTGATTGGTACTATTTATAATTACTTCATGCAGAAGCAATTCATTTTCACAAAGTAAAAATGAAACATACATACAAAACATTGATATATGCGCTAACTTTTTTTGGTGCTACTGTAATAGGCATATCTTCAGCATTTGCCCAAAAAACAATTATTACGGGAACAGTTAGGGATGCAGTAACTAAAGAAACGCTACCTTATGTTTCTATTTTCTTCAACGATACTCGTATGGGTACCCAGTCAGATCTAGATGGAAATTTTAAGATCAGCACAAATGAAGACTATAACCAACTAAAGTTTAACTATGTTGGGTACGATGTCTTATATAAGACCATTGTAGTTGGTCAAACCCAGAAATTAGATATACTATTAAAGTCTAATGCGCAATCCCTAAATGAGGTGACGATCATCGCTGGCAAAAAAGTTAGGTATACGAACAAGAACAATCCGGCAGTAGAACTGATTAGAAAAGTAATTGAGAATAAAGATAAAAATCAGCCTAAAGCTTACGAAACAGTTCAATATAAGGAGTACGAAAAAATGTTATTCTCAATGAGTAACGTCTCCGAAAAATTCAAGAACAAACGTATTTTTAGAAATTACCAGTTCTTATTTCAAGAACAGGATTCGACCAAGATAGGAGGTAAAAATCTTTTGCCCATCTATATCCAAGAAAAACTGGCTGACCAATATTTAAGCTTCTCTCCGGATAAAAGTAAGACTGTTGTGTTAGCTGAAAAACAAGTAGAGTTTGACAATAGATTTATTGATAACCAAGGTATGAAGGCCTATTTCGATAGGATGTACCAAAACATCAACATCTACGACAATAACATTTCGGTAATGAGTAACGACTTTTTAAGTCCAATTGCAAACTCGGCCCCTACGTTTTACAAATTCTTTATTACTGACACCGTTAAAAGTGCAGCAGGAAATATTATTGAGCTGTCTTTTACGCCGCGCAATAAAGGCGATATGTTGTTTGAAGGAAAGATCTACATCACCATGGATGGCAATTATGCTGTACAAAAGGCTGCATTTGGTGTAAATAAAAATATCAACCTCAACTTTGTGAGGGGAATGGAAATTGCTTTAGATTTTGAAAAAAATATAGATAGTAGATACTACTTGAGCAAAAGTAATTTAGTTGCCGATTTTGGAATTAGCAAAAACAAAGGGATAGGATTTACTGGAGAAAGAAGTGTAAGTTACGACCAGTATAAGACCAATGTTGAAATTCCTGACACCGTGTTTTCTGGCAAAAAGCTTGAAGTATTAGCTGGCGCCAATAAAAGGAATGATGAATTCTGGACCCAAAATCGCCTAGATTCTATTCCTCCGCAACAGTTAAAGATTTACAGCAATATCGATACACTTCAGAAATTACCTTCTTTCAGAAGAACTATAAAATTGGTAACTTTTGCTTTAGCAGGCTATTGGGATTTCGGCCCTTATGAAGTTGGACCTACCAATACATTCTATAGTTTTAATAATGTGGAAGGTTTCCGTTTACGTCTAGGTGGCAGAACGACTCCAGCATTAAGCAAACGTTTTTATTTCGAGAACTATGCAGCTTATGGATTCAAGGATGAAAAATGGAAATTTTTCCTGTCGGGAACCTATTCATTAAATAATAAGTCGATCTATAAATTCCCTCAAAACTATATCAGGGCCAGTTTTCAAAGAGATACTAAGATACCCGGACAGGAACTCCAGTTCGTACAAGAAGACAACTTTTTACTCTCATTTAAACGTGGTGTAAACGATATGTTATTGTACAACGATTTTTATCGATTGGACTACGTGAAAGAGTTTGAAAATCGTTTTTCTTACACTGTAGGATTTAAAAAATGGGCACAGACTCCAGCTGGAGGATTATTGTATACTAACGCAACAAATAATACAGATGTTACTCGTTTAAATACTACCGAAATTAGTGTAGGCTTTAGATATGCAAAAAATGAGAAGTTCTATCAGGGCAAGATTTATCGTGTTCCAATTATCGATCGCTATCCTATCTTTAATTTGAGATATACAGCAGGTATCAAAGGATTTTTGGGTGGCGAATACAACTACCACAACATCATGGGCAGTGTAGATAAACGTTTTTACTTGTCTCAATTAGGCTTTACAGATTTTACTTTAGAAGGTGCCTATATTGCCGGGAAAGTTCCTTTTCCCTTATTAGCGATACATCGTGCCAACCAAACTTATGCCTACCAGTTGAACTCTTACAACTTAATGAATTTCTTGGAATTTGTAAGTGATAGATATGTAGCAGTAAATATCGATCATAATTTTAACGGATTCTTTTTAAATAAGATACCTTTGTTAAATAAATTAAAGTTACGTGAGATTGTTTCCTTCAAAGCAATTTATGGAGGTTTAAGAGATGAGAATAACCCTGAGAAAAACCCACAAGGCAATTTCAAGCTTCCTTCTTACGAAAACGGTTCACAAAGAACCTACTCGTTAAGTAAAGAGCCGTACATGGAAGGTAGCGTTGGTTTAGGAAATATTTTCAAAGTATTGCGAGTAGATTTAGTGAAGAGATTTAACTATCTAAACCATCCAGAAGTTACCGAATGGGGAATTAGAGCTAGAGTTAAACTAGATTTTTAAATATGGGAATTCGTCATTTCGAACGGCGCACAGTATAGCCGAGAAATCTTTGAATTCGTATAAATTGATTAAAGATTTCTCTCCCGAAAATTCGGGACTGCGCTTCAGTCGAAATGAAAGAGAAACATACTTTATAGAATAATAAAAATGAGCGTAAGAGATAACCTTCAATTAGGTATTTATAAAGTAATTAATCCCTTTGTAAAGGGGCTAATTAAAATAGGACTGACGCCAAACATGGTAACCACCATTGGTTTGTTATTGAATATTGGCGTAGCCATTATTTTCATTCTCGGGGCAGAGAAATCTAACCGTGGCGAATTAGAGTATGTAGGATGGGCTGGTGCTTTGGTACTATTTGCTGGCCTTTTTGACATGCTAGATGGACAAGTAGCACGCTTAGGCAATATGAGCTCTAAATTTGGCGCCATGTACGATTCCGTACTAGACCGTTACAGCGAGATGATTATGTTTTTGGGTATCTGCTATTATTTAGTGGCACACCACTACTTTTTAAGCTCTCTATTTGCATTTATTGCTTTAATTGGATCAATGATGGTAAGTTACACTCGTGCACGTGCCGAAGGCTTAGGTGTAGAATGCAAAGGTGGCTTAATGCAAAGACCTGAACGCGTAGTAACCATTGGTGTATTTGCTATCGCCTGTGGCATAGCATATAACTTTTTAGGTGCGGATTATAAGATTTTTATTCCAGGGATCAAGTTCCATGTATTCGAAACCATGAGCATTTTCACCTTACCGATCACCTTAATGGCAATCATGACCAACATAACGGCGGTAAACAGATTGAGAGATGCTAAAAAAGCGTTGGATGCTAAAGAATTCCCAAAAGCCAGTAATAAGGCGGCTGTTATTGTTGGCCTAATTTTATTTGTAGGGCTTGGCCTTTCGAACTCAATAACGTTAAAAGCTCAAACTGGCGATGACCCGTCGCCCCTAACGTTCCCAACACCGAAAAATATTAGTAACCAATTATTTTATGTACAGCGCGATCCTAATATCAACACCATTATTTGCCAATTAAACATTGATGAAGATGGTAATTTGGTGAAAGAGCACCCAGTTAATGTATTTTGGATGCGCTATGCAGATAAAGAAGGTAAAAAAGACTTGAATTACATTCAACGTAAGTTTGCTTATGGCATTGAAACCAAAGATACGGGTAATGGAAATTATGAATTGCGATTTGTATCGTACAAAAAATTCCCCTTGTTACTAACTAAATCTGCCATCGACAAAAAGTATCATGTTTATGCAACAGCGAACAACAAAAAAATATTGTTGGACAGAATTTTTTTGAGAATAGAAGGTGGTACATTTTGGATACCAAATGTAAAATATGTAGAAATAAAAGGTTTTGACGCCAACAATCCGACAAAGGCGATAACCGAAAGAATAAAAGTATAAGATCAATATCATGGCAAAGAATTTCATCTCAAATTCTAGCGAGTCTATCAGGATGTTCAAAAGTGACTTGTTAGAACCTCTCTCTAAAGTAAAATACTATGTACCCCTAATCATTTTCATTCCAGTTATATTTTTTTTAACATGGAAAGCTCTTTTTGATGTTGGCATGCCAATTCTAGAGTTTTTTGGTTGGTTAGCATTTGGGCTATTCGTTTGGACCATTACTGAATATGTTTTACATCGTTGGATTTTCCACTTTTACCCAAGCAGTAAATTGGGGAAACGTATTCACTTTATCTTTCACGGTGTACACCATGATTATCCTAATGACGCTAACCGCTTAGTGATGCCTCCTTCTGCAAGTATTCCATTGGCATTAGCTTTTTACGTTTTGTTCGATTGGCTTCTACCGGCGACTAAAGAGTATTCATTTTTTATTGGTTTTATTGGTGGATATTTATTTTACGATATGGTTCACTATGCGCTTCATCATGCCAATTTCAAAAGTGGACTATGGAAAAGATTAAAACACCATCATATGCTACATCATTACCAAGATGCCTCTAAAGGTTTCGGTGTAAGCTGGATGTTCTGGGACGGTGTGTTTAGATCTGGATTCGAAAAGAAGAGTGAAGTAAAATAATTACTTCGTCATTGCGAGGTACGAAGCAATCTTAAAGCGGATAATTTATGTGCCTTTCGTCATTTCCGTGAAAACGGGAATCTTAAAGCGATATAAATACCTTTTAACGCATTATGATACCCAATCAAGTTGGGTATGACGACAGTAAGCCAATATAACTTAAAGTAGTAAAAAAATGACATCAGAAATTCCCTCTGCGGAAAGAAAAATAAATCTTAAGAAAGACTTATCCATAACGCTAGGAATTTCCGCACTGTACCTTATCATTTCTTATTTTCTAGTAGGATTTAAAACGGATCAGTTGGTATTGATCGCTATTTTTAATACGCTGTACTATCTCACTTCTACCACCAGAAAGTTTATCATAGGTTTCTCCATTTTCATAGTGTACTGGATTATTTATGATTACATGAAAGCCTTTCCCAACTATAACTATAATACGGTACATATCGAAGATCTTTACAACTTCGAAAAAAGCGTTTTTGGAATAGAGCAAGGAGGAAAGTTGCTTACCCCAAATGAATACTGGTTACTGCATACCAATTCTTTTTTAGATGTACTCACAGGGTTCTTTTATTTAATGTGGGTACCAGTTCCACTGGCATTTGCAGCTTTCCTTTTTTTTAGCAATGAGCGAAGAAATTTTTTAAACTTCTTGCTCACTTTTGTATGGGTTAATCTCTTAGGATTTGTAGTTTACTACCTCTACCCTGCAGCTCCGCCTTGGTATGTACAACAACACGGCTTCGAATTTATAGCAGGCACTCCAGGCAATACTGCGGGGTTAATTCGTTTCGATAACTTTTTCGGCATCGAACTGTTTAAATCTATTTACAGTAAAGGTTCAAATGTGTTCGCAGCCATGCCTTCCTTACATTCAGCTTATCCCTTAATTGTAGTTTACTACGGCACCAAAGGTAAATTCCGCAAAGCAAATGTCTTTTTTATCACAGTAATGATTGGAATCTGGTTTGCTGCAGTTTACACAAGCCATCATTATTTGGCAGATGTGCTTTCTGGAATCACAACTGCTATCGTCGGCATAATTTCGTTTAACTGGTTAAAAGAAAGAAAACCTTTAGCTAACTTTATACAAAGTATGCTAAAATTGATTTCTTAATGGAGATTACTCAACTCACAAATATTACAGCAACCGACGCTCAAGCAATCTATAATTTATCAAATCAATTGGGCTATGCTAATTATCTTAATTTATTGTCAGCTAGATTAAAGACCATTATCACCTTAAAAGATCATGCAATATTCGTAGCTAGAGTTGACGATAAAATTGTAGGTTGGCTGCACTGTTTAGTTTGTTTCCGCGTAGAGAGTGAGTTGTTTGTTGAAGTTACTGGTTTGGTGGTTGATGGGAATATCAGAGGTCAACAAATTGGCAAAAATTTAATTGAAGCTAGCAAAAATTGGAGCTCTGGTCAACATATTTCATTGTTACGCGTTAGGTGTAATGTAATGCGTACCGAAAGTCATCAGTTTTATCGTGCCCTAGGTTTCTCTTCCAATAAAGAGCAGAAAGTATTTGAGCTGTCTTTATAATTGATCATTCATTTTGTCCTTCAAAAATTTTAACTTTAGTAATCGGGAACAGGTAGCGCAAGATAGGCCAAAGCTTACTTATTCAATATCTGAAATGGAAAAATTCAAATCGATAGCTGTTAACAGTAAAAAAATACATTTCTCGAATTCCTAGTGGTAAAAACATAACTGATAATGATGAGCAGAAAATTAACATTACAACAAAGCGACGAAATACTGAGCATCTTAAAGATCCGTTTTGAGAAAAACGTGAAGCGTCATGAAGGGATAGACTGGAATAAAGTTCAGGAAAAACTAGAAGCCAAACCTGAAAAACTATGGTCGTTAAATGAGATGGATATCACTGGTGGCGAACCTGATGTAGTTGGTTTCGATGAAAAAACTGACACCTACCTTTTCTACGATTGCTCTGCTGAGAGCCCGAAAGGAAGAAGAAGCGTGTGCTTTGACCACGAAGCTTTAGCAGCCAGAAAAGAACATCAGCCCAATGATAGCGCTATCAATATGGCCACAGAAATGGGAATTGAACTCTTAACCGAAGAAGACTATAGAAGCTTACAACGATTAGGCGAGTTCGATCTAAAAACTTCAAGTTGGGTGCAAACGCCAGAAAATATCCGTAAACTAGATGGTGCTTTGTTCTGCGACCGCCGTTATAATACTGTTTTTGTTTACCATAATGGGGCACAGTCGTACTACAGTGCGAGGGGTTTTCGTGGATTTCTAAAGGTTTAAATACCAACCTATAACAAAATGTTATTTCAATAAGTAGATAAAAAAGTATCAAAACAATTAAGTATATTTAGCTGCACTATTGCCCAACCGAACCTCAAAATCAGGCTATATGCGCTATGCCCTAAAACATCTACCAAACCAGGGATTACTTTGTCTATGCCTACTCTTCTTTGGATTTTTTGCGAAAGCGCAAACATCCAAGGTAGAAGAATTATTGACCAAACTTAACCCTAATGATCCTGATACTGTTCAAATAGGAGTATTGCGGAAGCTTTCTGCAGCTTACACTGCCGTAGATCCCATCAAAAAGTTTTATTATGCTAACCAATACAGGTTACTTGCAGAGAAGAATAACATCGACTCTAATATCGCCAATGCCTACTTAGATATGGGCATCTCTTATGGGGTTAGAAGCAATCTGGACAGTGCCCTTTATTACTTTAAAATAGGTCAGCAGAAAGCAAAAACAAGCGGTTATCAAAATGGATTGGCCCGCAGTCTGGTGAATATTGGCTTTGTACACGACCGATCAGACAAGAAACAGTTAGCAGTACATTGTTATGAAGATGCTTTGAAAATCTTCAGGGCACTCGATTATAAAAAAGGGATCAATCAGTGCATTACCAATTTAGGAGCTATTTACTTTGATTTAAAGGAATATAAAAGTGCAGATAATTATTTCCAGCAAGTGCTAGATAATTTAAAACAGCATCCTGGCGACGAATTAACTATGGGCAACGCACTTTATTCTCTAGGGGGCTCTAAAAGAAGATTAGGAGAATTTGGCAAATCGATGGACTACTACCTGAAGAGCTTAGCAATTAGAGAAAAAATTGGCGATTTAAATGGAATAGCATTGAGTAACTGAGGAATTAGCCAACTTTACGTTGAAAAAAAGGACTATAAAAAGGCGCTGAGCTACCTAGACATCGCTTTAGCAAATAATAAAAAACTAAAAAATGCTTATCAAGACTGTGCAATATTGATTACCTTAACAGAAGCATATCTTGGTTTGAAAGCTTATAAAAAAGCTGATTCCGCGGCTACCCTATCTTTAGCAAAAGCAAGAGAAACAAACTCCAAAGTCCCTATTTCTTTAGCCTTAGATAATCTTTCTAAAGTTAAAGCAGAAAAAAAAGAATATGAAAGTGCGCTAAGTTATCAATCTCAATATATCGCAGTCAATGATAGTCTAGAAACCTCAAAAACAACAAAAGAGGTTATATTAAATGATTTACACCGCGTAAATGTTGACAATAAAAATCTAGAAAAACGTAATCAAACCATTACCGCGAAAATTACAGATTACACCACTACAATCATCATCATCACCGTATTACTAATCATAGTAATTATACTGTTAGTAATGTATTATAAAAAAAACCTAGAGAAAAATGCCTCTAATCATCTGCTTCAACAGCAAAAAGGACAAATCGCGGAGTAAATGAAGAACTAAGCGCTTTGAATGAGGAGCTAAAAACCCAAATGGAAATCATTTCTTATCAAAACATCGAATTAGAGAAGCTTAATAATGTAAAGAACAAATTCTTTTCCATTGTTTCACATGATCTGAGAGGCCCAATACATTCTCTAAAAGCTTTATTTGGAATGTATAGAAGTGGTATCTTGAACGATGAAGAATTGGGAATTCTTTTAGTAAAACTAGAAGAAACAGTTTATAATACAGCTTCATTTTTGGATAATTTGTTGGAATGGTCCAAAAGCCAGCTAGGTGGCATGGTAGCAAAACCAATTGAAATTAACCTCAACGAAGTGATCGTACACAATATTCAACTGATGGAATCTGCAGCCAAGCTTAAATCTATTAAAGTTGAAAACAATGTAGCGAATAACTTAACTGTCTTTGCAGACTTAAATATGGTTCATGTGGTAATTAGGAACTTGCTATCAAATGCCATTAAATTCTGTTCTAAAGGTGATGAAATTACGTTTGGGGCCAACACGGCAAACAACCTAGTTATATGTTCAGTTAGTGATAATGGACCTGGAATTAGCGATTTAGACAAAGAAAACCTTTTCAATCTTACACATCAACCTGGTACAGGTACCTCTGGAGAAAAAGGACATCACATCGGATTAGTTCTTTGTAGGGATATGATGCTACAGAACAACGGCTATCTTAATGTAGAAAGTAGGTTAGGCGAAGGCACTACTTTTTACGTCACTTTGCCCACACAATCCTAGATCGTATCATATCTTCGCTCAGTAATCCTTTGTAGGCTTTTATTTCTTTACTAAATTAGGACATTTTTGAGATAGAAATTTATTCCCAATACTATTCCTCATCTAAATTACTTTGAAATACAATGAAATATAAGCACTCGATTTTACTATTTTTTCTTTTTATAGCTTTTGGTTGTTCAAGTCTGGAAACAGATGAAGAGCTTTTAGCACTAGACAAAGAAAAGCTGACAGAAAACCTAGCTTACGACAAAATTACTTTCTACAAATTTGCAAAAATTGCAGTGCGATCGTCAGCGGTGCAAGATACTACGACGCCAGAATATCAAAAGTTCAGCAAGCATTTAAATCATGTTTTAAACTCCTTAAGCAATGTAGATAGTGATTCGGGCAGAAATATTTCTCCTATGGAAGCGCTGCTGTTATATAAAGATTATCGAGCAGTTAAAGGTTTCGTAAAAGAAACGGACGAAGATATTTTTCCAACCTTAGTTGAAGGAATCAACACAATTTACGGCGATGGTGGCAAGAGGTTTAAATTATTAGCGAATGATAAGAAAACTGAAGCTCAAAATATTGAACATGCTATATTAAGTATGCTTGTCTTGGCCACCAGGGATATGGGGCAGCCATTTGCGCTTTACGAATGCTCTAAGACTCAACCAGAACTTTTACCGGATCATGAGACGAAAACTTTGCTAGAGTTTGTACGTGGCTTCTTATTTTTTAGTAATAACTTATTTTACCTGTCGGAAGATGGGTTGAGCAGAAATATCAAATGGCTCGATAAAAATGAAAACATTCCTCTGCCCTACACCAAAGCATTTTTTGGTTGGAGGAACTTGAGTGATCGCCAAACTCATACTGCTTTTCATGGACTCAACTACCTATTTAGAGGTTTTGACAGGTTAAGGATGGACAGAAAAGTTGATGAAGAAAGAGGTTTGGATGATTTCGAAAAGTTTTTGGAAGACACTAAAAAGCTTGGCTTGGAAACTGAGCTTACTCTTGCGGTTGAAAGTTACTTATACCTGAAGCGAGAAGACAAAACAAAGGCTGTTGCAGTACTTAGCAAGTTAAAACAAAGTCCGCTGCTTTCTAATAGTGAAAAAGAGGTAATTGAAAAAACGATTGTTTATGTAAATGACCGTAAGGGCGGCAAAGCATTAAATGGAGTTTACGACAAAGTTTTTCTAAGTAAAATTGCTACAAAGTATATGATTTCTGTATTGATTAAAATAGATTGGGAGAAAGTTTTGAAAGCTAATAATGTACCACATACAGATGAGATTTTTGCTACAGTTCGTAAAATTCGACAAATGTCTAATGCAGTAAGTTCTTATACGAACGAAGCCACCGTTGAGAAAGGGAAGAATGAGTTGAAGAAGAAAGGTAATGAGCTTTTGGAAGGTGCGAAGGGGTTGTTGAAGTAAAGTTTTATTATTCATTAGTCGTTTTTAGCAACTTGAAATTTCGGGTAGTCTGAAAATAACACCCCGCCTTTCAAGCACCCTCTAAAAGAGGGGAATTTCGCTAGTTGGTCGGGATTTGCAATCCCGTACCTTAGAATTATGGATTTAAAATCCATAGCTAACAAAATCGGGATTACAAATCCCGACTAACATTAGTTAGTTGAAGAATTTTGCGAGATAATTTTGACCAGTCTGCACAGACCTTTCCCTTTAAACTTATTGCAGCGGAAATACTTTTTGTTGATATCATCCTTGTCAAATAGATGCTTCGACAAGCTCAGCATGACAAGCGTTAATGGCAGTGCCAACAAAAAGATTGTAGCGGAAAGAAGGACTAACATTAACCGCAGCCAATGACAGTGCTTTTCAAATCCTAAAAAACCAAACAACCAACCATCCAAAAAACTAAAACCAAAACATTACAACTTTACAACATTTCAACCTTATAACAATTCGTCAATATTGTTTAACTTTGTAGTATGATTGAACTTCCAGTTGTTGCTCCAGTTACCGAAAAAGCTCGTAAACCCGATTGGCTTAGGGTTAAATTACCTGTAGGTAAGGAATATGCGCAGGTGCGAAGCTTAGTTGACGAGCACAAGTTACACACCATTTGCGAAAGCGGAAACTGTCCAAATATGGGCGAATGTTGGGGTGCAGGCACGGCAACTTTCATGATTTTGGGTAACATTTGTACCCGTTCTTGTTCTTTCTGTGCGGTAGCAACCGGTCGACCTTTGGCTGTTGACACCGATGAACCCAACCGTGTAGCTAATTCGGTAAAGTTAATGGGCGTGAAACATTGCGTAATCACTTCGGTAGACCGCGATGATTTGAAAGATGGCGGCTCTATCATCTGGGCCGAAACTTTACAGGCTATCAGAAGGGAAAGTCCAATTACGACATTAGAAACTTTAATCCCCGATTTTAAAGGTCAGTGGGATAATTTATACCGTGTTTTGGAGGAAAGACCTGAGGTGGTTTCTCACAACATGGAAACAGTCCGTCGTTTAACTCGTCAAGTACGTATCCAAGCTAAATACGACAGAAGTTTAGAGTGTCTGAAACGTATTTCTGAATTTGGTTTACGAACTAAAACTGGTATTATGCTTGGTTTAGGAGAAACTGAAGAAGATGTTTTCGAGGCAATGGATGATTTAGTTGCAAACGGGGTTCACATCTTAACTTTAGGTCAATATTTGCAACCTACAAAAGCACACCACCCTGTAGTTGACTGGATTCACCCAGATCAGTTTGCGAAATACAAAGAAGTTGGTGAAGCTAAAGGTTTAAAATATGTAGAGAGCGGTCCGCTGGTACGTTCTTCTTACCACGCAGAAAAACACCTTTTTGATATCGAGGGAATAGCTTAAGCTTTTGCTAATTTAATTTTCTTTAAAACTTTAGGTAATGATTTGGCCAATGTTGATGCTGTGACCACTTCACGTTTTTCGGCTAAAATATCTCCTGCTTTTCCATGTAAATAAACGCCTAAGATAGCAGCATTTGTAGCATTATATCCTTGCGCTAAGAAGCTGGTAATTATTCCCGTCAACACATCGCCCATGCCCCCTTGTGCCATTGCTGGGTTTCCTGTTGGATTGATGCAAACATCGCCAGTTGGTAGACAAACAAATGTGTATTGATTTTTGAGTACAATAACTATCTGCATCTCCTCTGCCTTTACTTTAGCAGTCTCCACTCTACTCCACCAATTATCGTGTTCTCCAAATAACCTATCAAACTCTTTCATGTGTGGCGTGAGTACACTTTGCACAGGAATTTTCGATTGTAACGCTTTCTTCTGAGCAAGCACGTTCAACGCATCGGCATCTAAAACCAATGGTTTATTTTGATGTAGGAATTGCTTTAACATCTCATATTGACTACTTCCAATACCTAAGCCTGAGCCTATGGCTATGGCTTGATATTTTTGCAAATCAGTTTCTTTAAACTTTTCTCTACTTAAATACATCGCTTCCGGCAAGTTTACATTTAGAGCAGTCAATCCACTTTGCGGAATACATGCCGAGACCAAACCCACACCAGCATGTAAGCAAGCACTCGTATTCAATAAAGCAGCGCCCATAGTTTCGGTATTACCAGCGACAATTAAAGCATGCCCGTAAGTTCCTTTGTGCGAAAATTGTTCTCTTGGCTTAAGAACTTCGTTGATATATTCTTTCGTAATCAACTTCCACTTGCTGGGTAGACTTTCGATGTAATCTAAATCTAGTCCAATCGGAACTATCTCGAATTTCTTTATCGCTTTCACACTTTCGGGAAAGAAAAAATTAATTTTAGGTAGTTGGAAGGTAATGACTACCTCTGCTTTTACACCATTGTAAATCTCATCTAATTGACCTTCACTTTTAAATCCAGTGGGAACATCTACAGCAACGACTTTGGCTTTAGATGTATTGATAATTATCGCTAGTTTTTCATATTGCCCAGTTAAGGGCTTGTTTAGTCCAGCACCTAACAACGCATCGATAATGATATCTTTTTGAGTAGGCTTTAATTCTATCAAATCATTCAATATCGAAATCTCTGATTTTTCTATCCTCAATCTTTCTAAATTCTTGAGATAATCTGGTGATGATTGTGTTGCATAATCTGCTAAAAATATCCTGACGTTTACGTATCCGCTATTGTGAAGTAACCTGGCTATTGCCAAACCGTCGCCGCCGTTATTTCCTTGCCCACAAACCACCCAGATAGTAACTTCTTTGTTTGGAAATTTAACAGTAAAAATCTTTAAAAATGCTGAGGCAGCTCGCTCCATTAAATGGATGGAAGCGATAGGTTCGTGTTGAATGGTATAAGCATCAACAGCTTTAACTTGGGCGGTAACGAGAAGGTTTCGCATATGGATATAACAGCAAGTAAACATCTAAAGTTAGCTTTTCTAGACAAAATTTAAATCTTGATTTAGTAACAATTGATCATACCGAGCGTCCTTAGTGCAATTGTTAAATGATTAACCTAAATTAAAAACAATGAATCAAAAACCTTCAAATGCCTTTGTTGCAGCCTCATGGATTGCTTTAGGCGTTGGCATGATTGGCTTTATTATTGGCCTCTGGAGATCAGACATGCTACTCAATGAAAAAGGTTATTATTTCGCCGTGTTAATGTTTGGACTGTTCGCCGTAATTTCGCTACAAAAAGCAGTACGAGACAAATTGGAGAGCATTCCAGTGACAGAACTTTACTACGGTATCAGCTGGTTTGCAACATTATTGACCATTGCACTACTCATTATTGGGCTTTGGAATGCTGATCTGCTACCCAGCGAAAAAGGCTTTTATGCCTTCGCTTTTCTACTCGCGATTTTTGGTGCAATCACCGTACAAAAGAACACCCGAGATGGGCAAATTGCTAGGGGAAAGCATCCATTGAATTAAAAAAAATGAAATTAATGGAAGCGTTGCAGGTGAGTTACTTGCGGCGCTTTTTTATTTTTTAAGTAATCCTAATAATGATTCGCCTAAACACCTTATAATCCAGAGCGCAGCGAAGGGTCTAAACTGTTAAAACTTGCTAAATAGATCCCTCCAAAGTCGGGATGACAGGGCGGCTAGAAACTATTGGTTAAGCATTCTGTCATCCAGAGCGCAGCGAAAGACCTACATCAACAATAGAAATTTCAGATGCAGATTTCTCGTAACTCGGGGTGACAAGGAGCTTAAAATGTTACCAACTTTCTGTCATCTGGAGCATAGCGAAGATCTAAATTATTAAAACTTACTAAATGGATCCCTCCAAAGTCGGGATGACAAGGCGGCTAGAAACTATTGTTAGGCATTCTGTCATCCAGAGCGCAGCGAAGGATCTATCAGCTACAGAAAGTCAGATGCGGATTCCTCCTGCCTCGGGATGACAAGGAGCTTAAAATATCCAGTTTTATGTTATCTAGAGCGTAGCGAAAGATCTATGTGATTAGAATTGCTAACCCTCTTTAATCTCATCATTCAAAAATCTCCAATCCGCATTTTCAACCTCAATTAGTGCATTTTTCTTAGCTCTCGACCAACCCTTCATCTCCTTTTCCCTATCGATTGCATCATTTATATATTGAAATCTCTCATAATAAACTAAATAAAAACACTTGTATTTCCGGGTAAATGCATTAATACCATTACCTTCTGTATGTTGTGAAATTCTAATTCCTAAATCATTAGTGACGCCAACATACAAAACCGTTTTATTATAGTTAGTTAAGATGTATACGAAGTAATTATGCTGCTTTGACATTCTAAGGAATATTTATTAAAGATAATTCCTCGATAAGACATAAACAATATAGATTCCTCGTGCCTCGGAATGACAAACAAGGCGGCGAAAAATATGAAAACTACCTATAATCAATATGTCATCCAGAGCGCAGCGAAGGATCTAAACTGTTAAAACTTGCTAAATAGATCCCTCCAAAGTCGGGATGACATAGTGGTGAAAAGAGATGACAGCAAGAAAAAAGAGTTACATTTCTTTCTTTAAGAATTTACCCGTTAAACTAATCGGGTTTTCAATCAATCCCTCTGGTGTACCTTCGAAAATAATTCTACCTCCACCAGCGCCACCTTCTTCTCCCAAATCAATTACCCAATCCGCTACCTTAACTACATCTAAGTTGTGTTCAATTACCAAAATGGTATTTCCTTTTTCAACCAAAGAATTCAACACGCCTAACAGCACTGCAATATCTTCAAAATGCAGACCTGTTGTCGGTTCATCTAGAATATAAAAAGTCTTACCTGTGTCTTTCTTAGAAAGTTCCGTAGCTAATTTTACACGTTGTGCCTCCCCACCCGACAAAGTCGTGGAAGCTTGCCCTAAACGGATGTAACCCAAACCAACATCATTCAAGGTCTTGATTTTACGGTATATGGATGGCATGTGCTCAAAGAAATGGCAAGCGTCCTCGATACTCATATCTAGTACATCGCTAATCGATTTGCCTTTATAACGAACCTCTAGAGTTTCGCGGTTATATCTTCTACCACCACATTCTTCACAAGGCACCTGCACATCTGGTAAGAAATTCATCTCAATCACTTTCATTCCAGCGCCCTGACAAGTCTCACATCTGCCACCTTTTACGTTGAAAGAAAAACGGCCAGGTTTGTAGCCCCTAATTTTCGCCTCTGGCAAAGCCACAAACAAATTCCTGATATCAGAAAAAACACCTGTATAAGTAGAAGGATTTGAACGTGGCGTACGACCAATTGGTGCTTGGTCAATCTCAATCACCTTATCAATTTCTTTTAAGCCAGTTACTTTCTCATAGGCCAAAGGTTTTTTCTTCGCTCTAAAAAAGTGATGATTTAAAATTGGATATAATGTCTCCGTAATTAGACTTGATTTACCACTACCAGAAACACCAGTAACCGCGATAAATTTACCTAATGGAAAATCAACTGAAACTTCTTTTAAGTTATGGCCCGTGGCTTTAATAATGCCTAAATGATGACCGTTACCTTCTCTACGTTTTTTCGGAACTTCAATTCCTTTTGTACCATTCAAGTAAGAAGCCGTTAAGGTCCCTGATTTTAAGATCTGTGCTGGAGTGCCCTGTGCCACGATTTGTCCACCGTGTACACCTGCAGCAGGACCAACATCAATCACGTGGTCAGCCTCTAAAATCATATCTTTATCATGCTCTACCACCAAAACGGTGTTACCTAAATCACGTAAGTTCTTTAATGCCGTAATTAAACGTTCGTTATCACGTTGGTGCAAGCCAATACTTGGTTCATCTAAAATGTACATTACATTCATTAGTTGCGAGCCAATTTGCGTAGCCAAACGAATGCGCTGTGCTTCTCCGCCAGAAAGTGTACGCGAAGTACGATCTAAAGTCAGATAATTTAAACCTACATCTAACAAGAAACCAATACGAGCTCTAATCTCTTTCAGTATTTCTTTTGCAATGGTATTTTGACGTTCGTTCAATCGATCCTCCACCCCATCAAACCAACGGTGCAAAGTAGCCACATCCATAGTAGCCAGTTCAGAAATATTCTTACCATCAACCTTGAAATGCAAGCTCTCTTTTTTCAAACGGGCACCATGACAATCCGGACAAGTTTCTAACCTGCGGAAAGCTTCCATATCGTCAGAACCGCCTTCGCCTCTTTTCTCCTGCTGCTCTTCTAATAATTTAATAATACCATCGAAAGTAACTTGGTAGTTTTGTACGTTCCATTTATTATAGGCTACTTCTACCGAAATCAAATCTGGTGCACCTTTCAAAATCAATTCAATCGCTTCGTCACCTAACTTTTCTAAAGGCGTAGATAGCGAGAAATTGTATTTCTTACCCAAAGCTTTTAATACTTGAAAAACCCAAATATCACGATACTCGCCTAGCGGAGCTAAACCACCGTTTAAGATGCTCAACTTCATGTTAGGCATGATAGACTTTTTATCTACCACAAAAATATAGCCCAAACCATCGCAAGTTTCGCAAGCACCATACGGCGAGTTAAACGAAAAACTGTTTGGTTGCGGTTCATCGTAAGAAATCCCCGTGGTTGGGCACATCAAGAACTTACTGAAATGCGCTACGTTATTTTCCTTATCGCTAATTTTAATAATACCTTTACCCAAACGCATGGCTATCTGAATGCTATCCAACAGACGTTTATGGTCTTTCGGGTCTATAATTAAACGGTCTACTACAATCTCGATGTCGTGAATTTTATAGCGATCTACTTGCATTTTGGGCGTAATGTCTTGGATCTCTCCATCTATACGCACCTTCACATAGCCTTGCTTACGAATTTGTTCGAACAACTCGCGATAATGACCTTTACGTCCTTTTACCACTGGAGCTAAAATGTTCACTGGCAAATTCTCGAACTTCTTGTAAATGTTCTGCAGAATTTGATCTTCGCTCATGCGCTCCATTTTTTCGCCGGTATTGTACGAAAAAGCCTCACCCACACGAGCATACAACAAACGCATAAAATCGTAGATCTCGGTAATGGTACCTACCGTAGAACGAGGGTTTTTGCTCGTAGTTTTTTGCTCAATGGCAATTACCGGGCTTAAACCTGAAACCTTGTCTACATCTGGACGTTCCATCCCACCCATAAACTGACGCGAATAGGCACTGAAAGTCTCCATATAACGGCGCTGACCTTCGGCGTAAATGGTATCAAAAGCCAAACTCGACTTGCCGCTACCACTCAAACCCGTTACCACCACCATTTGATTCCGAGGGAAACTAACGTCAATATTCTTCAGATTATGCACCCTCGCACCATAAACCTCAACCTCTTTCTGCTCGCCCAAATCTACGTGGTTCTTCGCCATATGTTAATTCGCTCCGTTTTAAAATAAGCTTGCAAAATTAACGAATTTTAAGCACAAAAGCTACGGATACAAATACTTAAAACGGCTAAGAAAACAATAATTGAGAAGTCTTTACATTCATTTAACTTCGAATTGTAAACCATTAAGAAATGAAAGCTCCTTAAGCCTTAATTCTTCTCAACTTCATCATGTTTTAATATCTTGAAGCGCAAAAACAATGCTAATTACATCGTTCGTCCCGCTTTCTGTTGCAATCTTTTTTGTGGCGCTGTCATCCTGAGCCTGTCGAAGGATAATTATGGCAAAAATGCTTCGACAAGCTCCTTTAGATTAGCATAATTATATTTATTGGATATTTAAATTGAGAAGAAGCAGGGTGAACTATGACTTAGGCTCCGAGTTAACACCTCATACCCTGATGAAGACCCTGCTT